>ERZ1740058.580-NODE-580-length-25952-cov-7.409005_pt1 | contig 25952 bp, 14 predicted proteins | sample MGYA00581745_ERZ1740058 | MGnify/ENA primary metagenome ERZ1740058 (study PRJEB43018, sample SAMN04849742) | marine metagenome | isolation source: floating plastic debris | place: Pacific Ocean | collected 2008-08-30 | study: EMG produced TPA metagenomics assembly... | reverse complement strand
CGCTGCGTAGTACAGCTATTTGTCAATCAGCCTGAACCCATTACCGGATTTGGCTACGTCGGTGGCCGGTCGCATCACCACGCCGAACTAGCAGCCCTCTGTGATGGGCTGTTACAGCACAGCGACTGGCACAACATTATTAATCAACAGGTCATTGAGCCACTGAATGCAATCACTATGGCAAGCAAAGAACAACAGCAGGCTAGAACCGCTGCAACAAAAGTCGATTTCTTTACGATGCTCCGAGGAGAATAACCAACAGTAAAGTCACCCTATGCTAACCACACCCTATGCTAACCACACCCCATGCCAACCACTCAGCTACCAGGATTTGAATCACTCACTCACGATTCTCAAAAGACGTTTAGAGCGTTACTAGACGCCCTAGCAAATCCCGGTCAAATTCAATTGATCGCGGTCCAGCTTTCGTCACCAATCGGCCTCAACTTAGCCTGCGCGGCAGCTTGTCTGTCACTATTCGATCTAGAAACTCTCGTATGGTTACAGCCAGGCTTCTCAGAAGCGGTGAAAAACTGGCTGCGCTTCCATACGGGCTGCCGGTTTACAGACAAATCTAATCAGGCAACCTTTTCTGTCATTCACAGTTTGCCCAAGGTCACGCTAGAGCAATTTTGTTGGGGCACCGCAGAAGCCCCTGAAACGTCTACTACGCTGCTGGTTCAAGTTGACAGGTTAGCAGGCGATCGCACAATTGTTCTCACAGGACCTGGCATTTTAACCCAACAGACTATCTCTCCTCAGATTCCTGAAAGCTTCTGGCCGAGCTGGCAGCGCAATCATCAGGCTTACCCACGGGGAGTAGATATTTTCTTTTTGAACGAAGCATCAACCATCGGCTTACCGCGAACGGCGTCTACTCAATTAGCACAATCAAGACATCGAACAGGAGAACAGCCATGTCTTACGTAGCGGTAAAAGGAGGAGAAAAAGCCATCCAAAACGCGGAGCAGCTGCTAAAAGCTCAGCGGCGTGGCGATGCGACGGTACCAGAACTAGGGCTTGAGCAAATCAAACAGCAGATGAGCCTGGCTGTTGCTAGAGTGATGAGTGAGGGCAGCCTGTACGATCCCGATCTGGCCGCTCTTGCTATCAAACAATCCTGGGGCGACTTAGTAGAAGCTGCGTTCTTACTACGCGCCTATCGCACAACGCTGCCCCGCTTCTATTACGCTCAGCCATTAGAGACTGACCAAATAACTGTTAAACGACGAATCTCTTCTATCTACAAGGACATACCCGGCGGACAGCAGCTGGGGCCCACATTCGACTATGTTCATCGTCTGCTCGACTTTAAGCTAGCCGCAGAAAACAATCAGTCGGACTATCCTGTCGGGGAACCAACTGAAGGGGGTATCCCTAGAGCTATTGATACGCTCAATCCAGAAGGCCTAATCCAATCAGAAACAGCAGATGACGTTAAAGCAGATGACGCAAATGCAGAAAATGATGCCGAAATTTTTGATTTAACCCGTCAACCGCTAGAGCTACCAGCCGCACGGGATGCTCGCCTGCAAAACTTAGCGCGGGCAGATGAAGGCTTTCTTTTAGGCCTCGCCTATTCAACCCAGCGAGGTTATGGAAACAGTCACCCATTTGCTGGAGAAATTCGGGTAGGCGATGTGGAGGTTGTGATTTGCCCAGAAGAGCTGGGGTTTGAAATTGCGATCGCAGATATCACCATCACCGAAGTACAAATGGTAAATCAGTTCAAAGGCAACAAAACGCTGCCACCGCAGTTCACCCGAGGCTACGGGCTCACCTTTGGCTACAACGAACGCAAGGCCATGGCCATGGCCATCATGGACCGCGCTCTGCGTTCAAAAGAATTTGGAGAACAGATTCAAGGGCCCGCCCAAGAAGAAGAGTTTGTGCTCTACCACTCAGACAACATAGAAGCCCAGGGTTTTGTTCAACACCTGAAACTACCGCACTACATTGACTTTCAAGCAGAGCTAAATTTAGTGCGAAAAATGCGAGCAGAGTACGAGCAGCGCTCTGCTATGGAGAATGGGCGCTCAGAAGAAATAGGCTCAGAAGAAACAGGCTCAGAAGGAATAGACTCAGAAGGAATAGGCTCAGCAGGAATAGAGCGAAACTGCCGCCTCAGTCCCATAGTCCACTAGCTCGGATGTAAGGAGAGCGTAATGAACACGGCAACCACAAATCTAACTGAGCCTGGCTTTAACTTTGCCTATCTCGATGAACAAACCAAGCGGTCTATTCGGCGTGGCTTGCTCAAAGCGGTAGCCATTCCTGGCCACCAAATTCCTTTCAGCTCAAGAGAAATGCCCATGTCTTACGGTTGGGGCACCGGAGGCATTCAGGTAACGGCTTCTGTCATCGGCAAAAGCGATACCCTAAAAGTGATTGATCAGGGCGCAGACGACACCACCAACGCGGTAAATATTCGGCGCTTTTTCAAAAAAGTCTGCGGCGTAAAAACAACAGAAAAAACAACAGAAGCCACCCTAATTCAAACCCGGCACCGCATCCCAGAAACACCGCTAAACGAAGGACAGGTGATGGTCTATCAGGTGCCCATCCCCGAGCCACTGCGGTGGATTGAACCCTCAGAGCCCGAAACGAGAAAAATGCACGCGCTAGAAGAGTACGGCGCCATGTACGTGAAGCTATACGAAGACATTACGCAATATGGCCATATCGCCACCGCTTACGACTATCCCGTTATGGTGAACAATCGCTACATGATGCGGCCTAGCCCCATTCCCCGATTCGACAATCCCAAGCTAAACATGAACCCAGCGCTACAGCTGTTTGGAGCAGGCAGAGAAAAAAGGCTGTACGCACTCCCCCCCTACACAACCGTAAAGAGCTTGGACTTTGAAGATCACCCATTTTCTGTAGAAACCTGGGACAAACCCTGCGAGTTTTGCGGCGCAACCGACAGCTATCTAGACGAAGTGGTCATCGACAACGAAGGAGGCCGCATGTGGATTTGTTCAGATACAGACTACTGTGAGGAGACTCAAAAGTCATGACAATACAGCCCTTACTAACCGTTGAACAACTCACAAAAACCTATGGAGAGATTCAAGCATGCGATCGCATCTCTTTTTCTCTTTACCCGGGTCAAATCTTGGGCATTATTGGCGAATCGGGCTCCGGCAAAACCACACTATTAAACGCGATCGCCCATCGCCTACCAATCGACAGCGGCCAAGTCACCTACCACAACAGCATCAAACCAACTCATCTCGCCCAGCTGCCAGAGCCTGACAGACGGCGGCTGATGCGCACCGAATGGGGCTTCGTACAGCAAAATCCTCGTGACGGGCTAAGGATGAACGTCACCGCTGGCGCAAACATCGGTGAACGCCTGATGGACATTGGGCAGCGGCACTACGGCAACATTCGCACAGCAGCCAGCAAATGGCTGGCCCAAGTAGAAATTCCACCTGAGCGTATCGACGCTTTCCCCCATACCTTTTCTGGCGGCATGCAGCAGCGGCTACAGCTCGCTCGGGTGCTAGTCACACAGCCCAAACTGGTGCTCATGGATGAACCCACCGGTGGGCTCGACGTTTCCGTACAGGCCAGACTGCTGGACTTGTTGCGTTCGCTCGTTCGCACGCTCAATCTCAGCGTTATCTTAGTCACCCACGACATTGGTGTCGTTCGTTTACTAGCCCACAGGCTCATGGTCATGCAGGGCGGCCAGGTTGTAGAACAAGGGCTCACTGACCAAGTCTTAGACGACCCACAGCACCCTTATACACAGCAGCTCGTCAGCGCCACCCTTCTTCCCTAACGTCAGTCCCACGCTATGATTTCAGGCTCTATACCCAGTCAACAAATACCTAGCCAACAGATTTCTGACCAACAGATTTCCAGTCAACCAGCGCTACCCAGGTTCGCCGCTCAAACGCTGCTTCAGGCGGAGCAAGTCCACAAAGGATTTACGCTGCATGCGCAGGGCGGACTGCATCTGAGCGTGCTCGCAGGAATCTCTTTAACGGTCAATCAAGGAGACTGCGTTGCCTTACAGGGCGCTTCGGGCAGCGGTAAATCTACATTAATGCGATCGCTCTACGCTAACTACCGAGTTGACTCGGGCAATATCTGGGTAAAACATCAGGACAGCTGGCGCGATTTAACACAGTGTCAACCTCACGAACTCATTGCCATACGACAGCACACCATCGGCTATGTCAGTCAGTTCCTGCGCGTCATCCCACGCGTTCCTGCACTAGAAGTCGCCGCTGAACCGCTCATAGAAACGGGGGTAAGTAAAAGCGAAGCCTTCGCTAAAGTGCGATCGCTCTTCACTCATCTCAACTTACCAGAACGGCTGTGGTCACTGTCTCCGACCACCTTTTCCGGCGGTGAAAAACAGCGGGTTAACATTGCACGAGCGTTTGCGGTCGATCGCCCCATTCTGTTATTAGACGAGCCAACAGCAGCCCTAGATGCGAACAACCGAGAGGCCGTTATGCAGCTAATCGAAGAGAAAAAGGCTCAAGGCTGCGGTCTAGTGGGCATTTTTCACGATGCAGATGTGAGATCAAGCGTCTGTAACCGAACCTTAACCTTCTAACCCTATCCTTTGTGCTTCTTACGGGAAACACCTGGAGGTCAATACACCTACTTCAGCTTATGAAAGAACAGATATATACCAACTATCGACTTCAGCTTCCCGACCAAGAAATAATAGGCACGCTGGTTGTCAAAGATGGTCGAATCGCCGATATTCAGCCCGGCACGGTCTCAGGCGGCCAAAACGGCGAAGAAGACTATCTGCTACCCGGTCTCATTGAACTACATACCGACAATCTAGAGCGCTGTGTCTCTCCTCGCCCAGGCGTCCGCTGGCCAATAGACGCAGCCGCCATTCACCACGACCGAGACTTGGCCGCAGCCGGCATCACCACCGTATGCGATGCGATCGCCATTGGCGATGTCACCCCTACCTCCATGCGAGCAACCGAGTTTCAGTCCATGATCGACGCAATTGAAACCCAACAAACTCTCGGCAAATTTTCTGTTGATCACCGCCTGCATCTTCGCTGCGAGCTAGCCTTTGAAGAAGTCGCCAGCCAGGTGAATCAATACGCCACCCATCCTCTGCTCTCTCTCATTTCGCTAATGGACCACACACCAGGGCAGCGGCAGTTCAAAAAGATGGACAAATTCCGCGAGTACTATATGGGCAAGCACGGCATCACAGAAACAGAAATGGACGAGTTCATTCGCGATCGCCTAGCCGCCCAAAAAGCTTACGCCAGAACCAGCCGTCAGGCCCTCGTCAAAATGGCAGCAGACCATAGTCTCGCCATGGCCAGTCATGACGACGCCACGATAGAGCACGTACAGCAGGCGATCTCAGAGGGCGCTACCATCTCAGAGTTTCCAACAACGTTAGAAGCCGCCAAAGAAGCCCATGCCAACGACTTGCAGGTGCTCATGGGCGCACCTAACTTAGTCCTCGGCAAATCTCACTCTGGCAACGTGTCCGCCTTAGAACTAGCCGCACTGAACTTAGTCGATCTCATCTCTTCCGACTACGTGCCTCACAGCCTGCTGCTATCTGTCTTTATCATTGCAAACCGAACTCAAAAGCCCATATACGAGGCGATGAGACCCGTCACAATCAATCCAGCTAGGGCGATTGGGCTAGACAGCGATCGCGGCACCCTAGAAGTTGGCAAACGAGCCGATCTCCTCACCGTGAATCTGAGCAATAACCTCCCTCGCCTCACCAGCGTCATCAGTCAAGGCCAACGAGTTGCTTAATCATTCAACGCAGCACCACTAGCGAAGAAATAACCTAATCAATGAAGGTTGTAGCCTTTGTCAATTAAGCAACTCTTCAAAAGCTATAGAGAGACCAAAATCAGTTCTTGAGCTCAAAGACTCAAACATAAAAGGCAAACTGTCTGGAGCTAAGCAGCTAAACTAAAAACACCAACTGCAAGCTCTCTACAGATACCCACTCATGCGCCCCAAACCAATTGAGCCCGGCCCCAACCAAGAGTCCGTATGGAATTACCCTCGCCCTCCAAAAGTTGAGGATGTTGCGAAACACGTTACAATCATCTTCAACAATGAGCTGATTGCAGATACTCGCAAAGCTAAAAGGATACTAGAGACGAGTCATCCACCCAACTACTACATACCGTTAAACGATATTCAAACACAATATTTAGAACCTAGCGCTCACGCCAGCTACTGCGAATGGAAAGGAGTAGCCAGTTACTACAGCTTGCAAGTGGGTGAGCGTCAGGCAAAAGACGTCGCCTGGACCTATCCAAACATCTCCGCGGCATACGAGGAGCTTATAGGATACGTCGGGTTCTATCCCGGGCCGATGGACGCCTGCTACATAGACGAAGAAATCGTCCAACCTCAGGCAGGTAGCTTTTACGCTGGATGGATCACCCAAGACATTGTCGGCCCCTTCAAAGGAGGACCTGGCACGTTAGGGTGGTGAAACGCTATGTATATGAGCCTTCAATTTTAATCTTTGCTTCTACCGTAAATTTATACACACTCGGTACATTTGCCTAAGCTCCGACAAAAACCGTCAGTATGAAGTGGCAAGGAAAATTCTGACTACAGCTGAGTCTCTTTTTAACTCAAAAAAGTGTGTAAAAAAACAGATGTATAAAGCACCGCCACACGATAGCGTCAGTGATTGCGCCTAGCTATCTAGAAATATATACATTGGTTTATAAAGGGCCTGTGATTTTGGGGAATTCTCTAGACAGAAGCTATTTCCTGTATCCTTCTGCTTATCACCATGGCTGCGATCGCAAGCGTCAATCCTAGAAGATTCCCCCACATCTCTGGCTATAGCATCAGCGAGCAAATTTACCTGGGCGCTAAAACAGCGGTATACAGGGCTATACAGACAGCATCGCAGCAGCCAGTTGTGATCAAAGTTCTACAAACTGCCTGTCCAAGCTACACCGACCTAGCGCAGTTTTGCCACCAGTACAAGATTACAAAATCTCTACCAGTTCCTGGCGTCTCTCGGCCGTTATGCCTTGAGCCCTGGCAAAACAGCTATGCGTTGATTACAGAAGATTTTGGAGGAACGTCTCTTCATGACTATATTGCTGGCGCTCCGCTCGCTATCGCAGAAACGCTGGCAATTGCCCTGCAAATGGCAGATATTCTAGATGGCCTCTGTCAGCATCAGATCATTCATAAAGACATCAAACCTGCCAACATTATTATAGAACTTAACAGCAAGCGAATTCAGCTAATTGACTTTAGCATCGCATCTGTTTTGCCAAAAGAGACACAGGGCGCTCAAAATCCTAGAGGGTTAGAAGGAACGCTAGCGTACCTATCACCAGAACAAACCGGTCGAATGAACCGTGGTATTGACTACCGAACCGATTTTTATGGCTTGGGCGTAACGCTCTACGAACTGTTAGTTGGCCAAGTTCCCTTTCAGAGCAAAGACCCTATGGAGCTAGTGCATTGTCACATCGCTCGAACGCCCGCAGCGCCTGATAACATCAACCCAAGCTTACCGCCCGTACTATCAGCGATTGTTCTCAAGCTGATGGCCAAAAACGCTGAAGATCGCTATCAGAGCGCGCTAGGACTAAAGCGCGATTTGGAGCATTGCCTGATTCAATGGAAAGATACAGAAACTATCACAGACTTTGAGCTAGGACAGCAAGATGTTAGCGATCGCTTCCTTATTCCAGAAAAGCTCTACGGTCGGCAATCAGCAGTTCAAACGCTGCTAGACGCATTTTCCCGTATTTCACAGCCCACAGAAGAGGCTACTATAAGCGATACGGCAAAGTCTGTTGAAGACACCTATCTTGAACACACTAATACTAAAAAAGCCAATACTGAAAAAAACAATACTGAAAAAAACAATGTTGAAAAGATAAGCGCTAAAAAAATTAGAAGCGGTAACGCTGAAGTTCTTCTAGTCGCTGGCTTTTCTGGCATTGGCAAGACGGCTGTTATCAACGAAGTCCACAAGCCCATCACCCGGCAACGAGGCTATTTTATAAAAGGAAAGTTCGATCAGTTCAATCGCAGCGTCCCCCTTTCAGCCTTCGTTCAGGCACTACAAAACCTCGTTCATCAGCTACTCTCAGAATCTGATCAACAGCTGGCGCAGTGGCGCAGCAAAATCTTGAGCGCAATTGGTGACAGCGCTCAGATCTTGATTGATGTGCTGCCAGATCTTGAAAGCATTATTGGCCCGCAGCCCACCGTTTCGGAACTATCGGGCACGGCCGCTCAAGCTCGCTTTATTCGACTCTTTCAACAGTTTATTGGCGTGCTGGCCACGCCCGACCACCCACTTGTGCTGTTCTTAGACGATCTGCAATGGGCAGATGCAGCGTCCTTACAGCTGATACAGATGCTCATGGGAGACACACAGTATCTGTTGTTACTAGGTGCCTATCGAGATAATGAAGTCTCACCAACCCACCCCTTTATGCTGGCGGTAGAAGCGCTAAAAGAGGCTGAAGTCACCGTTTCTACTATTGCGTTAGCACCGCTGAGCTTCTCAGAAGTCAACCAGCTAGTCGCAGATACCCTTCACTGGTCAACAGAGCGATCGCAGTCCTTGAGCGAACTCATTGTCCATAAAACCAAAGGAAATCCCTTCTTCACCACACAGTTCTTAAAAGCGCTGTATGAAAGTGGCGGTATAAACTTTAACACAGAGCAAAGAACATGGAACTGTGACCTAGACCAAGTCACAGCGATGTCTTTGTCCAATGATGTCGTTGCCTTTATGGCACAGCAGCTGCAAAAGCTGTCGCAGCCGACTCAGGAAATGCTAAAGCTAGCTGCCTGCATCGGCAACCCGTTCGATTTAGCCACCCTGTCAATTATTTCTGATCAATCAGCAACAGAAGCGAGTAAAGCGCTATGGTCAGCACTGCAAGAAGGCTTAATTGTCACCAGCAGCGAATCCTACGCACTAGATTTAGAACAGTCTACAAAAGACATTACCTACCGGTTTTTACACGATCGCGTTCAGCAAGCTGCTTACTCTCTCATACCAGACGAGCAAAAGCAAACAATTCACTACCGCATTGGTCAACTCCTGCGCTCTAAGCTATCAGCAGCCGAGCAAACAGACCGGATTTTCGACCTGACCAACCAGCTCAATCAGGGCATTTCGCTAATTGAGCTGCAAACAGAGCGAGACGAATTGGCCCAGTTAAATCTCATCGCCTGCCGAAAAGCGAGAGCCTCTATTGCCTATCAAACCGGGCAGAAACATGCAGAAATCGGCATCCGGCTGCTGGGCGAACAAGCCTGGGAAAATCAGTACGACCTCACACTTGCTTTCCACAACCTAGCCGCTGAGCTAGCGGCTTTTCGCGGCGATATCAAAAGCATGGAGCGCGCCTTTACAACCGTTGTTACCAAAGCACGCACGCCGTTAGAAAAAGTAGAGGTATACCGAATCAAAGTGCGGGCGACCACTGCCCAAAACAAGCCTGTTGAAGCGGTCGCAACTGGGAAAGAAATTCTAGCGTTACTGGGCGTCACTTTCCCCAAAACGCCAGCACCTTCAGATATTCAGCAGGCCATGATGGAAGTTAACAACATCATTGGCGACAGAGATATTAGGTCACTCTTTGAGCTACCCGAGATAACAGAGCGCAAACAAATAGCCATTGTCGATCTGACGATGGATATTTCACCCGCAGCTTACCTCTCAGGATTGCCGCTCTATCCACTACTCATTGCATTAACCGTCAAATGTTCTATTCAGTACGGCAATGCGGAGCGTTCTCCGCATTGCTATGCTAGCTACGGTATGCTCATGTGCCATTTGGCTAAGGCAGTAAGTGCAGGCGTAGCCTACGGACACCTAGCGCAGCAGCTGCTCTCTCGGTGTAAAACTCAGACTGCTAGGGCCGATACGCTTGTAGTGGTAGGTATGTTTTTAGCGCATCGCCAGGCGCATATAAAAGACTCTTTGCCCATCTTAAGAGACGCCTATACAGCGGGTATAGAAGTAGGCAACCTGGCAGCGGCTGGCTATTCTGCCGCTATTGTTTGCTCTAATGCGTTTTGGTGCGCTCAGCCTCTGTCAGAACTAGAACAAGAGATTACGACTTATTCTGAAGAGCTAAAAAAATTAAATCTGGTAACAACAGCTAACTGGTGCTCAATTTATCAGCAGTCAATCTTGAATTTATTGACAGAAACAGAAAACGCGCACATTCTCTTTAGCGACCGCTCCAAAGAAGCAGCCTTTCTCTCTAAACTGCGTATCGGGCAAGATCTCATCGCTCTGTATTTCTTCTTTTTGAATAAGCTCGTGCTAGCCTATCTGTTTGGAGAAATCACCTCTACGCAAGCGCAGGCTGTCGAAGTGAGAAATTATCTGGGCGTCCTGCCTAGCGTGGTTGAAGAACCCGTTTTCTACTTTTACGATTCTTTAGCAGCACTAGCTACCCTAGAATCAGCAAAAGAAGAAACCAGTGAAGCCACTGTAAAAAAAGAATTAGAAGAGAAAGAAGAATTAGAAGAAGAATCTACGAATAAAAACATCTCTCCGGTAGAAATACTCGCACGAGTAAAAGAGAATCAAACGCAGCTACGGCAAAACTGGGCAGATCATGCTCCGATGAACCATCGACATAAGGTTGATTTGGTTGAGGCAGAAAAGTGCCGAGTTTTGGGACAAAGAGCCGCCGCTATTGAACTGTACGATCAGGCGATCGCAGCAGCCAAAAGCAACGGTTATCTTCAAGAAGAGGCCTTAGCCAATGAGTTAGCCGCCAAATTCTATCTAGACTGGGGCAGAGAAAAAGTTGCCATAGGCTATATGCAAGAAGCCTACTATGGCTACGTTCGCTGGGGAGCCGAAGGCAAAGTTGCCCATCTAGAATCAACCTATCCACACCTGCTTAACACAATTACCCAGCCGATCACCCCAGGCCCTTTATTCACCGTACAAGCGACCTTTTCGAGAGGAAATAGAAAAAGCCATAGGGCAAGTAGCAGAGGCCACAAGGGAACGAGTACCACGCAGACAGCGTGGCTAGACTTACCGGCAGTAATGAAAGCAGCTCAGGCCATCTCACAAGAGATTGATCTAGAGAACTTATTAGCGCTGCTCATGAAGATTGCAATTGAGAATGCAGGTGCTGAAACCGGACATTTTATTCTCTTAGAGGACGCTCAGTGGATAGTCGTCGCCAAGTCCGAGCAGGCACAGGCCGCTACAGCGCAATCCACCCTACTAACAACATTACTAGACAACTATACAGAAATTCCTCACAGCGTCATCTACTCAGTTACGCGAAGTCGAAAGACAGCAGTCTTCGAAAATTTGAACGGCGAAGCACAGTTTGCAGGTGATCGCTATGTAATTGCTCACCAGCCTAAATCTGTTCTGTGCTTGCCCATTAGCCGGCAGGGGCAGATGGTAGGTGTTTTATACTTGGAAAACAACTTAACGGCAGGGGCATTCACCCACGATCGCATTGAGGTACTGCAACTATTGACAACCCAGGCAGCAATCTCTCTTGAGAATGCTCGTTTATATCAACAGACTCAGAGCTACTCTCAAATGCTAGAGATAGAAGTTGCCAATAAAACTCAGGCACTCAATCAAAAGGCAAAAGCCCTAGAAACAGCCCTGCAAGATCTCAAAAAAACGCAGGCTCAGCTTGTACACAATGCAAAAATGTCATCTTTGGGCCAAACAGTTGCAGGCGTAGCCCACGAAATCAACAACCCAATCAACTTTATTAGAGGCAACATTGAACATACAAGAAGGACTATCGGCGATCTAACAGAACTCCTTTTACTCTATGAAGAAGAATATCCTCAGCCAGCATCAGAGATAGCAGAACTCAGAGAAGATATAGATCTTGAGTTTCTGATGGAAGATACAAATAAAGTCCTTAATTCAATGGTGGCTGGCAGCGATCGCATCAGTCAAATTGTTCTCGGCTTACGCAATTTCTCACGATTGGATGAATCTGGAGTTAAAGCAGCAGACCTTCACAGTGGACTCGAAAGCACGCTGCTTGTTCTCAGAAATCGGCTGCAGGCTGACAAGCACCATGCAGAAATCCACGTCATCCAAACCTACGGTGATTTACCGCTGATCATCTGTAATCCCAGCCAGCTTAATCAGGCTTTCTTAAATATTCTCAACAACGCAATTGATGCTATTCGAGAAAATTCTGAAGCCTATCAAACCAGCGAACAAACGCCTGAAATTTGCATTCGAACAGGCGTGATAGAAGATACGCGCACAAAAAGAAAACACATAGAAATAGGCATCGCAAACAATGCGATGCCCATCAACCCAGATATCCGAGATAAAATATTCGAACCTTTCTTCACAACTAAAGCTGTTGGGAAAGGAACAGGCTTAGGGCTCTTTATCAGCTATTCTATTGTGCGGCAGCACAAGGGAGAACTGAGCGTACGCTCAACGCAAAACAGTACAGAGTTTGTGATTACGCTGCCGCTGTAAACTGTCGCTATAGACAGGAGCCATGCACCATTTTTGCGAGCGGTCTTCTCTTTGAGTAAGACCTATTTAGGCGCGGCTTCCCTGCGTGCGCGCTTTCCAGACATAGAAAAAACGCTTCTCCTGCTGGGCAAAGAAAGTAACCCAAAGAGAAAGCACCCTCCTATAAACGAGACAGCTATCACCCAGCCAAGTCCCAGCGCCTGCCATGGCACGATAAACAGAGCACTGATAAACTGAACGGCAATAGAGGCTAGCAGAAAATAAACCACACTCATCCGGCGCATGTTAGTAATCAGTCGAGCGCCCATCGGCGCACCAACGACCACAACAGCGATACAAACATACCAGTAGTTCCAGGTATCGGCAGCAATAGGGGGTAGCGCGATCGCACCCACAGCACCTAACCAGGACTGCGTAGAACCTAGAAGCCGCCACAGGAATCCAAATCCCGCATTAACTCCCATCAAAACAACAGACGTTGGCGTGGCGATCTTTTCATCAATTCGACATGACAGCGTCAGAATAGAAAAAATCACAATATCGAGCCCACTGCCCACCATTCCACTGATGCAGCCACCGAGAATACCTGCCGTTAGGAAAAGAACAATTTTCCGACTGTTCAATCGTCCGATTTTGTCTTGAACAGGCCGAGAAATAACGCAGTTAGCCCAGTAAAGAGCCGCACCAAAGCTTAGCCAAAGAGACACAAAAAATAGCTTTAGAAAAGCAGGATCAAGCCTTGGACCAATCCAGGAAATACCCAAACAGACCCCGATTAATCCGCCCAGACTCCCCCAAACAATGACCTGGGGGACAATTTTAATCCGCAGTCGAATAATTGTATAGGCCGCAGCTAACATTCCCACGGCTTGAATCATCAGCGAAAAGTCACGGGCAACGTGAGGAGAGATTCCCAAAATCAGCGTCATCACAGGAAACGCAACCGCACCGCCCCCTTCACTAGTTGCGCCGGCAATCAGTGAGCCAAAAATCATAGTAATCGGCATAGCAGGATACTCCAGGTAAAACCCCGGACTAAACCTGTCAGTAGCGCTCAATAGCCCAAACAGCAGCCACACAGCCAGCATGACCTGAACAGTTGGATTACGCAGCAATGGTCCTTTAAAGAATGATGTCCTCTCGAAAGATGTTTTTTGACGGGTCGTTTTAGCGAGTGCTTTAGTTGTAACTCTGACCATAGTCTAGATTAATGCAAGATTTATAAAATAGTGGTTGGACGACGCCAGCGAGGATGGGGATGCCACACTTGCCAGGGCCAAGACCAAAAGTGAAGCCCTGCATAGATCAAAATTTCACGGACTCTATGCATTCTGGGTAGCTTCTTCAGAGTCTGCCAGGCGATCGCATTCTCTCCAGGGCCCTGCAAACGGTAGTAAGCACCCGTCATCGGCCCGGTAAACAGCCGCCATAGCAGCTTTGGCTGCGCCCAGAGTCGCAGCGATTGAGGCTTACAGCCAATCAACCTAGCCACCCTATCCATATAGGGAATCCAGTTAACAACAGCATTGGGCTGCGGCTGATTGGGAAAGCTAGCCACGTTCTCTCTTTTATCGCGTTCTATCGCTTTCAACAGCTCAGAACGCGCAGGCAAAACCAGCTTTCCAGCAGCGACTTGCGCAAACAGCCTCGCTTGCAGCTCACCCGTCGGCGGAATCGCACCAATGGCCGGTCGTGCAAAGCCGCAGAAAGCCACCGAGTCACCCAAATCGGGGTGAAACATGTTCAAAAACATCTCTCCGGGATGACGCGCCGCCACACCATGAGGATAAAACAAGAATGGAAAGGCTGGAACATAGCCATGGGCAAAAATCACACTATCAGCAAGCTCTCGCTGACCGTCTGCAAAAATGACGTGCTCTCGGTCAAATCCAACCACCTGCTTGCGCAGCGATAGCTTGCCAAGCAGTACACGACGCACAAAGTCATCAGACTTAGTCGCGGTCTGAGAGCTAGGGCCGACCCCCGACGCAGCCAACAGCTGGGCTCTTAAGGCCGCTTCGGGAGTATGCTCGCCCGTGTGAAAGCAGATTTTTCGCTCAAAGCTCATAAACCAGTTTCGCAAAGGCACCGGCAAGGCATAGCGCAGACGATTGGTATCGTAGTCATTAGCCACACCGTTTAGCGGATTGGTGCGAGGAATAATAAACCTTCCTTTACGTAAGCTCAGATAGGTTTTGCGAGCAATGTGAGAAAGTTCTGTTGCAATGTCCGCACCAGATTCTCCAGCCCCAACGACCACCACCCTTTTTCCGGCTAGCCCTTCTGGCCCTTTGTAATGAGCAGAATGGCGAATCTCGCCGGAGAAAGTCTTCTGCCCTGGCAAGCTCACTGGCTTCGGATGAAGATTGAGACCAACAGAAATAGCGACGCGATCGCAATCATGAGTTACGGTTTCACCCGACGCTTGATCGACCACCGTCACCTGCCATCGACCGTCATCCATTTGCTTCACAGCCGTCACACTTTGATTGAAGTGCAGATGCTTAGCTAAAGCAAAATGGTCTATATAGCGCTCCAAATATTGAACATATTCTTCAGCGCTCAGGTGCTTAGAAGACTCGCTGACAGGCGGAAAATCAGAGTAAGCCGTCACCCATGGAGATGTCGTGAGTTTGACTGTGGGCCAGCAACCACCAGTGATATCTGAATTAAACCGAAATACCCCCCCGACCCCGTCTCGCCGCTCAAAGCACTGGACGTCTAGCCCTTCTGCCGCACATTCCTTCACGGTTGCTAGCCCCACCGGACCAGCGCCGATCACAATCACGGTTCCCCGCCTTCCAGGGCAAGCGGCAGTAGGCTGCATCGTGTTATCTGAATGATTAAACAACAGCTGATAGAACTGTTCTCCACAAAACAGCCCAGCCCAAATGATCAGGCCCCAGCTTGGTACACTCACCCATGCGGAGAGATCTAAAACAAAAACGGTTAGAAGCGCTAGCGGGAGCAGGAGCAGGGGCGAGAGAGCACCCAACAGCACCATTTGATTGACGACGCTTGCTCCCACCGCCCGCCACCAGGTCGGCCCCTCTATAGCGCTTGAAACGGCACGATGCACACCGAGTGGATCATAGAGTTCTGTTGTTTCTCTCTCTTTTTTTTTGGTACTAGAAGGCAGTACAACCTCTGCCTTCATAGATTTAGTAGAAGGCTCTACGCGTTGGTACACCATGTGTCAATTGTTCTAACTTAACGTGTGCTTTTAATGGACGCGCGCTTGACAGCTATTGCACACCCACAGGCGCTGGCTGAAATTCCTCTAGGGAATGAGCCTGAGCACGAATAAACAAATCACTCTTCCAGCTTGTCAACACGCCAAAGATCGTATCAACTAGCTCAAAGGCCACTTCTCTATCTTCAGGCGTCAGCTGAATGTTTTCAATGTACTGTTCAGCACTAGTCGGACCAAACGTTCGACCGGTTTCTACCGAAAGATGAACATCGCCAAAATACTTATATTGCTGACCAGTTACCGCCTGCAAATCCTTAGCAGCCACAGCAGCTGCGGCAAACTGCACATTGCCAGCAGCCTCTATTGTCTCAATAGCAATTGATTTTTGGATAGGTGAGCTGCCCAATCCATAGCGACAGAATTGATAGGCAAGCTCGCGAGAGAACCGAGTTTCTTCTCCCCAGAAAAATTGCAGCGCATCATTAAACCCTAGCGGCTGATCGAAGCCCAGCTTTTCGAGATCTTCCAAAAACCATCTCCAATGGCGATCGTCTTCATGCGTATGGCGATTAATAATCTCTTGCAGCGGATCTTCGGTTGGCTCTACGCGAAAAACATACTTGTTCAAGTCGATAAAGCTCATAATGAAAGGAGCAGCATAGGGGGCCCAAGCGAGTCTTCGCATAGGGTTGATGCTACTGTCTCTAACAAAGCTAAAAAATGGCAGCTGTTCGTAGGCTTGCTTTTTCTGCTGGATATGGTCGAGAACTTGTTTCATGGGTCTCCTTAAAGATAACGAGCACAGTAGCTACTGTTCGCAGCTACGGATAGATACGAGAATCAATTAAATTCAGTCAAAACTAAATAGTGACAATTCAAGACAGACACAAAAATCTGTTCTAAAAAACTCTCCTCAAAATTAAAACAAAGAGCACAGAGGAGATAAACAAAAGGCGTAAACAAAGCCTTTCCAGAGGACTTACAACACGGCAATTCCTAAGGAACCTTCATTTAAAATCTGAGCAGCCCAACGCTCTAATTTGAACAACCCAGATTAAAGCAGTTCAGAGCCAGACAGTTTAGAATTTAGCACCTAGTTGTTTTAGTATCTGTAACTATTGGTACTGCAAAAACCTACAGATATCAAGCACCGAGATCCAAACACCGATATTCAGACAATACGCTTCAACGCAGCTCTCACAGCTGTTACAGCCATTATCGAGGCAAGAAAATACCTGCCTCAATAGAATTTCTGGCATCAACAAGTGCGACCACAGAGAGAATGTGGCGTAGCTACGTAAATATGGCACGCAAAACCGGATTTTAGCAGGTTGCATATAAATAGCGTGTTGTTAGAATGTTTATTCCTTAAATCAAAAATTCAAACCAGCTAGAGCTACAAGGTTTTAGAAGGTCCCATAGGCCATAGGCTCACAGACTATAGGAGAGAGATTATATAAGGAGAGTATAAAAGGTCTTCGCAATCGACTTTAAGTGTTGGGTAGACTTTAAGCCTTGGGTAGACTTTGAGTGTCGGTTATCTGATAGCAATATCTGAGCACTCGACATTGCTGTGTTAAAGCGAGATTTTTACAGGCATTCGTATGTTAACACACTCGCAATATTTTTCAACGTTAGGAAATGATGTTAACTTTTAAGGCATTTTGAGAGAATTTAATCTTCCAGGCTAAAAAAATCCAATAGAGATCTAGGTACTTTTATTCGACAAAAAATATATAGTAAAAGACAAAATTCTTTCACTGAGATTATTCCGCATAGAGAAAGTAAGATTTGTAGAAAAAGTAAGATAAAACAGTTTATTCATGCAAGCGCTGTTTTTCTTTTTTGGCTATTTTTCTTTTTTATCTTGAACAACCGTCTTATGCAAATTTATTTGTAATGGCAGTCAATTAATGCGATGGTGAACTCACCAGAGTTAGTCTGCTGTAGCCTGGCTGAGCCGGATGCGTAACGCTATACATCAAACCACCAAAGCAAGTACTTAGTTCTTTCAATCGCTGCGCAAACATATCATCAGCACTGAGATACGATCTTTGTTCTTTGATAATTTTCAATCTACGTACAATAGCTTCCTCCTCAAGCAAGAGAGCGTATTGAACTGTTGTTGTTGCATTTTCTAGACCTGCTCTCAACCAATGCCGTACAGAGCAGAAATGAGTACGAACTCCTCTAGCGTAGCGAGGATACGCCGCTAGCGGCGGAATGCGGTAAGGCAGATAGGGTAAACGCATCGAAGCGCACCAGTCCTGCCAGCTAAAAGTATTAATACGCGGGCTCGTTTTCACAGGAATCCAATTTACCCGCATAGCATCAGCTATCACTGCGGCCTGCATTACCTCAGTCAGTAATAGCTGGCTTGTATTGATTGCCTCTATCACAGTCTCAATTGGATCGTGCGGATTAATATAGCGAATGTTGGCCTGCTGACAAATCTGCTGCCAGCGCTCAGCCGCCGCATCGGCACTGTCTACATGAGGCATAAAGCTACAGGCTTCACGCGGTTTCGAGGCTTCCAAATCGGAATTTACAACCTGCGCAACCAGCAGTGAGCTATCAGTGATAGCTCTGTGCGCAGATAGACCTAGCAGCCGAGCAGAAAAAGGCCCTCTCACACAGTAAACTTTGCAGCGACCGGGCAGCGAATTGAGAAACTGCTGTTCGGCTGTGCCAGTGCCAAAAACAATCAGCTGATCGGTCGCTGCTATCTGTTGTAAGAGTGTGTTGCTTAAGGCTGTACCTGAACAGATGAAGGTTGCAGACGTGTCTTGTTCAAAAATAGCCGGCCAGAGCTGAGGCCAGAGCCATTGATTAAACCTATCGCTAAAGCTAGGTTGTTCACTATTTTGAGCAGCATAGAAGAGTTTCATTGGATGTTTTTTTAGAAACAAAAAAGAGAGAAGAGAAGAAAAGAAAAGATACAGCGCATCTAACTCAGGCCCCTGGCAACAGATTTAACAGCAAGCGGCGGCCTTTTCGTTTACCTCGATCTAAAAAGCTTCTTACTTTAGCAGCGAGCAATGCCTGTTGCCTTTGTCGAGCAGAGTATTTACACCACTCGACATAAGCAGGAATAGCCACAGCCTCCAAAAAGACTTCGCTCTTGCGAACAATCTTTTCAGGCGTAAATTCTAGAGATCGCACCTTCCCCTCAGCCATCAGCGATCGCCGCCAGAGCGAATCTGCCTTTAGCTGATCCAATCTCTCCAGCAGATCAGAAAAAGATTTCACCTCTACATAGTCTTCTCCGCGTCGTCCGGTACCACGGTAGGCACTCTCTATCCCTAAAATTGGGATAGCACCTGCAAGCCAGGTGTTATACAGCTTGGTAGCTGGCTTGTAGGCAAAGCCCCCCGTCAGCAGCCGTCTAATTGGATTAAAAGAGCGCACGGCGATAATTGCATCAACATCGTGGTAATCATTCCAGCCTGTTTCCAAATAGCTGTGCTGATTCCACTGATTGTGATTAGCCACAACTCGACCATTCAGCCCGCGTTCAGCTAGCGCCACCTGCCAGGCATAAGACTTTAGCTCAGTTGCTAGATTATCTTCATGGCCAAAAAAAGCAACCGTTTCAAAGCGATCGCCTCGGCTTGCATCTCTCGCAATCAGCTGCGGCTGCGGCCAGTGCGGGACATAGTAACGATTGCCCAAAAGAGAGATATCCAGGGGGTTTTGCACCACGTGAAGCGGAGCGATCGCACTCAAAGCCGCCTCTGCCTTAATGCACACCAGCAGCCGTTGCGGCAAAGGCTCAATATCGACAGAGCGCAGTGCGTTACTGTGACATAGCACAATTCCAATCTCAGGTAGCTGGCTCGCCAGCTGGCAACCAACGCCAGCCGCGTTTAACCACAAGTAGGTCTGCACCGTCCAAGCGTACAGACCTAATCTATAGCCCGCCCAGTCTTTGTTAGGCTGCGTTGGCAGCGCATCTGGCCATAGAACAGGCGGAATATAAAACGTAATCGGTGGGGTCACAGCAAATATCGACCCGGTAGATAGATATCTCGGTAAATGCCTTTTGAACGGTCTCTCTATAGCTAAATGTCTCTACAAAGCCCGAAGAAACGGATTGTTAGCACAGACTGCCAGAAAACAGAGCGTACCTTGAAAATACTTCTTCATTCTTTCAACAAACTGGATTAAGAAGGTTAAGTCAAAGATAAGATTATGCAAACCGCGGCCAGCCAGGCGGTTTGGCAATCTATTAATAACCTCTCTATAACCTATTCTTTACCTATCCTCAGAAAAATATTGGTACAAGAAGAGCAGGGTGAAAAAGTCTGTAGACAGAAGGCTTTGGGCCACTGTCTACGAAGCTGCGTAGCCATACAAGCGCGCAGCACAAGCGCACATTAAAGAAAGTATTTTTAGGACAATCCATGACCCTCTCTCTCAAACGAATCGGCAGCTTCGAAAGCGAAACTGGCGCTGAGATTGCTGCTTTTGATCCAGACAGATCGCTGCTATACGTCGTTTCTGGTGATACAACCTTACAGGTTCTCGACCTGAGTGACCCGGCTGCGCCCAATAAAGTGATCGCCCTAGATCTCGCTGAGCTGGGTGCGCCCATAGCCGGAGCTAACAGCATTGCCTACAGTAACGGCCTGCTAGCAGTTGCTCTCGAAAGTGAGACTGTAACAGATCCCGGTCTAGTTGCGCTGGTCAACTTAAACGACGTTGACTCTATTGACGATATTAATAGTGCGCTTCAAGTATTTTCAGTTGGTCCATTGCCCGATATGATCACCTTTACGCCAGACGGCAGTAAGGTGCTCGTTGCCAACGAAGGCGAGCCAGATGAGGGAGTCGATCCAGACGGTTCTATTAGCATTATTGACGTTTCTGGCGAGTTTGCAAGCCTGAGTCAGGAAAATGTAAAAACCGCTGATTTTCTTGAATTTAACGGTCAAGAAGATGCGCTGCGTGCGGACGGCGTGAGAATTTTTCCAGACGCGCAAACCGCTCAGGATGTTGAGCCAGAGTACATCGCAGTTTCTCCCGACGGCACGCAAGCATTTGTCACACTGCAAGAGGCTAATGCGATCGCTATTGTCGATATCGCCACGGCCACTGTTACTGAAATCAAGCCACTTGGTCTAAAAGACTTTAGTACCAAAGGTAACGGACTGGACGCAAGCGACAAAGACGGTGGCATCAACATTCAGCCGCAGCCTGTCTTTGGTCTGTACATGCCCGACTCTATTGCATCTTTTGAGTCCAATGGCGAAACCTTCTACGTCATTGCAAATGAAGGCGACGATCGCGGCGACGCAGACGAAGCCGGTCGCGGCGACGCGATTCGACTAAAAGACCTCGGTGATGTCATCTCTCTAGAACGCAACGGCCTCTCGCTAGACGAAAGCTTTGACGAAAGCCTGCTTGAAGACGAGGCACTCGGCCGTTTAACCGTCTCCTCCATAGACGGTGATACCGACGGCGACGGTGACCTAGACCAGATTGTCTCCTACGGGGGTCGTTCCTTCTCCGTACTCGACAGCAGCGGCAATATTGTGTTCGACAGCGGCGACCAAATCGCTCAAATCACCGCTGAGCTAAATCCTGAACTGTTCAACGCGGATGACGGCGACCCAGAAGAGTTTGATGCCCGCTCAGATAACAAAGGCGCGGAGCCAGAGGCTATCACCACAGGCGTCATTAACGGCACACCCTACGCTTTCGTTGGCCTGGAGAGAGCAGGCGGCGGCATCCTGGTGTATGAACTCTCTAATCCTCAACAGCCCGAGTTCATACAATACATCCGCAGCGATGAAGACATTGCACCAGAAGGCTTGGTCTTTATCCCCGCAGAAGATAGCCCTAACGGTCAACCATTACTCACGGTTGCCAACGAAGTATCCAGCAACGTAGCTGTCTATGAAATAGAAGTCCCTGACACATCAGACAACTTCACCCTACAGCTGCTGCACCTGGGAGACCAGGAAGCAGGCGTCCCCGCACTCGACGATGCACCTCGCGCCTCTGCGGTACTCAATGCCCTTAGAGAAGATTACGACAACACTCTCACTCTCTCTTCCGGGGATGCGATCATTCCAGGGGTGTTCTTCTCAGCGAGCGCAGAGGCCTATGGCGGCGCAGGCCGAGCCGATATTCTCATTCAAAATGAGCTAGGTATTCAGGCGATCGCATTTGGCAACCATGAATTCGACCTGGGCACTGGCCTGGTTCGCGACCTAATTGCTGGCGGCGAAGATGATCCTGAAACGCCCGACCTTGACGAATCTTTCGGCGGCACGCTCTTCCCTTACCTCAGCAGCAACCTCGACTTTAGCACCAGCGAAGACCTGACCGATCTAGTCGTTGAAGATGATCAGGCACCACTGCCAAACAGCATCGCCGCGACTACTGTTATCGACGTCAATGGTGAGCAAATTGGCGTAGTGGGTGCAACAACACCGACCTTGCTAACCATCTCTAACCCTGGCGATGTCACGGTGCTACCGGAAGACTTTGAGGGTGATCCGACGGCTGCTCAGCTAGACGCACTCGCCGCTGAAATCCAGCAAGACGTTGACGAGATGCTAGCAGCCAATCCGGGGCTAAATAAAGTTGTCGTGCTCTCGCACATGCAACAGATTGCCATTGAGCAAGAGCTAGCGGCTCGCTTGACCAACGTAGACGTAATCGTGGCAGGTGGATCGAACACTCGCCTGGCCGATGAGGACGATCGCTTGCGTGCTGGTGACGACGCGCAGGGAACCTATCCCATCTTCACAACAGATGCAGAGGGCAAGCCAGTTGCAGTCGTCAACACAGATGGTAATTACAAGTATATTGGTCGCCTGGTTATCGACTTCGACACCGAAGGCAATGTTATTCCTGACAGTTACGATCCGAGCATTAGCGGTGTCTATGCAACCGACGAGCAAGGGATTGCAGATCTTGGCGCAGAAGACCTGGTTGATCCTGAAGTTCAAGAGATTGTTGATACGCTAGAAGAGGTGATTGTTGCTAAAGAGAGCAACGTCTTTGGCATTAGTGATGTTTATCTCAACGGCTTGCGTGGCAGCGTCAGAACAGAAGAAACCAACCTGGGTAATTTGACGGCAGATGCAAATTTAGCGATCGCCCAAGAAACCGATGCCAGTGTCGTGCTCTCGCTTAAAAACGGCGGCGGCATTCGTGACGATATCGGCCAAAGGATTGTGCCAGCCGGCAGTACAGGCGAACCCGAACTGCTTCCCAATGAAGAGATCCCCGGCGTTAAGCCAGCCGGCGGCATTTCTGAAACCGATATTGCCAACACCTTGAGCTTTAACAACGGTCTCACCCTGTTAACTATCACCGCAGAAGAGCTACTGGAAGTGCTTGAGTACGGAATAGAAGCAAGCACCTTGGATGATGAAAATACTCAAGGCCGCTTCCCGCAGGTAGCAGGCATTGAATTTAGCTTTGATCTGACTGCGCAGCCAGGCGATCGCATTCAGTCTCTGGCGATCGTCGATGAAGCGGGCAACGACCAAGACGTGCTCGTCCAAAACGGTGAGCTAGTAGGTGACCCGAGCCGATCTTTCCGCATGGTGACACTAAGCTTCCTAGCAGAAGGGGGAGATGGCTATCCCTTTCCCACTCGCGATGTGGTCAACCTTGCACAAGACGAAGACGCCGCTCGTACGGGCGTGGCAACCTTTGCGCCCGACGGCTCTGAGCAAGACGCTCTAGCAGAGTACCTAGCAGCCAACTTTGATGAAGACACCCCCTTCAGCACAGCTGACACCAGCCGCGCTGAAGACACCCGCCTGCAAAATCTGGCTTTCCGCGAAGACACCGTCATCGACGGCGGCACGGGCGGAGGTCCAACCGTGCTACAAGGCACCGACAAAAACGATGTTATCCGAGGCACCGATGCCGACGAAATCATCTTCGGGGGTGACATTCGTGATCGCCTCATCGGCAACGGTGGCAACGACCAAATCTTTGGTGAAGGCGGCAACGACCTGCTCAGAGGCGGCGCAGGCGATGATTTGCTAGACGGTGGCATCGGCAACAACAAGATCTTCGGCGGCAGCGGCGACGATACCTTTGTGCTCAACGCTGACGGCGACTCTCGCATCATGGACTTCCGCATCGGTCAAGACTTAATTGGCCTAGCAGGCGGTCTCACCTTCGGTCAAATCGACATCATCAAGCGCGGCCAGAACGCACTAATCGCCGATGGAGACAACATCATCGGTCGTTTAATGAATACAGATGTTGCTGATTTGACAGCAGCCTCTTTCACCGAGCAAGCGTAGAAGCATAAACAGGTTCAGCAGTCGTAGCAAATCAACAAACTGAATAAAACTTAAAATCCCTCTTTCATAAAAGAAAGAGGGATTTCTTGTACTTATTCTCTCTGTAGCCCTACCTGCCAGTTATAGCGATCACCGAATGTATTCAGTGATCGCTAACTACTTAGCTCTACTACGCTGCAATCGGCATAAAGGCAGCCTCAGACAAATCATCAGCACTGACGTTTTGAACAGTCGCGAGCATCGCTTCGCCGAAGCCAATAACAGCATTCGAGCCCGACTGAGTAATACTCAGCTGACCAAAAGAGAGATCGCCCATAAGACCAATCATATCTATACCCACTTCAAAACCGACGATGCTATCGGTACCTTCATCCACAGCCAGCACAAACAGATCCGAACCACTATCAGGGCTATCGCCACCAAAGAGTGTATCGCTCCCCTGACCACCATAGAGTAAATCATCGCCTTGGTTGCCGTAGAGCATATCGTCACCCCGATCGCCGTAGAGTATGTCTGCCCCCCTCTCACCAAAGAGACTATCGTTGCCGACCCCACCGTTTAAAAGATCGTTGCCGTCACCGCCGTACAACAAATCGTCAGCAGATAAATCATCATCAGATAAATTATCAGCACCCGCCTCAGTTACATCGGTGTCGATGGCGTCACCCACTAGCTGGTCGTCGCCATCGCTGCCGTACAACATATCGTTCCCCAAACCGCCAATGGCCGTGTCATCTCCACCAAAGGCAACAATCACATCATTGTTCTCTGTACCTACTAGCTCCTCGGCTTCATTCGTACCATCTTGATAATCTGGCAGCGAATTCACACCAAAGAGCGTTTGGTACATAATCTGATAAATCTCGGTGTTGTCTACCGTCGCATTCAACAGATCAGCATTCATTCCGTAGCTTTTAGCCACAACGCTGCCAGCAAAATCAGAGGTACCCGACCAGGCAGTCACAAAGTTACCCATCTCGCCATCCAAGCTGGGTTTAGCCTCAAAGGTTGTCAGCGGTGGCACGCGGCCATCACTACCGTCAACTGGGTTTTGAAACGTTTCTTCATCGGTAGGATTAACATCCAGGGTGAGCGGCTCTAGCAAGGTCTCTGGCAGCGCGTCGCCAAAGGGTGTGGGCTGCCAAACCTGTACCCCGCCCGCTTCACTGTCGGCAGCGGTAATCAGTAAAGTGTTGGGATCTTCTTGCTGAATATAGTCCATTGCCACGCCTAGAGCCGCGTCCGCTCGCAGCGTAGCCTCTAGGGTACCAACAGAGTTGTTGTTGTTAGCAAGGTTATCTGTTCCCTCTTCCTCCATCACCACCATAAAGCCATCCTCATCAGCCGAGAGAATAGGCAGCGCGGCTTCTAGCATCTCTGCAACCGTGGGCTGATTCGTCGGCGTGCCGTCAGGTAGCAGCTGACCATAGCTATCAAGCTTCAGCGCCCGATTCTCTTCTTCTGTGTTGTCATTGTAGGTATCTTCTGCCGCAAAAATTCCCAGCAGCTGAGTAGTGTCTTCAGGAATGTTCTGCAATTCTTCCCGGTCAAAAACAACCGTAAAGCCAGCGGCCTCAGCTTCTTCAATCAAATTGCGGCCATCTTCTCGCACACCCTCCTGGCCAAAGCGACCCACAGTGCCTTCTGGCAAATAGTGGATTTCGCCGCCGCCCAAGATGACATTAACGCCCGATTCTAAAACCTGCTCAGTAATAGCTGTAACATCGCTGCGACTCTCCACTTCAGAGAGAAACGCGCCTGTACCCGGCTCAGCAATAAATCCGGAGTTGATGACGGCCGTCGACTTATCGGCTGCGATCGCTTCTTCTAAAATCGTTACCCCGCGCTTACCCGATCTCGAAACCACCGGATCGTCGAACTCATCTAGTCCAAAAGAGCCCGACTGCACCTTCACGCCCGTTGCATGAGTCACCGCGCCCCCATTTGAAGTACCCACTAGGCGATCGCGCATATGGCCTAAATGCACGCCAGAATCGGACATCATATC
>ERZ1740058.579-NODE-579-length-25952-cov-7.890489_pt1 | contig 25952 bp, 36 predicted proteins | sample MGYA00581745_ERZ1740058 | MGnify/ENA primary metagenome ERZ1740058 (study PRJEB43018, sample SAMN04849742) | marine metagenome | isolation source: floating plastic debris | place: Pacific Ocean | collected 2008-08-30 | study: EMG produced TPA metagenomics assembly... | reverse complement strand
TGCCGCTCAGGTACAGTCCTACAGGAACCAATAGCCAGTACTGGTATTATTATCTTCCTGATCATTGTCGCTTTGGAACGGCTAGGATGGGGGCTATTCTCAATGAGCATTTCAAGGTCAATGAGCTAGAGATTGAGTGGATTGTGGGTAAGGCGGTAGAGTTGGCAGCCGAGGAAGGGAAGACAGAGATTAGCTATTCAGATCATATTAAAAAGGCGATTATCGAACTGAAAGCCAAGCTGGGTGTAGAACTCAAGAGGAGCAGCAGGAACGACAACAAAAGACCTGATTTGAAGAAAAAGTAGGTTCTTTTTAGACACAAGGCATCAGAGACAAGACGTTAGATTTGACGCGAGAAGAGGCTAGCTTCTTTTTTATGATGTTTTAGGCACTCATTTTACACATTCACTTACTCAATCCATCGGTCCTTCAATCCTTCAATTCATTAATCCTTTACTTTATCAGTTTTTCGTTAATTAAGCCATTAATAGCATTAACAACTATTTCAACCCTTTATCAAAGCCATAAACTCATCGAATAGATAGTTAGCATCGTGCGGACCAGGTGAGGCTTCGGGATGGTACTGTACCGAGAAGGCTTTTTTATCTTTTCTTCTAATCCCTTCTATACTTTGGTCGTTGAGATTCACGTGGGTTACTTCTATGTTTTCGTTTTGCTCAATATCTTCTTTGTTTACGCCAAAGCCGTGGTTTTGCGAGGTAATTTCTGATCTTCCTGTTATCAAGTTCTTTACAGGATGGTTCAGTCCTCTATGGCCGTGGTGCATTTTAAAGGTACCTACATCGCTGGCCAAGGCTAGTATCTGATGACCCAGACAAATCCCAAATAAGGGCTGGTTAGTAGCTAATATTTGCTTAACCGTTTCTACCGCATAGGGTATTGCTGCTGGATCACCTGGACCGTTTGAAATAAAATAACCGTGAGGTTGCCAAGCCTGCATTTCTGCAAAGGAAGCTTTTGCAGGAAATACCTTAGCCACAGCCTCTCGCTGGCTAAAGTTATTGAGAATATTCTGTTTCACGCCTAAATCGAGTACTGCGATTCTGATAGGTGCTTGCTCGTTACCTACTAAGTAGGCTTCTTGCGTGCTCACTTTTGAAGATAGTTCTAGCCCTTTCATACTAGGAACTTCGCTGAGTTGCGCTTTTAGTGTTTTTAAATCAGTATTTTCAGAAGAGATAATGGCGTTCATGGCGCCTTTATGACGAATATGCTTTACAAGCTGACGGGTATCTATATTGCTTATGCAAACTACTCGATGCTTCTCTAGGTAAGCTTGTAAACTACTTTCTGCAATGTTTCTAGAGTATATTGTCGAGAAATAGTTACAAACCATTCCACTAATTTTGACGCCGCTTGACTCATTGTCTTCGGGGATTGTGCCATAGTTCCCTATGTGTGTATTGGTATTGACAAGGATTTGTCCATAGTAAGAAGGGTCTGTGTAAATTTCTTGGTAGCCTGTCATACCAGTATTGAAACAAATTTCGCCAGTGGTTGTCCCTATCTTTCCGATAGCACTTCCTTTGAAGACAGTACCGTCTTCTAATAATAAAACAGCTTCTTGATATTGTGTATACTTCACAGCAATTAGTGTTGAATGTGCTGCAAAAATAGAGAAATATTTTAATGAGACATAAAAAAAGGAATCGATAAACATCGACTCCTTTCAGTTTTATGATAACCAGTGGATCGTTACTCCTCTGATTTCTTCTCTTCTTCGTCGTCTTTCTTGCTTTCTTCTTCAGAAGGGGCTTCTTCTTTTTCTTCCTCCTTAGTAGCCACTTTCTCCTCTTGTACCTCTACGGTTACTTCTTCCGTTGGTGTTTCCTCTACAGTAGCTTCTACTTGCTCTTCTTCTTTTGTCTCCGTTTCAACTACTTCAGCAGTTGTTTCTTCAGCGGAAGACTCTTCTTCTTGTACTACTTCTTCTACTTTCTCCTCTACCTTTTCTTCTTGTACCTGCTCTTCTTGTGCTTGCTGTTCTGTAGACTTCTTACCACCTCTTCTTCTACGACGTGATTTCTTCTTCGTTTTCTCTTCTTTCTGATAAGTTTCGTTGAAGTCAACAAGTTCTATGATACATACCTCAGCGTTATCACCTAAACGTGTCCCTAGCTTTATAATGCGCGTGTAGCCACCTGCACGTTCTCCTACTCTATCAGCAACGGTAGTGAAAAGCTCTGTAACGGCTTCTTTACTCTTTAGGTAAGCGAATACAGTACGTCTATGATGGGTAGCCTGAGGAATGGTAGCATTGTTTTCTATCTTCGCCTTTGTGATAAGCGGCTCCACATAAATGCGTAACGCTTTTGCTTTCGCTAAGGTGGTTTTAATTCTCTTGTGTTGAATAAGAGAGCAAGCCATATTGGCAAGCATAGCCTTACGATGGGCTGCTTTTCTATTAAGGTTATTTACTTTATTTCCGTGTCTCATCTTTCCTAAAATATTTTGTCAACGCCTTCTAAACTTGTAGCGTCAGTAAGGTTAGTCTTCGTCTAGTTTGTATTTTGAAATATCCATACCGAAAGTAAGTCCTTTCTCTGCTACCAATTGCTCTAACTCAGTAAGTGATTTCTTCCCAAAGTTTCTGAACTTCATCATGTCTGCAATGTCGAGCTGTACAAGATCACCTAGTGTTTTGATGTCGGCTGACTTCAAGCAATTGTAGGCACGTACCGAAAGGTCAAGATCAGAAAGCGGTGTTTTGAGTAATTTTCTCATACGTAGAATTTCCTCATCTACCGTTACTTGTTCTTCTTGTTGTACAGATTCAAAAGTCATCGTTTGATCCGAGAAGAGCATAAAGTGCTGTATGAGTATTTTAGCTGCTTCTTTGAGGGCTGTTTCAGGATGAATACTGCCATCTGTTCTTACCTCTAGGATGAGTTTTTCAAAGTCTGTCTTTTGCTCTACCCGCGTATTTTCAATGCTATACTTTACATTCTTAATAGGCGTGAAAATAGAGTCGATCGCAATGAAGTTGATCGCCTGATCAGGCAACTTATTCTCCTCAGAAGGTACGTATCCTCTCCCTTTATCAATAATCAGCTCTATATCGAAATCTACATCCTTTTCCATTTCACAAATTACCAAGTCGGGATTAGTAATTTCAAAGGAGTTGGTAAACTTGGCAATATCTCCTGCCTTGAATACTTCTTGATCTTTTATGGATATAGAGATTTTGGTATCTGCTTCTTCTACTACTTTTTTGAATCTTACCTGCTTTAGGTTAAGAATAATGCCTGTTACGTCTTGTACCACTCCTTCCATAGTAGAAAACTCGTGTAAAACGTCAGGGATTTTTATGCCTACTACTGCATAGCCTTCTAAGGAAGAGAGAAGTACTCTTCTTAGCGCGTTTCCGATGGTAACTCCGTATCCTTTCTCAAGAGGTTTGAACTCAAACAGACCATGATAATCGTCTGCCTTCTCCATCACTACCTTGTTGGGCATTTGAAATGCTAAAATTGACATAAGCTATGTAATTTATTGTTAGTTATTGGCGTTGGTCTTGAGGTATTACCTTTAAAGCTTAAGCAATACCTTAAAAACACGCTTACTTAGAATATAACTCGACGATTAATTGTTCTTGTACGTTCTCTGGGATTTGCTCTCTATCAGGAAGAGAGACATATTTCCCTGTCATCGTATCCTTATCCCACTCAAGCCAGTTAAACTTGCTTACATTTCTAGACGCTAAGCTATCAGTGATTACCTCCAAAGACTTTGACTTTTCGCGTACACTTATTAAGTCACCAGGCTTTACAGAGAAAGAAGGGATATTCACGATTTCACCGTTTACAATAATATGCTTGTGTGATACCAACTGACGCGCTGCTCTTCTAGAGGGAGCAATTCCTAAACGGTACACTACGTTGTCTAGGCGTGATTCAAGTAATTTAAGAAGATTATCACCTGTAATGCCAGACATTCTAGCCGCTTTGTCGAATGTTTTTGCGAACTGACGTTCTAAAACGCCATAAATGTATTTTACTTTTTGTTTGGCTCCGAGCTGAATAGCATATTCAGATTGTTTTCTTCTTTTTCCTCTACCGTGCATGCCCGGCTTATAGCTCTTCTTCTGTACATACTTTGCGCCACCTAATATTGCTTCACCAAATCTTCTACCGATTTTCGCTTTAGGTCCTGTATATCTTGCCATGATGTATTATGATATTAATAGTTTAACAACTAGAACTGCTATTGAAAGCCTACACGCTGTACTTTTTCAACGTGTTTCTCTCAAATCACAATTCTCAATTATTGAATAAAGTTTTATACTCTTCTACGTTTAGGAGGACGACAACCATTGTGAGGAAGCGGCGTGACATCTTTAATAGAAGTTACTTCTATACCTATTCCTTGAAGTGTACGAATAGCCGACTCTCTACCTGCGCCAGGGCCTTTTATAAAAACTTCTGCCTTACGCAAACCTAGCTCATAGGCCTTCTTAGCACAATCTGACATCGCTACTTGTGCTGCATAAGGCGTGTTCTTCTTAGAACCTCTAAAGCCCATCTTACCTGCAGATGACCAGGAAATCACCTGTCCGTTGCTATTGGTAATGGTAATTATAATGTTATTGAAAGAAGCTTTGATATGTACTTCTCCCTGTGCATCTACTACTACAAGTCTTTTTTTACTTTTATCTTTTTTCTTATCTGTTGCCATACTCGCAAAAAATTGTGTATTGCGGTTTTCTCCAAAGGGAGATCCTACAATGAGTTATCACTACTTTATTTAGTTGCCTTCTTTTTGTTGGCTACTGTTTTACGTTTACCTTTTCTAGTTCTCGCGTTTGTCTTTGTACGCTGTCCTCTTACAGGTAAGCCTCTACGATGTCTCAAGCCTCTGTAACACCCAATGTCCATAAGGCGTTTGATGTTAAACTTCACTTGAGATTTTAACGCACCTTCTACGGTGTAGGCCTCTGCTATAATATTACGGATTCTTGTCGATTCATCATCAGACCATTCTCCCGCTTTTTTATCAAGATCGATCTCTGCTTTCATAAGAATTTGTTTAGCAGAGCTACGTCCTATACCAAAAATATAGGTTAAGGCGATTTCTCCTCTTTTATCGTTAGGAATATCAACTCCTGCAATTCTAGCCATAGTCTAGTCTTATTTACCCTTGTCTTTGTTTAAACTTAGGATTCTTTTTATTGATTATATAAATTTTTCCTTTTCTTCTTACTATTTTACAGTCAGCGCTGCGTTTTTTAACTGAAGCTCTTACTTTCATGATCGTATCTATTAGCGTTACTTATATCTATAAACAATTCGTCCCTTTGTCAAATCATAAGGGGACATTTCTAGCTTCACTTTATCGCCAGGTAGGATTTTAATGTAGTTCATACGCATCTTACCTGAGATATGGGCAATCACTTCGTGATCGTTCTGTAACTTTACACGAAACATTGCGTTAGAAAGTGCTTCTAGAATAATTCCGTCTTGCTCAATGGATGGTTGCTTTGCCATTCTTTGCCTTTAAAACTTGTTCTATATATTCAAATGTGGTTAATATCTTTGCTTCACCGTCTACTAGTGCCACCGTGTGCTCGTAATGAGCAGATGGTTGCCGATCTGCTGTGTAGATGGTCCAGCCGTCTCTTGCTTGTACTACACTTTTCTTTCCTAAATTTACCATAGGTTCTATGGCAATCACTAATCCTTCTTTAATTAAAGTACCTCGCCCCTTTTTACCATAGTTAGGCACTTCAGGACTCTCGTGCAAATTTTTACCGATCCCGTGCCCTACTAATTCTCTTACTACAGAAAATCCAGCTTCTTCTACGTATGCTTGTATGGCAGCACCTATATCTCCTATTCTATTCCCTACTACCATTTTCTCAATACCCTTATAGAGGGAAGCTTTTGTAGTATCTAGTAGCTGCTCAACAGATGCTTCTACCTGACCTACTGCATAAGTGTAGGCACTGTCACTATGAAATCCTTTATAATATACACCACAATCTATTGAGGCGATATCTCCTTCCTTTAATTCGTAAACACCTGGTATACCATGTACTACATGCTCATTCATAGAGATACAAAGAGAGGCAGGAAAACCATTATAGTCTTTGAATGAAGGAACTCCTCCGTGGTCTCTAATGAATGTTTCTGCTATCTTGTCGAGTGCTAATGTAGAGATACCCGGTTCAACTGCCTTAGCTACCTCTGCATGCGCTTTACCTAAAATTTGCGCACTCTCTGCTATTATCTCAATCTCCTCTTTGCTCTTAAAATGAATCATAGTACTAAGCAACTGCGATGTTTGAGTCCTTTATCTTACCCGTTTTCATCAAGCCGTCGTAATGGCGTAGTAGCAGATAGCTCTCTATTTGCTGTAAGGTATCTAAAATTACGCCTACCATAATTAGTAGGGAGGTACCTCCATAGAATTGTGAAAACTCTGCGTTAATTCCCAATACCATTGCGATAGCAGGTATGATCGCAATAATTGCCAAAAATATAGAGCCTGGCAGCGTAATCTTGGAAAGAATGTTATCTATGTATTCAGAGGTAGGCTCGCCGGGTTGTACACCTGGGACAAACCCACCATTCCTCTTCATATTATCTGCAATCTCTTTAGGATTAATTGTAATAGCAGTATAGAAGAATGTAAATACAATAATCAAAAAGCCAAAAAGAAGATTGTAAGGCAATGAGGCGATATCTGAGAAAGCGCCTACTACTGCATTCAAATCCTCTGAATCAGAGAAGAGCCCTGCTAGCATTGCAGGCAGGAACATCAATGATTGTGCGAAGATGATAGGCATTACACCTGCTGCATTAAGCTTTAAAGGAATAAAGTCTCTTTTGCTTCCATATACTTTATTTCCTACTACTTGCTTGGCATACTGTACAGGAATTCTTCTGGTAGCGGTTGTTATAAGAATAACTGCCACTACTACGAAAAATAGCGCTACTAACTCTAATACAAAGAATAGCGCGCCTTGCATTCCTCTTGCCTGTCCCTCAAAAATAAGCGCTTGAGGCAGACGTGAGATAATTCCTATCATAATCAGCATCGAAATACCATTTCCAATACCTCTATCTGTAATTCGCTCTCCCAACCACATACAAAAGATGGTACCTGAAGTTAGAATAATTGCTGAAGAGATTGTGAAGAAGGTTTCATCGATGAGAATCGCATTTTGTGGTACCGTAGTGGTGAGATAGGCAGAAGCTTGTGCTAAGGTAATAACAATGGTAAGCAAGCGAGTAATCTGCGTAATTTTCTTTCTACCTGATTCTCCCTCTTTCTGCATCTTCTGGAAAGTAGGCATTGCTACCGTTAGTAACTGCACTACAATAGAAGCCGAAATGTAAGGCATGATTCCTAAAGCAAAAATAGAAGCCCTACCAAAAGCGCCTCCTAAGAAAGTGTTTAGAAAGTCTCTAATATCGCCAAATTCAGCATCTAAAGCGGCTGGATTGACCCCAGGTAGTACGACGTAGGAACCCAATCGAAATACAAGCAACAGGAGGAGCGTATTTAAAATACGTCCTCTCAGCTCTTCGATAGAAAAGATGTCTCTTATCGTTTTTATAAACTTCTTCATATTACGCTATTTCGGTGGCAGTACCACCTGCTTTTTCTATGGCTTCTTTGGCCGACTTGGAAAACTTATGTGCCTTAACTTCCAATTTAGCAGTTAATTCTCCTCTACCCAAAATTTTCACCAAGTCTTTTTTAGATACAATCCCGTGTGATTTCAAGAAATCAAAGTCTACTACATTTACCTGATAGGTATCTACTAATTGCTGTAAACTGTCTAAATTGATTGCTTTGTAAGCAACCCGATTAATATTTTTAAACCCAAACTTAGGTACTCTTCTCTGTAAAGGCATTTGTCCACCTTCAAAACCTTTTTTGGTTTTATAGCCAGAGCGAGATTTCGCGCCTTTGTGCCCTCTTGTAGAAGTCCCTCCTTTACCAGAGCCTTGTCCTCTACCAATTCTTTTTCTTTTTCTTTTAGCGCCTTTGTTAGGCTGTAAATCGTGTAATCTCATGGGGTATTTACTTTAAACTCGCTTTCGCTAAGCGCTTAAGCTATTGTAATTAAATATCTTCTACTTTAATGAGGTGCGCAACCTTATCTACCATTCCTTTGATCTGAGGGGTAAGCTCCACTTCTACTGTTCTGTTAATTTTTCCCAGACCTAGTGCTTGGATGGTTCTTTTCTGCTTTTCAGATCTATCAATCGTACTTCTAAGCTGTGTAATTTTAACCTTTGCCATGCTGTTATCCATTAAATACTTTTTGTAAAGTAACGCCTCTTTGTTTGGCAACCATATGGGGAGCACGTAATTTCAAAAGGGCGTCGAAAGTAGCTTTTACTACATTATGAGGGTTGGAAGAACCTTTTGACTTTGCCAATACATCCTTAATACCAGCACTCTCTAATACCGCACGCATTGCACCACCTGCAATAACCCCTGTACCTGGCGCAGCAGGTTTGATAAATACACTACCACCACAATACTTTCCTTCTGCTTCGTGAGGGATTGTTTGTTTCAATACAGGTATTTGTACTAAATGTTTTTTTGCGTCTTCTATTCCCTTTGTAATCGCATCTGTCACCTCATTGGCTTTTCCCAATCCATACCCTACTACTCCGTCTCCATTTCCTACTACTACAATTGCTGAGAAGCTAAACCTACGACCACCTTTCACTACCTTCGCCACACGCTGAATAGCTACTACTCTTTCTTTTAGATCGAGTTCGCTAACTTTTACAATTCTTTTGTTCATTGTCATATCTTTTCTTAAAACTGGAGTCCGCCTTCTCTTGCGCCTTCTGCCAAGGATTTTACTTTACCGTGATACAAATAACCATTTCGATCGAATACGATTTGCTTTACATCAGCAGCCAGCGCTTTCTCTGCCAGTTTCTTCCCTACTTCTTTAGCTACCTCTATGCTTACCTTTTCACTTACTTCTACAGAAGAAGCACTTGCTAAGGTTTTGCCTTCATCGTCATTGATGATCTGTGCATATATTCTTGTATTTGATCTGAAAACAGAAAGTCTAGGGCGTTCACTTGTGCCGTGCACCTGTTTTCTGATACCTTTCTTAATGCGTAATCGTCTTTTTACTTTATTACTAGTCGCCATGATAATTTACTATTTTTTAGCTGCTGCCTTACCAGCTTTCTTTCTAATTTGTTCTCCAACAAAACGGATTCCTTTGCCTTTGTAAGGCTCAACTTTCCGTAGAGATCGGATTTTAGCAGACACTTGACCAATCAATTGTTTGTCTGCACTCTCCAGCATCACGATGGGATTTTTTCCCTTCTCTGTAACTGCCTTCGCTTTTACTTCTGGTGGTAAGCCTAAGAATATAGGATGCGAATAGCCCAATCCTAATTCCAACACATTTCCATTAGTACTTGCTTTATATCCTACCCCTACTAACTCTAGGTCTATTTTATATCCTTCGCTCACCCCTACTACCATGTTAGCAATCAAAGAGCGGTATAGGCCGTGTAATGCTTTGTGTCTCTTCTGCTCGGTAGGTCGTTCTACCACTACGTTTCCATCTTTCACCGACACTTTAATATCTTTATCTACCTGTTGCTTTAGTTCTCCTTTAGGTCCTTTCACTGTTACTACGTTTTCTGCATTCACGCTTACAGTAACTTTTTCAGGTATTGTGATGGGCTTTTTTCCAATTCTTGACATGGTCTTACTACTTTATATCTTCACCAAATTTTAAAATCTTAATATACATAGCAAAGTACTTCTCCTCCTACGTGCATCGTACGTGCTTCCTTGTCTGTCATTACGCCTTTTGAAGTAGATAGGATGGCAATACCCAAACCATTTAATACCCTTGGCAGATTACCTGCATTGGTGTATTTTCTCAAACCAGGCTTACTAATTCGCTCTAAATGCGTAATCGCTGGTTCTTTTGTCATAGGGTTATACTTTAAAGCTATTTTAATAGAGCCTTGTACCCCTTTGTCTTCAAATTTATAATTCTGAATGTACCCTTTATCAAAAAGTACTTTCGTCACTTCTTTCTTTAAATTGGAAGCAGGTATTTCTAATACTCTATGTCTCGCTTTCATAGCGTTTCTCAATCTAGTGAGATAATCTGCTATTGGATCTGTATGCATTTCCTTTTATATTTATTCTTTGGCCCTTTTCTAAATTGGCTTGCAAATATAGGGTTTTTTCTTCTCTTACCCAAGTGATTTTGCAAGTTTACCAACTCGATTTGGTTACACCAGGTATCTTACCAGAAGAAGCCCATTTTCTAAATAATACCCTAGAGATACCAAATTTTCTCATGTATCCTCTGGGGCGTCCTGTAATCTTACAACGATTGTGAAGGCGCACAGCAGAAGAGTTTTTAGGAAGTAGATCGAGTTTTTCCCATTCGCCTGCTTCTTTCAAAGCTTTTCTTTTTGCTGCATACTTCTTCACCAATCGCTCTCTTTTTCTTTCTCTTGCTTTAATTGATTCTTTTGCCATAGTTTTATTTATTCTGATTAGCGAAAGGCATGCCGAATGCTTTCAGTAATTCAAATGCTTCTTTATCGTTCTGTGCGGTAGTGACAAAAGTAATATCCATTCCTGATATACGATTTACTTGGTCTATACTAATTTCAGGAAAGATGATCTGCTCTTTCACGCCCAGCGTGTAGTTTCCTCTACCATCAAAGCTCTTATCGCTTACCCCTTTGAAGTCACGTACCCGTGGAAGTGCTACCGCAAGTAGTCGGTCAATAAATTCGTACATACGATCTCCACGTAACGTTACTTTTACACCAATAGGCATATTTTCGCGCAGTTTGAAGTTGGAAATCGCCTTTTTAGAGTAAGTAGCGACGGCACGTTGTCCTGTGATAGTAGTAAGTTCTTCTACACCTTGGTCTACTAACTTCTTATCAGCTACTGCTGCACCAATTCCTTTGTTGATCACCACCTTGGTAATCTTAGGTACCTGCATTACAGATTTGAATTGGAACTGCTCTTTTAATTTAGGAATAATTTCCTCTGTATATTTCTTTTTCAGTCTAGGAGTTGCCATGATTATTGAATAAATTCATCAGTCTTTTTAGAATATCTTTGTAACTTTCCTTGCTCGTTTCTTTTTCTACCGATACGTGTAGGTTCTCCTGTTTTAGGATCTACCAACATCAAGTTACTGATATGTATGGAGCCTTCCATTTCTACGATTCCACCTTGTGGATTTTCAGCAGAAGGTTTCATATGTTTCTTGATCATATTGACACCTTCCACGATGGCACGACTCTTTTCCCTAAGTATTTCTAGTACTTTTCCTTGCTTTCCTTTTGCATTCCCTGCAATCACTAAGACGGTGTCACCTTTTCTTATGTGGAGCTTCGCTTGTTTGTTAAATTTTCTATTCATAACTATAGTACTTCAGGCGCTAATGATACAATTTTCATAAACTGCTTCTCGCGAAGCTCACGGGCTACTGGCCCGAAGATACGAGTACCTCTGGGTTCGTCTTGTGCGTTGAGCAATACAGCCGCGTTATCTTCAAAACGAATATAAGAACCATCTTTACGGCGTATTTCTTTACGTGTTCTCACTACTACTGCACGAGATACCGTTCCTTTTTTTACATTGGAAGAAGAAAGTGCTTCTTTTACTGTAACCACTATCTTATCACCTATGGTAGCGTATTTTTTTCTTGTACCGCCCAATATACGGATACAAAGTACTTTCTTTGCACCACTATTATCGGCTACATTTAATTTTGACTCTTGGCGTATCATATTTACTTAGCTTTTTCAAGAATTTCAACCAGTCTCCAACGTTTCTGCTTACTCAAAGGGCGTGTCTCCATAATGCGAACTGTATCGCCGATACCACACGCTTCTTTTTCGTCATGTGCCATAAACTTGGTAGTCTTCTTCATGAATTTACCATATATGGGGTGCTTCACTTTACGTTCTACCGCCACCACAATAGACTTATTCATTTTATTGCTTACTACTTTACCTACTCTTTCTTTTCTAGCGTTGCGTTTTACTGCTTCCATGCTTCAAATTATTTTTCGCCAAGTTCTTTTTCTTTGGCTTTAATGACTGTTTGTATACGAGCAATAAGGCGACGGTTAGCCCTAATTTTCATAGGGTTCTCAATTTCTGAGATAGCATGCGCCAATTTTATCTTTGAATACGCTTCCTGCTCAGCTAGTAGCTTTTCTCTTAGCTCTTCTATAGACAATGCTCTTAATTCTTGCGCTTTCATTCTTTTGCGTTTTAAATTATTCTACGTAGTCTCTACGTACTACGAACTTGGTTGAGATAGGTAGCTTCTGTGCCGCTAACCTTAGGGCCTCTTTTGCTAAAGCTGTATTAACCCCTGCCACTTCGAATAGAATAGTACCAGGTTTTACGCAAGCCACCCAATATTCAGGTGCTCCTTTTCCTTTACCCATCCGTACTTCTGCAGGTTTTTTAGTAACAGGCTTATCAGGGAAAATACGAATCCACACTTGTCCTTCCCGTTTCATCATTCTTGTCATGGCAATACGTGCTGCCTCTATTTGGCGAGCCGTAATCCAAGCAGCTTCTAATGACTTGATGCCAAAAGAGCCGAAGGCAATGGTATGCCCTCTTGTCGCCAATCCCTTCACGCGCCACTTCTGCTTTTTTCTTTATTTAGTTTTTTTCGGTTGTAACATGCTTATATCACTTTAAAGAGTTCTTGTCTTAGAGGTTATGATTGCTTAGATTCTCTCTTTCGCTTACGTCTCATTCCACCTACTTTCTTGCGGTTATCTTTTCCTCCTGTATTATTTCTTTCAGCACTAGGCGACAAGTCTACCTTATCGTAAATCTCTCCTTTAAATATCCATACTTTCACGCCTATTTTACCATATACGGTATCTGCTTCAGAAATAGCATAGTCGATATCTGCGCGCAATGTGTGTAGCGGAATACGACCTTCTTTGTACTGCTCGGAACGAGCCATTTCTGCTCCGCCCAAACGACCTGAAAGGCGAATTTTAATGCCCTCTGCCCCTACACGCATGGCGGAAGCAATCGCTTGTTTCATGGCTTTTCTATAAGAGATACGTGCTCTGAGTTGCTGGGCAATGTTATTAGCTACTAGCTTAGCATCTAACTCAGGACGCTTAATCTCAAAGATGTTAATTTGTACATCTTTATTGGTTAGCTTTTTTATTTCTTCTTTCAGCTTATCTACTTCAGAGCCTCCTTTACCAATCACTACACCGGGACGTGCCGTTTGAATGGTCAAGGTAATGCGCTTTAGGGTTCGCTCGATAATAATACGTGCAATACCTCCTTTGGGTACACGTGCGTGTACGTACTGTCTTATTTTCTCATCCTCCACTAATTTGGCAGGAAAATCTTTTCCTCCAAACCAGCTAGATTCCCATCCTTTCACGATGCCTAGCCTCAAACCTATTGGATTAACCTTTTGTCCCATGTGTATCTTTAGTATTTTTAGATTTTTAGATAATTACTCAGTTGCGTTTCTATCGTCTAGCACGATGGTTACATGATTGGAACGCTTACGAATACGGTGTCCTCTTCCTTGAGGAGCAGGACGTAAACGCTTTAATGTACGCCCTTGATCTACCATAATGGTTTTAATGTATAGATCAGCCTCTTCTAGACGTGCATCTTCGTTTTTTTGCTGCCAATTAGCAATAGCTGAAAGTAGTACTTTCTCCAGTGTTCTGGCAGCATGGTTAGGCTGAAACTTCAACAAATTGAGTGCATGACCTACCTCTAGTCCTCTGATGAGATCAGCAATGAGCCGCATTTTTCTCGTTGAGGTGGGTATATTTCTTAATTTTGCTACTGCTTCCATATGTATTCGTATTTAAAGACTTGCCATATTGAGCAATCTTTTATCTTTTACCTTTATCTTTTTTATTACCAGCGTGTCCTCTATAGTTACGTGTAGGGGCAAATTCGCCTAGTTTGTGTCCTACCATTTGCTCTGTCACATACACTGGAATAAACTTGTTACCATTGTGCACAGCAAAAGTATACCCTAAGAAATCGGGAGAGATGGTACATCTTCTCGACCAAGTTTTGATCACTGATTTCTTCCCTGACTCCTCCATCGCTTCTACTTTTCTAATAAGCCTTACGTCTACGTAAGGTCCTTTTTTCAATGAACGTCCCATATCAGCTTATTTTTTTCTTTTGGCTACAATTAAACGATTAGAATACTTTTTCTTATTACGGGTCTTTTTCCCTTTGGCGTAAAGCCCTTTTCTAGAACGAGGGTGTCCTCCAGAAGCCCTACCTTCTCCACCACCCATAGGATGATCGACAGGGTTCATCGCTACTCCTCTTGTTCTTGGTCTTCTTCCAAGCCAACGCTTACGACCCGCTTTCCCCAGAATAACATTCATATGATCGCTATTGGATACTTTCCCTACTGTAGCAAAGCAAGCCGCCAATACTTTACGTGTCTCGCCAGAAGGCAACTTTAGAGTAACGTACTTTCCTTCTTTTGCAAAAAGCTGTGCGTATGTTCCTGCGCTTCTAGCCATTGTAGCTCCTTGCTCAGGACGGGTTTCTATGTTGTGTACAATAGTACCTAGTGGCATTTCGCCTAATGGCAAAGCATTGCCTACTTCAGGCGCAACCTCTTTACCAGAAACGATTTCTTGCCCAACGGTAACCCCTTCTGGCGCAATGATGTAACGCTTTTCTCCATCTTTATAGAAGAGCAACGCAATGAAAGCAGTTCTATTAGGGTCGTATTCAATACTTTTCACTACTGCTGGAATACCATATTTATTTCTTTTGAAATCAATAATACGGTATCTCTTTTTATGCCCACCACCGATGTAGCGCATGGTCATCTTCCCTTGATTATTTCTTCCTCCTGATTTCTTCTTGGAGGCAATCAACGACTTCTCAGGATGTTTCGTGGTAATATCACTAAACACAGAAGCGATTCTAAAGCGCGATCCGGGTGTAATTGGTTTTATTTTCTTTACTGCCATTTCTTTAAATCTTCTTTATCAGTGAAGCACTATAATTTTTTCATTCTACTATACGTTACCATATACGTCGATAAACTCTCCTTCTTTCACCGTCACATAAGCTTTCTTAAAAGAAGGTCTACGACCTGTCAATACCTTTGTTTTGGTATACTTGGTTCTCGTTTTTCCTTGGTATACAACAGTGTTTACTGCCTCTACACTTACATTGTACATTTGCTCTACAGCCTCTTTGATCTGTAGTTTGTTGGCATTTTTATCTACTATAAAGACATACTTGCCATCTTCATTCATATTCGTGGCTTTTTCTGTAACCACCGCTCTAATGATAATATTATTCATAACCTATGCCTTAAAAATGCTTTCTAGCTTTCCTACCGCTTCCTCTATGAGGATAATGGTGTCTGCGTGAACCAAATCGTATGTATTAAGTTCATCGACCGTTGTCACCTTGGCCTTAGGAATATTTCTGCTTGATAAATAGATATTTTTATTGTTGTCTGATAAGATCAGAAGTGTCTTGTGATCTGCTAACGTGAGGGCGTTGAGTATGCTAAGGTAGTCTTTTGTTTTAGGTACTTTGAGCGTAAAATCTTCTAGTACTTTAATGGCACTTTCCTTGGCCTTGAAGCTAAGTGCTGACTTTCGTGCCAATGCTTTTACTTTTCTATTCACCTTGAAACTGTAGCTACGGGGTCTAGGACCAAATATACGTCCTCCTCCTCTAAAGAGTGGGTTCTTAATACTTCCTTTTCTAGAACTACCAGTACCCTTCTGACGGTGTAGTTTGCGCGTAGAACCAACTATCTCACTTCTTTCTTTCGTTTTATGAGTACCTTGACGTTGGTTAGCCAAATATTGCTTTACGTCCAGGTAAACTGCGTGTTGGTTGGGCTCTATATCGAATATATTTTCTGCGAGGCTTACTGTTCTTCCCGTCTCTTCGCCTGTTGTATTTAAAACTGAGAGTTCCATCTTACTTTTCAATGATTAGAAGTGAATTAATTGCACCAGGGACAGCCCCTTTCACGATCAGTAGGTTCTTCTCAGGGATAATCTTCATCACCCTAAGGTTTTGAACTTTTACACGCTTACCGCCCATACGGCCTGCCATACGAAGTCCTTTAAATACGCGTGCTGGATAAGAAGCTGCACCAATAGAACCAGGTGCTCTCAAACGATTGTGTTGACCGTGTGTAGCTTGTCCTACTCCTCCAAAGCCGTGTCTTTTCACAACCCCTTGGAAACCTTTTCCTTTTGAGGTGCCTACAATGTCTACAAACTCTCCTTCTTCAAAGACATCTTCTACTCTCACTTCGTCACCTAATTGTAATTCTTTCTCGAAGTTTTTAAACTCAACGAGCTTACGCTTAGGGGTAGTACCTGCCTTCTTGAAGTGACCTAGCATAGGTTTGGTAGCGTTTTTTTCTTTTATCTCGCCATAACCTAGCTGTACGGCTACGTAGCCGTCTTTTGTCTCCAGACTCTTCACTTGTGTTACTACACAAGGACCAGCTTCTATAACCGTGCATGGAACTGAGTGTCCAGTGGCACTAAAGATGCTAGTCATTCCTATTTTTTTTCCAATAATCCCAGACATTTTTCTGTCTCTATTAGTTTTTATAAACAAAAATAAAACTGCTTGCTGAACACAAGCAGCTTTCCGAAAGGATTGCAAATTTATGTAAAAAAAAGCAGAATCCAAATATTTCCTCTCTTTTTTCGGAATTACTGAGGCTGCTTTCTTATCAACAGTGTATCAGTTACTTACCTCTACTGCTTTTAGCGGGGTGGTCTTGTTTCTTTTTCTCAATAGTTTTTTGAGTGTAGGGTAGGAGAAGACAGCGATCATAATAATTACAGCGCCTATATAAAAGCTCGGAGAGAGTTGTCGTTCTCTTTCGGGAAAGAAGAAAAAAGCGAGTATCATACCGTAAATGGGCTCCAGATTGACCGTTAAGTTTACAGCAAAAGCGGTAAATTTTTTCATTAGTTTTACACTCGCAGCGTAAGCATACACCGTACATACCAGCGCTAGAATCAGTAGGTAGAACCACTCTGTGTAATTGGGTAGGAGTTGAATTTTTTGAGGGTTTATAGGATTGAACCAGTAGAAAGGCAAGAAACAAGCGCTTGCTAAGCAGGCTCCCAGCATTTCATAAAGTGTAATAGTGTAGTGATGTTGTTTTTTAATAAATTGTGCATTGAGAACGCTGAATAGTGCGCCAAGTAGTGCTGATATGACCCCAAGTAGCAACCCTAATGCATAATGTAGTTCGGCTGAAGAAACAATATACAACCCTCCCAATATCAGCAAGCCTAATAACACATCTAGTAGCTGTGGTCGTTTTCGATAAAAAATAGGCTCAAGTAGGCTTGTCCATAGGGAGGCGGTGGCTAGTCCAATAAGACAAATAGAGACAGTAGAGACACGCATCGCTAGGAAAAAGAGAATCCAGTGGACAGCAATGATGCCACCTGTAAGTAAGTACTTTATAAGATTTTTCTTAGAAACTTGAAAACTTCTCTTTTTGTAGAAAAAAAGTACAACAAGTCCTAGAAAGGCAATCAATGTTCTGTAAAAAACCAGCTCAAAGCGGGAAATGGAAGTAATTAATTCCCCTAGTATAGCCGTAAAACCCCATATAAACACGATAAAGTGAAGCTGAAGGTAATCTTTTAGATGGGGCGAGGTCATAGGGCTGTCAAGGCTAGTAAGTGATAACTATCTTTTGAATAAAGTTTGGTAAAAGAATATAATTTTTCTAAGGCGCTCATCTTGTAAAATGAAAATTCTATACATAATGATACTAATGGTAATAAATAGTAAGTTGGGTAGCCAAACGGCCAGTAAGATAGGCATACGACCAGAGTTAGCGAGCGCTCTTGTGCCAACAATATAGAATAATATGTATATAAAAGCTAGTACAAATCCTAGGGCAATTTTAGCACCTACCCCTCGTCTATTTTTCTGTGAAGCTACTATTACGCCCATAAAAGTAAGAATAATTACCGCAAAAGGATAAGTAAATCTAGAGTAGCGTTCTGTGATATATATCTTTACATCTTCTGAGCCACGTTCCTTTAAAAGTGCAATATACCTGTTAAGCTCAGGGAGTGTGAGCTTTTCGTTGAATAGGTGTTTGCTTTGGAAATCTTCTGGGCTTAGATTGAGTGTAGTATCAATTTTACTGCCTTTGGTCAACTTTTCCTCTAAGTTATTGATCTTCCTTAGGGAGTAGTTCTCTATTTGCCACTTTTGTAGGGTCGTATCCCAAATAATTCGCTGTGCTACTAATTTCTCTTTAAGTTCATTCCCCTCTACTACTTCTAAGGTAAACTTGTACCCAATGTTGTTGTAGTTGTTGTAGCTTTCCATGTAAGCGTATGTTTTAGGGGCTATTTTCAGGTGAATGTCACGTTGATTATAGTAATAACGTGATCTGATGTGTGTATTTTCAAAGTTTACTCGTACTTTATTGGCATTAGGAATTACCCATCCTGTTAAATAAAATATGACCACTGCTAATACGCCCGCCCCCAAGAGAAAAGGCTTGAGAAATCTTGGGAAGCTAATCCCACTACTCAAGATAGCCACTACCTCTGTACGTGAAGCCATTTGCGAAGCTACAAAAACAGTAGTAATAAAGACCATAATAGGGCTGATAGTATTGCCTATATAAGGAATAAAATTAAGATAATATTCTACGATAATGGTTTTTAACGTGGCCTCCATTTTCGTAAAATCTTGTATCTTTTCTATGATGTCTATTACCACAATAATAGACAGGAAAATAAAGACAACGAAAACGAAAGTAGTTAAGAATTTTTTGATGATGTACTTATCGAGAATTTTCATTCATCTTTGTTTAACTACATACGTTCAATAATAAGAACTAATGTATTTCTTAGTCTCTTTAATTGCTGCAATCAATATGCCACAGCAAATAATACACGCTGCTGAGAGGGCTTGCCAGAAAAAACACACTTTCCTTCTTCTTTAGGGTTATTTAAAGGAATACAACGAATTGTCGCTTTGGTGGCTTCTTTTATTTTCTCTTCTGTTTCGCTCGTACCATCCCAGTGTGCTGATACGAAACCTCCCTTTTGTACTAATATTTCCTTGAATGCTTCGAAGGTGTCTACTTGTGTAATCATCGCTTCTTGGTATTGCTTTGCTTTCTGGAAAATTTGCACTTGGATGTCTTCTAGCAGGTCTTCTATATGAGAAACAATATTCTCTAAAGGTACTACTTGCTTCTCTTTCGTATCTCTGCGTACCACTTCTATTGTCTTATTTTCTAGGTCTCTATGTCCTAAAGCAATCCTTACAGGAACACCTTTCAGTTCCCATTCGGCAAACTTAAAGCCAGGGCGGTAAGTATCTCTATCGTCTAGCTTTACCGCGATATTTTTTTCTAGTAATGCTTGGCGTATAGGCTGTAATACTTCCTTGATAGCTGCTAGTTGTTCTTCCCCCTTGTAGATAGGAATCATCACTACTTGGATAGGCGCTAGCTTAGGAGGGAGTACGAGTCCTTCATCATCAGAGTGGCTCATAATCAATGCGCCCATAAGCCGTGTGCTTACCCCCCAAGAGGTGCCCCATACCCACTCTTGTTTGTTCTCTTTATTTAAGTACTTTACATCAAAGGCTTTCGCAAAGTTTTGCCCTAAGAAATGTGATGTGCCTGCTTGTAGGGCTTTTCCATCTTGCATCAGCGCCTCTATACAGTAGGTCTCTTCTGCACCAGCAAAGCGTTCGTTTTCAGTTTTAATGCCTCTTACCACAGGAATAGCTAGAAAATTTTCTACGAAGCGTGCGTAGATATCCAGCATCTGCTCTGTCTCTTCGATGGCCTCTTGTCGTGTGGCATGGGCAGTGTGCCCCTCTTGCCAAAGGAATTCGGCTGTACGTAAAAACAAACGTGTACGCATTTCCCATCGTACTACATTCGCCCACTGATTGATTAGTAGGGGAAGGTCGCGATAAGATTGTATCCAATTCTTGTAAGTGTTCCAAATCACTGCCTCGCTGGTGGGCGTTACCTCGAGTTCTTCTTCCAATTTGGCTTGCTCGTCTACCATCAACTTTGCAGGTATATCAGGGTTCGTCTTGAGGCGATAGTGTGTCACTACGGCACATTCTTTGGCAAAACCTGCCGCATTTTTTTCTTCTGCTTCAAATAGGCTCTTGGGAACAAAAATGGGAAAGTAAGCATTTACGTGTCCAGTTAGCTTAAACATTCTATCGAGTTCTTGTTGCATTTTTTCCCATATGGCAAACCCATAAGGTTTGATTACCATACAGCCTTTTACCGCAGAATGCTCCGCTAAATCTGCCTTTTTTACTAGCTCGTTGTACCAACTAGAGTAGTCATCGCCACGTTTAGTTAATCCTTTACTCATAATGATAATGTGAGTTTCTGCCTATCCTAAGTATACTGAAATGGATGAAAACAGCGTAATTTATAGATTTTATTTACTAATTTTTTAAACCTTTTATGGTTTAATTTTTGTTTACTTTGTAAGTAAAAGCAAATATAAAAATCTTTGTATAAGGAATGTGCCTTATCATTTTATTTTTTGGAAGTAACTAAGAAGGAGTAACACCATGAGAGCTATCATCACCTATTTTGCATCAATAAGCCTACTACTTACCTTTGGATGTAGTAGCTTGCAAGTAAATGCGCCTGTAGAATACGACAATGTATACTTTACGGCTGAGGATCGTGCCAAGAAGAATGAAATACGAACAGGACAGGTACGAAATAACCGGCTTCCCAGCAATCGTTTTGCACAAAAGCAACCAGTTGTGAATGAAACAAAACCTATGCAAACGCAGTCTCCTCAACCGACACAAAAAAATCCTACCTACAGCGTAAATACCAATCCAGATTATTACGATTACGCACCAGATACTACACAGTCTGTTTCTGACAATCAAACCTATTATGATCCCAACTACCAAAGTGGGCTTTCTAATGGGAACCCTACCTATAGTACTTTTGGCCAAAGTAGAGATAGTGATATAGCTTTTCAACAGGGTTTTCAGCAAGGTTACTGGAGTAACTTTAGTGGTAACTCTCACTGGAATTACCCTGCTGGTGGCGGTTGGGGATGGAACCAGCCCTTTAATAATGGCTGGGGATGGCAGCCAGGTTTATCTTTCGGTGCAGGCGTTGGCAACAACTGGGGATGGGGCGTAGGATATGGACGTCCTTGGGGATGGAATCAGCCTTTTGGAAATCCTTACTGGGGAGTAGGATGGAACCAACCCTTTTACAATGGCTGGGGCTATAATCCTTGGTGGGGTGCAGGCAATGTGGTAGTAGTCAATAATGGAGACGGACGCATTACCAGACAGTATGGACCAAGAAATAATGTAGGAAGAAGAACTTATACAGCTAACCAACCCACAACCACTACGACTGGCCGGGTAAGAAGTGCTAGTAATACACGCGCAAGACAGGCTACAAGTAACAATACTGCTCTTCAGGGAAGAGTTCGTAACACGAACAATACTACACAGTATAGTCCTACACAGTCACAACAACAGTATGCACAGCGTACGCGCACTAGGAGCAGTAACTTACGCAACCAACCGCAGAATAACACTTACAGGAGTAATGGTTATAGTAACCAGACTTACCGAAATAGCAACGGTCGTACTCGGAATAGTAACAGTACCTACCGCAGCAATAGTAACTCCAACTACAACATTAATCGTAGTAGTAATACACGCTCTCGAAGTAGCATCAGTAGTGGTAGTAGGAGCCGAAGCAGCAGTGGAAGTAGTGGCGGCAGTAGAGGGCGTTCTAGAAGACCATAGCCTATAAAACTCTATGACTTTTCATTTTTTTCGAAGATTAAGTATAATTTTCTCGTTATTCTTTTATCCTGTATCGTTCGTTCATGGTCAGATTGCGCCTGGAGCTATTGGGTACTACCAAGATGCTTTACGCTTTTCTGCCCCTACTGTTCCAGTAGGTTCTGCGCGCATACAGGCACTAGGAGGTGCACAAACGGCACTAGGGGGCGATATTAGTAATGCTACTGGGAATCCGGCTGGTTTAGGTTTTTTTCAAACTTCTGAGGTAAGCTTATCTTTAGGGCTAAATCTCTACGCCACGTCTTCCAATTACATTGGTACTAGTACAAGCGATAGTAAGTTTAATCTTACGATTCCTAATTTAGGGATCGTAATCGCCTCACCTGCTGACAAGTACACTTATAGCAGTTGGAAGGGAGGCAGCTTTGGTATTTCTTACACCAGAACGAACAACTTTCAGAATAATATCACCTACTCAGGTGTCAATAACTTAAGCACGTTAGCGGACAACTTTGTCGAAAATGCAGAAGGCATTGATGCCAATATTTTCGAGTTTGAAGCGGCTAATAATGAAATCTTAGATGCTACGTCAGCGGCTTATGCAGCCTTTATCATTTCTCCTTTTATAGACGATAGTACCTTCTACTTCACAGAATTCAGAGATATAAATGATGCACTCGTGGGAGGAATTTTACAGGAAAATATCATTAGAACAGAAGGGAATACAGGCCAATGGAGCTTTTCTTATGGTGGTAATTTCTCCGATAGATTTTATTTTGGCGCCACTTTAGGCATTACCTCGCTCAATTACACTTATAGCAGAAGTTATCGAGAGACATTACAAGTGCCTGCCAACGATTTAGAACTACAGTCTTTTTCTTTTGACGAAGAACTTAGGATGACAGGAAATGGTATCAATTTCACCCTGGGCTTAATAGGGAAACCCGTTGACTGGCTTAACATCGGTGTTACAGCTACTACACCAACCTTATATAATATTCAAGAAGACCAGAGTATCATTGTCACAGGAAATTCAGTAGGCTTTTCGCCAGTAAGTGCCGAGGTATTACCACTAGAGTATAGTTTCACTCTGCAAACACCACTGCGTGTTGCGGGGGGTGCTACTGCTTTTATTGGTAAGAAGGGATTTCTTACAGGAGAAATTGAGTACATTACTTACGATAATATGTCTGTAGAAGGAGACGGAGACGATCTAGCGGCGGATGATGAAACCATTCGCAACTTTTACGACCCCGTCTTAAACTTCAGAGGAGGAGCTGAATACCGTAATGGCATTTTGCGGCTAAGAGCAGGCGCTGCCTATCTTCAAAGTCCTATTAGTGAAGATATTGATGGCCTTAACAGAGATATTCTTACGCTTTCTGGTGGCGTGGGCATTAGACTTCCTCAAGGATATGTAGACTTTACTTTAAGCAATACTATTTATCAATCGGTAGATAACCCGTATACACTTAGCAATGGCGCTTTCTTCTCTGCTACTACAGATAATGCCATTTGGGCCGGTCTCTTTACATTCGGTTTTAACTTCTAGTTTATATTTCAATACCCATAATCAAGACATCATCTCGTTGTACGGCGTCTCGCTGAAACTTCGCTATCTCCGATAAAACCAAGTGCTGCTGGGAACGCATATCTGCCTTGCCAGATTCTACCAGTATCGTCTTTAAAGACTCCAAACCAAACTTTTTCCGCTCTGGATTCGGAATATCTGTGATTCCATCAGTAAACATATATAAACGATCTGATTTATGGAGCTCTAGGCGCTGGTCACTGAAGGAGGTGCTTCCATTGAGCTGTGTTCCCCCTATACTCTTACGATCACCTTTGAGTTCTTTCCAATTACCCTTGTAATCTATCACATACAAAGAACGCTTCGCCCCTGCAAAGACTAACTCATAACCAAAGTCTTGCTTTTTGATTCTACACAAACAGACATCCATCCCGTCGGTATTTCCTGTATCTGACTGCTTGAGTACGTTCTTTACTCGCTCGTGCAGTGTCTCTAAAATGGCTGAGGGTTCTTCTATTTTTGAAATGTTAATGATTTCATTGAGCAGGGTACTGCCGATCATACTCATAAAAGCACCCGGTACGCCGTGACCTGTACAGTCTACCACCGCCAGATACTCATACTGCAAACGGCGAGTGTGCCAGTAGAAGTCGCCTGATACCACATCACGAGGAAGATTGATGACAAACAAATCTGAGAAGCTCTTCTGCAATTGCTCACTAGAAGGAAGAGAGGCATTCTGTATTTTACTAGCATACTGAATACTCATACTCATATGCTCATTGAGCTGGTTAAGTTCACGGTTCTTTCGTTCAATAAAGTCGCGCTGAGCGGTAATCTCTTCTTGTTGTTGGTGAAGCTCTTCGTTTTGTACCAGAATTTCTTCTTGCTTTTGCTGCAGCTCATGGGTGCGCTCGTCTACTTTTTCTTCCAGTAGTGTATTTTGCTCTTTGATGATACGCTCATTTTCTTGGGCACTGGCAAGGGCAGCGGCTTGTGCTTGCTCACGCTCTTTACGCAAAATATTGATGCGATCAGCTAAGGCCAAAGAGAGAAATACCATTTGTATGACAATTCCTATGTAATTGGCGCGACGAGCCAAACTACTGAAAGGTATTGCTCCTGCTACCAATAAGGAAACTGAGATGAGACCAATAAGGACGGCTGTCCAAGCGGCTACATACAACTTAGCTGCTTTATTACCTGATCTCCAAGCAATTAGGCCGCTTATCCACAAAACAAAGGAGTCGACCATAAGAAGGAGTGTCGTATAAGCTGCCGCTGCATTATAACTGATAAAACCTATTGCTAAGAAAATAACACCTGACAAGATCAAAAAGCCCATCAACACTTTGTGAAGAATCGGGGTATATTTTTTTGTTTGCAGAAAGTGCATGGCAAACAGTAGTGCGGCTATCATAGATAAAGCTAATCCATAAGGAATAATCATTTGGCTTAGCCAAGAGGGCTCTTTAAAGATGAAAGCGTACGTATAACCATCCGGCATAACAGCTAGGTAACCTAAAAAATACAGGCAGTAATAAAGATAACTCTTGTTTCTTAAGGAAAAATAAAGGAAGAGATTATAGAAGAGCATAATCAACAAAGAGCCGTACATCATACCAAAAAGTAATTCACTTATACCTATCGATTTGATCAATTGAGGAGCACTATGAATGTAGGCGGGCATTAGCACGGAACCGTCTGTTTGTACTTTTATATACAAGGTAGTCACTTTCCCCATAGGTAAGTGAACTGGGGCTATTAAGGAACGAAAAGGTATCTTTTTTGCTTCTAAAGGTACTTTATCGCCTAATACGTGCTTTTTCCATTCTTTCCCTTGTAAGTAATACACTTCTACACTGTCTAACACGGGAAAATCTATATCAAGATACCAATCCTCGTAACTGCTATGTTGGTTTTCGATTTGTATTTTGATCCAAAAGTTTGAGTTTATGAACCCAAAGGAGGGGACATCTTTATTGAACTGAATAAACTGTTTCTGAATCTCAGGTGTCTCGATGTCCTTGATGTTTAATACCTTTTCTTTGTCTTCAAAATAGGCAATGGACTTGCCAATAGCCACACTTTCTTTGCTATCATTGAGCTGTAACACCTTCTGGGCAAAGGTGGAAGATATAGTGGTAAAAGTCGCCAGTATAGTTATTATAAAGTATTTCATAGATTTAATAATTGACATTTACATAGTATTTTTCTCACCCTAATATACGTATTTAGATAGAACTTTCTTTAATGTGGCTTGTAGGTATAAGTTTGAAAAAATGAAAAAACCTCTATATAGCAGAGGTTTCATTTAAAGCGTATAGAAAAATTACCTACAATCAATCATATCTCAACGCCCATAATCAAAACGTCATCTCGTTGTACAGCATCTCGCTGAAACTTCGCTATCTCCGATAAAACCAAGTGCTGTTGGGAACGCATATCTGCTTTGATAGAGTCTATTAATACTGTTTTCAAAGATTCCAGACCAAACTTCTTCCGTTCTGGGTTCTGAATGTCTGTGAATCCATCAGAAAACATATACAAACGATCTGATTTGAACAACTCTATATGTTGCTCAC
>ERZ1740058.578-NODE-578-length-25979-cov-6.475004_pt1 | contig 25979 bp, 28 predicted proteins | sample MGYA00581745_ERZ1740058 | MGnify/ENA primary metagenome ERZ1740058 (study PRJEB43018, sample SAMN04849742) | marine metagenome | isolation source: floating plastic debris | place: Pacific Ocean | collected 2008-08-30 | study: EMG produced TPA metagenomics assembly... | reverse complement strand
TATGGCACTTCTTCCGCGACCGCCGCATAGATGCTTTTGAGGATTTGACCAAACGGTATCGCGATTAATTCAAAAAAAGTAGCTGAAGCCTAGACTAGGAGAGAAACTAGTTGCTCCGATTGTAAACAATGTAATGGTATCTCCTTCACCGCCAATATCAAAAAAAGATAATCCAAATCCAGTAAAGGTAAAGTCCAGGCTCCATCGTTCAGTAGGGAAATAAGCGAAACCGGGAGAAGCCATTAGACTGATGGATAAAGCATCTTCACTACTCCGAAACTCTCCGAATCCTGCTGCAGAACTACCGAAGGATAAAGACAACGTTCCATCTAGGAAGAAATAGAATTGATCGTCAGCAATAGGAAAGTAACGTCGTACAAAAGGGGATAAGAATAAGGTCAAATCATTATCATTTCCTCCCGTAGGCTGAACAATGACACCTAAAGTTCCCCCCAACGCCATTTGATCACTAATGAGATAACCAAAAGTTGGAGTGAATGTAAAGGCCGTTTGCGTATCTTCACTATTACCCAGCACATCAAAGCGCAGTGTGCCATTGATAAATTTACTACCGGATTCTACCTGAACTAATCCAGAAAGAGTACTGCCAAATACCAGAAATGCTAAAAATAAGTTCTTCATGTTAGAAATTTTTGTGTTTGTGTTAGTACCAATATGATTAATTCTGACTTTAAAAATCGAATGATTCTTGGAAAATATTTTTGTATTTCTGGCTGATAAAGAAGAGTAGTCTTACTTGTGTTAGAACTCTTCTTTCAGTGCTTTTTTGGGGGACTGGAACCGCTAAATCTATATCACTCAATACTCTTTCAAGATATATCCTTCACTATCCCGACAAAAAACCTAATTTTGGGCGTTTTGCATAATCCTTACTTATGACGGTATTCTTAACTGGCACCAGCGGACTGTTGGGCAGTAACGTGTTGATTGAACTGCTGAAACGTAATTATCAGGTAAAAGCCCTGTTCCGGGACGAACACGATGCCCGTCAGCACCAGCACATGAAAGACATTGAGATTTTTATGGGCGACATTACTGATGCACAAGCGATGATGCGTGGTGCCCAGGGTTGCGATGCTATTATCCACGCTGCAGCCGACACCGGCTTGTGGCCCGCCCGCTCACCCCAGTATGTAGCCACCAACGTGCAGGGAACTATCAATCTAATTGAAGCCGGAAAGAAAGCGGGAGTACAACGAATGATCGCAGTGAGTACCGCTAATGCTTTAGGCTTCGGTACCAAAGAACAACCAGGCGATGAATCTACCCCTCCTAAATTTAAGCAGTACGGTTTGGGCTACATGGAAACCAAACATCTGGCGCAGGAGATTATGCTGCGAGAAGCTCGCAACGGCTTCCCCGGATTGGTAGTGAATCCTACTTTCATGATTGGCCCCAATGATCACAAACCCAGCTCAGGACGCATGGTACTGGCGGTATACCAGGGAAAAGTGCCGGGTTACCCGGTAGGTGGAAAGAACTATGTATACGTAGGCGATGCCGCTACTGCTATCGTTAATGCGCTAGACAAAGGGAACATAGGCGAGTGCTACATTCTCGGCCACGAAAACCTCAGCTATCAGGAAGCATTCACTAAAATTGCGAACGTGATTGGCGTAAAACCACCTCAGCTTCCTATTCCTCCGGTGCTGACTAAAGCCTTTGGTGGGCTAGGAACCATTTACGGTAACCTTACCGGAGGTACGCCTAAAGTGAGTTACAAAATGGCCCGGGTTTCCTGCGACGGTCACTATTTTTCCGCTGCTAAGGCGGTACGTGAACTCAGTCTGCCCCAAACACCCATCGATACCGCTATCCGCGAGTGCTTTGATTGGTTTAAGGAGAATGGGTACTTATCTGATGAGTAGACAGCTTTTCTGAGATTTCGCCATAAAGAAGTGGGCCAAGAAAATTTAACGCAATAGAGTAATCTTTTGTAGCTTTACTCTAGCAGTATATAAAACCTCAGCAGTATGAACGGAGTAATAGTGACTTTTATCTTGTGGCTGGTTACAATTAGTCAGGCCACCTTCCCACCCAGTAAATGTAAGAATAGCCAATACATCCTAAATCAAAGTAAGCTAAAATATGATGTTAACCAGCAATGGAATCAGTCTGAGCTTAGCATGCATATTCAGGAACCTCGCATAGGTAATCCTCAGCGCTATTCGCGAGTGGTACTCAATAACACCAATAACTATTTTGAGATAGAGCGGACGTATGACGAAGGTAATATTAAGCAAAGCCTTGGCGACGATGAAGACTATCAGGTGCTTCTCGACGAGAATTCAGATGTCTCAGCCGAGATTAGGGAGAAATATCGTTTAAGTGAGGAGCGGGGCGAAGGCTATCGAAACTTTTATCAAACTATGTACGGGCTTCCTATGTCGATTACCGAAAACTTTTACACTGAGATAGCTCCTGCCGAACCAATTACTTTTGAAGGAAAAGATGCTTACCGAATCTCATTAGAGCTAAATCAAGAGATGATCAGTAAGCACTGGCGATTAATAATTGCTACAGAAGATTTCACGCTGCTGGGTGTAGAGTTTTATCACCCCGAAAACTCTAATGAGGGCGAACGGATAAAGTTCGAAGATGAAGTACAACTAGGGAATATTTCGCTACCCAGAATGCGGCACTGGTACGATAATAAAACTGAGGAATACCTAGGTTCAGATATTATTGTATCCGAAATCAGTCAGGATGCTAGTACTAATTAACCCCTACTCCACTCTTTATCAGACAAATAATGCCAATCACCGAAACTGCTACGCAATTTACTTTTAAGGCTGTACGTACTAGTGAAGATAAAGAGGCTTTTCGCCAGCTTCCCTTTCGTATTTATCGCGATGATCCTAACTGGATTCCCCATATCCGGCAGGAGATAGAAGCCGTCTTTGACCCTAGTCAGAACACGTTCTATACCCACGGGCAGGCCGATCGGTGGATTATGCGCGATGTTACTGGGCAGGTAGTAGGGCGGGTAGCCGCCTTCATCAACGAGCGCAAGGCACATACATTCAACCAGCCTACCGGCGGACTGGGCTTTTTTGAGTGTATCGACGATCAGGAAGCGGCCTTCGCGCTATTTGATCACTGCAGGGCCTGGTTGGCCGAGCGTGGTATGGAAGCCATGGACGGGCCGGTGAACTTCGGGGAAAACAATAAGTACTGGGGACTAATTACCGAAAACTACGATCTAAAGCCCTACTACGGGCAGAATTACAACCCGGAATACTACGTTCGCTTCTTTGAGGAGTATGGCTTTCAGGTGTACTTCAATCAGTATATTTTTCATAAGCTGTTCGTTACCCCTCTGCCCGAGGTTTTTCAGCGCCGCTCCGACCGGATCAAGTCCCAGCCGCAGTACGCTATCCGGACCTACGAGAAGAGTAAACCACTGAAGTACGCCCGCGACTTTATGGAAATTTACAACGACGCCTGGCAGACTCACGATAACTTCAAGGCCATGACTGAGCAGCAGGCACTTAACCTGCTGAAGCAGATTAAACCCGTGGTAGACGAGCTGTTACTTCACTTTGTGTACTACGAAGATAGCCCGATTGCCTTTATGGTGGCCCTGCCCAACATCAACCGGCTGTACGAAAAAGTAGGAGACAATATGAATCTTTGGGGCAAGCTAAAATTCCTGTTTTACCAAAAAACCACCGACGTACGCGACTGCTACGGAGTGGCCTTCGGAGTAAAGCAGAAGTACCAGATGCGGGGCATTGAGGGGCTAATATTTGATAATCTGCGGGAAGTTTGTTGGAACGAAAAAGAGCAGCGACATAAGTATGATACCTACATTGTTACCTGGGTGGGCGACTTCAACCCGAAGATGGTTCGGGTAATGGAAGCATTAGGTTGCGAGCGGGTTCGGACCATGGCTACCTACCGCAAGCTGTTTGACGAAAATGCCGAATTTGAAAGGTCACCGATTATCTGACTCCTGATACAGTATTATTCAGAAAGAGGGATCAGATCAGCTGGGTTAATCAATAACTCTACGGTTTGACCCGCTGCCAGCCCGTTACCCGAGTAGAAAGCAGTCAGTAATTCCTCGTTAGCCAAACGAACCGCCACTTCCTGGTAGTGTCCCTGGTAGTTCAGATAAGCTACCGTCCCCGGTAGCCGTACCGCGGATTCAGATCCTTTACCGTTTAATTCCGGCTTGCCAGAAGAGACCACCTGAACCTGCTCCGCCCGAATGCCTAGCTTCCCCAATGTAGTTTTCGTCTGGGATTGATAGTTTTGCCAAAAATCCGTAGGAAAAATAGCCACGGTGCCGAACAACTGGGCTACGTACGGCGTCTGGGGCTGTTCGTACACCTGTTTAGGGCTAGCTACCTGTTGTAGCTCTCCGTTCTGTAGTACAGCAATGGTATCGGCAATGCCCAAGGCATCTTTAGGCTCGTGCGTGACCATGACTACCGTAGAAGACGACTCCTGAAGGAATTCAGCCAACTCAAATTTGAGTTGTTGCTTCAATATGCTATCCAACTGTCCGAAGGGTTCGTCCATCAGCAGCAGGCGGGGTTCTTCAGCCAGAGCACGGGCCAGGGCCACCCGCTGCTTCTCACCACCCGAGAGCGTCTGAATAGCGTGGTCTTCCAGTCCGCTAAGACGACAGCGGGCCAGTAGCTCTTCGGTACGTTCCTGCCGGTATTCTCGTTCGTAGGCCCGGAGCACATGCCAGATATTTTCAAATACCGACATGTTGGCTGAAAGGCTATAGTCTTGAAAAACCTTGAGTATATCGGTATGGCCGGTTACGAGCCGACGTGAGGGTGGTGGCTAGGGTTTGCCATCAAAATGGACGGTACCTTTGGTAGGTTCCAGTAAGGCTGCTAGCGTTTTGAGCAGGGTAGTTTTTCCTGACCCACTTTCACCCACCAAGGCTAAGATTTCTCCTTCCGCAACCGAAAGGTTTATATTTTGCAAAGCAGCGGTGCCATCTTCGGCGTACTGTACTGATAATGATTCTGTTTTAATTAACGCACTCATTCAACCGGATTACATACCATATCAGTAATCCGAAAGAACCAGAAATTGTTATGAACTAACTAGCATCAGGGTTGAATACTGGCGGAGAATTGAGGGTTAGATGTCCTTAAAGTTAATTGTTTATTAGCGTACTGTACCAGCTGAATCTGGTGATCGATAAAGCTAGGGCTAAGCCGATTTTCCTTCATATGATCGCTGATAGCAATATTCTGCTCCATTAACCAGGGAAGTACCTCTTTTTTAAAGCGTTTAGCGCGAATAATTTCATCTTCCAGTAGTACGTAATAGTCGTAACATAGCAGATGGGGGCTGATACGAGCACTCTTTTTTACGGCAAAGTGCCGCTCATCGGTACCATCATAGTAAGCCATTCGATTATGCTTGCGTAAATAAGAAACGTCGCCGGACACTACTATCTCAAAAAAGCCCAGCCTAGGGGCAAACTCACCATACTGAGAAGTAAACGTTTTATAGTAGTGAACTACCTTTTGCTGCTCATCGTAATAACGAAACGAGGCAATATCCCGGGCCGAAAATGTCTTAACCGTTGCCTCCGCGCTTTTTCGGAACATCACGATATCGTGGGCATAATTGTAGCTAACTTCGCCCTGTAGCAAAGAATTATCATTGGTAGTAATCACTCCAGTAGACCAGGAAGTTTGAGGCGAAGAAAAAGCGGAACCATAGATGCTCAGCAGCATCAGAAAAATGCAGAAAAAAGTCTTCATATCAGTGTATTTTCTACCAATCAGAGGTAGCTCAAAAAATATACGCTGATGAAAATAAAGCAGTCAATTTCATCAGTCTACCTGCTCTGACTAACGAAGTATTTAATATTTTGTTAACTAATTAGATTTATGAGAGGTAATTTTTATGAAAATATTAATTTATTAGCAATTTTATCAAAAAAATATATTCTTTGCCGCTAAACATTAACAATTATTCATAAACAAGCTAGTACTCACTACAGTCTTTTGGAAGACTATGGTTCCTATACCTTACTGAGTGATGAGTTCTTTCTCGCATTAAAAATCCTGATATTTGTTCTATAAAGTATAATAAATCGATATACTTTTCTATATTTGTTATACTAAATAGAACAAAGATGGCTAAGCAACATTTGGGTGAACTGGAGGAATTGATCTTACTACTGATTGTGATGCTGGAAGAAGAAAGTGCTTACGGCCTAGCCATTCGGCGGGCCCTCAAAGAGCACGCTGCCCGCACTGTAACGATAGGGGCAGTGCATGGTACCGTTAACCGCTTAGAAAAAAAGGGATTTGTTAAGTCTTACCTAGGCGGAGCTACTGACGAAAGAGGTGGTAGAAGGAAAAGACTATTCACCGTAACCGCCCACGGAAAACGAGTACTACAGCAAAGCCGCGACGTGAAAGTAAGCCTATGGCAACAAATTCCCGAATTGGCTCTAGGCAACTTACGAATGACATGAGCCCCAAAAGCAATCAACCCCCGAAGCAGGTCGAGCAATTTCTCAGTTGGCTCTGCAAACCCGAAGTACTAGAGGAAATCTTGGGTGATCTGGAAGAATACTACATTGAGCTAACCGAAAAGCCTCGCTGGCAGCGGTCTATTTTCTATTGGTTCCAGGCAGTAAATTTTTTACGCCCCTTCGCCCTCAAAAAAATAGCATCATATTACTCGTTCAACCATACTCCTATGTTCAGAAATTACTACAAAACCTCGTTTCGGAACTTAATGCGAAACCCGCTGAGCTCCTTCATCAATATTTTTGGCTTGTCTACAGCTATCGGGGTTTGCCTGGTTGTGTACGCCTTTTTGAAGTATGACTATAGTGTAGATCGTTTTCATGAATTCAAAGACGAAGTATATCTGATTACCTTTTCGGCGGACCGAAGTGGGACCGAAGAACGGTACGGACTTACGCCCCGGCCACTAGGTGATATATTACGGCAAGACTTTACCTACATCAAATAAGTATGCCGGGTTGAAGACAAAAACGTCGTATTAAAACATGGCGATAAAGTATTTCACGAAAGTATACGATTTTCCGACCCGGAGTTTTTGGAAATGTTCACCTTCCCCCTAAAGTGGGGACTCAAGAGCTCCTTAGCTGACCCGAATAATATTATCCTATGTGAGGAAATGGCTGTAAAGCATTTCTGAAACGAAAACCCACTGGGCCAGCATGTACAGATAATTTTTGAAGAAGATCAAAGTAAGTCATTCAAAGTAACCGGAGTAGCTGAGGCCTTCCCTGAAGCTCACATCATTGATTTTCATTTCTTGATTAATTTTGAGAACCTCCAATCAAATTTCCCTGACTATAACGCGCAGGATTGGGGTAAATTCGTAAACGCCACCCTAATTCAGGTAAATGATCCTTCAGATTTAGTGCCCATTGCTCAGGGGATGGTAAAGTATCAAACGCTACACAATGAAGCCCAGCCTGATTGGGAGATTGCATCCTTCGGGTTTGAGCAGTTGGCTGACTTACACCTGAATTCGGGTAACATCAAAAACGATATTTCCTACGATGCCTCATCGGAAGGACGTATTACGTTGCCTATCGTTGCGTTGTTTATGCTCGCTCTGGCTTGCTTCAACTATATCAATATTGCTATCGTCTCAGCCGCCCGAAGACTCAAAGAAATTGGGGTGAGAAAAGTGATTGGTGCTAACCGGGGGAAGGTAATCATACAATTTTTAGCTGAAAATATATTAGTGACTGCTTTTGCACTGATCGTAGGATTAGCCCTCGCTAGCTTCGTCTTTCTACCCTGGTTCATTCAGATAGCCCAACGAAGCATGGAGCTTACCCTCCTAGACAGCAACCTTTGGGTTTTCCTCGTGTTGCTCTTGTTGCTGACGGGTACCGTATCGGGAACCTACCCTGCTTTTTACATCTCAAGGTTTGACGTAGTTAAAATATTTAAAGGCTCAGTTCAATTCGGTAAAAAGAACCCACTGACTAAAGTACTGTTAGGATTCCAACTAATTTTGGCGTGTATCACTATTACTGCTGCGGTTGTTTTTACTCATAATACTACTTACTTAAATAATCGTAGCTGGGGATATAACCAACAACAAACGCTGTATGCTGATGCAATAGACGCTACGGGATTTGAGCGACTCAGTGCACTCATGACTCAGCATCCTGATGTACTATCCATTTCTGGATCAACCCAACACCTAGGAAAAGAAACTATTTCGGCTTCTGTGCGGCAGAGTAATCGCCAGTACGAGGTGATACAACTATCCGTCGGAGCTAACTACTTTGGGACAATGGAACTGCAACTTACCGAGGGACGCATTTTTAAGGACCGCTCGGAGAGCGATAAACTGGCTATCGTAGTCAATGAGCTTCTGGTCAAAAATATGTCGCTGGAACAACCCCTAGGAAAATTGCTCGAGATTGACAGCACAAAATATGAGATCATTGGAGTAGTTAAGAACTTTCACGAAAAGAATTTCTACTACGAACTGCAACCTACTATTTTTACATTGGCCGATCAGAAAGATTATCGCTACTTAGCGATGAGAGCGAGACCTGGAGCGGAGAAAGAGACTTATAAATCATTACAATCTCAGTGGGCTACCCTCTTTCCAGAAACTCCCTTTCAAGGTGGATACCAAGCGGATGTATGGCCCGGATTTTTTGAAGATGTCGATACTCAAGAACGATTTGGAAAAACCATCGCTTTCATCACTGTACTGCTAGCCAGTCTAGGATTATACGGACTTGTTACCCTTAATGTATCCGGTAGGGTGAAAGAGTTCAGCATCAGAAAAGTGTTAGGAGCCGGCTTGAAGAATATTGCTGTTAATATTACCAAGCAGTACGTCGTCTTATGTTTTGCAGCTCTAATATTTGGATTACCCCTAAGCTACGTCCTCATAAAGGCTCTGTTAAGTATGCTCTATCCTAATTTTACACCCATAAGATTTCTAGAGATTGCACTCCCAGCAATCATACTAGTAACAGTTCTATTAGCGGTGGTTTCCGTGCAAATAGGTAAAGTTTCCAAATCAAATTTGGTAGAAGGCTTACGAACTGAATAGTCATAATTCACGACTACCGGAGAAAAAAAAGTGAGATGATAAATTCACCCCACTTTTTTTCTATCTAAGTCTTATTAATACTCCCGAATATCGATTCGTTTAACGTCTTCCGTTTCACTACCATTGTAGGGTAAAATCACCCGCAGGTAACCATTCTCATAAACCGCATCGATCAGCTCGCGGTCTACATAAGGCGGAATATCAAATACTCGGTTAAACATTGGTACCATATGCCGCGCTGCCTGATCGGAACCATCAATAAAATTGATATCGTTCAGCACAGTGTATACAATCAGTTGATTGCCTCGCAAATAGATGTTAAAAGAATCACTGTGAACGGTAGGGGCACTCACTTCTATGACCAACCGATCAGTTTCTTTCTTCAGGTTCACCCGAGTAGTGGTGGTACCACCGCTAATCGTATTTATCGTATCTATTTGTTGTATAAAATCTTTAAGTATATTCTTCATAATTATCCTCCTCTGTTTTCTCGTCAAATTATTTTTTACAAACAGCATACCATTCAAAAAGTCGTGTAATTATAGCAGACAGAATGTCGTATGTGTTACTATTCTAACGACAGAATGGCATAATAGGGTTATGCTTTATCTGATCTTTTCGGGGAGTTTGTCCGGTAAATTACTTCTAACTACGAGCGTAACCGGGTGGAAACCAGCACAAAAAGGCCTAATACTAACAATAGAAATAAATCGAGCTGCAGCGGCCCCACAGTGGGAGGAATCGCTCCCAACAGTGACGCTAGGAACACTACCAGAGCCAGCGCTGTGGCAAAGATTATTTCCGTTCCTAACTTCTGTCGGGTGAGTACAGCGGCCAAAATCATGGGAGCTAACATTGAAGTTCCGGCAAAGCTAACCCGCGCTAGTAATGCCAACTGGTCACCAGCTCGAATAGAAAACACTAAAGCGATTATTGCAAAAACAACGATGGCAACTTTGGTCTTGGTGAGCACAGATTTTTCACTACCAGAAAGTAGGGAACGAAGCTCGGTACCCATCGCAAAAATCTGAGAGTCGGTAGTAGATAGACCAGCGGCTAATAAGCCTACCACTGCCAGGGCCGCAATAATACCTGGTTGCTCATACAGTAATACTTGCGACAGGAAATCTGCCGTGCTGGCTTCGGGATAGCGGACGGCTCCGTAAAGGCCAATGAAGGCAGTGGGAAGGATTACCAGAATGGCGAAGATACCCACGGCTACTGCCATCAGATGTGTCGTTCGTAGATTTCGCATAATTACCAGACGAATAGCTAATTGAGGTTGGGTAATCGGTATGCAGAGTATTACTAAAAAAGAGGCGATCAGAAACTGCGGGGTGAACAACCCATTAGGCCCAGGGGTAGAAAGCAACTCGGGATTGGCAGCTTGCACTTCAGTAAATAATGATGACAGACTATCGAACTTCTCCACGCAGGCAATGCCAATAATCCAGCTAACCACTAGCAGAGTTAAGCCCTGTACCGCATCCGCGTGCATAATGGCCTTCAATCCGCCAATCTCACTGTAGAGCAGCATCACGCCTACAATCACCACCGACCAACCCCAAGGTGGCATTGCCTCGGGAAAAACGGCAGTTAGAAAAATGGCAATCCCCCGGATTTGGATGGCCACGTAGGGCACCAGAAAGATGAACATACCGGCAAAGCATACGTAGCCCGCCAACCGGTTACCGTAACAGTTTTCCAGCAGGCCCGACATGCCCTTGAACCCTTTTTCCTTGACCTTCTTTCGCAAATAATAGCCGAACCAGAGAATGAGAAAGATCATCCCCCCGTCGGAAATGGCCAGGAATATCCAGGCTCCAATGCCGTGGGTCCGGAAAAAGTCGGGCATGCCCAAAATGGTGAAGGTACTGAACAGGGTAGCCGCAAAGGTGAGAAAGCCGAGAATAACGCCGATGTTGGAACCCGCCATCAGGTAGTCTTCAGCAGATTTGTTGCTGCGGAAAGAACGAGTGGCTACGTACGCTAGCATCCCTAAATAAATAGAGCCAATGATAAAAACCCAGGTTGTCATAGTAAGGTAGTTAGCTTAGTCTTCGTCCTCGTTTCGTCCGGGATGCACGCGGGTGCCAATGTAAGTGATCAACACGAACAAAATCATAATCACAAAAGTCATCCACAAGGTGTAGGGAATACCGAATAGCATAGGTTCATACACCCCCTTGGGAATAACCAGTGGAGTAAAGGTAATGATAGATAGGATAAAAGTAGCAATAATGCAGAGATGCCAATAGGTTTTGTTAGGAGGAGACGACATAGTTGTTGGTTAGTAGTGTTATGGTATTATAGTTTACAATGTTTTTAAGCTCAGTATTTAAGATTGGTCAGTGTAAAGAAATAACACTAACACTGTAACACCTAAACACTAGATTAATGTAAACAATCGGCTCCAGCGTATTTTTTGAAGCCAGGATGCAGTTTTATCGTAAGAAAACCAAACGAGTACTGGCTTGCCGACAATATGATCTTCCGGTACAAAGCCCCAAAAGCGGGAATCCAGTGAGTTATGACGATTATCGCCTACCATGAAGTAGTAGCCCTGCTGAAATTCGTACTCCTCAACTTGATGCCCATTGATCACTAACTTATCGTTAACCAGTTCGGCACCTACGTTTTCATAGTGGACGATGGCCGTGCTGTAAAGTGCCAAATTCTCCGGAGTCATTTCTATCCGATCACCCGCTTTGGGCAGATAGATTGGGCCGTAGTGATCAATCGTCCAGTCATTTGATCCTTGCTGAGGATACAACTGGCTGCGCATTTCCCCCGGCTCATGAATAATTTCCTCTACTGCTTGCACAAAAGGCATTTTTGCTAACTGAGCAGCAGCTTCTGACTCAGCATTAATCTGATAACCTTCGGAACTTCGATAATATTCATCAATCCCCAAACGCCTAAACACCCGAGGATGAATGGTCTGACTTGTTTGCACCCAGTAACTCGTCTGCCCGTGTAGCGGCTTCGCTAATAATTCCCCATTGACCAAAACTTCTCCGGCTTGTATCTTCAGGCTATCTCCCGGCAAAGCGACACAGCGCTTAACATAAAAAGTTTTCATATCTACCGGTCGATCCCATTCGGGTGGATAGTGAAAAACTACCTCTTCGTTGCGTTTAAACTCACTAAAACCAGGTAGACGATAGTAGGGTAGTTGAATCCAACTCAGGTACTCAGGGATTTCGGTGCCTGGCAAATTTTGGTGAATGAGCGGTAATTGGAGTGGAGTTCGCGGAGTAGTTGCTCCGTAGTGCAGTTTGCTTACAAACAGATAATCACCGACCAACAGCGAGTTTTCCATGGATGAAGTAGGAATCGCAAAGGCTTCCATGAATAAGCTGCGAATTAACGAAGCGGCAATTTCGTCAAACACAATAGTATGAAGCCTCTCCTTCCAAACGGGTTTGGGAGTAGCAGGCTTTGGTTTTTTGGTAAAAAATTTCATAGTAACAGGGGGTAAATTTCTTGTATAACGTACTAAAGACGGGGAATCGTCAATCCGCCGTCTACCATAATAGTTTGCCCGGTAGAGTAGGGAAAATAGCCCTGCGCTAGTGCCACCACGGCTTTGGCTACATCGTCGGGATAGCCCCAGCGGGGTTGCACACATAATCCTTCTTCTATCAGCTTATCGTATTTATCGGTTACACCCGAGGTCATATCGGTTTTAGTAACGCCAGGGCGCACATCGTATACCGGAATGCCGTATTCACCCAGGCGGGTAGCAAACAGTAGTGTCATCATACTCATACCTGCTTTAGAAATACAGTATTCACCGCGATTTACCGAAGCTACCGTAGCCGAGATAGAGGAGATATTGATAATGTAAGCTGAGAAATCTTCGTCGGCTTTTCGCTGTTCAATCATCCAGTTAGCGGCTTGCTGGGTTAAAAAATACGGGCCTTGCAGGTTAGTTTTCATCACCCACTCGTAGCTCTCTTCGCTGGTTTCCAGAATATCTTTTCGCTCTTTTGGGGCCACCCCAGCATTATTGACCAGTACGTTCAGCCGGCCGTAGTGCTCCCGAATCTGCTGAAGCATTCGCTGGCGGTCGGTAGTTTCGGCAATATTACCCTGGCAGTAGATGGCATCTCCCTCGTGCTGCTTTAGTTTCTTGATGACATCAGTCACCGCTTCAGCCGGGCGCATACCGTTAATGGCTACGTTAAACCCTTCCTTTGCTAAAGCTTCGGCAACCCCAAATCCAATCCCCCGGCTACCTCCGGTAATAAAAGCTACTTTGTTCATTGTTCGATTGTTCTATTGCTGATTGTTATTTGTGCTTGGGGCGTGGTGCTGGGAGAAAGTATTTTTACTCCTGGCATCTCGCTCCTGGCGCTCTGCTCCTAGCTTTCCAAATCCGGAATATCTACCCAGCAGCGTTTCTCCCAGCTTTCCAGCCCTTTTTCGGCTAGTTGTACGCCTTTGGCACCTTCCAGCAGAGTGTAGGGGAAGGGTTCGTCTTTCACTACGTGGCGCAGGAACATCTCCCACTGAACTTTGAAGGCGTTGTCGTGGTACTCCTGCTCGGGTATCTTGGCCCAGCCATCATAGAAGTCAATCGGTTGGACAATATCGGGGTTCCAGACCGGCTTGGGAGTGTTGCCATAGTGTTGAATCCAGCACTCCCGTAATCCGGCTACGGCCGAGCCTTTGGTCCCGTCAATTTGTAAAGTAAGCAGATCATCACGACGAACGCGCACTGCCCAGGATGAATTGAAGTGAGCGATGACTCCGCCTTCCAATTCAAAGGTAGCATAAGCGGCATCATCAGCAGTAGCCTGATAGGTATTACCCTGTTCGTCTACCCGTTCGGGAATATGGGTAGCCCCTAAGCAGGAAACAGCTTTGACTTTCCCGAAAATATTATCCAGCACGTAGCGCCAGTGGCAGAGCATATCTACAATAATACCACCGTCTTCTTCCTTCTTGTAGTTCCAGGAAGGCCGCTGAGCCGGAATGGTATCCCCCTCAAACACCCAGTAGCCAAACTCGCCCCGTACCGATAGAATTTTACCAAAGAAGCCGTTTTCAATTAGGCGCTTTACTTTAACCAGGCCCGGCAGCCAGAGTTTGTCCTGCACTACGCCATTTTTAACTCCGTGCTGCTGGCATACTTTGTAAATATCCAGGGCAGTTTTGGTATCAGTAGCAGTAGGTTTCTCGCAGTATACGTGCTTGCCGGCGGCGGCGGCTTTATGTACTGCTTCGGCCCGGCGGCCCGTAGTTTGGGCATCAAAATAAATTGAGTACTGATCATCCTGCAGAGCTTCATCTACATTAGTGGTATATTTCTCTACCCCCGAACGTTCGCACAGCTTTTGCAGCTTCACCGCGTTGCGACCTACCAGAATCGGGTCAGGCATAATTACCTCGGTAGGGCTAATCTTTACCCCCCCCTGTTTTATGATTTCTACAATGGAGCGTATCAGGTGCTGGTTGGTACCCATTCGCCCGGTTACGCCGTTCATGATTACGCCTACCCGGTGGGTGGTAAGTTCGGTGCTCATAGCTTTTTGTGCTGGTAGTGTTAAATAAAAAATTGAGAGCGTTCAAGTTAGTGTTCTAAACGCTTTCTGCCAAAAATTTTATGCAACCGATAACAAATCTCTATTATCTCGGTGAGGTGGGTAGCACATGAAGAGGAAGGAAAAGGAACAGGAATAGGAACAGTTGATCGAGGTAGCCTCTACTGTAAGTACCAACAGAAAGTGATCGCCCATGAGAGCGACCACTTAGTTGCACGCTAATAACCACCTTTTGCGTTTTTTTATGCTGGCCAGCGAGATCTAATGCTTTGCAGCAAACTGTGGATTAGCAGATATCTGGGAAGGGTTTAGGCGTCCTGAAGTTTAAATGTGATGGGTAATACCATTCTAACCTTGACAGGCTTGCCGCGCTGTTTTCCGGGAGCCCACTTGATTGGGGACTCTTTGATGACGCGAACAGCTTCTTGGTCACAGCCAGCGCCAATTCCTTTGATTGCTTCTATCTCCCGAACAGAACCGTCGGGGAAAACAACGAACTGAACGAACACCTTTCCCTCGGTGCTGGTAGTTCTGGCCCGGCTAGGATAGTTCATGTTCTGCTGAATGTACTGGTAGAAAGCATTCATACCTCCTTCTGGTTCAGGAAACTGCTCTACTACTACAAATACCTCGTCTACCTCTTCTTCCTCTGGTTCTTCTAATACTGGAGCATACTCACGTGCTTCAATTACAGTAGACTCTTTGATTTCAATGTCCAACGATATTTCCAAATCATCAATTTCTATCTCATCGGCTACGGCGATAATTTCGGGTTGGATGATTTTGGGTGGGGGTGGAGGGGGCTGCTCGGTAGGTGGTATCTCCATCACATCTTCGTACTCATCGTTCATGGCGGTTACAAACTCAACCAGAGAGTCGTTATCGTACGTTTTCCATTCAAAGACGATAGTGACCAAGAGCATGCTGGTGGCTAAACCGATGCTCAGGAATAGGGGTCTCAGATGATTGTAATCAAGGGCGGGATTTTTTTTAGGTGTCATGGCGGTGGTGGTTAAAGGGTGCTACATCGTTTATTTGATAGTAATAAGTTCCCCTTTTTATTCCCCGATAACTATGACGGCACTCAGCGTAAAAAGTGATTATTATCAGTTTTTGGAAGGAAAGGCTTTTATAACCTCTCTTAGGAAGTAATTCTTATCAAAATTGCCCCGAGCGGTAACCCCCAACCGTACTATTACCAGCTTGTGATCGGGTAAAACGAACACACTTTGCCCGTCAAAACCCTCAGCAAAGAATAATTCAGTAGGCACATCCGGAAATTCACGCTGGTCGGGACGGTTGCGCTCTCCGGCATTAAGCCAAAACTGGGCTCCGTATTTACGAAAAGGAGCGTCTTCTACTGGTTTAGTGGTGTAGTTTACCCAGCCTTCGGGCAAAATTCGCTTTCCCTGCCACACTCCGTCGTGGTAGTACAGTAGCCCGAATTTAGCCCAATCGCGGGCGGTCGCCATCATATACGACGAGCCAACAAACGTACCGGATAAATCAGTCTCCATCACCACACTAGTCATACCCAGCGGCCGAAAGAGCTGCTGATAGGGCAGAGCGTAGTAGGCTTCATCGCCCCAGTGCTGCCTCAGCAACGAAGAAAGGATATTAGTGGTACCGCTGGAGTAATACCACTCCTCGCCTGGTTCTTCTTCTAAAGGCTGATTGATAGCCACCTCTGCCATATCTTCGGAAAGATATAGCATCCGTGTAACGTCACTCACCCCAAAGTAGGTCTCATCCCAGGCCAACCCACTGCTCATCCGTAGTAGATCATCCCAGCTAATATTCTGGCGAGGATCATCTTCCTTTTGCCAGGCCGGTACCGGAGCAGGCTTGTTAATATCAATATCCGACTGCCGCACGCTGATACCTACCATCGCATTGATGATACTTTTGGTCATTGACCAGCCGGGCATACGAGTTTGGGCCGAAAAGTCGGAAGCATAGCCTTCCGTCACTAACGTATCGTCGTACACTACCACCACTGCCTTGGTATTTTTTAGCTGCTCCGGGTCGGGTTCGGCAAATGACCAGTCCAACGCACTCTGAAGTTGAGTGTAGTCAACTGCATTAAGCGAATCGGTATTCTCAGGAATAGTATAGCCCGAAGTAGTTTGGGCGGTCAGGTGCTGAAGTTGGGTTACTTCCGGCAGTGCAGCATCGTTAACTAATAATACACAACCCGCGCCAGGGCGATAGATAGCTTTGCGGGCAGCCACTCCGAAGATAGATGATGAAGCTGATTGCTCCTCGCTATCTATCTGATAGTCGGCCAGACGGTAAGGGTAACGCGCCAGTTCAGTTGATAGGACTGATTGTTCGGTACGCTCAGCCACAAAATGACAAGAGCAGAGATGTTTGGCCCCAAACCCAGTCAGCACTGGCAGCGCCTGAGAAATGTAGTATATGGAGTAACCTATACTAATAGCGAAAATGAGCAAGAAAATATTTCGGATGAGTTTTATTCGCGACCTGCTTTGCACCAATGCTGATGAATTTTTGTTTACCGAAAAAGCTAACATGTCAAGTTAAATCTTCGTGTTACATAAAAAAACTTTTTACTATGTATATTCCATTTGACGAGATGCCTGCTACGGCTCGGGTTTGGGTTTATCAGACTAATCGCCCCCTAAACAATATCGAACAAAATTATGCTTTACAGCGAGGGCAGCAGTTTGCCAGCCAGTGGGCGGCCCACGGGCAAGACCTTCGTTCTTCGGTACAGGTTCTTCACAATCACTTTCTAATCATGGCGGTAGACGAACAGTACAACGCAGCCAGCGGTTGTTCTATTGATAGTTCGGTAGGGCTGGTGCGCGAACTGGAACAGCAGTTTGGGCAGCAATCTCGTTTTAGCTTCTTCGATCGTCTACAAATTGCCTTCTGGCAAGACGATGAAGTGCACTTATTGCCAATGAAGGAAGCAAAAACTAAAGTGAGTAACGGAGAGATTTCACCGGAAGCACTCATGTTTGATAACACCGTACCCACTAAGGAGGCACTAGAAAATCGCTGGAAAATACCCGTAAAGGACTCCTGGCTCGCTCGTTTTGTACCTAAGGAGGTGAGCAATTAATTGTTAAAAGAGTATTTTGCACCAAATTTTTAATACGCTAAACATGAAGAACGAAGATAGGATCGTAGAGCTTTTGGCCGAGAGTTTAAAGAAGCAGGATGTATTTGTAGAGGAAATGAAACAAATGCGAGGTGATATCAGTGAGATGCGGGGCGGTATTGGTAGAGTAGTAGCCTCAGTAGATGCTTTAACTGACATAGTGAAGGCTTGGATGGAGAAAACAAGGAAGATAGATGATTTGGAAGAACGTTTACGAAAAGTAGAAGAAAAAACTAGCCACTTGTAAAGCAGAGCATCGTTTATACTTTCTGCTACGAAAGTACGTTTCAAAAGTGTCTCACTAGTATGTTCTTCGTTATTAGCCAGCATAATTCGTATCTTTAAAAAATTTCGAAATATTTATGAGTAAGTTACATCGTTACTCGATTCCTTTTTTATTCCTCTGCGTACTGCTCAGTGCGTGTAATCCGGGGCGGCGGGCGCTAATTAAAGGCTATAATAGCTTTGAGACCGGCGACTATAATGTGGCCATTGATCAGTACCGGATTGCGATGGATAATGGAGTGGAAGTGGCTGAGTCAAATTACAAGGTAGCTGAATCCTACCGACTGAGTAACCGCTTAGATCAGGCAGCCGAATACTACGAAGCAGCCATTGATTTAGGTGTACCCGATACGGCAGTAGTATTTCACTACGCAATGGCCCTGAAGCAAAACGGCGAATATGAGGAAGCCAAAAGGCAACTGGAAGAATATATGGATCTTTCAGAAGATAGCGTGTTAGAGTACACCGAATGGGCTCAGCAGGAAATTACTAATCTGGATAACCTCGATAGCATCCTAATCAAAGACCAATACTTTGAGATTGAACCGCTTACCGCAGTGAACACCGAAGAAGCTGAGTACGCCCCTACCGTGTTCCGAGGCTCTTTTTACTTCACCTCATCCCGCGGTAGCGAGAAAATTTATAAGGCTACCGGTACAGGTTTTACCAACATTTATAAAGCCCCTATCCAGGGCGATCAGGTGCTTACCGAACAGGCCCGGCTCCTAGGAGACGAATTTGCTACAGAAGGGATTAACGAAGGGGCCATTACTTTCTCGCCTAGCGGCAAGATGATGGTATTCGCCCGAGGCAACAACGGAAAGAAAAAAGGAACTCGGGATGTAAATCTCTACATGTCGCGCTACCAAAAAGGAAGCTGGACTACTCCCGAAATTCTGAGTATCAACGATCCTAACGCCTGGGACTCGACTCCTACTTTTAGTCGCGATGGCAAAACGCTCTATTTTGCCTCTAACCGCCCCGGTGGACAGGGCGGTATCGATCTGTACTCAGCTCGGGTAGATGGCCGAGGCCGCTGGAGCAATGTGCGGAATATGGGTAGCACCATTAATACGCCGGGCCACGAGATGTTTCCTTACGTAACTGACGATGGAAAACTGTATTTTTCTTCGGACGGGCACCCCAGTATGGGCGCTCTGGATATTTTTGTGGCTGTTCGTAGGGAAGGAGAGATTACGATTGAAAATTTAGGCCCTCCCGTTAATTCGGTAGCCGACGATTTTGGCATGTCGTTTACCACTATCAAAGATGGCTACTTCACCTCTAACCGTAGTGATGGCGCGGGTGACGACGACATTTACGCTTTCGTTAATAACGATCCGGAGTTGAAAATCGTGAATTACTTCTTGGCTGGAATTACGGTAACAAAGGATGAGGAAAGCGGAGAAGAAGAAATTGTGGAAAACGTGAAAGTGAGATTACGATTCCCACAAGGTGATGACATTGCCAACGAAACTACCGGCAATGAAGGAGAATTTGGCTTTAAGGTAGACGGTGGAACCAACTACGAACTGGTTGCCGAAAAAGAAGGCTTCTTCACCGAAAGAGTAGAGTTCAGTACCGTCGGAAAAACTATTCCGCAGGAGGACCTAGTAGATATGGTGACCGATACCACTTTCCGGACCAAGATTGTACTAAACAAACTGATACTTGACAAACCCATTGTGCTGGAAAATATCTACTACGAATTTGATGAAGACTTCATTACCGACGCTGCTGCAATAGAGCTGGATAAACTGGTAGGTATATTGGAAGATAATCCTCAGATTGTAATTGAGCTAAGCTCTCATACCGACTCTCGGGGTGACAATGATTACAATCAAGATCTGTCTCAGCGCAGAGCCGAATCAGCAGTACAGTATTTGGTAGAAAGTGGTATTAGTCCTAACCGGATTGCCGCCCGGGGCTACGGCGAAAGCCAGTTAATCATCAAAAACGCGATCACCGAAGATCAGCACGAGATCAATCGTCGTACCGAATTCAAGGTTACCCGTATTCAGAATATCCCGCAAGCTAGTAGTTCATCTGAATAAAATTAATTTGCTATTCAGGATTACAAATCCTGAACTCTATAAAAGTACATAGCAAAACATCAACGCTCATTCGACTGGCGAATGAGCGTTTTCTTTTTCGTATCGCAGGAGGAGTTCATTATCATTTTTATCCATTGTACATTGCACATTATTCATTGTTCATTACTTAAGTATGAGCGAACGTTACCAACAACGGGGAGTATCCGCTACCAAAGAAGATGTACATCGGGCCATCCGTCACGTAGATAAGGGCTTATTTCCCAAAGCCTTCTGCAAAATTGTACCCGACTGGCTGGGGGGCAATGATGCCTATTGCAATATCATGCACGCCGACGGAGCCGGCACTAAATCATCGTTAGCCTATTTGTACTGGAAAGAAACCGGCGATCTTTCGGTCTGGAAGGGTATTGCCCAGGATGCGGTGGTGATGAATACCGATGACCTGCTGTGTGTAGGCGCTACCGATAATATTTTGCTCTCCTCTACCATCGGACGCAATAAGCATCTAATTCCTGGCGACGTGATTCAGGCCATCATTGAGGGTACCGAAGAGGTATTACAATTGCTACGCGACTACGGCATGAATATTATCAGCACCGGAGGCGAAACTGCTGACCTGGGCGACCTGGTGCGTACTATTGTGGTAGATAGCACCGTTACCGCCCGCATGCGGCGGGATGAAGTGATTAGTAACGACCGAATTGCAGCGGGAGATGTGGTGGTAGGGTTAGCTTCCTTCGGGCAGGCCAGCTACGAAACGGAGTACAACGGCGGCATGGGCAGCAATGGCCTCACCTCAGCCCGGCACGACGTTTTTCATTATCTGCTAGCCGAGCGCTACCCCGAAAGCTACGATCCTCAGGTACCACCAGAACTGGTATACACTGGCAGCCAGGCGCTCACTGATGAACTTACAATAGAAAATCAAAACATTAGAGTAGGAAAACTGGTACTATCGCCTACCCGTACCTACGCTCCTATTGTTCGAGAAATGCTGAATCACCTTCGGCCTCATATTCACGGTATGATACACTGTAGTGGTGGAGCGCAGACCAAGGTGCTGCATTTTGTGGATGGTCTGCACGTAGTTAAGGACAACCTGTTCCCCACCCCTCCACTGTTTCAACTTATTCAGCAGGAGAGCCAGACTAGTTGGCAGGAAATGTACCAGGTATTCAATATGGGCCACCGGTTGGAGTTCTACGTCCCGGAAACGTACGCCCAAGAAATTATTGAGATCTCAGAAAGCTTCGGAGTAGCCGCTCAAATCATTGGGGGAGTGGAGACTTCCGAGCAGAAACAAGTAACCATCCAGAGTGAGTATGGGACGTTCGTCTATCAATGATGCATTTTGGAAGCAATTATATTCATAGGGATTCAGGCATCGGGGAAATCAACATTCTACAAAGAGCGGTTTTTCAATTCGCACGTTCGCATCAGCTTAGATTTACTGAACACTAGAAACAAGCAGGAAAAGTTTCTGGAAACTTGTTTTGCTACCCAAACCATGTTTGTAGTTGACAATACTAACCCGACACTTGCCGAGCGAAAATTCTTTATAGAGACAGCAAAGGTCAATAAATACAAGGTAATAGGCTACTACTTCAAGTCCTCTATCGAGGAAGCACTGAAAAGAAACTCAGAGAGATCGGGGAAAGAAAGAATTCCTGATGTGGGTATTCTCGGATGTTACACGAAATTGGTAGTTCCGAGCTACCAAGAAGGCTTTGACCAACTGTATTATGTCAAAACGAAAGCGGGTAATTTTAGTATCAACGATTGGGTAGATGAAGTTTGATGAGTTAGACAGCCGGATGAGAGTCTTTGAGACTAACTATGATGTCTCGGTGATGCCGGATGTGTATATGGTTGCCAGAATTGATGGGAGAGGTTTTACCAGGCTAACCAAAGAGAAACATAACTTTCAGAAACCATTTGATGAAACTTTCCGGGATTACATGATCAAAACTACCAAGCATCTGATGGTTTGTGGGTTTAAAGTAGTTTATGGATATACGCAGAGTGATGAAATCTCACTACTCTTTGATGCAAACGAAGATACTTTTTCTAGAAAGGTCCGAAAATACAATTCAATTCTGGCTGCTGAGGCTAGTGCTAAGTTTTCTTTGTTGCTTAACGATCTAGCATCCTTCGACTGTCGTATCTCTCAGCTACCTGGTAAGCAAAACGTAGTAGATTATTTTAGTTGGCGAAATGAAGATGCTCACCGAAATGCATTGAATGCTCACTGTTACTGGTTGCTAAGAAAGGAGGGGCGAAGTGCCGGTGAAGCAACAAAAGAAATCAAAGGTAAATCTAACGCCTCTAAGAATGAATTGCTGTTTCGGCATGGGTTAAATTTTAATGATTTGCCCAAATGGCAAAAGAGAGGAGTTGGACTACAATGGGAAAGCTACGAAAAAGCAGGTTGGAACCCGGTAGAGAAGAAGCAAGAGGTGGCAATCAGGAAGAAAATAGTCACCAATATGGAACTTCCCATGAAGGATGAGTACGATAAGTTTATCCAGGAGATACTAGATAAATAGTAACCAATCGGCTAAAGCTTACGATTGCAGCGTAGGCGGAGAATGAGCTTTTCTAATTCTACTGGGCGTTGGGTGCCGATTAGTATCTGTTGGTCGTCGGACAGATGCAGTTGTAAACCAAAGCGGCCCGAGATGGTATATGATTTGCCTTGAAGGCCGTAGCGCATACCCCAGCCACCGTATTCGGCAATACCGTCGTAGTCGCGGATGTACATTTCTTCAATATCAGCCCAGGGAATGCGGCGAGGCGACCATTGCAGTGGAAATAGCTGGAAGGTAACCCCTTCTTCGTCGATCTTGGTAAACATATGAGCTTTGTAGGCAATCAAGACCAGCAGTCCCCAAATGCCACCGATAAACAATAGAGCGGGAGTCGATAACCAGTGCGTACCCGAAAGCTGATGCTGCACCACTTGCAGTATCCCTAAGAATAGCAGTGTACCTAACAGAGCCCCTAACAGTACCCAAATCCAGGTCTGGCGAAAGCGCTGGACTTCCGTGAAGTAGGGTGGGTTTTGATTATCCTGCCGATACGAAGATGTTTTAGTATCTACCATCGTTACCGTTGGTTACGCTAGTACTAGTTACGAAGGGGACTGCATTTTTCAAAGTGGGTAGCATACTCATTGTGTAAGAAATTTCTCTATTTTGCAATTTATTAGGGAGCGGGCTGACGACATTCTTTTGCGTATTGGGCACTATACCCGTATCTTCAAATCGCTTCTTTTTATAGTGCATTCATTTACTTAGTGTATTAAAGTTTTTATTTCTTACATATCTGTGTAGATTTTTAGCAAATATGCATACTATCAAAATTCAAAATGCTAGGATTGTAAACGAGAATAGCATCCGCGAAGCCGAGGTGCTCATTGAAGGTCAGTTCATCACTCGTATTGAAGGTGACCTCTCTTCCGTAACAGCCGATGCTACCTATGACGCTCAGGGAAACTACCTGCTACCCGGCCTGATCGACGATCAAGTGCACTTCCGGGAGCCAGGACTCACCCATAAAGCCACCGTCTACACTGAAGCCAAGGCGGCAGTAGCTGGGGGTATCACTTCCTTTATGGAGATGCCCAATACAGTTCCGAATACGCTAACCCAATCACTTCTTCAGGATAAATACGATGTGGCCGCCCAGCAATCATTGGCTAATTATTCCTTTTATATGGGCGTCTCCAATGATAATCTGGACGAGGTGCTGCACACAGATACGCAGCGAGTCTGCGGTCTTAAAGTATTCATGGGTTCATCTACCGGAAATATGCTAGTAGATAATGAACAGACACTTCGTAATGTGTTTTCCAGGTCACCCATGCTGGTGGCTACCCACTGCGAAGATGAGGCTACCATCCGGGCTAATATGCAGCGTTTCCGCGAGAAGTATGGGGAGGAAGTACCTATCCGTTTTCATCCCGAAATTCGCAGCGAAGAGGCTTGTTATAAGTCGTCGTCACTAGCGGTATCGTTAGCGCAGGAGTTCGGCACCCGACTGCACGTATTGCATATCTCTACTGCCAAGGAGCTATCGCTATTCAGCAATGCTCGCCCGCTAGCGGATAAACATATTACGGCTGAAGCCTGCCTACACCATTTGTGGTTTAACGATCAAGACTACGAGGAGAAGGGAACATTCATTAAATGGAACCCTGCCGTGAAAACTGCCCATGATCGGGAGGCTATATTTAATGCTGTGCTGGATGATACTATTGATGTACTGGCAACTGACCACGCTCCCCATACACTAGCCGAAAAGCAGCAGACTTACTTTAAGGCTCCCTCAGGCGGGCCACTGGTGCAACATAATCTGGTAGCCTTACTAGAACTCTATCACCAGGATAAAATCTCGCTGGAAAAAATTGTGGAGAAGGCCTGTCATCATCCGGCCGAGCTATTTCAAGTAGACCGACGTGGGTTCATCCGGGAGGGTCACTTTGCCGATTTGGTGCTGGTTGATTTGAACCGCCCCTGGACGGTTCAGACCGATAACATTCTGTATCAATGCGGTTGGTCGCCCTTTGAAGGAACCACTTTCCGGTCGCAGGTTACACACACCTTTGTATCAGGGCACTGTGCCTATGATAACGGCCACTTTGATGAATCAAAACAAGGACAGCGATTGTTATTTCAACGTGAACCAAATTAATCCACGTCGAATACGTATCTGTACTTGCCATCAACTCAAAACAGCTTGGCTAAAAAACTAAATATTGTTTTACTGCTGTTCACGCTCGTTGCCTACGCCAGCCCTTACGTTTCACCGGCTGACGCGTGGCTAGCTGGCTTTTTTTCGTTAACCATACCGGTGTTACTGCTGCTGCATGCTTTTTTGCTTGCTTACTATATCGTAAAGAAAAAGAATTGGTATATCTATCCTCTAATTGCGTTGGCAATAGGTTACCAATATTTGCTAGCCAGCTTCTCGGTTAGTGGCTCGTTAGCTACTGATAGCCCCTCGTTTTCGGTGCTGAGCTATAATGTGCGGGTGTTTAATACCTATGCCTACCTTCAGGATGAAAATACTCCAGGACAGGCTATGGTCAACTGGCTTACGACGGATTCTGCCGATATTAAATGCTTACAGGAGTACTACAACGACGATCGGTCTCCGGTTTTTAATAACACTGAGCAGTTATCCGACCAGGGTGAATACCAGAGCTATATTCTTCCTACGCTGGTTAACCGAATTGGGGCTGAGTTCGGACTGGCTACTTTTAGTCGGTTTCCTATTATCTACCGGGGTGCTCTGGCTTTACCCGATTCTGCTCATTACGGTATTTACACTGATGTAGTCATAAACCAAGATACCGTGCGGATTTATAATGTTCATTTACAATCAATGAGTATTGATGAAAACGATCTGAGCGACTTTGAGAGGGTGCGAAACAATTATGCAACAGTCTTTCATAAGCTCAAGCACGGATTTGTGAGCCGGGCCAGCCAGGTTGATAATTTGGTAAACCATCTACAGTCTAGCCCCTACCCAGTAGTTGTGTGCGGAGATTTTAATGATCTGCCGTATAGTTATACTTATTTTACCCTACGGCGGCAGTTGCATAATGCCTTCGAGCGAGCTGGTAACGGGCTTGGCTTCAGCTACAACGGGCGGCTATTCTTTCTGCGAATAGACAACCAGTTTTACAGCGACGCGCTGGAATCCGGTTCTTACCGAACGATTCGAGGCGTAACCTATTCAGATCATTTTCCGGTGAAAACTCGCTATACCTTCACGAAAAATTGATAGCAGTATTGGTAATCTAACCGTAGATTCCTAAATTTGTGACCCTTTACAAATGGTGATTGTAGTTCAGTTGGTTAGAACGCCTGATTGTGGTTCAGGAGGTCG
>ERZ1740058.577-NODE-577-length-25982-cov-14.655109_pt1 | contig 25982 bp, 24 predicted proteins | sample MGYA00581745_ERZ1740058 | MGnify/ENA primary metagenome ERZ1740058 (study PRJEB43018, sample SAMN04849742) | marine metagenome | isolation source: floating plastic debris | place: Pacific Ocean | collected 2008-08-30 | study: EMG produced TPA metagenomics... | reverse complement strand
TTTTGCCGCTCTATCCCCAGTTTTCCATTAGCACCAGCGGCTCCAGTTTTCGGGTACTCGAGAAACTCTGGGCCGCCGATCCGGTGTTGCAAGCCATTCCCTACACGGTGGTGCCCTCCTGGTACGACGCCCCCGGGTATGTCAAGGCGATGAGCACCCTGATCGAACGCACCCTAGAGCAAGTCGATCAGCCGGAGCAGGCGCATATTTTCTTCAGTGCCCATGGCGTGCCCGTCAGCTATGTCGAAGAATCTGGCGACCCCTATCAGCAAGAAATTGAAAAGTGTGCCGCCCTCATCATGGCGCAGCTCAACACCGCCAATGCCTTTACCCTGGCTTACCAAAGTCGAGTCGGCCCCGTGGAATGGTTACAGCCCTACACCGATCAGGCGATTGAAGCCCTGGCTCAAGAAGGGATCAAAGAGTTGGTGGTGGTGCCGATCAGCTTTGTCTCAGAGCATATCGAGACGCTAGAAGAAATCGATCAGGAATATCGAGAAGTGGCCGAAACGGCTGGTATTGAGACCTTTGCCAGAGTGCCCGCCCTCGATACGGAACCCATGTTTATTCAGGCCCTGACCGACTTGAGCGTCAAAGCCTTGAATGATCCACCGGTTTTATTCGCGGATACCATTCGCCCCCAAGAGAACACCAAACTCTATCCGCAAGAGCGCTGGTCATGGGGGCTCACCCCTTCCGCCGAAGTGTGGAACGGGCGGCTGGCCATGGTGGGTGTTTTGGCCGTCATGCTAGAGCTGTTCTTAGCAGAAGGGCCGCTGCATGCGCTGGGCCTGATCTAAGCAGCTTGGCAACGCCGGAGGGCCAGAGGCCGGGGACGCTCCGGGTATGAGCCGGTGGGCCAACGGCGATCGCTGCCACTCAACCGCAGAATGATGCTTTTGGTCTCAATCTGGCGATGTTCCCAGAATTAGGCGGTAATCTGATTTAAGGCGATTGGCCCAAGCGACTGATGCCGTTCTCGTACAGCTCGGTACGCGGAGCCCCCAACGATTCCCGCTGAATAAAAACGCTTCTGAAGTCCATGCAACCATCTCTGCGAAGCCTCCAAAATCCTGTCATTCGAGAACTGGCAAACTGCATTGAAGCAGTTTGGCAGCAAAGCCTAGATCTATCGCCCTATGAGATTCCCGTCGATCTTGGCTACATCGAAGGCAGCCTAGAAGAGGAAAAGGTGGTCATCGAAAACTGTTGCTATCAGACGCCGCAGTTTCGCAAGCTGCACATGGAGCTGGCCCAGGTTGGCAATGGCTTAGATATTTTGCACTGCGTCATGTTCCCCAACTCTGATTACCATCTGCCGATTTTTGGCACTGATTTGGTCGGTCGGCAGAGTGGGGGCATTAGTGCCGCGATCGTCGATCTGTCTCCCGTCAGCCCCGATCGCTCGTTACCCGAGGCTTACCAGCGGTCATTAGCGACGCTGCCGTCTTTGGGGTTCTCACAACCCCGGGATTTGCCGGAATGGGGTGATATCTTTTCCGACCATTGTCTGTTTGTGCGGCCTACGAATGCCGCTGAAGAAACACAATTTGTCCAGCGCGTGCGAGCCTTTTTGACGCTGCATTGTCAGGTTGCCAGCACCACGCAGCCGCTGACCTCAGCAAAAGACATCTTGCGGGTGGTGGCCGGTCAACGGAACTACTGTACCAAGCAGCAGCAAAACGATAAGACCCGCCGCATTCTCGAAAAATCCTTTGGCACAGAGTGGACCGAACGATACATGACGACCATGCTGTTTGATATGGATACGGAGCCGCAAACGAGTGACATCGTTCCATCCAAGTGATCCGCCGCCCCCGATAACGCCCTCTCGGCCCATCTCAGGAGCCCTCACCTCAAGACACGGGTGCTAGCGATGCTGGAATTGCAAAAAGAATCGATGCCAGCCGAAGACGCCTTGCCGCTGCTGCAGATGGCGCTGCAAGATCAGGCCGAACAGGTGCGCGGGATGGCGGCCTTTGCCCTGGGAATCAAGCCCCTACCCGATAGTCTGACCTTGCTAGTGCAAACGCTGGAGTCAGATCCTGACGACAACGTGCGAGCCATGGCGGCGGGGGCGTTGGGATATCTGGGCGATCGCCAAGCCTTGGCCGCGCTCAGCCATGTGTTGTTAAAAGACACTAACTGGCTGGTGCAGTTTAGCGCTACCGTGGCGCTGGGCAATCTGCGGGACCCGCAGGCGATCGACATACTATTGACCGCCCTCGACAGCGATCGCGCCCTCGTGCAAGAAGCCGCCATCATGGCGCTGGGGGAAATCGGTAGTGTGGCCCAGGTTGAACAAGTCTTGCGCTTTGTGCCTTCGCCGGATTGGATGATTCGCAAACGAGTAGCAGAAGCACTGGGCAATATGCCCACTGCGCAAAGTCAATCCGCGTTGAAATATCTCAGCCAGGATGACAATCCCCAGGTGGCGGCCGCCGCCAAGCTGGCCGGGGAACAGTTAGCGAAACTGCTTTAATTCATGAATCAGGTGGTCAAAGTAAGGGGCCGCATCAGGCGTAGACGCCGCCAACCGCTTTAAGCTAGCCTGCTTAATCCCTTCCAGACCAACCACCATCGCCTCTAAAGGCACCTGCAGCTCTTGATACAGTAATTGCATTGAATGGAGACCGTCAGGGCTGGTGTAGTCGGTGCGTTGCCCCGCAATGCCGTAGGTAATACACCGCAAAAAGTGCCAAAAGTCTCGCCAGCAGGCCTTGGCTCGCTCTGCCGGATACAGATCACCATCCGCTTGCGTAATGCCCGGAAAGGTCTCTAATACCTGGCTCCGAGCTTCATCCACAATGGCGCTCGCCTGATCTCTGAAGGCCCGAACGATGGCGAGCGAGGCAGCCGTTTCCGGCACCCAGGTCTGAAGTTGGCTCAAGTCTTCATCCGTCAGATAACGACTCTCATCATCCGCTGTTTGCAAACACTGAATGACGTCAGTGGAATAGGTATCATCCCAAGAGGCAAAGCTAACAATACGAGAGTTCCGAATGAGTTCTCGCACTTTTTCACTAAGCGGTGATGTCGACATAGGTGAAGAGTCCAAACACCTAATTTTACCAGGCCACCTCTGCCCACATACTGGTCACGGTCAGGGAGGAGAGGAACGTCACAATTCGTTGCTATGGTCATGCCGCTAGCCGCTGGCATCCCGAGTGGGCTTTACATTCTTGGGCAATCAGCCCCCCTCTCGCACCACATCTCCCGCCCCCAAGTCACAGAAAAGAATTGATTAAGAATATTGTGGAAAGCGCCTCATACTGCCAGGCAGAAGTCTCCCTATCCTTGGACTGTCACCCACCTTGAACCCTAAACCTTGAATCCTAAACCCAAGCCATTGCTAATAGTGGATAAATTTGGGCCACACTCTACGGCCAATCCCCTCGGTTGAACCGACGAATCGCCCCACGACCATTCTTTCCGGCGTCGGCCTTGCCCCCTGTCTAACGGACTCTCGAGCCCCTAGAATTGTTGTAATCGAGTCACTGACCTTGCATCGCAGCTTCTAACCCCTATGGAATTGCAGCAGATCGAAAGCCATTTGCAACATTCGGATTACCAATATCGCATCAAGGCGATCGCGGCCCTCAGAGACTATCCCCCCGAGGTGGCCATCCCGTTGCTCACCAAGCACATCTTGGACGAGGAATTTTTGGTGAGGACTTTTGTCGCCAGGGAATTGGGCCAACAGAAGGCCGCTGACGCCTTTGCGGGCCTACTGGAACTAATCATGTTTGACAATACCCCCAATGTGCGGGCTGAGGCGGCGAACTCCCTCTCGCTCTTTGGTCAAATTGCCGCCCCCCATTTGCTGCAAAGTTTTGTGAGAGACGACCATTGGCTCGTACGCATCAGCATCTTTGCCGCCCTCGTCGAAATGGACTGTCCTGAAGTGCTTTTGGAGGTTTGTCAGGTAGCGATCGCGGGCGAAGATCGACCGGTGCAAGAAGCCGCGATCGATGCTTTAGGGTCACTCGCTAACTCTGACCAAAAAGATCAGGCTCTGGCCCAACTGTTGGCCTTAAAAGCGGCAGAAGCCCCCTATTTGCGGGCGCGATCTGCCTCGGCACTAAAGCACTTTGATACATCCGCTGCCAAAGACGCCTTGGTAGAACTGCGAGCCGACCCCGACCACAAGGTGGTAGGAGCCGCGATGGAGCCGCTTTTAGAAGAATCGAACTGAACCCGCGCTCCCGAACGCCATGCCCTCGTTCATTCCATTGCAGCCATGCCCCAAATTCAAAAGGGACTTAATCCCGATGCACCAAAGCCAGACGACAAATCCAGCCCCCTGCCCCTCAGCTCCCTCGGCGTGGCCAAGATTCTCGGGAATCAACCGCTGAAAATGGGGTAAACAGTCGTTCAACGACAGAAGCTGGATCATTTTGTAGCGATCGCAGAAAATTCTGGCATGGCGGTTTTACGTACAGCGCAACAGGCTTTTCACGCCTCCGGTGGATGGAGACACTACGTTACGATAAGACCAACCTTTTGACCTGGGTGCCCGCCCGATGTGGGCATTTCAGGGTAAACCCCTTATTGCACTCGACAAAATTACTATGGTTGAAAAAGTTCAAAAATCTAAAGCTGAGTGGCAGGAACAGCTCACTCCTGAGCAATATCATGTGACCCGCGAGAAGGGCACTGAGCGCGCTTTTACGGGGCAATATCACGCCAACAAAGAAGCGGGTGTTTACAAATGCATCTGCTGCGGCACCGAGCTGTTTAAGTCTGATGAAAAATTTGACTCAGGCACCGGCTGGCCGAGCTTCTGGGCACCTGCCGAAGATAAAAATGTCGCCACGAAGAAAGATATGAGCCTGTTTATGATGCGTACTGAGGTGCTTTGCAGCGCCTGTGATGCGCACTTAGGTCACGTCTTTAACGATGGCCCCGCCCCCACCGGCAAGCGCTACTGCATCAACTCGGCCTCTTTAGATTTCGACAAACAGGCCTAGCGCTAGCCAGTCAGGGTTGTGGATACCGGCGATCGCGGGTTTTCCCCAGCGGGCCGGTATTCACCGCTCTCTTAACCAATGAATTTGTAGGACGGCATCTAGTTCGAATGGTGCCGTCCTTTTTGTAGGTACAGTCAGGCCATTGCTACACGTGAGGCAACCGAGGTGAAGCTGGAGACAGTCGTTAACGGTCAGGGCTATCCCCTGTTGTGCTTGCATGGGCATCCGGGCAGCAAGCACTGCATGAATGTCTTTACGGAGCCCTTGGCCCATCACTTCAAGACCCTGGCTCCTGATCTGCGGGGCTATGGTCAGAGTCGCACGGCGACGCCCTTCACGATGACTCAGCATTTAGATGATCTAGTCGAACTGTTGGATCAGTTTGCGGTTGAGCAATGCCTGGTGCTGGGCTGGTCGCTGGGGGGCATTCTGGCGATGGAGTTGGCGCTGCAATATCCGCAACGTGTGACCGGCCTGATGTTGCTGGGCACGGCAGCGCGACCGCGAGGCAGCCATCCGCCCATCACCTGGCAAGATAATGTATTCACCGCGATCGCCTCAATTCTCAATCGGCTAGCGCCTGGCTGGCAGTGGAATATTGACACGTTTGGCCAGCGATCGCTCTATCGCTATTTGATTCAGCAGCACCATCCAGCGGCCTATCGACGGTTGGCGCAGGAGGCGTTTCCCGCTTTTTTGCAAACGTCTCAGCCCGCGAACAGGGCGCTCAATACCGCCCTGTTCGCGGGCTATGACCGGCTGCCCGAGCTGGCCAACATCACCGTTCCGGCGCTGGTTTTAGCGGGGGAATGCGATCGCCATATCACCGCCAGCTCTAGCCGCGAAACGGCGCAGCATCTCAAGCACAGCACCTACAAAAGTTATCCCGCCACCGCTCACCTGTTTCCCTGGGAGATACCGGATCAGGTATTGAGCGATATTCAAGCCTGGCTCCAAGCCCATGACCGCATGCTGAGATAACCTGAGTTCGGGATAAAACTGACAAGGGATTTGCGGGTGGTTGGAGGGCCAAATCTCCTACTGGGAGGGGTGTCCACAGGACGAGGTGGGTTTCTCCGACGGCTGGAACCCACCCCATCAGCCCCTCCCAGAAGGGGAAAGTAACGGGTTTTGCCTTAACCCGAACTGACGTTAGAGAATCACCGGTCGGTCTCTGCCAGCCTGACTGCCCAACGGTTTCAGCCACTAACTGCCCCCAACTTCGTGACCGTCTGTTTTAGCTCTTTCGGCACACCGTATACTATATGCACAAACCTTCAGACGGTGCTGGGAGCAAGCGATGGAATGGCATGTCAGCGACGCGCAGAGCCTCAGGGTGATCGATCGCGAGATTGGCAATCACATGTTTACCCCCTCTGAGTACGAGCTGGTGCGGCGTGTCATTTATGCCACCGCTGATTTTGAGTTTGCCTCACTGATTCACTTTTCTGAACATGCCTTGACCTCAGGGGCTGCTGCTCTCGCCGCGAGAACCACCATCGTGGTGGATGTGCCCATGGTGCAGGTGGGCGTGGCACCACCGATTCAAGAAACCTTTGTGAACCCCGTTTATTGCAGCATGGATGCGCTGACCCGTCCCCAAAAGGGCAAAAGCAAAACGGCTTGGGGCATCGAAACGCTGGCCAAACGCTATCCAGAAGGAATTTTTGTGGTAGGCGAGTCACAGACAGCCTTGGAAGCGCTGATCGAGCTGGTGGAAGCCGGTGAGGTGCGTCCGGCTCTGATCATCGCTTCACCAGCGGGATTTTTAGATGTTGATGTGCTCAAAAATCGACTGGACGAATCGATGGTGCCGAACATCCGCATCGAAGGTCAAAAGGGCAATCCGGTGCTAGCCGTCGCCATCATGAACGGCCTGATTGATTTAGCCTGGCAGGCCTATGGCAAAGTGCCAAAGACCATTTGAGCCCATTCTGCGTGAGTGGAAAGGCTGACGGGTATCCTCTCTCGGTTTCTGCGCAGGGAGAGATTGGGCAACGATCGCGCTCAATCTTCAGCCGCCAGTCGGTTGAGCGGAGGCAAAACTGGATTATTTGGCATATATAGCCGAATCCCCTTCGGGAAGGGCAAGGCCCTACAGAGTTGAAATGCTGGTCAAATCACGACTTCAACGATCCGGAGTGTCTTCACCTATAGCAAGCCGCAGTTTGATCAGGTCACTCCCAATGCCTGAAATCACCCTCAGATAAGCTTCTTAATTCTGACTTCCGACTTCTCCATTCCGAATTCGGCTATAACTGCGGTTTGCCAGAGACTCCGCCGACTGACGGACATCACGATCGCGCTACTCAAAGCTGCGGCCAAAGGGAAATAGCGCCAATACCATCAGCTTGAAGTGTTGCTTGGCAAAGGGCAGACCAATGATGGTGATCGCCAACAAAATTCCCCAAAAGAGATGATTAAGGGCGATCGCCCAGCCAAACACCACAATCCAAACGACGTTGAGAATTTGGTACAGGGCACTATCTGCTTCTGGACTTTTTTTGATTTCACGGCCAAAGGGAGTGAACGAAGCGATGCCCACTTGAATGGTCGCCAGCCCAAACGGAATACCAATGATGGTGAGGCAAGTACTCAAGCCACCAAGAATGTAGCCGATACCGCTGAAAAATCCGCCAAAAATCAGCCAGATAATATTGCCTAACAAGCTCATGGGGACATCCTCGCGATCGCCGCAATCTTTGATATCACCAGCATATCCCGTCGGCTTTATTTCTCAGCCGTCCCGGCGATGGGGGATTACACACCAATGGAGGGCGAGAAATCCAGCGAGATCGCCCCGTTGTCTAACCGACAATTTGCCGTGTCCATATTCAGTCACAAGATAAGATTCCAAGCTTGGCCCCCTGTTCCTGGGTTCCCTGACATTGAGCAAGACGCCTGGGTTGTCCGCTCATCGCCAATTAGCATTGCCGCTATTTTTCGCCAAAGGGCTGTAGCCACTGCCATCGCAACGCCAGATTCAGCGCGATCGCGCAGCCGCCAAACAGCACCAAGCTTTCACCACAGGCGGCAAAAAAGGGCCAGAAGTTTTGCGTGATCGCCGATCCGGCATCGACCTGGGCCAAGCCGCGCACCAGGGTAAATGCCAGCACCACCCCGGCTTTGAGCTGAGGGTTATCGTCGCGGCGAATAGCGTAGCGATAGGTCAGGGCAAACAACGCGCCAGACAGCAGGGCGATCGCCCCGGTTACCAGCAGGGTCAACCCCGCCAAGCTGGACAACAGATCGCGGAGCGGCGGCAGACTGGTCAGGGGCCAGCGGTGACTGATCAGTTGAGCCAGACTGAGCAAACCCGCGCAAGTCGCGCCGCATAGGGCGGCCTTTAGAGATTCAAGGCGCTCGGCGGGCGTAAAGGGAGAAGCCTGATTCATTGCAAAATCGTCACGTCTGCGGGTGGGCTTTGTTTTATCATGGATGATGCACTGTGAATTCTTGCTGTAAGACACCTATGGATATTTTGACGCTGGGTTGGGTTTCGCTGCTCGTGGTTTTCTCCTTTTCGCTCTCGATGGTGGTTTGGGGACGCAACGGCTTCTAAATCCAGACCTGATTAGATTCCGATTTGATAGTAGTGGCTTGTGACGATTGGTAAATCATGAATACAGCGTTTGAGGCCCAGGCCTTTTCGGTGTTGGCTGTCTTAGCGGCGGCGCTGATGCTCGTCGTCACTGGCGGCGTGGTTTATCTAACTGCGGTGGAATGGCGCGATCGCCGTCGGCGGCAGCGAGAACTGCAGGCGAGTGCGCCACGCATCAAAAAGAAGAGTAAGAAGAAGGGCCTTGCTGAATAGCAGCCTGTTGGCGTCAATGTTTGCAAGCAGCTGGATGGCTGTTAGCAATCCGTTCAGATCTGGAATCAGCCCCGCCAGCAGACATCATTAGCCGTTGAGTACCGTGTCAACTGAAGTGAATGCGAACGTTCTCTCGCCAGCCCGCCAGCTGGCGTTTGATGCTTTAAAGGAAATTTATCGGGGCGGGTTTGCCGATGTAGTGCTGCACCGTTTGTTGCATCAGCGCCAGCTCAGTGCGGTCGATCGCCCCTTTGCCACAGAATTGGTCTACGGTACTGTGCGCCGTCAGCGCACCTTAGATGCCCTGATTGATCAGCTCGGCAAACGAGCCGCTCACCAGCAGCCCCTCGATCTGCGCATTGTGCTGCATCTAGGCTTATATCAGCTGCGGTTTTTGACTCAGGTACCCGAGTCAGCAGCGGTCAACACCAGCGTCGAACTGGCTAAGGCCATTAGCAAAGGCAAACTATCCGGCGTGGCTAACGGCATTTTGCGCCAATACATTCGCCTGCGCCAATCGACGGCAGATCCACTGGTGGTGCCGAGCGATCGCCTGCAGGCGCTAGCCATTCGCCACAGTTACCCCGACTGGATCGTGGCGCTGTGGCAGCAGCAATTGGGCTGGGAGGAAACCGAGCGGCTTTGTGATTGGTTTAATCAATCCCCGACGATCGACTTGCGCGTCAATCCGCTTAAGACCTCTGTGACTGATCTCGTGCAAACGTTTTTAGCCGCAGGCATTGAGACGCAGCCACTGCCACACTTACCCCAGAGCCTGCGCCTGACCCATCACGTCGGGGCCATTCAGCAGCTCCCGGGCTATGCCGACGGCTGGTGGACGGTGCAGGATGCCAGTGCTCAATTAGTCAGCGCCCTCGTTGATCCGCAGCCGGGCATGGTGGTGATTGATGCCTGCGCGGCCCCCGGAGGCAAAACGACTCATCTAGCCGAACTCATGGGCGATGAGGGGCTGATTTGGGCCTGCGATCGCACCACCTCACGCCTCAAGAAGGTGAAGCAAAACCTCAAGCGCCTGCAGCTCACCAGCGTTAAAACCTTTACCGGCGATAGCACCACCCTGACGCGGTTTGCTGGGCAGGGCGATCGCGTCTTAGTCGATGCGCCCTGCTCGGGACTGGGAACGCTGCACCGCCACGCCGATGCCCGCTGGCGGCAAACCCCGGAAACAGTGGCCGAACTGACGCAGCTACAGGGGCAATTGCTGGCCCAAGCCGCCACCTGGGTTAAACCCAGCGGCACACTGGTCTATGCCACCTGCACCCTGCATCCTGCCGAAAATGAGGCGGTCGTTCAACAGTTCCTCGCCGCCCAGCCCGACTGGCAAATTCTGCCGCCGCGTGTTGATGAAGCAGTGGCTGCCTACGCCATGCCCGAGGGCTGGATCAAAGTGTGGCCCCAGCGCCAGCAGATGGACGGATTCTTTATGGTGCGGTTGGGACGAGCTGATCATGCTTCTCAGTGATCGGACTTGTCAGGCCATCTTGGCAATGCCGATGAGCCTAGGGCAAGGTAGCCAGATTTGTTGTCTGGTTTCAAAAAAGTCGGTATTGATAGTCAGCTGCACCTTGCTCAAGCCATACCGGATTGCCGAGATCAGCATCTGAATCAATCTTTCAATTCCGACTTCCGCATTCCGACTGCCGACTGCTGACTGCCAAATTCTGCAACAGAATTGCAAGTGCCAGTCGCCAATGAAACGCCCCGTCGCCTTCACCCCTTGCCACCTTCCCTCTATGCAGCAACGGGCAACGGGGACATTAAACGGCTTTCTAAATAGCTGTAAAGGCCCTGACTCGCCTCAAAATAGACCGCCAAGCGATCGCCCGCTTGCTCCGCTGAAACCAGATCGGCTCGATAGTGAGGAGTGGCTAAGAAATTGAGCCAGTCGGCAACTTGGGTTAATGGGACGGTGAGACAGCCGAGGGCACAGCCATCTACAATTTCTATCCGAAAGCTGACAGTGGGGGATGCCATGATCTTCACCTCACGCAATCAGTACCTATGAACTATTTTATTCTCCCTGTCCTGCTCAAAATGCGCAAGGCGATCGCACAACCTGTTACAGTCAGGGCGCTATGAAGCTGGCGTGAGTGAACGGTGACGGCCCCTTGTCGGTGTGACGCTGTGCCTTTACAATCGCTGGCGGTTTATCACACCCCCACTATGACTGCATCGCTCTTTCAAATTGCCTCTACACCTCCCCATCAACAGCTCACGGTAACGATGCCCGCTGAGGGCGTTGCCCTGACCGGTCGCATCCGCGTGCCCGGTGACAAATCCATCTCCCATCGCGCCTTAATGCTGGGGGCGATCGCCCAAGGTGAAACCCGCATTCAAGGACTCTTGCTAGGCGAAGACCCGCGCAGTACGGCGGCTTGCTTCGCCGCCATGGGGGTACAGCTGTCGGACTTAGAAGCTGAGTGGGTCGTGGTCAACGGTGTGGGGCTGGGCAACCTGCAGGAACCGTCAACGGTGCTGGATGCGGGCAACTCCGGTACGACCCTGCGGCTGATGCTGGGGCTGCTGGCCTCGCACCCCGATCGATTTTTTGCCGTTACGGGGGATGACTCCCTGCGATCGCGGCCGATGGGGCGCGTAATTAAGCCGCTGACGGCGATGGGCGCTCACATTTGGGGGCGTCAACAGAACACCCTGGCGCCTTTGGCTGTTCAAGGTCAGGCGCTCAAGCCCACTCACTATCACTCGCCAGTCGCCTCCGCTCAGGTGAAATCATGCGTGCTGCTAGCCGGACTGCTGACCGAAGGCCAGACGACCGTCACTGAACCCAGTCTCTCCCGCGATCACAGTGAGCGGATGCTGCAGGCGTTTGGAGCCGATCTCACGGTCGATCAGCCCAGTCGTACGGTGACGGTCAACGGCCCCGCTACCCTGACGGGACAAACGGTGATTGTACCGGGGGATATTAGCTCCGCCGCGTTTTGGCTAGTGGGGGCCGCGATCACGCCGGGGTCGGAGTTGGTGATTGAAAATGTCGGCGTCAACCCTACGCGCACCGGCATTTTAGAAGCGTTGCAGGCGATGAATGCCGACATCACGCTCGAAAACGAACGCCTAGTCACCGGAGAACCGGTGGCTGACTTGCGGGTGCGCCACGGCCCGCTAACGGCGACGACGCTAGGCGGCGACCTGATTCCACGCCTGATCGACGAAATTCCCATTCTGGCGGTGGCGGCGCTCTTTGCTAAGGGCACGACGGTAATTCGAGACGCGGCGGAGCTACGGGTCAAAGAGAGCGATCGCATTGCCGCCATGGCCTCTGAGCTCAACCGCTTGGGGGCTCAGGTCACCGAGCGACCCGACGGGTTAGAAATTGTCGGCGGGCTTTCCACTTTGAAGGGCGATACCGTTGACAGCTTTACCGATCATCGAGTGGGCATGAGTTTGGCGATCGCTGCCTTACGCGCTACCGGTACGACCACTCTGCAACGCGCGGAAGCGGCGGCCATTTCTTATCCCACTTTTTGGGCAACCCTGAACCAAGTTTGTGGGGCATGAGCTGCCGCCTAGCCCAAATCTCCGGCCCAAATCGATGGCGGGGGATGAGACTGGACTGTCGTCATAGCCACCTCGGGTCACTAATTTGTTCTGAGTTTCAGCAGCCTGCCAAGGCGATTGCTGGGTCTGAAAATACCGCTGCATGGCTGCGTGCCGCTGCCGCTTTAGCGCCACCATACCTGACAGGCGATAGCCCAAAGGGCTATGAGCCCTCTACGAAAAGTAAATGCTTTTTGATAGATCTCTTTAAGCGAGCTTGATATCAACGCCTTATACCAATTCTCTGAAACTGGACTACCGATGCCCGTACTGGAACGATCCCCCCAACCCCCGTTGGAAAAGAGGGCAGCAAAATTCAGGTGGTGAATAGCCCCTTTCCCAAGGGGGCGGCGACAGCGGGGGATACTCGATCTGTAGCGCTGTCATGCAGAATCGGTATTAGCTGGAACCGTCTGCCCCCTGAGCCGGTCAGAGATTGAAGGCGGCTCGGGAACTCAAGTGGGTTGAGGGCGCGCTGGGGTAAATGGGTATGGCGGTGAGGTGAATTGACTGGCCGCCTTCTGTGTTGGCTGACTCAGCAAATGGGGGCGATCGCCCTTATCCTCAAAAGCGATGGGTCGCCACTGTGAAAATCTTTTTGGAGTGTGTACGTTTCGGTTACTATGCGAAAAATTCTGGTCATTGCAGCCGATGGCGAACAGCGTGAGTCACAACTTGCCATCCTGATCCGCGAAGGGTACGAAACCATTGTCACTGAAGCAATTCCAACCGCGTTAGACATCATTCGCAAGCAGCATCCTGACCTCATTCTCTGCGGGGTGGAGTTAACCGGTGGCAACAATTTTGAGTTGTTGCAAGCTCTCCAGAACAAGCCCGACTTACTGGCGATTCCGATTATTTTGCTGACGGACAATCGTGATCCGCTGCGCTGGCGACAAGGCGTGAACCTAGGGGCCGATGATTGTCTGGTCATTCCCTTTACCGAACGCAACTTGCTGGAGGCGATCGCCATTCGCTTCAAAAAGCAGGATGCCCTGACTCACCGCTACAACATTCTGATGCGCCACACGGCAGAGCGGCTCAATCGCCTGTCGCACTATGACAGTCTGACCGATTTGCCCAACTACCAGCTACTGCGGCAGCGACTGCAGCAGGCCACTGAGCGGGCCTCTGGCGGCAAACAGCGGGTGGCCCTGATGACCTTGAGCCTAGACCGGCTGCGCCAGATCAACAACACGCTGGGCTACGCGGCGGGGGATACGGTATTGCGGGCAGCCGCTCGTCGCCTGACCGGAATTTTGCCGCGATCGACCGCCGTGGCTCGACTGACGGGAAATCAGTTCGCCATTGTGGTGCCCGCCCCGCGCGACCAAGAAACGATTATCGCCATCGCCGAAGAAATTTTTGAGAGTTTGGGGCATTCGTTTTCGCTGCCGGGTCAAGAAGTCTTTATGACCGCCAGCATCGGTATTGTCATGTTTCCCGATGACTCAGAAGACATCAGTGTGCTGCTGCGGCAGGCCGATGCGGCTCTCGACTGGGCCAAAGTGCAAAAGAGCCACTCTTACCGGTTTTATCGCCCCGATATGCCCGTCGTCTCGGGGGATGAGCTACAGCTCGAAACCTGGCTACGTTATGCCCTGGAGCGCGAAGAGTTTGAAGTCTGGTACCAACCCAAATACAGCCTCAGCCAAGAGCGCATCGTGGGAGCCGAAGCCTTGATCCGCTGGCGACATCCTGAAACGGGCTACATTTCGCCCGCTCGCTTTGTCCCCCTAGCGGAAGAAACGGGGCTAATTGTCCCCATTGGGGAGTGGGTGCTAAGAACAGTTTGTGACCAGACGGCGAGCTGGCTGCGCCATGGTCAGCCCGTCGTCGCGATCGCGGTCAACCTGTCCAGTGTTCAACTCAATCAGTCCCGGTTAGCGCAAACCCTGCAAGACATCCTCACCCTGACGCAGTTACCCCCCAATCATCTCGAACTGGAGGTAACCGAAACGGCCCTGATGCAAGATATCGAATCAGCGATCGCGCTGCTAGAACAGCTCAAGGCTCTGAACGTCAAAATCGCGATCGATGACTTTGGCACCGGCTACGCCTCTTTGGGCTATCTGCGACAGTTGCCCATCGACATTCTCAAAATCGACACCTCCTTTGTGCGCAACATTCATCAAGATGTCAAAAACCAGAGCATTGTCAAAAATATCATTGCCCTGGCTCACGACCTGGGCCTCAAAATCATTGCCGAAGGCATCGAAACCCAAGCTGAAATGGAGGTCTTAAAAGCCTATGGCTGTGACCTGATTCAAGGCTATTGGGTCGGCCCGCCCATGGTGGCCGAGAAACTGGCTGAGCGCCTATAAAAATTCCAGGTGATGAGTTCGGCGTTTGGGGGACTAACCATCGCTGAGATTGAGGGACTCATATAGCAAAGTGACGCCACTCACCGGCCCTCACGAGAATGATTCGGCCTCAGCGATGGGCGCTGACTGACCAACTTCATATTGGTAACGAATGTGGCCTTGGCTCTGGGCTTCAAGTCGCAACGACCAGTGACACTGCCCGGTTTTGGTCAGGGTTGTGGCTGGTTCTGCTGTGATCAGGCGGGGGGTGATCGCCGTGTTTTGATTCACGGGCAGTTGTTCGATCACCCTCACCTCAATCGGCGACGAAAACGGATTTTGAAGGGTCAGCTCATAGCCCCTCAGCTGGCCGCCCACAGGTTCTGACGAGGGCTTTGGCCGCCACCCTTGACGGTGCACCGTCACTCGCTCATCGAACCCCAAACTCAGTTGAAAGGCCTCGCCGGGGGCGACATAGTCCAACGTTTGCTCACCCCAATAGCCGCCGGAGCGAAACAAGTGAGCGGCACCCGGCAATAGCGGCTCGGCAGAAGTGTTGATCAGTTCCGCACAAAGATAAGAGGCACAACTCCGCTGCGGCAAGGCCACATAGGTGAGCTGACTGCTCAGCTCTCGTTGACTCACAGGCACCTGATGAGGGCTGTCATCACTGGGGACGGTTGCTGGCAAGGGAGCCGTAAACTCCACGTGGGAGATCGCCCACTGACCTGACTCCTGATTTGCCCCAGCCGCTTCCTGCTGGGCATACGGAATCGAACTCCCCGGTAGTGCCCCCAGCATGCGATAGGTATCCTCCAGTACCGGACTCCGCGATTTCACCTCGGCGGGCGAGTCCGCCGAGGTTGAGCCGGGTGCTTTGTCTTTGAACGAAGTTGGCAACGGCGCGGGGGCGGTTAGGCGATCGATATCCGGCACGTTCAAAGTCGTCTCGGCGGTTGCAGTCGAGACTTTAAGCGCTACCTGATGCCAGTCTTCCCCTGTATTCTGCTGGATTTCAGCCAGGCTGTTGATGACCAGTGAGGTTTCGTCGAGGGACTGGCGCAGCTCATACACCGGCTGCCATTGGGCCGCATTGACGGTGTAAATAATCTGAATATCGAGTCGGCCCGCCTGGTGCACTGTTAACGGCATGACCAGATCGTAAAGAGGGGCGATCGCCGCCGATTGAACTTGCCTCTCCTGCTGGCGGGCCTGCTGCAGCTGCAGGTCTAGCTGGTGCTTGCGGCGCTCTTGAACGACGATTGCCTGCGTAGTCTGCTGATAGGCCTGATCAAAAAAATCTGAGAACTCAGCCACGTTAGCGAGCGTGATCGACTGCTGGGACAACCCTTGGGCAAAACTCTGGGCTGTTTGCTCCGCCAATGACTCTAGGAATGCCTGCTGATGGTTGAGGCTCGACAACAGATCTTTGCAACACCGGAAAGCATCTTCAGCTTGATGTCGCTGCTCTTTGAGCGCCTCTTTCTGGCCCTGTAGCCCCTCATCATCAGTTGCTGTGGGGGTGAGGTGTGGCGGCTGCAGGCTGATCTGTGCCGTGCCCTCGGTATCGATCTGCAGGCTACCCATCTCAAGCACTGCCGGCAAAGCATCTACCCGCAGCCTGAGGTCGCCTGGTGACACCTCAAGTTGTCCCTGCCGAGTGACCCTAGCCTGCGCTGGATATACCGTAACGGCGACGATTTCAGTCTCGATTGGAGTGAGGCCACTTAACACAACGGCATCAGACATCGGCACAGTTAATCTCTCTTTGACTTGATTCCTCAACAACCCACAGATAATTTTAGCGACTCAGGGGGGTGAGGCCGGGGGCAAGGCCGGATGAGCCAAGCGCTAAACGAGACGAGACCGCTCTTGAGTGACTTGCTATAGGACTTTTAGCTTATTTCTTGCTACATCGACTGGGGGTAAACACCCTGAAGGTCTGTATAAAACTTTGTAGAAAGAGTTTTTCAGTAAAATTTTGGCGAGGATTCCCTAAATATGGGAATTGCTTGATTTATCTCAATTTTAGTGAGGGATGCGGCGTAACTCACCTGATCGCAATATTTAGAAAATATCGCCCTCCCGGCCTGATGGGGTGACGAGAGCCGACTCGCGAATCATTCACAGACGGTTGAACCTTGCTGTCGTTCGCTTAAGCGATCGCCGGGTGGTCGATTATGGTTGAATAGAGGTCAACCGACTGTTGTTTTGTAGGAGATGCTGGGATGAGTATTGGTGGAGCGATCGCGTTCGTCATTATGTTGGGTGGCGGCTTTGCCACGGCCATGGTGCTGTACTTTGGCCTGAGAGCGATCAAGCTGATTTAGGGCGCGTCCTTAATTAACAATCAAAACCTCTGAGGCGAGGCATTCCCATGCCCGCCACCACGCCCCTCGCTAGGGCCTGTAACCCAGGTTTCACGACCTATAATCATCTAAAGATGACCGATCCTAGGGTTGACGCTTGAGGGCCTGGCTGAGTTCTGGGCCAGCGGCAATGACGGCTAAGCTCAGCCAAGCGAGCAGATTGACGCGCGCTTCAAATAGCGTGATGTCGACCAGTGAAAACAGCACAATCGCCAAAAAGCTGAGATGATATCCCATAAACACGCTGTAATACGAGGCGTGTTTTTTTATGCTGAGCAGAGCCCAGTAGCCGCGATAAACAATCAGGCCCACTGCAGCGGTGAATAACAGCATGACTGGCAACCCCGCCTCTGACGCCAACGTTAACCAAAAGTTGTGGGCATGGGCAATGTAGGCGTAGCCGGGCACTTCACCGTTGTAGAGCAGCTTATAGTTACCCAGGCCGTACCCCACAAGCGGGCGATCGCGAATCATTCGCATCGCTAACCCCCACACATGCACGCGCGGGTCATCGGTCACCCAGCTCCAGGAGAGCGATCGCCCGGCCATACCAAAGCGCATTGTAGTAAAGACGATAATGGCAAAACCGGCTAGACCGAGCGATCTGACCCACCGATTGGTGCGCGCCCCAACAAAGCCGACCAGCAGCAGCAAAATCGCCACTAAATACCCATTGCGCGAGCCCGAAGCAAACAGACACATCAGCGTTAACAGCAGATTGGCCCCCAACACATAACGATACCAAAGTGGCTGTTGCGGGTTGACGGTTTGCCTCTGACCGGCAAATAGCAGGCCGAGGTTTAGCCCCAACACCATCACCAGATAGCTGGCTAACGTGTTGGGATAATCAAACACTGAAAAAGCTCGGGGAACATGCAGGTCACCGAGATAGAGCCAATCCACCCAGGGCAGATAAGTCGCGAAAATTCCCGGATAGTTAATCTTGAGGACGTATTCAACAATGCCGATCAGGTTGACCGGTATCGCCGTCAACACCAATATCAGCGCCCACCGATAGATCTGCGACCACGGATCGGCGGCCCTTTTCAGATAAAGCGTCAACACGGCCCAAAACCAGAAAAAAGGCAGAAAGTGAAAGAGCTGCAAATAGGCCTCGCCTCGAAACGTCGCAAAGCCTGCACTGACAATGAGTAATAGGCCCACCGCGACGAAGCCGCTGTCATACAACAGCTTGATTACAGCGCCAGGATAAAAGTAGCTTTGCCACAGCCCGAATACGAAGAAGCCGACGAGCCCCACAAACATCGAGTATGGATAGGGCAACAGCAACAAACATACCGGCAGCACGCCATTCCAAAATGCAGGCCCTTGATCTAACCAATGCGATCGTGCGTCAGTATGCGCCATCTCCAATCAATACCACCCAGATAGTTCTCAATAGAATATAGATATCTAACCAGACAGACCAGTTTCTCACGTAGTACGCATCTAGATTGACCCGCTCTGAGTAAGTGACGTCATTTCTCCCAGAAACTTGCCACAGCCCAGTAATCCCTGGCGGTACGCGCTTATAAAGTTCGAACTTGTCAGCATAGTGAGCCACTTCGGCATCCACGATGGGGCGCGGCCCGACTAGACTCATCTCGCCACGTAAGACATTCCACAATTGCGGCAGCTCGTCTAAGCTGGTGCGTCTGAGCAAGCGACCGACTCGCGTAATGCGAGGGTCGCTTTTGAGCTTCCGCTCTTTTTCCCATTCTTCTCGATAGAGGTGATTGGCAATCAGATGGTGTTGCAAAACCTCGTCGGCGTTGGTCACCATAGAGCGAAATTTCCAGGCTTTAAAGGGGCGAGCCCCGCGACCAAGGCGGTGTTGGCCATAGAAAATTGGCCCTGGTGAATCCAGCTTGACCGCCACCATAATGATCAAAAACAGCGGCAAGGCAAACAGACCGAGCAGAATCGTTAAACAGCAGTCCAAAATGCTTTTGGTAAATCGTGGCCCCGGCAGCAGCAGGCGCTGCCGAATTTCGAGCCCCAAAATGCCCCCCATGTCGGTGGCGCTGACCCATAAACTGGCAAACCCAAACAGGTCTGGAATCACTAGCAAATGAGGAAACGTATGACCATAGCGCTCCAAAATCGCCAATAGCTTATCGCGGGGAACGCCAGGCATGGCAACGATCGCATAGCTGACATGGCGATCGCGGGCCACATAGGGGGCCACGGAGAGCCGTCCCACCACCGGTACTGACTCCACAAAACCCTGTTTCTTGGGATCATCGTCTAACACGGCAACGGGCTTAAACCCCAGGCCAGGCTGTCGCTTCAGTGTCCGAATCACTAACTCACCGGTGCGGCCTGCGCCCATGACCACGACCGGAAATCCCCACCAGGGGCAGGGGGCTACCAGGCGACGCATGGCGATCCGGGCCAGCCAAACGCCCGCCATTGAGAGGGGCCAAGCGACCAAAAAGATCGCTCGCGAATAAGTTGTGCCTTCCCGAAACAAAAAGATGACGGCAGCTAGCGCCAGATAAAACAGCGTGGTAGACAGGCAAAGTCGCCGGAGTTCTTCCACGGGGCTGAGGCCGACAGCCGGATAGAGCTTGGCCAAAAAATAAATCGCCACGACCATGCCGAGCAGGGGCCAGAGGCGCCAATACAGGGCGGGCTCAAACTGCCCCCCTAAGGCGTGGCGACCCACCACACTGACATAGACGGCACTCGCCAAGCCCAAGACATCAGCAACCACAAGCGGAGCCGCGGTCGAGAGCGATCGCAGCGAAAAGGTCAAGGGCGCATAGGCCGGTTTTAAGAGCTGGGTCAGAGGAGTCATACTATACGAGCGACCTACACCACCGTACTGCACGTCACGGATAAAGGTACCTCAATCCTACAGGTCTGGCTCTATCGTTACCGGATCAATTACGGCAAGTGGGGGTGCCTGGCGTTGAGTGCCAAGCACGATTTTATGACGGATAAAGCCAGTTGTCCCAATTCTCAAAACGCCAGTGCCAACTTTTGCGCATAGCAAGAGAGTGTCAGTAAGTTCAGTGAGGGGCTCATCCTGATGCTCTGAGACAAAGCGACAAGTCTGGCTCCTCGACTCCTCGGCTCCCCGGCGTTGCCAAGATGGCATCGGGAGTCCGATCACTGATATATAGATACAAGGGAACGGTTTAGGGTGCCAGGTGGGTAATCACTCAAGAGTCGGGAGACTCGTGACACACAGCCAACCTCTGACAGCAAGCGGTTTGGTCGGGAAAGGGGTGCAAACGCAGAGTCTCTAGCCCAACAGCCGTTGGTTGATCTGCTGCAGGTCAAATTTCTCGGGATCAAAGTCCTCTAGCCAATCGAGCAGCTCTTCGTACTCCGGGTCTTCGGGGTCATTAAACCGTTCTAGCAGCCCTTCGTAGCCCCAAACACCGCCACTGTCTTCGGGGGGACAGGCGCGCTCACCGGCGAGACAACGGGGCGAGGTCAGCGATTCCGTCGCTGGCTGTTGCGTTTCTACGGTGATCTGGTGCAGCCAGCCATCGCCAAAGTCATAGGTGTAAGCAAACTTTTCTTTCGGGGAAAAGTTAAAATCTGCCAGGGTTTTGGTTGTCGCATCCAAAGTCCCTTCTAGCGGCATCGGCTCAGGGTTCGCATAGAGCTTGCCTCTCACTTGAAACTGATGCAGGTGACTATCTTCCCACCCCATCACGGCTTGCAAAATGGGATGCAAATCGGCCAAGACTGTGCGATCGTCAACTTCAAACCGTCGCCAGATGGGCGGATCGCTGTCTACCAAACAAACGCGGCAGGTCAGAACTTGAGAATTTGCCATGGGGATGCACTATAAGCTGGAACTGGTGCCGTACTCATCGAGCCAGTCTTTGCCAAGGCGAATGGTGATATCAGAGTCGAGAATGCCGGTGCTTTCAACCCGAACTTCACCCAAGCCTAAGAACCGCTGCAGGGTTTCAGCGCTGGCCAGATCACCATTTTGAGCGACGACGCGGGTGATGGGCAATTCTTCATTCCAATCGTCTTCGACATAGACGTTGTAATAGCCACTGTCATATAAGGTCTGTACCAGGCTATCCACCGCGATCGCATCGCCGGTGCTGTCTTGAATGGCCACTCGCAAATATTGCGGGTCTTCTGACGCGGCGACCTGACGGGTGCCATAGCCAAAATATTCTGACACCATGCCGTCAATCTCGCGCAGATTGGGCAACCAATAGCTCAGCTCATAATCGCTGGTGCTGCTGAAATCGCCTGGCAGCATCAACATTTGCGTGTTGTAAGAATTCGTTTTTGACGCATACCCCGCGAGGGCCAACAGTTCTTCAACGCTGAGGTTAGTGTCCACATGGGACTGAATGACCGACAAAATCTTGGGCAACCGCGCGATCGTTTTCGGGTTTAGCGCTTGTTCTAAGACCGCCCGCATCATCATCTGCTGTCGCTGAATCCGCCCAATGTCGCCGTGGTCGTCATAGCGAAAGCGTAAAAACTGCAGCGCCTTGCTGCCATCTAACCGCTGCTCACCGGCCTTGAGATTGATGTAGAGATGCTGGCTGTCATCCTGATACTTCATGTCTTTGGGGACATTGACTTCAACCCCGCCCAACGCATCAATCAGTTTTTCGACCCCTTGAACATTAATGCGAACGTATCGATCAATTTCGACCCCGCCCAGCAGATCACTCACCGACCGGGCTGATAGTGCTGGCCCCCCTAGCTGGTTGGCCTCGTTGAGCTTGGTCATGCGACCCTGCACCAGCGTACGTGTATCGCGCGGCAGCGAGAGCACCACTAGCTGATCGGTATGGGGGTTAAAGCGAATCAGCACCATCGTGTCTGACAGCCCATCAAAAGAATTCACCAGCGCGTGATAGCCCAGATTCTGGGCCTCGGGGGGCAGGTCATTGACGTCGGTGGTGAGCACTTTCATGCCCAAAACTAAAATATTGACTGGGCGCGTCAAGCGGGGCACCTGCAGGCTATTGCCTTCGGTGATGGGGTCATCTTGATTAAAGACAGCTGACTCTTCTTCGGTCAGACTGCCGTGTAGCAGCGGCGTGCTGTTGAGGGATACCGCCAAAAAGGCTCCGCCCACCGCCGAAGCACCGGCAACGGTCACCAGCGCGAGCCCCATCCCTAACCATTTGGGAATGCGAAAGCGTCGAGGTGACTGGGCAGACGGGTGAGGCTGATAGTGACGAATCGGACGAGAGGATTTTTTATTAGACACGAATGACCTCAAACCACGGAGATTAGGCAATAGTTACAGACCACAACTCAGTGGCCTTGACCGGCGATAGAAGATGCCAGACCCCAATGGGGTGAGCATCAGCCCCGAAAAACAGTACAATTGTTTCACACTTGTCGATTTTGAGAAACCGAACGTTTTCCATCGGGGAAAAGGGCGATCGCCCCGGCTGTTCCCCTTAGGTGGCTGAAATAGTAACAGCTTTTTTAGCGAATGAACCCGTTGCCCTCAGGCATTTTGCACTGAAGTCACCCGTATTGTAGTGATGAATCTAAAAGTTGCGACAAGTCGCCACTTTTTCAAGGCAGGCGATCGCCGAGCTTGCTGAGACCGGGCAGGCGGGGACTGCCTCCCTGCAACAGGCGGAGCATCAGCCAAAAACTGGTCATAAAGTATCCCGTCGTAGCCAGTAGGTTAGTCACCAGCAGTCGGGTAGAGACGATATCCGCGGCCTGACTACCCGCTACAGTCAGCAGCGATAGAATCACCCAAGCGAGCGCTAAGGTCACCGCCGTCTTACTAACCGTGGTTTCTCGCCGCGTCCCCTGCTTGAAATACAAACTCCACAACGCCGGAAAGAAGCCAAAGATCGGCACTAAATAAATGATGAGCTTCAGGGTCTCAAGCTTGGTCTCAGGATCTGATTGCTGCGCACGCATAGCCGATAGCCAGTGAGGGACGATTGCGGTAACGCTAGGCTAGCAAACCTGCTTCCCCTCGGTGGCGATCGGCGACAACAATTCACCACGTGGGGCCACAAAAACAGTCTCTGGATACCGAAATACAGGGGTGACCGCCGAATCAATACGCTGCATTCCGGTGGTTTTTGACACAGTCGCTCCGGATTTGTCTGGTATATTGATTCGGAAAAATAAAAATAGTTGTTCGAGCTCAATGAGTCATTAGCATCGCGAGTAAGCTGTCTGACAACAATGATTCCTAGGAGTTTTTAAATGGAAGACCTTGACCTCAATAACTATCTTGTCGTTATTCAAGATTTGATCACCCGTTTTGGCCTAAACCTGCTGGCCGCGATCGTCATTTTCTTCATTGGTCAGTGGATTGCTGCATTTGTGCGTCGGTTAGTACGCGGGCTAATGAGCAAAGCCAATATTGACTCCACCTTGACCTCCTTTGTCGGGAACCTGGCTTACTATGGCGTTGTCGCTTTCGCTGTGATTGCGGCCTTGAATCGACTGGGGGTACAAACTGCTTCCTTGATTGCGATTTTGGGGGCCGCTGGTTTGGCCGTTGGGCTCGCCCTGCAGGGCTCTTTAGCTAATTTTGCAGCAGGAGTGTTGATCATTATTTTTCGTCCCTTTAATGTCGGAGACCTGATCGAAGCGGCTGACGTATTGGGCGAGGTACTTGAGATGCAGCTCTTCACCACGACCCTCGCCACCTTAGACAACAAGCAAGTGATTGTGCCAAACTCGAGTCTGACGGGCGGCAACATTATTAACTACACAGTACGCGGTAAGCTGCGAGTCGATACGGTGATTGGGGTCGCTTACGAGGCCGATATTGACCAGGTGAGACAGGTGATTTCTGAGGTGCTAGAGAGTGATCCGCTCGTCTTAAAGGACCCTAGCCCGACGATCGCGGTGATGGAGCTGGGTGACAGTAGCGTTAATTTTGCCGTGCGTCCCTGGGCCAAGCCAGAAGATTACTGGTCGGTCTATTTTAATGTTCACGAAAATGTCAAGAAAAGGTTGGATGCCGCCGGCATTTCGATCCCTTTCCCACAGAGAGATGTGCACCTGATTCAGAACAACTGATTCGTTCTAGCGTTAGACAAAAAGGATTTTTGAGGGTAAATCGAGGGAGATCGTGCAAACTTCTGCGACCGCAATTATTAGAGGATTTAAGATTCCTCAGCAGTATCAAGTTAATCTGCTTAAACTGTTAGGAGATCACTCCTAAGAGAATCTCGAATCAGTCTCTGAGACTAGGTCTGGTCTGCGAGCAAAATCATCTCCAAAACCAGATGATTTTGCTGGGTTAGTGAGTCGATTTTGTAAACTCTTGTCGAATCAGCTCAAAAATGGCTCTCATCCCCATGGCTTCCCCCCCCTCGGGACGGCCCGGCAGGTTACGTATATTCCAAGCCATGACGTCGATGTGAATCCAGGCGGTTTCTGCTTTCACAAATTCTTGCAGAAATAGGGCAGCGGTAATCGCGCCGCCATAAGAACCGCTGGAGATGTTGGAAATATCGGCCACTTTGCTGCTGAGCAGATCTCGATAGGGTCGGTGGAGGGGCAAATTCCACAGGGGATCGGCGGCGGCCGCCATAGCCGTTTCTAAAGCTTGAACGATTTTTGGCTGATTACCAAAAAAGGCCGGTAGTTCGGTGCCTAAGGCAACACGGGCGGCACCCGTGAGGGTGGCAAAATCCACCAAGAGTTCGGGCTGCTCACCACTGGCTTCCCACAGGGCATCCGCCAAAACCAAGCGGCCCTCAGCATCGGTATTGCCAACTTCCACAGTGATGCCCTTGCGAGTCGGCAGCACATCCAACGGGCGCATAGCGTTACCAGCGACGCTATTCTCAACGGCCGGAATCAAGACTCGCAAGTAAACCGGAAGATTGAGCTTCATGACCATGGTGGCCACGCCTAACACCTGAGCCGCACCTCCCATGTCTTTTTTCATCATCAGCATGCCTTTAGCGGGTTTGAGATCTAACCCGCCCGAGTCAAAGCACACGCCTTTGCCCACCAGCGTGACTTTGGGGGCGTCGACATCGCCCCAGCGCAGATCAATCAAACAGGGGGGAGCGGTGCTGGCCTTGCCCACCGCATAGATCAGGGGATAGTTCTGGGCTTCTAAATCGGGTCCCTGAGTGATGGTCACGTCAGCGTCATAGGTGACTGCCAAAACGCGAGCGGTCTCCGCCAAGTCGTCTGGGCCCATATCGTTGGCGGGGGTATTGACCAAGTCTCGGGCTAAAAACGTTGCTTCCACCGCCGCCTCAATGTAGGCGAGGTCAGCTTCTGCGGGCACCACCAACTCAGCGATCGCCCCGGGTTGAGTTTGCTTATAGCGATTAAAGCGATACTGGCCGAGTCGCCATCCTAAAGTGAGATCGGTAGCCTCAGCGGACGTTAGCTCACTGGCCAGGACGTACTGACCGGCGGGCAGATTTTGAGCTGCCGTGCCCAACAGCCAGAGGTCAAGTGTTTTGCCGCGTCCGACGAGAACCTTTGCCAAGCGTTGATCAGGGCCGGGGAGCAGGCAAAACGTACCGGGCTCTGCCTTGAAACCCATGGCTTCGACCCAGCCTTTTTCTGCTGGAAAATCTTGCTGTAATTGCTCGGCAGTAACCAGCAGAATCGGGGTTGGCTTAGAAGATGACATGCGTTCGTAGGCTCAAAATGCAATTTGCCACCGCCTTGCCGTCATTGAGTTAACCGCGTTAGCCAGGTCAGCGCGATCGCCCCACCTAAGTCTTGAAGTTGAATCAATGCTGGCACAACAGGATGACCTGGTTAGTGTATCGCTCTTTGTCTGAGTTATCCTGCTCATTCCCGCTGGGAAGAAGAACGCTAGGTAGCGAGAGCGACAGGGGGGCTGAGCCTCCCGGCCAGCGATTTGGAGACATCCGCGATCGCCATTCGTAAAGATTGTGGAAAACCGGAGATGGTTCTAACACCGATGCTCTGAAACAAGGCGACAGATCTGGCTCCCCGGCCCCTCGGCTCCCCGGCGTCGCCAAGATTGCAT
>ERZ1740058.576-NODE-576-length-26027-cov-7.693786_pt1 | contig 26027 bp, 23 predicted proteins | sample MGYA00581745_ERZ1740058 | MGnify/ENA primary metagenome ERZ1740058 (study PRJEB43018, sample SAMN04849742) | marine metagenome | isolation source: floating plastic debris | place: Pacific Ocean | collected 2008-08-30 | study: EMG produced TPA metagenomics assembly... | reverse complement strand
AGCACCGCTTCTTTTTTTCGTGAACCTTTGTTATTGTATTACAATGATAAATTCTCGGCCGTCCACTGTCACAGAGAAGGTACGGTTACAACCTCCGTCATCGTCGGCAGGCTGATAGTTGATCGACTTCTCTCTATTGTCAGAGTTGAGTGTCATAATACCGCTCGTAGGATATAAAACACCTTGTGCATAACAACTTGTGTTAATTACTAGAGGGTTCACTATGTCAATGGTGTAGGCAGTTCCAGTCACATTAGTACCATTGGCACTTCCAGAAATGCTGTATACATCATCAAATCTATTGAGGGGCGTATCTCTACCGGCTGTCATTTCTCTGGTACGGGTGCTTGTCCAAGTACTTTCTCTTCCGTCAGCGTAAGTCAGTGTTCCGTTGGTTACCTCTATACGATGTGTAGGATTACCACCTTCTTCTGTAACATTCGTTACTTTACGTTCTCCTTCTACCTGTACGGTACCACGTAAAGGAGTGGAAATGGTATAGTTTTCAGGAGTAACGGTAATGACACTTCCTGAGGCAAAGTATCTGTCCGTATAGGTGATATTCAATATACCTGTACGGGTTTTTCCGTCACTTCCTTCACAGCCTTCTCCGTAGTCTAGCTTGATGGTACCTCCACTGCCTTCAGCATCAGGGGTTATTGTAACGGTAGCGCAGCTCTCTGTTCTTCGCTCGTTTGCTTCATCTTCTTCCATCGCTAGTTGTGCTATGTTGTCTAAGTCTTCAAACAGCGATTCTGAGGTGTTGTTGTCTTGTATAGATTGTACATCTGTAAGTTGTTGCCCACTAGGATCTTCGTTATCGTTGGGATCACAAGCAGTAAAGAGTAAACTGGCTGCGATGATGCAACCAAATGGTAAACAGGAAATTTTAAAAATTTTCATATTTATAATTGTGTTGATTTTTAGTGTTAGATACGCTCTCGTATCAAAGGTTTAAAAGCGTATCTAAAATAGCGCCAAATCGCCATTAGTTGTTGTAGCCAAACCGTGCTAGCTTCTTTTTTTGCTTCCTCCAGTCTTTTTCAACTTTTACATGTTGTTCTAAGAATACTTTTTTACGAAAAAACTGCTCTAAATCTTTACGTGCTTCAGTACCTACTTTTTTCAGCGCCAGCCCTTTTTTTCCGATCAAAATACCTTTTTGACTCTCTCGCTCTACCATAATTTCAGCACGAATATGTAGTGTGTCGCCTTCTTCTTTAAAGTAGGTAATTTGTACCTCGCTGCTATAAGGAATTTCTTCTTTGTAGTTCAAGAAAATTTTTTCTCTAATGACCTCAGCCGCGATAAAGCGCTCGGTTCTATCGGTAAGTTGCTCTTTGTCGAAAAAAGGCGGATGAACAGGAAGTAAAGCTAAAATTCTATTAAACACCTCTCCTACCCCTAGCTGATGCAGTGCCGCAATAGGAAACAGCTCCGCCTTAGGAAGCTGTGCTTGCCAGTAAGCAGTGGCTTCTTCTAACACAGGCGGGGTGGTTAAATCTACTTTATTAATAAGCAGCAAAATGGGTACTGATAGCTTTCTGAGTTTCTCTATGAGTACATCCGAGACGCTTTTGTCTTCCACTTCTACCATAAAGAGGATGATGTCTGCATCTTCTAGCGCCTCGTTGACGTAGCTCATCATGGCTTTGTGTAGTTCGTATTTTGGCGCAATAGCACCAGGCGTATCTGAGAAAATGATCTGGTAATTTTCTTCACTGTAGATACCCATAATACGATGTCGCGTGGTTTGGGCCTTGTAAGTAGTGATGGCGAGTTTTTCACCCATGAGTGCATTGAGCAATGTGGACTTGCCTACATTGGGTTTTCCTATGATATTTACAAAACCTGCTTGATGTGTATCCTGCGTTTCTTCCATATGTTTAGCCATTAAGCCAACCTTTTAAGTTTTTTTGTTGTGCTTCGTCGATATTACTTTTTATTTGTACGTAGTACTCTCAAAAGTACATATTTACATCTGCTTCTATAATCAACTCTTCCAATAGTCGGATTCTTAAAAGATGCATCTTAATACGATTTTTATTGGTGATCAGTGCCGTTAGGTTATTTTCTATCTGCCGGCCATCTACCGCTGCTAGTTCATCGTTCAGGCTCAAGACTTTAGAGGCATTGGAGGCTGGAATAATATTGCTTACAAGCGTTTTTCCTTCTTTATTAACCACTTGGAAGCTAAACACTTCTGTTCCTTTATTGATAAAGTTTGTCATGAGTGTGAAGCCAAAGGCTTCTAGTAGCTTGCTGAGTATGTTCTCTAGAGGTTCTTTCCCGAAGATGAACTGATCGAAATAAGCCTGCATAGATTGCCCCGCAACTTCCTCTACTACCTGCTGATACGCTTCTATACTGTAGCCTTTATTTTGCTGGGCGTAGTCCTTCCACAGTTTACGCATTACATCGTCGAGCGACTTTCCATTGGCAGTGGCCTGCCTAATTTGTAAGTCGAGTATGAGTGCCACCAAAGCCCCTTTGGCGTAGATCGACACCTTTCTATTAGGAATACCTTTTGTATAACCATCCAACCACAAGTCAAAGGAAGAATCTACTAACGAGTGGTTAAAACGCCCGAAGTTATCGAAGTGCCTTTTAATGTATTCATTCAAGGCTTCTATGTATTGCTGGTATTTCCATACGCCTGATCGTACCAAAAATATATCTCCTATGTAGCTGGTGATGCCCTCTACCACAAAGCCTGTGGTAAAGTAGTTTTCTTGTGCATAATTATAAGGATACATCTCTTCAGGGCGAATTTTACAGACATTCCAAGCGTGGAAAAGCTCGTGTGAGCTCACACTTAGCAGGTTCTGGTACATTTCCTCTTGCTCCATCGCCACATCTGGCCCTAGTACAATCACGGTAGAGTTACGATGCTCTACCCCATGGTAAAACTTGTACGGGAGAATTTGAAAAAGGAAGTGATAGTCTTTTTCAGGAAACGCTCCCATCATGTCTATTTGATTCTTCGTAAAGCTGCTAAACTCTTGGCACATCGCTACCCAATCGGGCTCCCAATCACCTTGAATCCAAATGTGGAAGACAGTTTCTGCCACCTCATAAGTTTGGTGTTTGAGATCAGCACTGGCGATCAGAGGGCTATCTACCAAATGGTGGTAATCTGTTGCCTGTAAGGTATGCTTTTTTACCTCTTCGAGCCCACAAGCGATCTCATAACGATCGGGAAGTTGTAAGGCTACTTCGCAGGGCTCGTCTAAGCGCCCTTCTACATAACACAGGCAGTTGACAAAATTGAGGTACAGTTGCTGTGCATCGAGCCAGCACCCGCCTGCATCGAGCTGCGCGGCATAGTACTGATACGTTACTTCTAGACTATCCACTCCCTTTGTCTCTATTTGCCAGCGATCTTTGGTTACTTTATCAATAGGCAGCACTTTCCCCTCTGCCGTGGTAGCCTTGAGCCACGGTATATTTTTGGCGTAGTTGGCTAGCTCGTACCTACCGGGACGCCAAGCAGGGAGCTGTAGGTAAGTATAGGCTTGGTCGATTTGGCGTATTGTTATATTGATATTGATGAAATGCTGGTGGGGGTACTGATAAGAAATTGTATAACTGACCATAAAAAGAATTTAAGAGGCGATGCTTTATGCTAATGCTATGTCCTAAGTTAGTTGAATCTTATCACTTCGCAAGTTAGTTTTATTTGGAGTTTAGAAATTAGATACTAGATATCATACTGCTAAGTTTTTGAAAATTAAGCATTTAAATAAATTTTTATGTAAAAGGAGTCTTCGAAAAATATTTCTTAGTCCAGTCGTCAATGTTTTTGATTACTATTAGTTACGGTATTTTTGCATGTACAGCCAGCTTATGAATATAAAGGCAAGGTAAATGCTTTTACTTGTATCTTTTTTTACTATTTATCACTTAGCTTTTGTCAGGTGACAATTATACAACAGGCATCTTGTCTACCGAACAGCTTATACAGGCGTAGAAACACGTATGAATTTGATGAGAGATGAATAAATACTGCTTCTCACTGTACCACAAACAGCAGTAGTATCGCTAGGGTAATAGTTCTTTTTTCAGCTCGTCGTTGGTCAGTTGAGCTACGTGCTGCTTGTACTTTTCTTTTTCACCCTTCCTTAGGTAACAATACGCTAGGATGAAATGAAACATTTCACCTTCGCGTTTTTCTAATTGCTCTACCTTTTTGATTACCTCATTATATCTACCCATATAAGCATCATTCAACAGTTTATAAGTTTTACACATCTGAGCAACACCCTCTGAACGTGCATTTTTTTCACCCTTAGCAAGGTAGCGATTACTAATAGACAAGAAGCTACGTCGGACACGCTTACTTTGCACTTTTCTACCTACTCTACCATATTCATTGCCCAGCGCGAAGTAGTCTTGGTCGTTTAGGTCTTTTTTACTGAGAAGGTTCACTATAACCGCATTGAGTCGATTTGTTTGCTTGGGCATCTCTTCAAATACTTTTACATATTGTCTGTAGACATCTGCTCTTGAGAAACCCTTTTGGTCGTATATTACATCTCCATAAGCACTTATCATAACCACCCTAGGGATGGAGCGGACGCTGAATCGCTTTGATAAACTACTTACCTGGTCAACATCTACCCTTAAAACTACAAATTCGTCCAAAACCGCTTTGTATTGATAATTTTTCCAGAGTACCTCTTCCATTTCCAAGCAGGGTTTACACCAAGTAGCCCAAAAATTAATGATAATCAATTTATTTTCTGAAAGAGAAAGAATCCGGGCTGCTTCAAGATCATTAAATACTTGAGCGCTTGACGTATGCTTGGATGAGATAGAGAAGGCAAACAGTAAGAATAGTATTAAATAATTCTTTTTCATGATTGACAATGATTTAACGTTCAGCGATTGTATAGAACTATATATTTTACAGGAATTTAGATAACTATGACAAAGATAATCATTATAAATGTTTTGGGGTTCGAAGCGAGTAGCCTAAGAGGTATTATAAGCAATTCTCATTTTGTACCAAGCTCTTGAGTGGATGTAGATATAAACTTTATAAAAGCTTTAAGTATTTAGTGTAAATACACTACAAAAAACCTAAAATCAAGCTGTGTTAATACGGTAGAGAGAATAGCCATTTGTTGGTATAGGAACACCAACACAGACGTAGAAACTCATACGAGTCAATACCTGAAATGATCTATCTTGGATAAGATACTTCAAATACAATCAATACCACAGCCCACCAAAAAAGTGGAAGTACGCTTGTACTTCCACTAATGTAAATACTTTCTAAGCCCAATCACCACCACCTATTTTATTAGGCTGCACAGGAGGGGGCGTAGGAGGCTCAGGTGATCTTTCTTGATTGGTATGATCAGGCACGTTGAAGAGCAACCAGAGCCAAAACAGTAAATTGACCATAACGCTAGGGTTTTAAATCAATAGAAAAGCAATATACAGACTTCCTGTCGTTAATACGAGACAGTATTTAAGTCCATTCATACAGCACTTTTCCAAATTAAATAATATATTTACCTATTAAACATACACATTACAACTTTCTTTTCGTAAAAATAAGCCATATAAATAACCGATTAACACAACATTACATGCTATTTGATGAGCTAAAAGTCCTCACGCAGTTTGTAAAAGAAAAGTGCCAGAGCACTTTGCCTTTCGTCTCCTTATACGAGGAAAGAAACCTTGAAGATACACTATTCCAAGTAATGGACAATTTTGATACAGAGAAAGAAGCCGCCGTATTTTTTTATGATAGTACTTCTGCCAGAAGCTTACACGCCCTAAAAAGTACCGAATCGCGCTTAAAGGAGAAATTATCAAACTATTTACTGCATTTAAAAGCCGACGAGCTTGACGATGCCCTTTCCGTAGGAGAGCTAGAGGCCTGGAAAAGCTACCAAAAAGGAAAAATTTTACATACAGTTGTACACAGCTATAAGGAGGCTAAAAGACACTTGATTAATGCTTTGCAGTTAGCTGAAGAATACGAGGTTACCCACCTAGCCATCGAAACCCTCAAGCTTTTACTAAGAATAAATTTTGAAGCGGTTATCAAACGAAAAGAACGCCTTTATTATGAAGAGCTTCTTCAAGCCTACTTTCATAAGTACCAATGCGAATTTGAAGCACAAACGATAGATAGAAAAGCTAGAATGCTTATCAGAAAAAAGAGTATCTCTGCTAAAGAATACCATGACACAATAAAAACTTCTATTGTTAGGCTACACGCGCTTTGGGAAACCTCCCAGATGACCAAAATTTATTACATCTATCACTCTCTTCAAACGATATATTACCAAAACCAAGGGCAATGGCAGAAGCTGTACGATAGCATTGTCAGTGCAGAGCAGATGCTTGCTAAGGGTACACTGAACAGCCATATATTTGAGGTAAGCTACAACATGTACATGAAAACCTTCGCTTTATGGGGACTAGGAAGGTACGAAGAGGGGCTCACCTACATGGCTACCGCCCTCCCCCACTTTAAAGAAGGTGAACATAACTATTTCTCGATGCAGATGCACCATGTACTCCTAGCGATTTACGCTACACAGTACACGCGCGCCCTTGGGGTAATTACCCATGTAAAGTCGCTCGAAAATTTTAAAGTAATCCCTAAATCCCTACAAGAACAATTCATTATTTCAGAGGCTTTCATCAAATTGATTGGTCAAAAGAAGAAAGTGAGCTTCCACCAAGTCTACGATCAGCTCAAAACGCTTCGTACCCACAAAGAAGGGATGAATATCAACCTGCTTATTCTTGAACTGCTCCTAACGCTCACTGCCTACGACTACATGGCTTTTGAGCAAAAGCTTACGAACAGCTTTAGAAGCTTAAGCGGACACTTTAAGAAGCAAAGTAATTCACGTACCAGAAAGTTCTTTCAATTGCTTCGGCATCTGGTACGTAAAGATTTCAACGCTACCGACGCCAAAGAGGCAGGAAGGTACCTCGCTAAAACCCTAGAGGGCAACCTAGAAGGGGTAGTACTGAGCAACTACGAAGTAGTGCCTTACCCTACGCTCTGGCAGTATTGCCTCGATATAGTAAAAAAGACGCCCTATGCGGTGTAGCGATATACCCCGTAGCTTCCTTTGAAAAACGGCGCCTTTTTACCAATTTTACCCAAAAGAAACTATATAATACGCTTATTTTTCTATGCTTACTCGCCGACCCCGCCGTAACCGCCAATCCGCTACCATACGCCAACTGGTACAAGAAACCCACCTGCATCTACAGGATTTTATCTATCCTGTTTTTGTGACGGAAGGTACCCAACAACCCGTTGAGATTTCCTCTATGCCGGGTATATATCGCCACTCGCTAGACTCCCTGCTCAAAGAAATAGAAAGCTGCTTAGAAAAAGGAATTACTGCCTTTGCCCCTTTCCCGCAGCTACCAGAAGCCAAAAAAGACAAGTACGCACAAGAGAGCTACCGAGCAGGCAGCCTCTATCTTGAGACAATTCGACAGATTAAGGCGCGCTTTCCAGAGGCTTGCCTCTTTACAGATGTAGCGATGGATCCCTACAGTAGTGATGGCCACGATGGCATTGTAGAGGCGGGTACGATCCTCAACGACGAAACGCTGGAAGTATTAGGGAAGATGGCGGTAGCGCAAGCACAAGCAGGGGCGGATGTGGTAGCACCCTCCGACATGATGGACGGGCGGGTAGGTTACCTGCGCGCAGCACTCGACCAAGCAGGCTTTCAACAGGTAGCGATCATGGCATATACTGCCAAGTACGCCAGTGCTTTTTACGGGCCTTTTCGCGATGCTTTGGATTCTGCTCCCAAATCTGGCGATAAAAAGACTTACCAGATGGATCCTGCTAATCAGCGAGAGGCGCTCATTGAAGCGGAGCTCGACTTTACAGAGGGGGCAGATTTTATGATGGTGAAGCCCGCACTTGCTTATTTAGATGTCATTAGCCTACTTAAACAACACTTTGACATCCCTATTGCTGCCTACAATGTTAGTGGGGAATACGCGATGATCAAAGCAGCAGCTCAAAATAACTGGCTAGATGGAGAACGCATTATGTGGGAAAGCTTGCTTAGTATTAAGCGTGCTGGCGCCAGTATTATTCTTTCTTATTTTGCAAAAGAAGTGGCTGATTTATTGGATAGATCATAATTAGTCCTTTAATTGACGTTCATTCATCCTCTTATTGATTAAGTTTTCATGCATAAGTACATTATTTTATTCGCTTGTATACTCATTGGTCACGCCACTTTGGCACAAAGTAAAAAAGAACTAAAAGCTGAGATAGAAAAATTAAAGGCAGAGATAGAACAACTGAAACAGCCTCCTACTATTGACCTTGAAGACAAACAACAAAAGCTAAGCTACAGCTTAGGCGTAAGCATCGGTATGGATATGACAAAGCGGGTAGGAGAAATTGATAGCGACGCCCTCAAGCAAGGTGTAGATGATGTAACCAACGATAAGGTAAAAGTATCGCCTGCTGATGCGAATGTATATGTAATGCAGGAGATTCAACGTATTGAGAAAGAGAAGGCAGAGAAAATGAGGGCAGCAGGAGAGGCTTTCTTAGAAAAAAATAAACAACGAAGCGAAGTGACTACCCTGCCTAGTGGATTGCAGTATGAGGTAGTTACCGAGGGTACAGGTGCCAAACCTGCTAAAAGTAGTGATGTGGTAGTACATTATACAGGTAAACTTGTGGACGGGACTGTTTTTGACAGCTCTGTAGAAAGAGGACAACCCGCCACGTTGAATGTCTCACGTGTTATCAAAGGCTGGACAGAAGCCTTACAACTCATGCCTGTAGGAGCCAAGTGGAAACTTTATATTCCTCAGGAGCTAGGGTATGGCGAGCGAGGTGCTGGGCAAGATATTCCTCCTTATGCCACCCTTATTTTCGAAGTAGAGTTAATAGAAATCAAGTAACTTTCCTATACAACAACTAGGGTTAAACAGTACCCAATCATTGCAACTGTTATGTTATTAGTTAGTGTGCCTTCGGTACAGACGTGCCTTGTTCTTCATAAATGGCTTGTAGCTGATCAGACTCATAGACGTTGACGCCTTCTGCAGAGCGTTTGGTCAATACTTGCATGGCTACTGCTACTGCCTCTGCCTCGATGGCTTTATATTTTTTCAGCCCCCCTATCATCGCAAAGCCCAGTCCTTTCGCAATCACTTTTCCAATCTCCTCTCCTAGTCTAAATTCGTCTCTATCGCCCAGTAGTAAAGAAGGCCTAAAGATATTGAGACTCTTGAACTGGAGCTTCGTAATTGTTTCTTCTACCTCTCCTTTTACTTGGTTATAATAGATAGAAGACTGTGCATTAGCGCCCATCGCTGTAATGATAGAGAAGTGACAAGTGCCGTTAAAACGCGCTAGCCTTGCCAATTCAGTAGGATAAACATAGTCTACTTGGTAAAACTTTTGTCTTGTTTTGGCTTTTTTTATGGTAGTACCTATACAGCAGTATACATCGTCAGCTTGAATCAAATCTCTGTGTTCTTCTAGTGCCTCAAAGTTGATAAGATGTTCTGTAAGTTTATGATGAGTGAGTCCTAAACTTTTTCTAGACAATATAACGACATTTTTGTAGTAGGTGTCTTCCAGTAGGAGTTGCACCAATGCACTTCCTACCAGTCCTGTAGCACCTACAATCAGTGCAATCTTCGCTTCCATGTATTTTTATTTTTGGCGATCAATTTTTTCTATAATTTCTTGCTGAATGTTTGCGCCCTTGTCTTTTGTATACCACATATGTATAGTTTCTACAAAAGCCTCGTAAGGACCTGTAGGGCTGGCCTTGTAGTCCATTACCATCTTTTGGGCTACAGCAGGGCGTGGTCCCCAATCCCATAGTACCTCCAGGGTTGCTGCCTGCAAACAAATCAGCTTAGGAATGGAACGCCCTCCATTTGTTAAAAAGGCATCCATAACATCCAAATGCTCGTCTCTTAACAAGATTTTCAGGTCTATTTTAGCATTTGCTTGTGCTATTTTATTAAGGATGGGGACGCTTTGCGCGGCATCTCCACACCAGCCTTCAGTGAGTACGAGCCAAATTTGATTTTCTGTAATCTCTTTTACTTTTTCTACTGTAGCAGTAGTGGGCGTAAATGTCTTGTCTAACCGGTTCATCCGTTGGTTATTCAACTTAGCGTACATCACAAGGCTTTCTTCTTGGTTAGTGCCAGTAGTTTTATTTTCTGCTAGCAGTTGTGTTATCAACTGGCGATAAGCAGCGTAGCTCATGGCTTGCGCTATGTGTTCTTCTTGAATCACTTGTGTCATAGATAAAAGAAAGGTTTAGGGTGATGGATGAGGAACAGAGATATTTTTAGATTATCAAGAAACTTCATAAAGTTCGGTGGTATATATTAACAATTAGACTACCTACTGCACAGCTATAAACCGAATACTTAAAATCGGTTTTTATGATATCTATTGAAAACAATCAAGGTTTAGATTAAGGTTTCCCTGCAATAGCATTTACCAATGATATGATCATTAGGTTTCTGGCTGTCAATGTAAAACTTAACAACCACATATACAAATTACTTTTGAGGTGTATACTACACAGAAAAGATTGATCAAAAAATGACTTACCTACTCGCAATGCGTGTTTCACTTTCTTGTAAGTTGAACTGCGTGAGGGTGATTAACGCTTCCACTCTGCTACAGGGATAATACTGAGTTGCCTGTTGTAACCATTCGTAGGCCTGTGCATAGGCCTGCTGATTATAGGCTTTGACCGCTTGGTTGTAAAACTGCAAGCCTGTCAATTGATGCAAGTATATTTCTTTCATGAAGTTACTATCCTGTCTTTCCTTATAGACTTTCTGCTGGTTATTAATCTCTCTGGTGTTGGTAATAAACCCTTCTAACGCCATAGTAGACTCCACCAATATTTCTTTCTCTAAGTGAAGTTTTAGATACACGTGATTTTCCATCTCATAGATTTGCGTCTTAAAGCCAAGTTGCTCATAAATGTAAGCATACAGCCAAGTAGCAGATACGCAGTTATAGACTCCATTGGTAAAGATATTTTCGGTAAGTGTATATTCTTGAAAATCCCTTAAATAGTTACTTTGTATGTGTTTAAATACGTACTTGGCATACTTTTTACTTGATTTAAATTGCTCTTCTTTACGTTTTAGCGCTATCACTAAGTTGTTGAGATGTGTAAAGTCTACATACTCAGTAGTGATATTTTTCCCCTCTAGTAAGGCTACCTTAGTGTTCCCCTGCGCTATTAATTGGCTACCTAAAAAACAAATGCATAAAGTCAGTACAATTCTTTTCATAATATCAGTTAAACTTTAATTAACTATTAATTAATATTAATTTAACAATAAATTAACATACAACCAGATTTTTTTGTCAAAATTTCATTTTTATGTACCTTTTTAGGACTTTTACCATAGAATGCAACGCTTTACTCCTCTATTGCTTCATTCAGAAATGTGTTCATAGGCAAGGCCGCTTCATAATGGGTAAGCACCTCTTTTAATAAATTCTCTGAAAGCAATAGTTTGGTGGCTTCTTCTTGGTACTCCGCTAAGTAGTAGAATTGCTTATTGGCGATATAGGGCTGTAACGCAGCATCTTCTTTGAATTCTTTAGGTACTCTTTTGTTCTTCTCCCCTTGAATTTGTCCGTATAGTTTCTTAAAAGAAGCCTCTTCGAGCAGTTGCTCAAAAGCTTCTAGGTTATACTGGATGTGCTGCCTTATCTTATACAACTGTGTTTTATCGGGTGCGTAGATCCCGCCGCCTATCATCACCTGGTTATATGAAAACTGTATATAAAAACTAGCATTAGGATTTTTTCTTCCTCCGTTTGCGATATTTGCAGAGCAGAACACCTTATAAGGGGTCTTGTCTTTAGAAAAACGAATGTCTCTGTTGATTCTAAAGATGCACTCTTTGGGGGTGGCATACAGTGGCTCGTGTTGTCCTATCTCATCGATGAGTGCTTGTACAAAAGCGGCAAAGGGCTGCTTTACGTGACGCTCATAACGCTTTTTATTTTCATGAAACCATTCTCTCTGATTATGCTCAGAAAGCTCCTGAAAAAAGTCGATAAATGCTTGTGTGAAGTAGGACATATAGATACGATTTAGAGCAGGTTTATTTTTTTTACAACTATCTGTTTTTAAGATTTTTATAAGTGGGTCGGCCTGAAAATCCGGCGGGGAGGCGGGCGGATTCGTGGGCAGAAGCTTTGGATTTTCTTGATTTTTTGGTTCGTTTTTCATCAAGGAAAAATGAACAAAAGGTAAATTGAAGAATAAGCGATAAAATTCTTGCAATATGTTGATCATACAGAATTTAATTTTTAAACATCCTCTTAGGTGACTAACATTTTTCTAATTTAGAAATTTTACAAGCTTACAACGATCAAGTGATCTTAATAAAATTTAACTTTACGTTATTATACAATACATACCCTTATGACTATTCGAATTGGTACACGTGGTAGCCAACTTGCGCTATGGCAGGCGCATTATATAGAAAAGCTACTTAACAAAGTGGACATTCACGCTGAAATAGTGATTATTCAGACTAAAGGAGATAAAATTCTCGATAAAGCACTTTCTAAGATAGGTAGCAAAGGCGTCTTTACAGAAGAGCTTGAGCAACAACTACGCGATAAAAAAATTGATATAGCTGTACACAGTGCGAAAGATGTGCCTTCTACCCTTCCTGAAGATCTTCCTTTGCTGGCCTTTACGGAGCGAGAAATAGTAAACGATGTTTTGGTAAGTTTCGATTCTACTGCGCAACTGAATGAGAAAAGCCTGATTGTGGGCACCTCTTCTACTAGAAGGGTGGCCTTACTGCGGCATTTTTACCCACAAGTACAAACAGTAGATATGCGCGGAAATCTACAGACACGGCTGCGAAAACTCAAAGAAGGACAATGTCAAGCACTTATCCTCGCCTATGCTGGTGTACATCGCATGAACTATCATGCCCATATTACACAACGTCTCTCTTTAAATGAATTTACGCCGGCTGTAGGGCAAGGGAGCATCGCCGTACAAATACACGATAGCCTTTCTGACAAAAAACGTGATCGTCTTGCGCGGGCGATCAACCACCTTCCTACCGCTATTTGCCTACAAACAGAGCGTGCCTTTTTGAGAACCCTGCAAGGAGGTTGTAGCATCCCTGTATTTGGCTTAGCCACTTGGCAGAGAGAAAAAATTCACTTAACAGGAGGCATCATTAGCCTAGATGGTAAAAAGTTTCTCAAAGAGAAGCTCGTAGGAGAAGCTGAACAAGCCACGCAAATCGGTAAAACACTTGCCACCCAATTGCTGAATAAAGGAGGGGCACAAATACTGGCAGAAATCAAGGCAATCCAAAATTCATAGTGCTATCTCGCCTTATTATTCTCAGTATTTTTGTAACATTGAGATAATCTTTATGACATAAGATATCTTAGTACTTTCAATTAAACAACGATAATATGTCTCATAACTTATTAAAAGGTAAAAAGGGAATCATCACTGGCGCACTTAACGAAGAATCTATTGCTTGGCAAGTGGCACTACGCGCCAAAGAAGAAGGGGCGGAGTTCATCCTCTCTAATGCACCCGTAGCACTACGTATGGGTAAAATCAACGAGCTAGCCACTACCTGTGATACAGAAGTGATCGCTGCCGACGCCACCTCTCTAGAGGATATAGAAAACCTCTATACACAATCTGCCGAGAAGCTGGGGGGCAAGCTAGACTTTGTATTACATTCTATTGGTATGAGTCCTAATGTGCGTAAGGGACGTGACTATGGTAATCTTAACTACGATTGGTACTTGAAAAGCTTGGATATTTCTGCCCTTTCTTTTCACCGTATGCTACAAGTAGCAGAGAAAATGGACATCCTGAATGAGTATGCCTCTGTGTTGGGTCTATCTTATATTGCTGCCCAACGTACCTTCCCTGACTATGCTGATATGGCACAAGCCAAAGCAGTACTAGAGTCTATCGCCCGAAGCTACGGAGAGCGCTATGGTCGTCTTAAAAAAGTACGCGTCAATACCATTTCTCAATCCCCTACCAAAACCACCGCTGGGGCGGGCGTATCGGGCTTTGATGCCTTTTTTGACTATGCCGACATGATGTCGCCTTTAGGAAATGCCAGCGCTGAAGAGTGTGCCGACTATTGTGTTGTACTCTTTTCTGATTTTACCAAAAAAGTAACCATGCAAAACCTCTACCACGATGGGGGATTCTCTGCGATGGGTATCTCGCCACAAGTAGTAGAAAAAATGAACTAACGTAATTCCCTTAATAAGTGCCTCGATGCTAGCAATCGAGGCTTTATTTTACAAAGTACTTAGTTATGAACTATATCCTCTATGATGATCCCCTAACTCGTGAAAACCTACTTCCCCTCACCTTTACGCGACCCATTGCTACTCTACGGGTAGGTATTCTCACCTTGGCTGAGAAGTGGATGCATCATCTTGGTACTTCCGTTTCATACCACACGGCCTCTTATCTTCAGGAGAAGTTTCCACTTGTAACAGCAGAGGACAACGTGTATATCAATGCGACGGTTTGTCCCACTTCTTCTCTTACCAAAGCGGTCAAAGCTTTACAACAAGGACAGGCACTTTATCAAGGAGAGCAACTTCTTGCTTATCGACATAAAGAGGCTTCACCTCAGCACTTAACGGTTGTGTCAACTACTACGCCTTATCGTATCGTTCGGCACTTGTACGATATTTTCACTTATAATGGCGAAGAGATCGCAGCGGATTTTATGCTACTCACTGCTGGTAGAGAAAGCCAACCCATTACTGATCTACATACCATCGTTTACCATCCCGAAAAGGTCTTTATTGAAGAGGGTGCTTCTATTAAAGCTTGTGTCCTCAATGCAGCAAATGGCTACATCTATATTGGTAAGAACGCGCAAGTACAAGAAATGAGCGTACTACAAGGGAATTTCGCCCTTTGTGAAGGAGCAGTTGTCAACATAGGGGGTAAAATGCGCAGTAACACTACTATCGGTCCTTACTGTAAAGTAGGAGGAGAGATTAACAACTGTGTGTTGACAGGCTACAGCAATAAAGCGCACGACGGCTTTTTGGGGAACGCCGTGATTGGAGAATGGTGTAATTTAGGAGCTGATACTAACTGCTCTAATTTAAAAAATAACTACAGCAACGTAAGGCTGTGGAACTATCCTACAAAGACCTTTATGGATACAGGCAAGCAGTTTTGCGGCCTTATGATGGGTGATCATTCAAAAACGGGCATTAACACGATGTTTAATACGGGGACGGTAGTGGGCGTTTGTAGCAACGTTGTTGGAGGTAGCTTCCCTCCCAAGTTTGTTCCTTCTTTTTCTTGGCACAAAGGTGATGCATTGGAGGTATACCAACTGGCAAAGGCCTTTGTAACAGCCGAGAAAGTAATGCAGCGCCGAAAGAAGACCTTTACAGCGGTCGATCAGCAGATACTACAGTATATTTATGAGCTAGACCATCCGTAGTTTCTTTATGGCAAAGTGCTATTATGTTGGTATTTAAGTTTTTTTACCCACTTGTCGTATGAAAAAAACTTGGACTCTAGGCAAGGTTTAATTTCAAGTTGTCAGTGTAATCGACACTGTTAGAGTAAGTGGCGGCTGGTACGCCTTATTCTTTATCTGTTGTGGTAAGCTTCTCGATTATCTTTATGAGTCTGCTCTCTTCTTATTTTATATTTTCAAGCTCTTGTTTGAGCATATCGATCATCCTCTCAGGAATGTTGTTAATCGCCCCACTTATTGTACTATTATAATTCGAGCCTGAGGCATTAATGATAATGTTACGTTCAATATCCAAGAGGTAAGCAACATCTGTTTCCAATAATTCAGCTAGTTTATACAAGCGATCTAGCGTAAAGCTCTTTGTTTGGTTACTCTCTATCTTACTGTAAGCATTTTGAGAGATCCCTAACTCCTCAGCGATATACGCTTGGCTATAATACGCTTTTTTCTTATTTTGTCTCCTATGTTGTCTATGGTAGTATTGAACTAATCTAACATTATTTGAATGCAATATAACAAATCATTTCCAAACCTGATTTTACAGATAAACTACGCTGTTCGTGACTTGTAATCACGAACGCTCTATCATAGGTTTTGTAAACCGACTCAAACGCCTTCTAAGCTTGGGCTAGCAGCAGGAAACGGATCATTAGATCCTACGAAACTACATTCGGATTTGTAAAATCCGCATAGCATAAATATAACGGATGGTGTAAACATTGTTGGAGGTCATAATTAATTTATTTTTACTTTATGAAAGTACATTTTAAGGATATAGAAAATATAAATAAGGAGAACGATGGTTCTTGGGGTACTTTTTTATACAATGGAGAAAAATTCACAGGTGAAGTTTATGATACTTTGGATAATAAAATTAATTGGATTTTTGATGTAAAAAATGGATTGCAAAACGGTATTGAAAAAACATACCAGGAGGGATCTGATGTTCTAGAACAAATTACTGAAAATAAAGATAACATGCAGTTTGGTGTTTCTAAAGAATTTGACGAGAAAGGAAATTTACAATCCGTAAGTGTTGTTTGGAACAATAAATTTCTGAAAACAATTTTTTTAAGAGGCTCCAAACCAATTAAAAAGGAAGAATCATACGATATATATGAAGGAAAATATCCTGAAAAAATAATCCGTTTATTAAATCTCACGGATAATGATTTAATAAAATATAATTTTGAAGGACAATTGTAATTGTCCTTCTCTGGTCTTAGCGTCTCGCTGAGACCAAAACTAAGTTTCAGTTCTGGTTACAACATAACCATCCTATTGAACTTGATAGTAATGAAAAATTAAAGCAAAGAGTAGATTATATTCGCCAAAACCCAGTTGAGCCTGATTTTGTCGAGGAGGCGCAACACTGGAAATATAGTAGTGCTATGGATTACTGTGACGAAAAAGGTATGATAGATTTATCCTTTTTGTACTAATGGGTACGAGGTCTCAGCGAGACGCTAAGACCAGATAGTGACCAGATAGTGCATCGTCAACCATAATTTTTTGTTGTAAAAGGGCTGTAAACTACAAGTAGCTAATGTATTTGCTGTAAGCATAGAAACCCCAGCAGCTTAGTATGCTGCTAAGGGCTTCTACTAGTTTTGCATAGTTGCAAACTTTTGATTAGGACCTCAGTAAACCCACCAAACTACTGAGGTTATTATTAGTTTTACTATAATTGTAAGCTTTTGATGGGTTATTATCATGCTAGGTCGTACCTATTACTAATCCTTCAGTCATTACTTCAAAGAAAGAGATAAATCAGTGTTCCGTACAGTACTTTTCACCCACGATTTCTCATTACTCTTTTTGTATTTTCTGCACTGTTTGAGTAACTTTTCCCTTATAAAACTACGGAAGAATATATTAGCAATGCACAAGAAACTTTCTTTGTATTTATTTGGCGTGCTATGTTTTCCTCCAAATATTTATCTAAGACAGAAGCAAATATAGTAGGTGTAGTATTGACATAAAACCCGAATTCAGGGTTTATTTGAACACAAGAATAAAGGTATTCGCAGGCTTTGTGTAGGCATTTTGACACCTTATGACTAAAAAGCGATTCTTGAAAGCCTTAATTTTTTCACAAAAAATGAGTAAAGAAAAGTTCAGAGATTTAAAAAAGTTAGCCAAAGTAATAAAAGAAGCCACTAAAAGAACATTACCTGTACTAGACTTAAAGGCTGAGAGGACTTTGGAAGATGAGTTTTTTAGGAAAATTCTACAGGTGGAAAATGAAGAAGCGCTGGTTTCGCAGCTTTACGACACCACTAATACCAAGCATCATCCTTACCGTGTTCTGAGAGATAGATTTGAAGAAAAAGCTCTTAATAATCTTTTACTCATTGACTACACAAAAGTAGAGATGAATGTCTCAGAAAAAGAGAAACTAATAGCCATTAAGCAGTTTTACTTAGCAGAGGTATTGATTGCAACCAATCAGCCCGAGTTGGCTAAAAAGCTTCTTAAAGAAGCCTTAGAAGTATTTATAACCTATGAAAAGCCCTCTTTACAGTTAGAAGTATTAAAGCATTTATTGTCACCCAAATTCACTAATTTTTTTAAGGAAAAAGAGATAGTGGCTTTCCAAAAACTAGCAACACAAAGTAATATAACGGCCTTTTACGATAATGAATCTAGTTTACTTATGCGAGAGATTAATACGCTCGTTGTTAAGGCTGATACTAAAGCCCGTACCCCTATCAAAGAACTAGAAATAAAAGTGGCACGTTTAAAGGAACTTTGGGAAACCACGCAGCTTTCTATAATTTACTTTCGCTACTTATGGGCACAGGTAGTCACCTTACAAACACAAGGTAAATGGGAAGCGGTCTTGGCCATACTGGATACCTCAGAAGCACTGATTAAAAGTAAAAAACTTAATCTAAAAGTTTTTAAGGTGGGGTATATCAGTAATGTAAAAGTATTCACTTTGGCTATGCTCAAACGGTACGAAGAAGCAGTTACCTATGGACAGGCACAGCTAAAATATTTTGGAGGAGGAAACTACAATACCTATATATTTCAGCTCAACTACGCGCAAGCTCTCAGCTATGCAGGACATTATCAACAAGTATTTAACCTGATAGAAACACTAGAAAAGAGTGCCAACTGGTCAGTAGTTATTAGTAGAGTCCAAGAAGAGTTTTATTTAATAAAGGCTTATGCGACCTTTCTCTTAGATCAACCCGTTGATTTTACAGCCCTGTGTGATAAGATGGCGCGTTTGCACCAAAAACCGCTCGGGATGAATCTGAACCTGCGTATCCTCGAGCTCCTCCTAGACTTAAAGCGACAGGATCGCCTCTCGTTCGAACGAAATCTCAAAAATCTTAAGAATAGCTGGTATGCTCATACCAAGAAAAAGCAAAGAGAGCAATCCAGAACAAACCGATTTTTAATAATGCTCTCCCAAATAGTAAGCCTCGAACATACCCTATCGCTTGCACAACTAAAAGAAAAAAGCCGATACCACTATAATAAACTGAGGCAGCAACCACTCGAAGGGGTGGTAAAAACAGACTTCGAGCCTGTTCCCTACGAGCAACTTTGGGACTACATCTTGCATTTACTGCAAACACAAAGTGGTACCTATCAATCCAAAATCTAATCAATACCATACTAAACTGACTTGACTGGTTATTTCAACTGTCACTGCTGTTTTAAGGCTTGTATTTGGATGAAAATCCTACTGAACTGCTGCTTCTTATCGCATTTTTTACACTATAGAAGTACCTCAGTAGGGCTTTGCCAACTTATTTATCTAAGAAAACTGTCGAATTGCCTCGGCAATGGGAACGTCGCCCTGTGTTAGTTCAACAACCTTATTGAGCGTGCTGTCTGAATACAATGCATGTACCATAAAGTTAGCTACGTCTGCTCTTGTAATTTCCCCTTCTCCATTCACTTGATCGCTTGCTTCTACTTTACCTATGGCGGGCTCGTTATTCAGACGGACTGGGCGAACAATCACGTAGTTGAGTCCAGACGCTTGCAAATATAGATCGGCGTTGTGCTTGGCGTGCATGTAATGTTGTATACCTTCAGGTTGTTCATCTGGTGCTTCAGCACCTTTAGAGCTCAACATCACAAAACGTTTTATACCTGCTTCTTTGGCGCGATCTATTAGCTTTTTGGCGCCCTCCTGATCCACTGTTAGGGTTTTATCTTTACCAGTACTGCTGCCAGAACCTGCTGCAAAAAAAACGGCATCGATGTTATCCATCACACCTTTCAAATCGCCTTCAAGATCACCTTCTCGAATGGTGGTATTGTTTGGAAAAGCTACTTCTTTGTTTGGATTACGTAAAAGTGCAATGGGCGTATCGCCTTTCTTACTAATTAATTGCACAATAAGCTGACCGGTAGTGCCACTTGCACCTGCTACTAGAATGTTCATGGAGTTATATATAAGTTAGTTTAAAAAATAATGTAGAATTCGTCTTGGAGTTCAGGTTTAGAACCGAGATTTGTGGCTTTTGTGACCTAATAATGGCTTTTTTGAGTAGCATAGCCGTCGCTATGGCAGGAGAAAAAGATGAAATTAGGGTGCAAAACATGCCAATCATAGGTAAAAGATAAACGCGAGACGAGTTCATAATGGCGTCATATCACTTAACAGAAAAGATAGCGTAAGGTTTTGATTGTGTATTGCTTTGCCGTTGATACTACAACCCTCCCTAATGTCTTAGAGGCTGTTTGGATTTCGTTTATAGTATTTATTAGAAGGTATTTTTTTGTTTAGGTGAAGTACTTTTAGAAGAAAGACAAGTACCATAAATGCTTGGGCCAGTCAACGTAATCGACGCTGTCAGATTAAGTGACGGCTGGTACGCCTTATTCTTTATCTGTTGTGGTAAGCTTCTCGATGATCTTTATAAGTCTACTCTTTTCTTCCTTTATATTTTCAAGCTCCTCTTTGAGCATATCAATCATCCTATCAGGAATATTATTAATCGCCCCGCTTATTGTACTATTGTAATTCGAACCTGAGGCATTAATGATAATATTGCGTTCAATATCCAACAGGTAAGCAACATCCGTTTCCAGTATCTCAGCTATTTTATACAAGCGATCGAGCGTAAAGCTCTTCGTTTGGTTACTCTCTATCTTACTGTAAGCATTTTGAGAGATACCTAGCTCCTCAGCGATATACGCTTGACTGTAATCCAGTGAGATGCGCTTTTTTCTTATTTTGTCTCCTATGTTGTCCATGGTAGTATTGAACTTATCTAACATTATTTGAAGGCAATATAGCAAATCATTTCCAAACCTGATTTTACAGGTAAATTTTTGCGTGCCCGTACGCTTCACTTCATTCTTGTAAGTCTCTACACGGGCAATTATCGCTTGCCAATCTTTATTACTCAATACGTTCTGCCTGCCCTTTGTAGCTTCCTATCTATCTTATAGTTGTACTTCTGCTGGAAGGTGACAAAAGTGATTTTTTGCTGTTTGAAGTACAACTCCTCGAACGATTAATCGTAAGTTTTGTAAATTATCGAATTGCTAAAACGGATCACAGATTCTGATTATTCATTCGGATTTATAAAACCTGAGTAGCGGAAATAAATTCAGACAAGAAGTGTTTGGCGAATAGCTCGACACCTCATTTCTGGTGCGTGTCCACCGAAATCCCGATAGACAAAGAAATAGCTTTTCCCATCAGTGTATACATCACATCCATTGTAAGGATAATAGGCAAGTGCTATTGGGTAGTTGGCAGACCAGTAGTTTTCTTCGCTGGGGTACTCATCATCATAGGCTTGTGCTACCTCAATAGCACCCAATAAGGTTAGTTTTTCTTGGTCTTCTTGGGTTAGTTTTGACCAAGCTTCATACCTTTTGGATAAATCTGTGGGTTCAGATTTTTCCAATAAAGTGAGTAGCTTTTCTTTTGTGATCATCTAACCTCAAATTATTAACTTAATAGATTTATCAGATCAAGTTCTAGCTATTTCAGCGTAGGCTTTATCTCATTCAAAGATAGGTGGAGTAATTTCTCTAGACTTATAAGCCTCATAGTTCTTTTTTATTCTTTCAGCTAATTTTCTATGATCCTCCTTACTAAAACTTTCTTCTTCTTTCAAAAGTTGAAAACTCCTTGGATAATCGATTCTGTCTGGAAAAATGACAGTTATAACTTTTTGGTCATCAACTTCATAGAGGCTAAACTCCCAAGGCTGACTATATATTTCCTTTATATTTTTCATAAGATTTTACCTGTTGCTAAGTCAGTTACAATGTAATCAATATCTTTAACCATTTTTTCTGTTTCTACGATTACTTCTAAGTCACCATCCGGTAATCTTCCTCCCGGAATCCATTTATCATTGGCACCAAATTCATTTCCAGTAGGTATATATGGCTTGTGTTTAGACGAAAACTTAAAATCAATCCGCACTAAACTTCCACCTGCCAATTGGCTTTCATCTATACCAAGCGATTTTGCAATTTCCTTAATATCTCCTTTGCTCTTCGCAATCAACCTATCCATATCTGATTTCAAACTGATAAACTCTGTCTTACCTACATCAGGCTTACCAACACCATATTTATCGTGTGTCTTCTTCAGTAATATTCTACTACCCACTCCTTCATTGGTAAACTTCGCTAAATGATTGTCAACATATGAAAAAGAAAGATAGGTACTTGGTGCAGGTCGGGCTCCCTTATCGATCATCATTGTAAATGTTCCATTATCAACTTTACCAATAACCACACCCTTATCATTGACTAAGCGCACTTCACTAGAAGATTTAATACCGCTCCAGTGCTTGACTCCAACACCATCAAAAAGTGCTTCTGCTTTTGCTAGATTATCAATAAACTTTTGTGCACTTTTATGACCAGTAAATATTTCTTCTAAAGCTGTCCGACCAGTTTTACCTTTATATACAAATTTATTTAATACACTAACAATCGTTTCGAGGTTAGCAATACTTTTTCGTAAACGTGGATTGTTCTTCAACACCTTCCAAGCCTCCACCAACTCAGGATTTTGCAGAAACGATTTTAGCAATGCTGGGCGTGCTGCAAAATCCGCTTCTAAAGCTTTGTGTAACTTAGGATCTAGTTTAGCCAGTACTTCTGCCTTGGTAGAGAGCTTTTGTACGTTTTCGAAAGCCTCTTTGAGAAGCTTAAATTGCTCCTCGCCTTTTATACCTAGGTCATCTAACTTATTGAGAATCTTATTAGCGCGTAAAACGTCAAGAAAGTCTTCAAACTTTGTTATCCCTGCTTTCAAGCTTCTGTCCGCCATCTCTGTTATCATTCCCGTGTAGGCACCTAAATCGCTTACAAGGTCACTGGGAATCGTGGTATCTATCTTATTGAAGCTTTCTATGGCTTCGTCGAGGTCTAATTTTTTACGCGCATTACGCAAAATATCACTTCGAAGTCCCTCTTCTACCTCAGGGATCGCTTTCAGTTCTTTCTCCAAGGTAATAATATCGCCCTCGCCTTTGCCAAACTTATTAAAGTTACTTACTGGCTTTCTTATGTGCTTTAGCACTTTAAGTATTTCTACAAAATCGAAAGTAGCGCCCAGTACAGCAATGACTACCCAAGCAAAGCTAGGGTCTTTGGCGAGCAGACCTACTTCGTGTGCGGCATGCATTTTACTGTATTGCTCAAACTCACCAATAACGTCGTAAATACTTAAACCTAATGCGCCTGCAGCAACGCCCAGGCCTGCTAGCCCGGTTACATAAGCCCCTAGCACACCAAACATCACCGAAAAGACTGCAATGGCTATCCTACTGCCTATTTCTTGTTTTACTAGTCGGTCTCGCTTATTCTTAATAATAAGATCAAAGATGCTATTGTCTGCTATTCCCTGCATTTGGTAGGCATGCACAAGCAATTGATCTAGCCTGTAAACAATGCGAGGGTCTTTGGCAAGTTGTTGTCTTGTTTCTGCAATACCGTCTCGCTTCTCTTCAAACTTCTCCTCAATCAGGCGCCTGAATTTTTTACGTGAGGCTAATGATAGTTCTTGTAGAGCAGTTGTATTTTCGGTAGCGAATAATGAGTTGGCTTCTAAGATCTCCTTTAGTTGGGTACGTCCCTGTAATCGAGCAGTTTCTGCTTTACTTTTATTATCGAAGTGGAGATCAAGCGCAGGTGTACGCTCATATTTACTAGCTACTCGTTCGTATTGGTAAGCCTGTGCAAAGCTCTCTCTTGCACCACTTTCTCCTATTTGCTGGTGAAATTTTTTAATTTTTTTAATACTATCGTATTTACTGGATTGCTCGTATAAATAATGTTCGTAGTAATCCAGCCAGTCTTGTCCTATCGCTGCTGTTTCTTGCTCAAAAGCTACTTCGTAGGCTTCAATGGCTTCTGCAAAAGTTGCTATGCTATCAAAACCATTGATTTGTAATTTTGCTGTAAGCGACTGTCCGTATTCTTCTACTCCTCTTGCATATGCTCGTGTAGGCGCTTCGTGACCAAACTCATCGTATCGTTGGTTCTCCACAGTCTGTTGCATTTCTTGGTATTTTACAAACATCTGGTAGAGTTGCTCCAGCCCTACTAAGCGTCCTTCTACTACCTTTCTCTCCACTGCTGCTTTTTGGCGTTGCTCCAGTTTGGCGATATAGCGATCTACTTGTGTTTCTAGTACTTTCAAATCGTCTGTAGTACCAGTTCCTCTATTTTTAAAGTCTTGGAGCTGTTCTGGAGAAAGCTTCTCTAGCTTTTGAGCAACAGTGAGCGCTTGATGGTAGTCTTTGGGGTGAAGTACGCTACCATCTTTATGAGAGAGTACTTCTTTTATAGCAGGACTGAGGTTTTGGAGCGCTTCGCGTTCCAGTAGAATCTCATCAACGGTATCTTGTAATAATACTTCGAGCGTGTTTCTGTCACCTGCTTGTTTTATTTTTTTCCCCGTTCGTGCTACTAGTCGTTTTCGTGCTTCTACGGCTATTCTATTCTGTAGGTATCTGGGAAGTTCTTGGTATGCTTGTACACGCTGGTCACTCCCTACGCGTCTACCTGTTGCATCACGCTTATTACTTACGATGGTTTCTCTAGCAATGTAATTAGTAAACTGTTGGCCAGTTACTTCTACGTAGACAGTTCTGTAACCTAACGTCACTTCTTCTTTCCTAATAGCCCAGTCACCACCCTGGAAAGCTACAACTTCCTCTTTCCAAGCAATGGCGGTAGCCTCATCGAATCCATAAAGCCGTCTTAAGAAACTAATTTGCACTTCATCAGAAGTGCTGTCAGTCGTAACCCCAAGCTCATCAAAAGTCACTTCTACTCTTAATAATACTTTACCTGCGCTTTGCTGAGAAGCAGGTGCGATCACTTGATCGGGTTGTACTTGTGTGGTTACTGAGCTATTATGGGTAAGGGGCGTTAAGTTAGGGTCTTCCCATCGTTCCTGATTTGCCTGAATACCCTCTTCAAGGCTTTGGTCTTCTTCATCGGCTCGTTCAGCAGCTCGTAGGCGTTCTTCATGTTTTGGATTCATAAAAGCACAAGAGGGTTGATTGATTAGTCGGCGTTAAAGGTAGTATTTTTCGTGAGGTAATGCAAATTTCTATACTAACGCAAATGGCAGATAGATATATCTAGTAAATTTCGTTATATTTGGGGTTAATCACCTTACAATTAAGCATATATGTACTCACTGTCTAGTAAAAAAAATCCTGAAAAAGCTAATCATAAGGCAGAAATCATCAGTGAAAAGCAGCTTGCTGCAGACACCTCTAATGGAGGAAAACAAGATAGACTTATTACTATTCAAGCTTACCTCTCTTTACTCGAGTCTGACATTGTAAAGGCAAAAAATATTCACTACCAAGCGGTTTATCAAGAGCTCAACTGGCTCTTACAAGTTATATGGTGCAGGCTCGAACTACCCAATAGCAAACAAGACTTTAAAAGCTTCTTTGGGAAACAAGATTTTCAAAAACGTACCATACAACTCCCTGCGCCAATAGAAGGTAGTCATTACTACGCCTGGCTTAAAAAATACGATCTTCTTGATCATACTCCCGTAAGACTACTACTGGCCACCGCCCTCTCTACCCAACGAAACGACGCATTGCTTTCTCCTCTGCTTGAGCTGCTTACCATACCTGTCTTGGCTTCTTTTCTAGGAGGACATCTACAAGCCTCTGGGAGACGCTTTTTACCTGATATACAAACTATACTTTACTTATTAGCAGGGACAAATCTCCAAAATCAAGGTGTTTACCTAGATGCCTTTAAATCTCGCAAGCGGGCACTGCGTGATTGGGGGATTGTATTGGAAAGCGTCCAGGCGATGCGTATAGGTTACAGCGATATAGCCGATAAATGGAAAAACCTTCTCATTTCTCTTGATCCAGCCGTAGAACAATACTTCCTTGGCGGCGCAATGCCCCAACCCGAAGAAAACCAACAACTGCCGCTGACCCTTCTCCAAAGCGAACTCCAAATGGATGAACTCGTCCTCGCCGATCGGGTAAGAGAAC
>ERZ1740058.575-NODE-575-length-26066-cov-10.483411_pt1 | contig 26066 bp, 24 predicted proteins | sample MGYA00581745_ERZ1740058 | MGnify/ENA primary metagenome ERZ1740058 (study PRJEB43018, sample SAMN04849742) | marine metagenome | isolation source: floating plastic debris | place: Pacific Ocean | collected 2008-08-30 | study: EMG produced TPA metagenomics... | reverse complement strand
TAGCTTCACCCTTCCAGACAGTCCAGTGCCAGAGGCCATCTCAGCGCTATTAATTTTCTATTGTACCAATGTCGTACCGTATACCCGGATGTTTGCGATCGCAGCGATGAGAGTTAATCCTGTCTGATGGTTGTTCAGGTATCTGAGCACAGTTAACTATCTAAGCCTTCTTCCCAAATTTCATCTGTAATTGTCTCAAAAGAACGTGCCAGGTGAATAATCAACTCACGCTTAACGTGTTCTAAAAGCGCCTCTTGTGGCAGTAAGCACTATTATTTCTCGGTAGCGTTCTAAGAAGCTCCTGAAGCCGATCAGAAATGCCTCTCTATCGACAGCAAAATCCTTGAAGCATGGGTACGGGAGAAAGTGAAGTGTGAGAGCGATGTGTATGCATCAGTTCCCGATTCAGCCACTTTAATGCTGTTAACAAGCTTGAAGATAAGTGAGTGATTGCTCACTATCGTCAATTCGTTTTACAAGAGTACTTGACACCTTTAGATTGGGCTAAAGTCAACAAAATACCTCAAGAAAGTAACAGAGGTTAGCTGCTATGCCAAGTATTTCACAGGAAGGCTGAATAAACCGCCTAAGTGAGTTAGGAAGATCACCTAGTGGCCTATTGGTGCTGGCGTCTCATTTCTTCACTATACAGAATCAGAAATAGTGTTAGAGAGTGGCAAGCATAGAGTATTACAGGTGCATTGAAGTCACGCAATGCTACGTACTCAAGCGCACTCACAAGAAATGCAATCAACATGATTGGCGTGATTCTCAAGGCTAACCTCCATAGACCAACCTTCAAGTCATTTAGGCATTACATCTAAAAAAGCTGAATCGTCTCGACAGTGATGCTCAATCACTGCTGTAGAGTTTCCTGCCCATGCAGCAATGATACTGGCTAAAATCCCCTTCTTTAGCTGGCCTGTAATAAAAGTATCCCTGCAGTTATACAGGGTGGTGTCTACTGGTATACAGGGTGGTGTCTATTCGAAAATTATTATTGCAGTAGTACTTCATTAATTGCTAGGCCGCCACGTCACCCCTTGGATCAACCAAAAGCCATTGTTCATCCCTCATAAGAGAAGATGGGTAAAGATCCGTGATTGTGTAGAGAAGTGTCCTTAGTTCATCGTTGACAGGGAATTTTCTAGACTTCTATGTCTTTAGCCCGTTGATGACTTCATAGCCTCTCTGGGTTCTTTAGACTTGTTGCTTACAGACAGATGATATTTCCTTCAATATCATCTGTCTGTAAGCCATTTGCTTCACTAATGAGACAGCCAGTCAAAAACATGAACTTGTAGAAAAATCTGCAATGATTCGGGACAATCAGTGAAACCCGCTTCGATTTCTTCTGCGGTGAGAATTCTAGGTTTGGAGTTGTCCTGTCATTCTTCTCTAATTTCGCTAGCCATTCCCTGGAATTCTGATGATCCGTTCAATTCCGTGCAAGCTGCATTTCGGTGGTTGAGGAGCCGCTCCATCGCGTTGGGGTTCTCTATCGTCTTGTGTGGCAGCCTAGCGAGAAGGCGACGATCAATCCCTGTATCCGTCCATTATGGTTTGAGCGACGTTACGGGCTTTCCAGTCAAGCCACTGATTCATTAAACCTCTTGCATCAAGGCTGAGCGCCCCCCCAATCCCTGAATTCTGGGGGACTTTTGAGCTGATAGTCAGGGTATCCAGAACCTCTAAGAGCAGTTTTCCCCAATGTTGGGGGCCGGAAGGGAGCCTTATTTATTCGTGCAAGAGGTCTATTATTTTGTTCGCATCTAGAATCCCTAAGGTTTTTTGGGGGGTGACGCCAGCGGTGATCAGGTGCTCAATTTCCTTAACTCGTTCAAGACTAGAGAAGGGTTCTGTTTGTCGTGTTCCCTTGAATGTCCACCGGAAGTTTTGCGATCCATTCTCAAGAGTCTCGAAATGCACAGAGCCCTTCTTGCCATTTGCCCATACCCAATAATACCGATTCTGCATGACAGCGCTACAGATCGAGTATCCCCCGCTGTCGCCGCCCCCTTGGGAAAGGGGCTATTCACCACCCGAATCTTGCTGCCCCCCTTTTTTCCAAGGGGGGTTGGGGGGATCGTTCCAGCACGGGCATCTGTAGTCCAGTTTTAGAGAATTGGTATAAATCCCTACGTTTCGCTGAGAGCTACATAGCTTCACCCTTCCAGACAGTCCAGGATGATTTTGGGGCTGAGCTTGTTTTTGAACCAAACCACCTTTGCTGGTACTTCTGTGACCTTAACCCCCGCTTTCTCTAAGTTTAGACGCTCAGAGACGGCCAGAATCAAGTTATTGGATTCGGCTCGGCGCACTTGAGCAAACTTCTTGCGGAGATATTCGGGTCGCCAATACCCCACAATTTCCAGCAGGTAAGTGCGGCCATCAGGATGAACCAGCCGAAAGTCAGGAATCATCACGCTGCCCGGAATCGGCACCAGATCGACTTCTCGTTCGAGCCGCCAGGGCGTTTTAGTCTGGGGCCAGCGGTTAGCAAATGACTCCTCTAGCATGCTGTCGTAGGGTTTGCCGGGCGGATAGTGAGACACCAGCTGGCAATCGGCATCGAGGGTAAACTGCCGTTCTTTGAGCTGTTGCGTGTAGCGATCGCGCATCACTAAAGTGGCCGTTAACCGCCAGCGGGTCACGTGCAAAATAGCCGGAATCAGCTTGGCCATATCGAGCCCATAGCGGGTGCTGGGTTTAAACAAACTGGTCGGCCCGTCAATCTCAATGGTGAAGCCCTGATCGGCGTCGCCTTCGATATAGGCCATCAGCCGAAACAGCTTGAGATAGCGAAATAGAAGCTTGTATTCACCGGGGTCGTTGCGGTAGGCCTGCAGCTTGACCTGTGTTGCCTTGTAAAAGATCCCCTGCACCTGCGACAGGTTGTAGCGGTGCACCAGCGCTTCGGCAGTGGGAGCTTCAAAAGCGGTGAGAATGTGATTTTCCTTCAGGTCGGCATAGAGCCCTTGACGAATCTCGGGCGGATTCACCGCCCGATCCAGTTCTTGGCTCAGCTGATCGGCCAGGGTTTGCAGATGCTGCTGAGTGGCGGCGGTACTGGGCACGGTACGGCTCGCCAGGGCAAAAGCACGAGCGCGCAGCAGGGGCGGCTCGAGCGGGCTCACCGGCTCAAAGGTGCTGAAGCTCGATCGCAAAATGTGAGCCAGCCCTCGCTTGACGCGATAGTCGGTGTCTTCGCCCTCTAGTACCTGCAGCTGTTGATTCAGCTGCCCCTGTGACTGACCTTGGTGCGCTTGAAACAGCTCGATCAGCGCTTGGGCGATCGCTAACGTCGGCGCTTTCAGGCTCAACCGCTTCGGCTGAATCGCTTCGCCCTGGTAGCGTTGAATCAGCAAATCTGACGGTAACGTGGCTCTGCCTCCTAGCAACGGGTAGACTGCGGCGTTATTTCACCAACCATTGCCGATGGCTAGGGAGCAGTGGGGGCAAGGGGGCCGGGAAACTGGAATGGTCGTATGACGTCTGCAATAGAGTAGCCCGTTGAGGACGGGTTTGGCGATCGCGGTCTCGGTTTAGCGCTAATGACGCAGCGACGCGTGGCCTGACCAAACTTTCCCATCGCCCGCCGTATTCCTTGAAGCGCTTCTAAAATCCCTCCCAGTGTTTTACCAGTTCTGCAGAATAAAGTGCCCATAATTGCGCCGGTTGATAGTCCAGGGCTACCGCAGCAACAGTATCGGGATAGAGCAGCTTCTTAAGAGTTGAACCGTCGTGCTGCCAATGACTAAATGGCGAATTCTGCGGTGGCCATAGGCCCCCATCAATAACAGACTAATATGCTGTTGCTTAATGTATTGGGAAATTACCTTCTCTGGTTCCCCTACGGGTCGGCTGATGGTGGGAGCAATAGCGGCCCCCTCTAATATCGGTAACGCTTCTGCCAGCCATTTTTCGGGGCCTGGGTCTGATGCCGATTTGGCAGCCATTAATAAGTGAATATCCAGAGTTTTGAGCTTGGGAGAATTGGCTAGAAAGGTCAGTAGCTGTTGCCCCGTCGAGCTGCCGTCATAGGCTACCAAAAGCCGCTCTACAGGTTGGTATTGTTGAGGGGTGACCAGACAAGGCTTGGTACTGCTACGCACAATCCGATCGACGTTCGCCCCTAAATGGCCAGAGGCAAAATCCGCCGCCTCGCCCCGCTTGCCCAGCACAATTAAATCTGCGTCGGCTTCCAAACTTTTCAGATAATCGACCAAAAAGCCCGTTTTGTGGATCAGGTTAATCGTCTCGATCCCGCCTTGAGCTAACACTTGACCGGCGTCTTGCAAAATCAGCTTGGCCCGCTGGTGATTAAGTTTGGCTTTCTCGTGCTCGACTTCTACCAGCTTCTTGAGCAGGGTTTCAGAGGCGCCCAGGCCAATGCTGCCACTGAGGTTCGTGGCCTCTGCGGTGACCTGTCCCCGGGCATCAGTGACATAAAGGACATCGATGGCAGCGCCCCAGTTTGATGCAAACCAGGCCCCGTACTGATAGCAACTCTGGGCAAACGTTGAGCCATCTGTGCACAGTAAAATTCGTTTCATGTCGGCCTCAGTCTAGGGGATGATTTACGTTTGGGTGGATGACTGGGGATAGCTATGAACGGCTAATTTTTCAACCAGGGTAGCGCTGGCTTGGTTCAGCCCTACGACCTCGACATCAACCCCATTGCGTCGGAACTTGTTCACCACCTTATCAAAGGCCACGACCGCCCCCTGATCCCACAGGTGGGCATGGGTCAAATCGAGGGTGACCCGGTCAACAAACTCCTCAAAATCAAATGCCTCTAAAAATTCGTCAATGGAGACAAAGAAGATGTGTCCTGACACACTGTAAACTCGACGGTTGCCATCTTCCTTGAGCACTTTATCGACAAACACTAGGCGAGCAATTTTACGAGAAAAGAATACGGTGCTCAGAATGATGCCCGTTGCTACCCCCAAGGCAAAATTGCGGGTGAAAATGGTTACGAACATAGTGGTTAGCATCACCACCGTTTCGGATCGGGGAATCTTGGCCATATCCCGAAATGAAGCCCAGCGAAAGGTGCCGATGGAGACCATAATCATCACCGCAACCAGGGTAGCCATGGGCATTTGCTGCACCCAGCCACTCAAGGCCAGAATGGCAAACAATAAAAAGATGCCCGCACATAGGGCAGACAGCCGCCCCCGCCCCCCCGACTGCACATTAATCACCGATTGACCAATCATGCCGCAGCCCGCCATGCCGCCAAAAAGGCTGGTAATGATATTCGCGATGCCCTGACCCTTAGCCTCCTGATTTTTGTCGCTGGCGGTATCAGTTAACTCATCCACCAGGGACGCGGTCAAAAATGAAGCTAACAGCCCAACGATCGCCATGGTCAGGGAATAGGGTAAGACAATTCGCAGGGTTTCCAGGGTAAAGGGTACCTGGGGTAGGGCAAAGATTGGTAGGGTCGTGGGTAACTCGCCCATATCACCGACGGTAGGCACCTCTAGCCCCAGGGTAATGGCCGCAGTGGTCATGACAAAAATGGCCACCAGGGGCGACGGCAAGGCTTTGGTAAAGCGCGGCAGGATGTAAATAATCCCGAGTGAAATGGCTGTAATCACATATACCGTGGGCGGCACATTCGTGAGTTGGGGTAACTGGGCCAAGAAAATCAGCACGGCCAGAGCGTTTATGTACCCCACCATGACGGCTCGGGGAACATAGCGCATCTGGCGACCCAGTTTTAGCACCCCAAATATCACCTGAAAGATTCCAGTCAGGAAGGTTGCCACCAACAAATACTCCAGTCCCCAGTCTTTAACCAGGTCAATCATGAGCAAGGCCATGGCCCCTGTAGCGGCGGAAATTGATCCTGGCCGCCCGCCCAAAAATGCCGTCGTAATAGCGATAATAAATGAGGCATAGAGCCCCACCTTGGGGTCTACCCCGGCGATGATTGAGAAGGCAATGGCCTCTGGAATCAGGGCCAGTCCCACCACCGCCCCCGCCAAAATATCTGCCTTCGTGTTGGAAAACCAGGTTCGCGTTAATCTTTTCGCACTTATCCCTTGCATTGCCGTTACTGCAGCCTCCTGTATAAATGTCTATCAATTACTGACGTGTAAAAACTTAGCTGCACTCGAGAATTCCGTTGCAGCGATAAAGGGGGTGACGACAACTGACCAAAAAGAGAGGTAGGGAGTAGCTTTACAGACTAAAAATGGGAGTTGAAATGGTTTAGCGTAGGGGCAAAAATATATCCATCTTTGAGGTCGACTTCTGCGATCGATGGCGTTTAGTGAAGATGCTAATCATGGCAATGGCAAAAATGAATGTGCCAATCATCTTCATCAGCGACCAAAATGACTCCCCGCGACTATATTACAGCAAGTTTACATTCCTAAATAAAAATCTATGATCTTGATATATCTCAGCAAAACCTATGGTCTTGCTCCAGAAGTCACAGATTTGTATCTAACCCCTGCTAGTCAGTGGTCTTGAGGGTTTTATAGCCCACATTCCGCCCGTTGAAGTGTCACATCGAGAATAAAGTGGCAAACTTCTATCGTTGATGTGATGTCTACGAGGGCGTGATGAATGCCGCAACCCTGACAGTGGAAAATTTAGACCATACTTGGCATCGTCGTGGGTCTCATTGACGAACTGGGTTTAGTAGAGTATCTCAACGAGCATGTGGTTATTGACCCGCGGGAGACTATCAGCATCGGTGTCGTTGTCAAAGCCATGGTGCTCAATGGGTTGGGCTTTGTCAGTGCGCCCTTGTACTTGTTTGAGCAATTTTTTGTGGGCAAGGCGATAGAGCATTTGCTCGGTGCCGGGGTGACCGCATCGCAGCTCAATCATGACCGCCTGGGTCGAGGCTTAGACCAGCTCTATCAGGCTGGGGTGAGTCAGTTGTTTGTCGGCCTAGCCCTGCAAGGGCAGCAGCGCTTCGAGGTGGATTGCCAGAGTGTGCACCTGGATGCCACCTCGTTTGCCGTCGATGGTGAGTAGGCCTCGTCCCCAGAGGCGCTCATGGCAGACACCCCGGTGCCGATTCGCTTGACCTATGGCTATTCTCGTGACCATCGACCTGATCTGAAGCAGTTTGTGATGAACCGGGTGTGTTGGGGAGAGGGTGACTGCCCCGCGTTTCTGGAATTCGCCGATGGCAACCGGTCGGACAAAGCCCGCTTTGCGGAACTGCTCCTCGCCTGCCAACAGCAGTGGCAGTTTGAAGGCTTGTTCGTGGCGGATTCGGCGCTGTATAGTGCGCCCAACCTACAAGCCTTGGGCGGATTGCGGTGGTTGACGCGCGTGCCCTTGACGCTGACGGCGGCGACGGAGTTAGTTTCCACGTTGCCCGATACGGCCATGAGTCACAAATCTGAGGTGCCGGCAAACCATAACGAGGCCCAGAACAGTGCCTTGAGGTGCAAAACCACAGCCTATCCTCGTCGCCAGAACCACTACGCTAAACGAACGAGTTGTGGGATTACAGTGAGCGTTGAATGTGCAGAGATTGAGACACAACTGGGTTCGCCCCCATTGGTGGCATGGCGGCAAGCGCACTCCGGTCATGGCCATGGGATTTATGACAAGGCCGGTCGCGATCACGGAATTGCTCTTAAGGAAATTTCCTAGAAAGGATATACCGGTACTGTTAGGGCGGGTTTAGCTAGAAATCTTGATGCTATAGCAATCAAGCATTCACAAAACCCGCCCCTACGGGTATCGTCTTTACTAAAAATCTCCTTAAGTAGAAGCTTTGAAACCTTCACTCCTTAAGCAGACAGTGCCCTCATAAGCCCACCCCCTTTTTCATCAATTGGGAGTGGCGCGCCCCCGTCATGAGGGATTGCTCTGCCAAAGCAGTCGGAGGATAAGAGCCTGAATTTCCAGGCCCAGCAAAATAAATTGGATTCCTAACGCAAACTGCATGACGCTAAGCGTGAATCCCAAAATGCGGAGGGTAACGGGACGGATGAATTTAAAGATAGGTCTGGCAGCGAGCATACAGACCAAATTTAAACCCATCACCAGTAACAAGAGACCAATGATAATAACGGGTCGGTATCCAATTTTGGTGGCAATCACCATCAGCGTCAGGGCGATCGCGATGCCAAAAGGAGGCAAAATCGTCGGGAAAGCTAGAGGCGTAATGGCCAAACTCAGGTCGGGTTCTTCAGGAGAAAGGCCCGCCTGCTGTTGGGCATCATATTGAGCCAGCAACAGTCTCAGAGACACCAGCGACAGCAAAATGCCTCCGGCAATCATCAGTGCAGGGAGCTGAACTTGCCATATTTGCAACATTCTCTGACCAATTATCACCACCAGCAAAATCACAATGGTTGAGATGGCCGTACTGCGAAATGCCAGTTGCGCTCTTAACTGCCGACTGGCGTTGCGGGTAAGCTGCACAAAGGGGGGAATGACTTTTAATGGCCCGAGCGTAATGAAAAAGATAATAAATAAGTTGAAGGGCCCAAACTCATTGCCAATATAAGATTGAGAGGCTTGTTGAGCGAGCTCATCGATTTTTGGGCGGTGTGTTGGCACCGCTTGGGACGAGCCCTGAGCGATCGCAGGCGCATCGGCAGTAGGCGTGGCTAATGCTGATGGGGTGAACATTGCAGAGCTCAGCGTGAAGCTCAAGACTAGTCCTAACAGAAGCAGTATCCACCCGCGCTGAAGTTGATTGAATAAGCTGCATAGGGGTTGAGATAGAGCAGGGCGATCGCGCATCGATAAGCTCCTTAAGGTTTCAAACAACTGTAGCGACTCTTCCCAGACATCCCGACGAAGGTTGATAGGCGTTAACGATTTGGGCAAGGCAGGAGATCGCCACAATTGCCACCCAGACCAAGGTGAATTGCCCTCTGTGAGAGCACATGAACACCCTTATCAACACCAACACAAGCGGTGCGATCGCCATCATTGTGATGCGACCTGACCAGAGCGAGGTCTATCAAGGTAGCCGCGATCGCTGGGTCAACACCCCACGATGCACTGTGTAGGTAAACAACAGGTAAAAAACTTGCTCTGAATAGCGTGTGGCTACAACACGATTGAGGGCAATCGAATCATGGGGAGATCTTGGTCCAGGCGAGTCAGGGCGTTACCGATGGTGTGATCCGCGATAACCCAGGGGATGGTTTCGAGGTCGAACCTTACTTGAGCCAGCGCTCGGCGCGGCATTGAATTACGCGGCGGGGAACCGCTTAGATCCGGTTAATCAAACCAATCTTCAATGTCATCGGAAATGTCATCGTAGGTATCGCCAACATCGTCGGCCAAGTCACTCACGTCATCGCCGAAGTCTTCCACAGAATCTCTGGCATCATCGACCTGATCATCGAAGTCATCGCCGAAGTCTTCCACAGAATCTCTGGCGTCATCCACGCGATCATCCACGGTGTCACTCAAGTCTTCAATGCTGTCGTTGACGTCATCAATGGAGTCTTCAATCTCATCGGTAAAGTCATCGACAAAGTCAATGTCGCCGTAGTCGCCATCCACAAAATCGTCGACGTCTTCCAACACATCCAGCGTGTGAAATAACCCCGCTAATGATGACTCTGGTGGGCGATCGCGGATGACCGAAGTCGGTTCAGCGAGCTTTGCCACACTGGATCTCGGCAGGGCGATCGCGCCGCCCATGCCGAACATCACGGCCAGCAAAATGAGACTTTTCATAGCGACAACCCTCAGGAATGGAGAGCAAAGATTATTGAACGGTGAACGAATTGACGAACTGATGCAGATTGTCCAAAGAGCGACTACCAGCGAGCACCCCGTAGAGGCGATTATCGACTCGATATAGGCGCAGAATATACGATTTGCCATCGGCTCGGGTGGTGAGATACTCCCTGCCAGTTGCTCCATTCAAGCGAATCGGGGTGCCGGTGGCTGCGAGCTCTGATGCTTCTGCCAGTGTGAAGAGTTGATCAGCCACCCCCTGGAGCAAGGTATCGACATCCATGGATTGCAGATTTTGGGGAAGATCAACATAGGCAACCTGATAGGCATCTTCGCGGGCAGTCAGGTTGTAGAAGGTGAATTCTTGCCAACTCAGAAAAGTGTCTTGATAACTTAACTGCTCAGTAGTGATAACGGGGGCGATCGGGGTATTGACGCTAAACCGACCCGACTCACTGGTAAACGTGCGCCACAGAGAATCCACTGCAAAGGATGCCAACACCTGGTTCAGACTGGCCAAATCAGGAGAACTGCCCATGACCGCATAGATGCGCCGATTCGCTAAATAGAGCCTGATGGTAGAATATCGCCCCTCTGCCAGATGCAAGAACTCCATGCCAGCCACCTCATCGTTGAGGGATATCGGTCTTCCCTGCTCAGCGATCGCCGCCCAGTCCAGGTCTTCTAGCAGCGGGCGGGTTTGTAGACTTTCTAAAACGGCGTCCTTGCCCAGGGGCAACAGCGCTAAAGGCATATCTGCATAGGCAACGCTATAGACGCTATCGTCTAAGCGCGCCGTGCTGATCGTCCATGCCAGAAGGTCTCCGGGAATCGTGGTGGTCCGGGTTGTGGTTTCTAGCGATGAGGGAAAGTTGATGGCAAATCGTCCCGTTGTCGAGACGTAGGTTAACGCTTCAACAGCCAAGCTGGGGTTAGAGGTTTGGGCCAAGACAGGAGCGGGCTGCAGGGGATCAGAGGCGATCGCGGGCAGCCCCAGTCCTAGCCACAGACCCAGGCCAACGGGAATCCAGCAAGCAGGTTTGATCATCATGACAGCCCTAGCAAGAAATTAAGCTTATTCAAGCAGATTCGGGGGTGACTTGCCTGAATATTCAGGTTTCGAAATGACCCATCAGGCATCAGAAAAATTAGAGAAGGGCCATGATTAATCAAGCTAAGGGAATTGCTGGAAAATAACGTCCCGATCGTCGGGATTTGGCACTGCCAAACCCCGACAGAAAACGTTTCCATAAATGGGATGTTATTTAAGCGCAGATCCCTAATTTGGACGCTTTGCTGCGTCTGCAACCGCTGTGGTCACATCTGGCTCCCTGGCCAACAACGGCACTGTTTCTAGCGATTGGCCAGTGGTTTCAATGCGAAAAATAAAGGTGATGGCTGCGGCTAAAACACAACAGACCGCTAGGCTCAGGAGTAGCCAGCTTACTCCCCAGGACTTTTGTAAAATCGGCAGTACAAACGTGCCCAATACGGCTCCGGCTTTGGCAAACGCGGCAGCAAATCCGGCTCCTGTGGCTCGAATGGCCGTGGGAAAGACCTCCCCCGAGAGCAAAAACGTGGTGGCATTAGGGCCAGCGTTCATCATCAGGTTGAAGACTAAAAAGCCGATGAGCACCAAGACAATTTTGCCCTGGCTATCGGTGGGGAGCATGCCAGACGCCGCTAGGATGCCTAAGCCGACGGCCATGCCCAAAAAGCCGATGATTTGCAAGCGCATGCGACCCAGCTTTTCGACCAGCAGAATAGCGCCCATGAATCCCAAAATCAAGAATAAGTCAACGATCGCCGAGCCTTTGGCTGATCCCATCTCCCGCACCATGAAGTTGCTTTCTCCGGCAAAGGCCAGCAAGCCGATGATGGCGGGCGTAAAAATGCCGACGCCGTAAGTGGCAATATCTTGCAGAAACCAAGGGAGTGCAGCCAAGAGGGTGCGGCGACGGTAGCCAGCGCGAAATAAGGTGCCATAGGTAGGCTGCACTCTCACCATCGGGGGCTCCAGCTCTGGTTGCACGGTGAAAGGCGTTTCCAGGAGTTGCGTGGCCGCTTCAGAGGCTTTCTGGTACGCGCCCCGGCTGATGTGATACCGCGGACTTTCGAGGCTAAAGCTGAGCCGCACGATGGCGACCCCGATCGCCAAAACCACTCCCACCCCCAGCATCCATCGCCAGGCGTATTGAATGGCCAGCGGTTCTGTATCGACAGACATCACTCGAAACAGGTGAATCACCCCCAGGCCCGTCAGGGCTCCCAGTAAGGCTCCGATCGCTTGAAACGTAAAGGCCCCAATCACCATACGACCCCGAAACCGAGCAGGAACATTCTCGGTGATGTAAGACACGCTGATGGGATAATCAGCGCCAATGCCGACTCCCACCAAAAAGCGAAAAACAATCAGGGAAGTCGCATTCCAGGCCAACGCAGTCCCTGCGGTGGCCAGGACAAAAATCCCCACATCAACAATCAGCATGAGCTGTCGCCCGACTCGATCGGTAATTGGCCCCAGGGTGAGGGCACCGATGAGCGACCCGGCGACAGCGGCAGTGGCAACTGTGCCAACGGCGACGGCATTGAGCCCAAAGTCTCGCTGGAGAAACGGAAGGGCGACCCCAATGATGAAAAAATCAAACCCATCCAGGGCGATTAGCCCGGCGGATAACAGCCATAGCAGCCACATGGTGCGAGTAATGGGGGAATTATCCAAGCGCTGTTCAAACGAGCCGGGGGTCACTGTGGTCGTTGTCATTCACCAGACTCCTTCGACGCCTTCGACTTGGCTGATATGTCCTCATCATAGAACTGCAGCAAACGGGTACTGGCCGCGATCGCCAAGATCGATAGCGGTATCACCAAATACGTCCACTCCAGCGCCCGAAAAGACAGCCGCTCCAGCAATCCCTTCACAAAAATCACGGTCAGCAGCACCACGAGCACCTCTAACAGCGTTTTTTTAAGCGCACCAATGGTGTTGACCTGCAACCAAGCGGGTATGTTGGGGTCTTTTTGCCCCAACTGAATGAAGAGAGAGTAAATACCGTAGGCAAAGTACAAAAACGCCAACCCCACCAGGAAGTCGTCTAAGCATTCCAACAATTCAATGGTGGCCAGTTCCGTCGGCTCAATCCGAGTGCCTGCCAGGGTCGCCTCTTCAAGGTTGACGACGAGCAAAATTGCACTAACTGTATTGCTGGTGCCAATCCAAAACATGACGAGTGCTCCCACGAGCGAAGATAGCACCGCCAAGACACTGATTAAGCGCGTGAACCGGATGACCGCAAACAGGCGCGGCATGAGGCTCCCAGATTGAGGCGGAGAAGGATCTTGCATAACTTAAGTGCGATGATGGCATACCCGAAGTGGCTTCAAGCTTTAACATTGAGAGGAGGCGCCCCTAGGCGAGGGCTTCAGGCTGCACCTCTTCGGTCTCTTGCAGGGCCGCATCAATATCTCGAAATCGCTGTCCAGCCACGGCGGGGTTGCTGAGGACGATCCCTTTAAAGACAAAATGCGCCGTTAAGGCTGCGGTTAACACTGGGATCGCATTGACAACGGGCGTTCCCGTGATCAGCAGCACGATCACGGCCAGGGTGGCAGGAAAGGGCACAACAGCGCAGGGCACGGCCGCCATCATGCACCCCACTGCCAGCATTAAGGGAAGGCCGGGAAACAGTTGCCAGAGGATGCCCCCCAAGGTGCCGCCAACAAAGAACAGGGGAAAGATCGGGCCGCCAATAAACCCCCCGGCTAGCACGACCGTGACCGCGACTACTTTGAGTAGCGCTGACAGCAGCAAAAATCCCATCGCCAATTCGCCTCGACCGGCCACCACTGTCAACAGGCCCTCACTGCCGAGAAAGAGCGTGATGGGCATCGCCATCCCCATCAGTCCCACCAGGAAACCGATGCCAGTGCAGCGAATCATCGGCTGATCGTGAAGCGGAGCCATCAGCTGATGCCAGACTTTGATCAAAAAGGCGAAGAGAAAGGCGAAGACCACGGCCAACAGGCCCAGTAAAACGGCCATGGGCAGATGCCACTGGGCAAGCTGGTAAGAGGGTAACTCCAGCAGCCTGAGAACCGCAGAAAAGCGATCGCCCCCAGCGGTATAAAAAACGATAAAGCCCAACAGCGAGGATACCGCCATGATGGTGAGGGTGCCGTAATAGTAGGGCGACTGGCGATGCTGGAGTTCCAGCCCCATCAGAATGACCGCAAACGGTGCGGTAAATAGCCCGGCAAAGGCCCCAGCCACACTCCCAAACAAGTTAGTCCGCACCAGTTCTTTTGGCAGTTGTCGCTTTTTCGACAGCCAGACTCCCACGCCACCCGCCAAAATGCCGGTAGGGGCTTCCGGCCCCAGCGCAAAGCCGCCAATCAGGGACACAATCGACGCCAGCACCGCCCCCACTGTGTGAGTCAGGTCCATATCCCCTCTCGGAATCGCCCCAAACACATCGATTTCTTCCGTGGGCATCATTTTGTGAATCAACCCCACAATGAAGCCTGCCAGGGTGGTGATGATGACGATTTTGACCGATCCGGAAAACGGGGCGATCGCCATGTCGCCATGCCAGAGGACATGTTCAATACCGTGGACGATGAGGATATAGACCAACGAGACCACGGCACCGATGAGGCCCATCAGGGTACCCCAAGCAAAGCGGATCCAGTATTCTCGCGATCGTCCATAGCCAACGGGTTTCATGATGATTCTGTTTGTATTGTTTTTACGACATCAAACATTAGAGATTTAATTAGGGCAAAGGGGTCGGTTTAACCGCCTCTCCTCACCGGCAACATCACTGGGGTGAAAAGTTAAGAGGACATCAGTCGGTGAGCGATCGCTGAGGTAAAGTCCTACGGTGCACTGTGTAGATAAAAAACAGGTAAAAACGGCTCTCGGACTAGCGGCTGGCCGCAATGCGGCAATCAATCATAAGTCTGCGATCATCAGCGCTCGGCCTTTTCTAGCCATGCGGCGGCGGGGCTCTGCTAGTGCCGTCATCGCGGGGCCAAGGTTTGCTTGCCCATTTCCCCCGCGATCGGCATCAGAATTACCAGCATCAGCAACGCCCCCACTAAAATCATCGTGAGCACGTTCGGATCATCGCTGAAATTCCCCGTTGCGACGACCATCGCCGCCGCAATATTGCGCTGAGCGGTACCCAGCCCCAAAACCGGGCGGGTGGTCGAGCTGGGGCCGAGCCCATAGGCGATCGCCAGCGAGATCAGAATAAACACAATGGCTGTGATAATGGCTCCGCTACCGATCGCGCCGATCATGGTCTCAAAGTTCAACACCAGCATCAGCACAAAAACCGCCAGCAGGCTCAAGGAAGAGGCCTGGGCCATACTCGGTTGCAACGAGGCGGCAATGTCTTCGTAGCGAGCTTTGACGACTAGACCAATCGCCAACGGCATCAACATCAAAATAATGAGCGATCGGGCAATATCCAGCGGATTGACTGACACGCCAGGCAACAGCAAGGGCAGCACCACCGGTACATAAACCACAGTGACGACCATCAGCAACACCATTAACCCGACGCTGAACGCCACATCTGCCTTGGCAGCTTGGGCCAGTTTGGGTAAGAAAGGGGCACCAGCTGCTGTCGCAAGCAACATCAGCCCAATGCCTAACGACGCATCCAGGGGAATGACCGTTTTCAGGAGAAATGCCAACAACGGCACCAGCACAAAATTGGCCAGCAGCGCTCGCGCCACCAAATTGACATCCTTTAAGGGATCGAGAATCTGTTGAATCGTCAAACTGAGCCCGAGCGCGAGCATACTGCTGATGACAAAGATCAGCGTGGCTAAGTTAGCGAGAACTTGAATGACATTTTCCATAGGACAGCACGTGAGATGGCCAACGCTCCAATCTTGTGTGCAGGCATTTTGCCAAGCGTACTCAAAAAACAAACTGACCCCATCACAACGGTGCATTGGGTCAGTTCATTCAGGGGAGCAAAACTGATGCATCGTCCCCTGTCATCTCTTAACCATTAGACTTTTTGCACGAATAAAATAAGCCCCCTTGCGTCCCCCAAAACTTGGGGGAAATTGCTCTTGAAGGTTCTGTATGTCCCTAATATCGGCTCGAAAGGCCCCCAATATTGGGGGCTTAAAGCCTTGCGGGCAGGCAAGAAAAGGGGGCGCTCAGCATTGACACAAGAGATCTATTGAGGACAATGCATCTGGTTTGCCGACAGGGTGTGAGCGGCTAAAACCAGATGCCACCGCCTCAGCCTGATTACACAGACCGGTTCCGCTAGCTGCTAGGGGACTTTTGCAGCTGCTCTAGGGCGTCGTCAATCGTAAAGCTGGCTGCTTTTTGGCGAGGTGGATAGTCTTGAAACGTGGCCAAAAATTGACCCACAAACTTCTGCGCCGGCACTAACAAGAAAACATGGTCGATATACCAGTCCCAATAGGTATTGGAAGTAATCGTGGCTTTCTCGTAAGGATCTGTGCGGAGGTTGTACAGCCAAGGGATACGAGTGGCGACAAACGGCTCCCCCCACAAGGCAAGCGTACCGGGCGTCCGCTGCTGCGCAAAATGGACTTTCCAGTTGTCGTAGCGCATAGCCAACAAGTCACCATCATCCGAGAAATAGAAATACTCATCACGCGGTGCTTCGGTGATTTCCCCTGTGAGGTATGGCAACCAGTTGTAGCCATCCAGGTGCACCTTAAAGCGCTTGCCGTTGGCTCGATAACCTGCCAGTAGCTTGTCTTTGACATCAGGAACGCCAGCAGCAGCCAAAAAGGTCGGCAGCCAATCTAAGTGAGACATAAAGTCGTTGGAAACAGCACCCGCTTCAATGTGGCCGGGCCAACGAACCATCAAGGGCACGCGGAAAGCGCCTTCCCAACCCGTGTCTTTTTCACCACGGAAGGGGGTCATGGCCGCATCGGGCCAGGAGTTCATGTGGGGGCCGTTGTCGGTGCTATAGATCACAATGGTGTTATCGGTAATACCGGCGGCATCGATGGCATCCAGCACCTGACCGACGTTTTTATCATGGTCGATCATGGTGTCGTGATAAGGCGACTGCCAGCGACCCGCCTGACCCAGGCTCTCAGGCTTGGGATGGGTGCGAAAGTGCATGTGGGTAAAGTTCGTCCACAGGAAGAAAGGCTCACCCGTTGTGGCCTGCTGCTTCACGTATTCGGCAGATCTTTCAGCAATGTCATCGTCGATGGTTTCCATCCGCTTTTTGGTCAGCGGGCCGGTATCTTCGATGCGGCCATCGGCGAAGCTGTGAATGACGCCGCGAGGCCCAAAGTTTTTAGCAAAGTCAGGAAAATCTTTGGCATCGGGATAGTCAGGCTGTTCAGGTTCTTCTTCAGCATTCAGGTGATAAAGGTTGCCGTAGAACTCGTCGAAGCCATGGTTGCTAGGTAAAAACTCGTCTTTATCACCCAGGTGGTTTTTGCCAAACTGGGCGGTGGCATACCCTTGTTCTTTCAGCAGTTCGGCAATGGTGGGGTCTTCAGCCCGCAAGCCGAGATCAGCACCGGGTAGGCCCACTTTGCTGAGCCCTGTGCGGAATACGCTCTGGCCTGTAATAAAGGCAGAACGACCCGCAGTACAGCTTTGCTCAGCGTAGTAATCGGTAAAAATCATCCCTTCATCGGCAACCCGATCGATGTTAGGAGTGCGAAAGCCCATCAAGCCTTTGGTATAGGCACTAATGTCACTTTGGCCAACATCATCCCCCCAAATGACGATAATGTTGGGCTGTGCCGATGAGGCGGCAGTGGCGGCTTGAGCCTGCCCATAAGACGAATAGGTAGCGGCAATCGCATGACTTCCAAAGGGCAAATTGCCCACAAACAGGAAGATTGCGGTGAGGGCGATCGCGGCTGCCTTGTTCAACCAGGTCCGCGACTGCTGCGGACGATTAAAACGATGCGGCATAAACTTTCCACGCGTGTAACAACGTAAATTCTGCAAAACCAGAAGAACACAGTCACTCAGCGTAAAACGAAGCAATTAAATTTGTGTTAACCATTCATGTTTCTCTACACTCTGCAGCGCTATTAATCGAGTCGTGGTTGGTTACTTTCATGATTTTGTCGTCGAGTATCATGCGTCGGAAAACGGCCGTTGTGGCCTAAACGGCATCGACTTAAACAGCTTGGCACCGTTGCGGTCTGGGCGCTTGCGGTGCTGCCAGAAATCCAGCAAGAACCGTTTCACTGAACCGGCAGATATTCCAAAAGTGCAAGATAATGCGCTACGAAAGTATTCACTCCAGAGGTGATCAAGAAAATCTGTTTCAATATACGATAAAGTGCAAAATTTTAAGGCTGCTAAAGACAGTCGCTTGATGTATTCCACCCCATCATGATCGCCGGTATCAGGCAGAAATATTGAGGATTCATGGTTCTGAGGGAAAGCAATGAATTCTAACTTGTCGTTGCAAACTCACTGTTTTCGAGATGCCGATCTCTGTGCCTCAATGTTTCATGAATGGGGCGTCCAGTTTCGGCAATTACAGCCCAAACCTTTTCAAGGTGTGGTCTCTAAAATGCAGATGGAGGGGCTCTCCATTGGGCGGATCATTACCAACTGCACAGTCGAAATTATTGGGGAGAAGCCTCAAGATTCCCTCGCCTTTGGGATCGTGCTGGAAAAGCACGACTCTCCTCACTTTGCCCACGGAACGCCGCTCCACCCGTACTGTATTTTTGGGTTTGATACCCAACGGGAGACGAATCTAGTCAGCTCTACCACCGGGCTTTCAGTCGTGGTGGTAGAAGTCAAGCCGCAGCGGCTGCGATCGCTGGCTCATCAGTTGGGACATCATGACCTCGACGATGCTTTCTTCCAGAGAAACATTGTGGCCGTGTCCCCGACCCAGATGGATATTTACAGCGGCTATCTGCGACAAATCGTCTATTTAATGGATCATCATCCCCACTGTCTACAAACGCCAGATATGCTGCGCCTGATTCAAGGGGATTTGCTGCCGCTGTTGATCAATGCTCTGAGCCAGGCCAACAGACCACCCTCCCCGCTGCGACGGGCTGACATTATTGCCATCGCTCAAAACTACATGACCGCTAATTTGCACCGGCCCATTACCCTGACAGAGTTGAGTAAAGCAGTTTGTGTCAGTCGGCGATCGCTGATCTATGGCTTTCAAGATCTGTTTGGTATGGGGCCCATGACTTACCTGAAGCAGCAGCGACTCAATGGCGTGCGCAAAGCCCTTTTGACTGGCAATTCCCAGTATGAAACCGTGACCAATATTGCTCACATCTGGGGCTTCCATAGCCTGGGACATTTTGCCCGAGACTACAAGCTGCTGTTTGGTGAATCGCCATCAGACACGCTGCGACAGACTCAGTAGAGAGGTTAGACGCTAGGAGTTGCTGGGCAATGAGGATGGTTCGGACAGACTCCGGGACAGCGATTAAGTTGGCTGAGTAGCGTTATTCATTCCTTAACTTAATTTGCTTAGGATGCAATTTGCTTGACATTGTGGGGTCGTGTTTCTCAGCACACTCAACTGAGTCACTTTGTTTAGACTCTTTGGAAAGGACGTATTGCAGTCATGGCAGATTTCACCGTTTGGAAATTTGACACTGCCGATGGGGCACAAAATGTGTTGGCCCAATTGGCAGAACTACAAAAACAGCATCTCTTGGAAATTAAGGATGCTGCCATCGTGACTTGGCCGACCGGCAAGAAGAAACCCAAAACCCAACAAGCCCTGCCCCTGGTGAGTATGGGAGCCTTAGATGGCGCATTTTGGGGCATGTTGTTTGGCCTGATTTTCTTTGTGCCCTTGTTTGGTGCCGCTGTTGGTGCCTTGAGTGGGGCGCTATCAGGCCATTTTAAGGACTATGGAATTAATGATGACTTCATTAAGGAAATTCGTAGCCAGGTAACGGAAGGGACGTCGGCGCTGTTCTTGATGACTGAGAACGTCACCCTGGACAAGGTCGAAGATGCCCTGAAAGGCGATAGTGCGCAGCTGCTCCAGTCCAACCTGACGAAAGAGCAAGAAGCAAAGCTCAAAGCGCATTTCAGCAGCGCTGAGTAGGTTGCTGCATCACCCCACGCGACTCCTGCCTGTCCTATGTCAACGCCTTTAGCTTCCTGGCATCCCCAGGCCGCCCAGCGGCTTCAGCAGTTTGTGTCTGCGGTGACAGACCCGAGTCACTCGGCATATGTGGAACCGAGCGATCGCATTGCCACCTTCGATAACGACGGCACCCTCTGGTGCGAAAAGCCCCTTTATATTCAGCTGGCGTTTGTGGTGGAGCGGGTCAAGGCACTGGCGGCGGAGCATCCTCAATGGCCGCATGAAGAGCCCTTTAGTGCCGTCTTGTCGGGTGATCTCAAGCGTCTACAGCAATTACGCATGCCGGAAGACGTGCTGACCCTGGTGGCTGCGACCCATGCCGGGATGACTCAAGCTGAGTTTCAGGCTGACGTCGTGACCTTTTTCGATCATGCTCGTCATCCTCGCTGGCAACGCCCCTATACCGCCTTGGTCTATCAACCGATGGTGGAGCTGGTGCAGTTTCTCCAGCAGCATCAGTTCACGGTGTATCTGTGCTCGGCTGGCGGACTCGATTTCATGCGGGTGATTTCTGCCCGAGCCTATGGCATTCCTCCGGAGCATGTTGTGGGGTCGTCTATCCAAAAAAAGTATCGACCCGATGGCACCTTTGAGCGCACTGCAGAATTGGTCAAACCAATTAACGACCAAGCCGGAAAACCCGTCCTCATTGAGCGTCACATCGGCAAGCGCCCGATCCTTGCTGGGGGCAACTCTGATGGAGATATTGCCATGCTGGACTATGTCACCCAGCGATCAGGGGCGAGTTTGGCCCTATTGCTGCACCATGACGATGCTGAGCGAGAATATGCCTACGATGCTGGGGCTGAAGCCGCCTTGACTCTGGCAAAGGAACGTCCCTGGCAGGTCGTCAGTATGCGGTCTGACTTTCTAACCATTTTTCCTGAATGAAGTGAGCATTGATCTTGGCGATGGAGTTTTTGGTGTTACTGAATAGCCAGATGATTTCACTTCCCTGGCCGCCTAATTCTAAGGGGGGCCGATGCTTGAGGTCCCTCAGCAGTGAGGGATTTAGGGGGCAATGTCGAATGGACGGCAGCCAACTCATAACCCGGCGATTTTCCGAACTCAACCGCCGGGTTTGGATGGGTGTCATTGCTTTGGGATGGCTGCTCTGGGTAATCGGAGCGGGGGCTCCAATGGCGATCGCGGCCCCGCTATCGGCCCCCTGCCCCAGTGACATGGTGTTCATTCCTGGGGGGACTTTCACAATGGGGTCTGACAATCCTGACTTTGTGGAAGAGCAAACTGCCGCCGATGTAACCGTCAGCAGCTTTTGTATCGAACCTCACGAGGTCACCAACACCGAGTTTGCGACTTTTGTGGCCGAGACCGGCTATGTGACAGTAGCCGAGCGGCCCCTCTCCCAAGCACAATTTCCCGACCTGCCTGATCATCAACGGGCGGCGGGTTCTCTCGTGTTCCAGCCACCTGACGATGGGGTGGAGCAGGTGGCTTATCTCAGCTGGTGGCACTGGGTACCCGGAGCCAACTGGCAACATCCCTATGGCCCCGATAGTGACATTCAGGGCAAAGACGATCATCCCGTTGTCCACATTGCCTATGAAGATGCCGTCGCCTACGCCAACTGGTTGGGGCGGCTCCTGCCCACCGAAGCCCAATGGGAGTATGCGGCTCGCGGCGGACTAGACGGGCAAACCTACACCTGGGGCGACCAGTACGCTGCGAAAAAAGCCAATACCTGGCAAGGGCTGTTTCCTTTTTTTAATACCAAAGCGGATGGCCATTTAGGCACGGCTCCAGTCCAGTCATTTTCCCCGAATGGCTACGGTTTGTACGATATGACCGGCAACGTGTGGGAATTGACGGCTGACTGGTTCACCGTGACCCATGAGGGTAAAGCCTACAGCCGAGATCCCACTGGCGCCAGGCAAGCCCAAAGCTATGATCCCAAGAAGCCTGGAGACGGCGCGGTGCATGTGATTAAGGGGGGCTCTTACCTCTGCGCCAAAAACTATTGCAGTCGCTATCGTCCTGCCGCCCGGGAATCTCAGGCCCCAGACACGGGCACCACCCACATTGGCTTGCGCTTAGTGACTCCGGCAGCAAGTTAAGGGAGGCCGCCAAATTCTGACAAGAGCATCAGCCGCAGAGTGGGTTAGCAGAGCGTAACTCACTCTGGACACTCCCTTTGCTGGGGGTTGCCACACCGGCCCATGATTCGAACCGCCCAGTTGCCCACTATTCTTGACGCTTACCTGCACCCAGCCATGACTTCCACCGACCCCTCTTCCACCCCTGAGCAACCCATGTCCTCGCCCTTTGCCGGGATGAGCAATACCGAACTGGCCGTTGTGCGGACAGACTTGGCCAGCGATCGCACCGATATGGCCACCCATCGCACGGAACTGTCTACAAAGCGCACTGGCCTAGCGGTTGACCGTACTGACTTAGCCGAAACGCGGACGGAACTGGCTCGCGAACGCACCCGCGCGGCTGAAGAACGCACCCTGATGGCGTGGATTCGCACCTCCCTTTCCATGATTAGCTTTGGCTTTGGCATCGACCGCTTCTTTAAATATGTGAATGCCACAGATGCGCCGTCCCAGGTGAATCAATTGAGCGAAGAACGATTGATTGGTCTCAGCCTGATTGCTTTGGGCATTGTGGCGCTCATTGGCGCGTTAATCGGCCATTGGGCAACCCTGAGAAGTCTGGAAGAGCGGGAGTATAAATATGCGCCGGGCGGTTCCTTGGGCTTCACCGTGGGGGTCGTCCTCTTGTTTATCGGGTTAGCCGCCTTTTTACCCCTCATTGTCGGAGAGGTGCAATTAGGCGAAATCTTCTCTGTGGATAACCCCGTGTTGCAAACGCTGGCTGGTATGGTGATTTTTGTCATTATGCTGACCATGGGCGTGTCGCTGGTGCCAGAGCGATTGTTGACCCTGTTTAGACAGCCGCAATTGTTGGGGCGATCGCTGATCGCCACCTTAGTCGTCTATCCCCTAATTGTGACGGGAGTGATCCTCCTGTTAGATGTTTCGCCCCGGAGCAGCATTGCCTTAATCATTTTGGCTGCCGCTCCCGCCGCTCCCCTCTTAACGAAACGCGCCAAAATGGCTGGTGCTAATGTCTCTGTTGCGGCTGGGTTGCAAATCTTGCTGGCGATCTCCGCGGTCGTCGTCACGCCGTTACTGTTGAGCCTATTTGCCGCGCCCTTTCCGGCCGCCCGTCAAAGCATCGAATTTTTAACCGTGGCCAAACAAATTGCCATTGTGCAATTGTTGCCCTTAGGAATTGGCATTTTGGTGCGTCGCGTTGCGGCTGATTTAGCCGACGAAGTGTCTAGCTTAATGATGACGATCGCCAACACGATGTTTTTAGTGTTGGCATTTTTCCTCGTGGCGATCAGTATCAATCTGGTGCCCCAATTTACGCTCAAGTCTCTCATTGCCTTTGCTATCGTGGCGCTGGCGGGCCTGATTGCCGGGCATGTTTTGGGGGGGCCTGATTTAAGTTCTCGAGCGGCCGTGGCCACGGCAACTATCGCCCGCAATGCCGGGCTCGCCCTCTTTATTGCGATCGCCAACAACCAGCCCGCAACAGTGCCGTCTATCGTGGCGTACCTGATTGTGGGTGCCGTGATAGCGACGCCTTACAATGTCTGGGTCAAAGTACAACTGAAGAAGCAGGGGACAATCTCGTCGCTAAATCCCAGTACTACAACTCCAGCCACTGTCAGTCAGTAGTTGATCCCTGTTCTCATACCCTTTTTCCCCGCTGACCTCATGTCGTCATCCGCACCCAAACCCCCTAACGTGCAGTTCGAACTGGCCAAAGAACGCAACCGGATTGCCGCCGATCGCTCACTGCTCGCCTGGATTCGGCTGAGCCTAACGCTGATTGGGGTTGGCTTTGGGATCGATCAAACTGTCAGCTTGCTGTACGACCAAGTGGGGGATGTGATTAATCCAGCGAGATTCAGCCACATTTTGAGTCTTTTGTTGATCGGGATGGGCATCTACACCACTATCATGGCCGCTGTGGATTATCGGGGTGAACTGGCTCGACTCAATCAAGCTGAGTATGCGTATACTCCTCGTCAGCCATTAGGTAAGACGATCGCGCTTGCCTTATTTGCGATCGCGATTCTCAGCGCGACGACGATTGTGTTCAGACTACTGATCCATCGCCAGGTTAGCGCTCTCTGATGAGGGTTGATCGCCTCCTCACTCGCCAAATTACTGCTTCAGTCTTTGTCTATCCTCATTACCAGTTGCCTACTGTCATGCACACGCCGAATTCTGAACCCACTCCCCCTAACCCCGCCACTGAGCTTGCGAAAGAACGAAACCGGGCGGCTGAAGAGCGGACTCTTATGGCCTGGATTCGCACGTGTCTCTCCCTCATCAGCTTTGGGGTCGGGATTGATCGCATCGTTGCGGTTCTACAGCAAAACTTGGGAGATGCCGTGAATCCGCTGCGGCTAAGTCGAATTTTAGGACTATCGTTTGTGGCTTTGGGGACCTTAGCCATGCTGGCTGCCGCCATTGATCATCGGTATCAGTTGCAGCGGATTCAGCGCAATGATTTGATCTATGTTTCTCGGCATTCCCCATCATTGGTGGTGGCGCTTGTCCTGGCTATTCTGGGAGCGATCGCTTTTTTAGGACTTCTTTTAGGTACTGTTATCTCTTTTTGAAGTGTCCTTGAGAAGGTGGGTGACGCTCCTTGGCATCTTTGAAAATTGAGCTGACTATCGGGTCAATCGGTTGCTTTGGCATATCCATGCGATCGCCGTCAATAAACCACCAACCATCGCCAGTCGCAGACAAGGAACTACCGCACCTTCCTAGAGTGCTAGAAAAATTGCAATCAGTGACATAAAGCCGAACAACAAAATTGCTCCTACCACGTAATTATTGAGTTCACTGACTGATTGCAGAACGTAGTCATCTTGCTCAATAGATTTCACTTCAATGTGATGTTGAACCAGTGCCACCCCCAATAAGCCGATTCCAAAGACGATGAATCCTAAAGCGAGAATCGGTGCAAAGCCATCGCCAATGAGAACATCTCTGCTTTGGGAACGTTCGAACAGGGCCAAACTAATCTGATCCACAACAATGCCAAAGCCGATCAAAGTCAGGCAGTTTTGAATCCAGGCAGTCATGGTACGCTCAGCCGCTGCCCGGTTTCGTTCTTTGGCAAGTTCGTTGTTAGGGCCGGTCAATTTGGGGGGAGTGGAGTCCATGTTAGTCATCTTAATGAGTTCAGCCCTGATGCGGTGTTTCGACACCCTTTAAAATTTGGATTTCGCCATGCACAATTCATCGACTTATTCCTAGAGATTCAGTTCGGGGAATGGACCCCAGCCTTTCTGGCCAATCTGTATCAGGGCCGAATTTCTGCACAATTCACCGCCGTTCATGGCTTCGAGTGTTGTGCCTTTGTCATGGGTTATTGCTCTGCCCACGCAGTTGGATGACGGTGACCCGCACGTCTAACCCCAACAAAATAACTTGGATACCCAAAGCCCGCTGCAGGGCGCTGAGGTTAAATCCTCAGGACTTACGCAGTTGAATCCGATTTTGGCCCCTGAATCCCCAAATATGGGGAAATCGGATTCAACATCCCCCAGATTGGGGGGACTGAGGGGGCTTCTGCGTAAGTCCTATTGGAGTATTTTTCCTGGCTGGTCAGGCTCGTTATGATGAAGCTATAGCTAGCGGAGGCGAACTTCATTATGTTTCATCTCTATTTCGGTGCGTTCGATATTGTTCTCTATCTCGGTGCCACCTATTCTGCCATGGTGTTCGCAAAGGCCATCTGTGAGGAGCGACCCACTGAGATATTAGCGATTTCCAGCAGTGAAGCAGTATCACGGCCAGCACCGCAGCTTGCGGCTGCCCACATCAATCAGTCTTTTGCTCCTAAGGCCGAAGTCGCATCACGAGTGACCGTCGGTGTCAAATAGGTCGCCTGCCCCAGTCAACATGACTCAGCAGGACTGGGGCAGCGATCGGCGGAGCCAGTCCTATCAGAGATTTGCGCTTAAATCACATCCCATTTGTGGAAACGTTTTCTGTCGGGGGGCGGCGCTGCCCAACCCCGGCGATCGGGGCGTTATTTTCAAGCCATTCCCTCAGTACTCTGGAAACTAAGTTTCTTGCCGTCTCGCCGCGATAGTAGCTGGATCCCCCGCTATCGCCGCCCCCGGGCTATTCACATCCAGGATTGGGCTGCCCCCTTTTTAAGGCTATCCATTACGCACAAGTCGCTGTAAGGCCTATGGTGACT
>ERZ1740058.574-NODE-574-length-26085-cov-28.847714_pt1 | contig 26085 bp, 15 predicted proteins | sample MGYA00581745_ERZ1740058 | MGnify/ENA primary metagenome ERZ1740058 (study PRJEB43018, sample SAMN04849742) | marine metagenome | isolation source: floating plastic debris | place: Pacific Ocean | collected 2008-08-30 | study: EMG produced TPA metagenomics... | reverse complement strand
GAGCTTTCTATTTGTAAGCTATCCTGTTGAAATTTTACACCCAGTGCTTTGCCTTGCGGAGAGTACATCTGTATATCGATCAATTTCTGTAGAGGCAGATTTTTAATGGTAATAAGTTGACCGCGCTCTAGTGGGTTAGGATACAACACAAGTTCTGAATCAAGTTCATCACCTAGGCTAGTTACTGGGTTAGGAGGTTCACCATCACCGGGATTAGTGGTGGTATCTTGGGCTACTACTACTAAGTTAAAACCCTGAGAGGCAGTGGCTCCTTCGGAGTCGGTTACCTGAATTTGGATAGCTAGTGTTCCGGTATCGCTTACTGCTGGGATTCCGGCGAACATCCGGGAGCTGGATGTAAATGTAAGCCAAGTGGGTAGTGTATTTTCATTATCTAAGCGGGCAGAGTAGGTCAGTAAATCTCCTATATCATTATCTTTAAAAGCGTTGGCTGGTATCTGAAACTGATAAGTAGTATCGGCGTCGGTGTTTTGGTCTTCAATGGCAGTTTGTACCTCAGGAGCTGTATTCTCCGGGCTTTGAAGTGTGTTTTTATACCGCATAATCGTCTGCTGATTATACGCGATCAAATCCACATCTCCGTCGCCGTCGGTATCGGTTGCTATTACCCGATCCGCCGCGAAATCATCAATAGCTATTTCTTCCCCAAACGTACCGCTATCATCGGTATTCTCCCGCCAAACTAAACCACCACCTGACGATTGAATAATATCCGCATCGCCATCATTATCCAAATCAGCCAGTACTAGTACAGATGCGATGCCTACGTTTAGGGGTTGGCTAGTAAAATTTCCATTACCTTGATTTAGGTATCCCGTACGATTACCTTCGGCAGGAGTATTAATTATTTCAATATCCCCGTCACCGTCCAGGTCTGCTGCGTAATTTCCTTGAGCACTGGTATTTCGTTCAAACTCAGTATTTGAGATATTTCGGTACCAGGCTTTATCAGTCAGTACATCTAAGGCACCATCTGTATTCAGATCAGCCAATTGGGTAACTGTGCCGTCTATCGTTCCCGAACGAACGAAATTATTATCTGTCCATCTCCACCAACCGTACCGATTACCTGCTTCATTTATCGGAGCAAATAATAAACCATCAGACACAAAAATGCGGTTAGCACCGGGCGCACCCCGATGAATAACCAGTTCTCCAACTGAACCATTGGAAGAATTCTGCCAGCGAACTTCGGTAGATCCAGAGCCATTTTGGTCGACTACCACTAGCTCTGAAACCCCGTCACCATCTACATCAGCTTGAGTAAAGGAAGCTTTACCAGAGTTTAGCTTAACAAGCGTATTTGGTGATAATACATTTCCATGCCGAATAGCAATCTGAGTTATGTTTTGAGCCGATTGAACCGTTAAACCCACCATCAATCTATTCTCCTGCTCAGGGGCAACAGCAACAATCTGATTGATTGTCGTTTGATCTACCGACTGATAAGCCAGACTATCCCAGGCAGTTCCGGCATTCTCAATCCAGTTAATACCCGGTGAATTCCCTGAGCTATCGATTAAGTCCTGGTCACCATCCTGATCGATATCCACCAATTGAGCAGTGACGTTGCTCAACGCATGATACTGCGCTGTTTGCCAATCGCCTTTGTTTTCGATCCACCCAGTTTGCTCCGGTACTATTTCACTGCAAGCCTCCGAGGTTAGCGATACATAAAAATCCTGGTCACCATCTCCGTCTACATCATCACTTAGCAGACGAGAAGGGCGAAGATTCAGATAATCTAAACCAGCAATGTTTAAGAATTGAGGGGTATTCGTCAGACCGTCGTTACTATTCTCTAAGTATCCGATGCGGTAATTCCCCATCCAGTTGTACCCTTCAGTAATAACCAAATCGGCTCGGCTATCCCCATTCATGTCAGCTACTGCTAAGGCAATAGGTTTAGTAATATCAACTGCCTGAATTGCTCGCTCTGAAGAATAAGCACTCCGGCTAGTTAGTAAAAATAGTTGTTGATCGCCTTGCCAAACCATATCCGGCAAATTGTCACCATCAATATCGCCACTTACGGCTGAAGTATTGGTCAAATCACTGGCTCCCCTCTCCATCCAAAGGGCACGGTCTGCAAATGTGCCATCATCTAGTTGCTGATACCAGAAGAGATCATCATCTTCCTTCACCAAAACGTCTAACACCTCATCCTGATTAATATCTAAAATAAGAACCTGATTTTCAGATATATACGTAGAGTTATCATCAATAATCTGCTTGGCAAAGCTGGTTCCGTTCTGATTTTTATACCAGAGCAGTTGTTGATCTTCAGTATCATAAGTTACTAAATCAGGAAAGCTATCTTGGTCTAGGTCAACCGCTTTTCCAAAAGCCCAATTAGCCGCTTCATCTATTGTTAATCCAGTGGTAAACGGGGTTTGTCCATTGTTAACTAACAACTGATACCGCCGAGGTTGCTGCTGATCAAGTTCAATCACCAATGCCCCTAAGAAGCCAAACTCAGCACCTGCCTTTTTAGCAATTTCTACGGTCACCTCACCATTTTCATTAGGCTGCACTTTATCAATAATAACGACATCAGTTGTATTCAAAGCGGCGTTAAGCTCGACTTGTTGGTTTCCTATGCGATAGGTAGCCGTACGATTCCCTTCAAAAAGTGAGCTAGCGTAAAAGCTAAATTTATATGTTTGGTCGACCGCCAGTCCGGAAATAGTAAGCTCTTCAGTTCCCGAAGTAAAGTAGTAAGAACGGGTAACGGCTCGGGGATAAAATCCCAGTTGATCTTCATCATACCCATTCTGACCATCACCATCCCAATCGGTTTTCAAAGTCAGAGTAGCCCCACTGCTTTTCTCTTGAAGATTAGTGAGAGCTACGCTGACATTAGCCGTTGGTGTTTGCTGAAGGTTATTCCAATTACGGGCATTATCCTCTTGCAATGCGTTGAAGTTAACTTGAATCGGAAGAAACTCGGCTTCAGGGAGAATTTCCCCAACTACATCCTGGTCATTATCCCGATCGGCATCTAAGGTGGCCACTAACCTAAATGAATTACTCTCTCCGCGTTCCTTGGCCTCCAATAGAGTTTGCCCCACAAATTGGGCGTAAGAAAAACTGGAATTAAGCAGAAAAAAAAGCAGAATTAACTGCTTGATGCACTGATACATACTAACCTAATGTGATATGATAGCTTGCTATTCCTTAGCAATAAACATACAAAGCAAGCATCATTGTTTTTATTATTACAATAAAAAATATACTTTTTAAGCTATATGTACGATCTAGTCATAATTTCAGGCATTTCTTACAATTCTGAAGAAGACGCATTGCTAGGAAAAGCTAAATTATTCTGAGCTGCTAAAAAAGACTTAACATAAGTGTAATATTTATGCCTCAAAGTGAGAAAAAATACCTCACTCTCCTTGCAGTAACCGAGCATTTCTAAAGTTACTCCCCAGTTCCTGCTGAAGCCGGCGATGGTTCAGCTAACCCGTGTTGATCGATTAAGTACACTAGTGAAGTCATGGCGGAAGCTCCCAGTAGTAATTCCCGACGGTTTACAATCTCAAAAACGTCCAGTGCCGAGTGGTGCATATCAAAGTACCGCTGAGAATCGGGGCGTAAGCCAATGAGTTCAACTCCTTGAGGCTTGAGGGCGCTAATATCCGCGCCACTGCCTCCTTTGTTAAATTTATGCAGGTCGTAAGTCTCAAATAGTGGCTTCCACTGCTGAATTTGCTCATAGGCAGCATCGCTTACGTCTAACCCAAAGCCTCGGGGAGCAAAACCGCCAGCATCAGATTCTATTGCCGCCAAATGATTCTCACCATTTTCTTCGGCCAGTTCAGCATACTTTTTGGCTCCGGCCAACCCATTTTCTTCGTTCATAAAGAGTACCGCTCGAATCGTTCGTTTGGGTTGATAATCCATCGCCTTCAAAGTTCGCAGTACTTCAATGGAATGAACTACGCCGGCACCATCATCGTGAGCACCCTCTGCTAAATCCCAGGAGTCCAAATGCCCACCTACGACAATATATTCGTCAGGAAATGTGCTTCCCTTAATTTCTCCCACTACATTATACGAGAGTACATCATCCAGCATCTGACAGTGCGTCTCTAGATAAAAAGATAAATCAGGCTCTTCCTTTAACGTTTTGCTCAGCAAATCAGCATCGTTGGTGCTAATGGCCACTGCTGGAATTTTAGGTACATTGAAGGAATACACAGTGCTTCCAGTATGTGGATAATCATCAAAGGCAGTAGAGAGGGAACGGACAATCACTCCCACTGCACCGTACTTAGCAGCTTCGGAAGGGCCACCCCGGCGCTGGTTACCTGCTAAGCCGTAGGCAGCCCCAGTCTGAATCTGAGTTTGATCCATCGGACGGTTAAAAAAAACAATTTTTCCCCGCACCCTTTCTTCGCCTAAATCAGCTAACTCCTCGAAAGTATGCACTTCTACCACATTGGCTAATACTCCATCGCTGCCCGTACCTACAGCATTTCCTAAGGCAGTGATATTTAGTTCCTGGCTTCCCAGCTTTTTAGCATCGACAATGCGCCCGACTTCTTTTTTTCCGCGAACCCAATGAGGCACCATCACAGGTTGAAGGAAAACGCTATCAAATCCGTATTGCTGCATTAGTTGGCGCCCCCATTCTACAGCGGCCGCTGCTTCCGGCGATCCGCTTACCCGTCCGCCTACATCTTTGCACAGGCTACGCAGGTTTTCATAAGCCTCGCCCCGTAGCAGGGTTTCATCGTAAATCTCTCGAATCATGGTAGCATCGCCTTCCGATTGGGACAGAGCTGGAGCCAAGGTCATCAGAAGCAAGCCAATAGTTAGGTACAAGTAGTTTTTCATAATACTAATTACTAGTTGAAAATTGATAGGGGATAATTGAAAAATTATTAACACTCTGTTTATCAATATCTTATATATTGCGTATATATTTAGTTTTAACTAGGTTTTCAGTTTTCAATCAGCTCTGCATCGTAAAGGATGTACATCATACGATCAGGGTTATCGGGATTGAGCTCTAGTCTTCCCCGCAACTCCACCACTTCCTGCGATAGCTCAATATTTTCTTGGCTGAATACTTCCATCACGGTTTCGGGGCCCGCCCCTCCGCAGAAAAAGCAAGCCGCAATGGGCAATGCCGATAAAATAAAGTAGTTAGGCTTAAGATAAGCCTCAAATGGAATCATATATCCCTTCACCGTAACCTGCTGTCCGTCTAGGACTTGAGCCCGGTCACCAAAAACGGGATACGAAACTTCGTAACCTACCGAAGCATCATAGCGATCTTTTACCTCTACGTCAGAAAGGCTTTTCCAAACATTGGTTGTCGATTGCGCCCAAACAGGATTGTTCGCCCAAAATAAAATGACTACAAGAAGGTAATGTAGGTTCACTGTGCTTGGATAGGTACTTTCAAACTTCTAATTTAGTACGATTCCGTGAGAATGCTATTAGAATCTATGGCTTTCTTACCAAATCACCAACCCATATTTGCCTATGTCTGCCTCTACCGATCAGTTTACCGTTGTTCATCAGCCCGAAAAGAAACGTTTTGCGATACCACTGAATGATGAAACCGCTGTGCTGGAGTATATTCCCGCCAAAAAATTTATCGTGTTCACTCATACTGAAGTCCCAGTCTCGCACGAGGGAAAAGGACTAGCTTCCCGCTTAGCTAAAACCGGATTAGAATACGCCAAAGAAACCAATCAGCCCGTTATGCCCCTCTGTCCCTACGTGGCTATGTACATCCGCCGTCACCCAGAGTATAAATCATTAGTACTGCCCGGATTCTCAGTTTAATCCATGGACTTAAGCGACCTGGCATACCTAAAAGTAGGGAATGCAAGACAGAAAGCAGCTTATCAGGTACTGAACGAACTAAAGCTATTCTCCTATCTAGCTGATTATCAACCCATACTGACTGGTACAATTCCTCTAGGAATTGATATTGATTCCAGCGATTTGGATATCTGCTGTGAGATATATGAACTAAAACAATTTGCCCAACGAGTACAAAAATATTACAGTCACTTTGAGGAATTTACTTATTGGTCTTCTATCCATCAATCCGTATCTACGATTACTATTTCGTTCCAATACCAGCATTGGCTTATCGAAATATTCGGGCAGGGTCTTCCTACCCAGCAACAGTACGCCTATCGGCATATGCTTATTGAGTACCGAGTTCTTGATCTGGCTAATGCCCGCTTTAAGGATAAGATCATTGAATTAAAGCAAGACGGAGTAAAGACTGAACCTGCTTTCAGCCAACTATTAGGTTTACCTGGTGATTCCTACGAAGTCTTATTGAATTTAGAATACTTCTCCGAAGAACAACTTTATCAGTTACTAGATACAAAAGGTTATTTGAAGTAACTCAGAAAACCGTACATTGGTCATATGTTCATCTCACCTCGAGTCGGGAGTATACTCGGGCTTAGCCTGTTTCTGAACACTGCTTACGCTCAAATGATGTTCCCCTGGACGCGCCATACAGTTGATAATACTTCATTTGGAGCCGATGGTACTAAAACGTATTTCGCTAATCAGGATTCTTTACCCGATATTATTAGCGGTTGGGAACAAGGCGGCATAACCCGCTTGTACTTTCACCCCGGTGATCCTAACCAAAAGTGGCCTTATGTAGAAGTTCCATCTCTGGCGGTAGAAGATGCCCTACTAGCCGATTTGGACGAAGATGGATTTCCTGATATTATCACGCTTTCTGAAGGTCAGCATCGGCGAGTCACGATACACTGGGCACCTAATGATTGGCAACAGTACCAGCAATCACCCGCCTGGCAATCCGTAGATATTCCTTGTATAATAAATTCTACTCAGTGGATGTTTGGGGTAGCCCATCAAGTAGATGATAAATATGGCCTTGACTTGATTGTCGGCTCTAAAGGGCAAGGTGGTACCCTAGGTTGGCTAGAAGCCCCGGCTAACCCGCGAGAAGTAGATCAATGGCAGTTTCACGAAATTTTCCCCGCCGGATGGATCATGTCAATTGAAATGGTGGATGTTAACCGAGACGGTTATTCTGATATACTGATTTCTGACCGTAAAGGGGATAACCGAGGGGTTCGCTGGCTAGAACATCCTACTAAGCAGGATAAATTACGAGCACAGTGGGATAACCATATTATCGGCTTAACGCAGGACGAACCCATGTTCCTGACAATGGCCACTGCTTCTGACAGTAGTTTAACTGACATTTACGCCTCTAATTTATCTGATCACATGGTTCATTTTATACCTACATTTAACGGTTGGGCTCAAGACAACATCATATTTCCTTCAGAAGCCGGAACCCGAGGGAAATCAATTGCAGTAGGTAATGTTAATCAGGATGGCTCAATCGATTTAGTGACAACTTACGAAGGAGCTGATCAGAAATACGGAGTTATGTTGAGTTTAGTAGGTAATCCTGGTTGGCAGCATTACCCCATCAGTGATACACTAGGCCGTAAATTTGATTTTGCCAAGTTAATAGATTTAGACCAAGACGGTGATTTAGATGTGCTTACCTCTGAAGAAAATAACAACAGTGCTACTCAGGGTGGATTGGGTGTGATTTGGTACGAAAACCCCTTAAAACAAGAAAAGCACCCTTGAGATGCTTCTGTAAACTATGATTTTATTTTGCAATTAGATTATGCAGAATATAGCCCATCCGGCTAATATGGTAGTTACTTTAATTGCTAATTCTATTCTTCTACTAGTATCCATAATCTCACAATTTTTATTTACCAACTTATGGTTACCATCGGTACGAAGAGTGTACCGTTTCTACCCCAAACTCAGAAAATCTCAAAAAACATGGACTAAATGAATTCTCAGGCTATTTTTTCTTATGCATAGAAATGTATAGTCGGAGAACGAAGTGTTGCTTTTTTTCCCAAATAGGGAATTTAGTCTCGTTTACTCCCCGGAATCATCACTCCTAACCCACCATCAATGCGGTACGCCTGTCCCGTCATAAAGGCCGCTTTATCGCTGCACAGGTAGGCGATGAACTCCCCAATTTCCTGGGACTGAGCCACTCGTTTGGTCAGATGCATATCTACACATTCCTGATAAACTTGCTCAGGGTCAGGTGATTGAGTGATGCCCCACTGCAACATCGGGGTATCTACCGTTCCTGGGCAAACCGCTACACAGCGAATATTGGGCGCATAATCAACGGCAATACTGCGAGTTAAGCCTAGCATAGCGGTTTTAGAGGTAGTGTAGGGAGCTACATTGTTCTGGGTAAGCATAGCCTGCACGCTGGAAACATTGACCACCACTCCCCGCCCAATCTTCTGCATATAAGGAATAGCATACTTAGCGCATAAAAAAGCACTTTTCAGGTTAACGTTCATCACCAAATCCCACTCCTCCTCACTAGTTTCGGTAACCGTAGAGTAACGTTGAATTCCGGCATTATTTACCAGATAATTGATCTGCCCAAAGGCTTGCTTGGCTTTGGCAATAGCCGATTTAACTTCCTTCTCTACTGACACATCGCAGCGAACAAGTAGCACTCTTTCTTTAGTAGCTTCTTCTAGGGTTTTGCCCTGCATTTCATCTTTATCTAAAATAACTACGTTGGCTCCTTCGCGCAGCATTACTTCGGCTGTAGCCCTTCCGATTCCTTTACCTCCCCCAGTAATAATTGCTGTACGCCGATCGTGTTCCATGTTTTTTACTATTTTTCCCCAAAGATGCTGAAGATAGATCAAAAAAGAGAATATTGTCAAACCACAAATGTAGTATGCTATAATTCAGCAACTTACCGAGCAAAAAAAAATCTAAAAAAATGATAAATATAAAACTGCTGTTTAATCAGGATTGAAAGACTAAATGCCTCATTTGTAAAGTATAAAATAATACGTAGATTTATCGTATCCAATACAGGTGGGTATCTGATAAAAAGTGCCTGTATATGCCATCCTTCACCTAACACTGGCCTTCTGTTCACCATCCCACCTACGGTTGATTTAGCAATTTTCTCACATCCTAACTATTATACTATGAGAATACCTCTTACCCTATTTTACAGAATCTTTTTAGTTTCCCTAACTCTGTTTGGGTTTCAAACCCTGCAGGCTCAAACCATTTCCGGTACAGTGACTGGCGATGGTGACGTCTTACCGGGAGTCAATGTGCTTCAACAAGGCACTACCATTGGCACCGTTACTGATGTAAATGGTAATTACAGTATCTCCGTTGAAGGTGATAATCCAGTTTTAGTTTTCACTTCCGTAGGATACGAATCTGAGACAGTCACAGTGGGTGCTCGCACTACCATTGATATAACTATGATGGCTGATTTGACTGAACTCACTGAAGTAGTAGTAACTGCTCTTGGTATCACCAAAGAAAAACGCACCCTGACGTATAGTACCCAAGAGGTGTCTAGCCAAGGGATTGAAGAAGCACGTCCGGTTAACATCACGGAGGCTTTAAGTGGTAAGGTAGCTGGTATCGCTATTACCACCACAGGAGCCGGAGTGGGTGCCCCAACCAAAGTAGTTCTCCGCGGTAACCGCTCGCTACAAAGCAATGGTAGCCAACCACTATATGTCATTGATGGTATTCCGGTAGGTGGAGACATCTCCGATCTTTCACCAGATGACATTGCTAGCATATCAGTACTGAAAGGTGGTAACGCCGCTGCCCTTTACGGTAGCCGAGCCAATAATGGAGCCATTATCGTTACTACTAAGTCAGGAGCAGGGGCACCAGAAGGAGTAACTGCTACCCTTGGGTTTAATTATCAAATTAACTCCCCAATATTGCTGGCTGAATACCAAAACGAGTTTGGACAAGGATCAGCCGGGGTTTATTCGCCCACAGCGTTCACCTCCTGGGGACCACGTATGACCGGACAAATTGTAGATCATTGGTCGAACGACCCTGAGTATCTGGCATCAATTGGTGGCACGTATGCGCTTACCCCTCAACCCGATAATGTCCGTGATTTCTTCCAAAATGGACATACTATGGCGATTAGCGCTGGGGTAAACATTAATAACGAAAACTCTAATACTAGTATTAACTACACTAATACTGATGGTTCGGGAATTGTACCGCAGAATGAGCTAAATCGTCATTACCTCAATGTAAGAAACACGACTACCTTATTTGATAAGTTGACGGTAGATGCTAAGGTTAGTTACATTCGCAGCAATTTCTCCGATGTTTTAGTTAGTGGTGAGAGTTTTGATAACCCAGCCAGATATGCCTATATCTTACCAAGAAATTTACGTACGCAGGATCTAGAATATTTTCAGTTTACGAATGATGCTGGACAATTACGACAGCATTTCTACGTACCTCGGTCTAATGAGGCAGGTAATCCTTATTGGACGGCAAACAACGTAAAACGTCCTCGGGTAAACGAAAGAGTACTAGGGCTACTATCCTTGAAATACCAGATCACCGATGATCTTTCCATACTAGCTCGTTCGGGTATAGATCGCCGAAATAATTATAATGAGTTTCTGCGCTACGTAGACACCTACATTACAGCTGACTTTGGTTCGTACGAAAAAGCCTTTAATTCTGATATAGAATGGAACTCTGATTTACTAGTAAGTTATCAGAAAGAGTTGAACGAGAATATTACAATAGGTCTTAATGCGGGTGCTAACTTGAGAGTAGCCAGATTTGAGGAGGTAGGTGGCCGTGGGGCTAATTTCAACGTAGAAAATTTATTCTCTTTAGGCAATACCCTACAGCCTCGTCCTTTTGAAGCTTTCGCTGAACGAGAACAACAATCAGTGTATGCATTTGGTGAGATTGGTTTTTATAATGCTATCTTCCTAAGTGGGTCGTTCCGAAATGACTGGAGTTCTACTCTGCCCGAAGAAAACCGCTCGTACAGCTACCCATCTGTGGGATTAACTGCGGTAGTGAGTGATTTGGTAGATCTACCTTCGGCCATTAGCTTCTTCAAGGTACGTGGTTCCTGGGCTGAAGTAGGAAACGATACGGCTCCTTACAATCTTTCTAGAGAGGCAACCGTAAACGCCGGAACCATTTCGTTAAGCCCTGTTCTTCCACTGGCTGATTTGAGACCAGAAAGAACCAGAACCATAGAGGCTGGTTTTGACCTACGATTCTTGGAAGACAATCTACGATTTGACTTTACCTATTACAGATCAAACACCTTTGACCAATTATTTGCGACTAATGTGCCGGTTGCGTCTGGAGTGCGGAATGTATTCTTGAACGGAGCTGACATTCAGAATCAGGGCATAGAAATCGTACTAGGCATTACCCCAGTATCTACACCTACATTTTCGTGGGATCTAACTGCTAACTTCGCTAGAAACGTTAGTGAAGTGGTGGAAATTACGGATGATGTTGATGTGCTAATCCAGGGAAGTGGTTTCTTAAACGAGTACCAGATTAGAGCCGGTGAACCCTTTGGCATTCAGTATTCCCGTGGATTTGAACGAGATGATAATGGGAACGTTCTTATTGACTCTCAAGGTTTACCTATCGTTACTGCTGGTAAAACCGTACCAGTGGCTAATTTCCAGCCCGATTGGCTCATGGGAATCAGCAACACTTTCAAGTACAAAAACTTCTCACTGAGAGCTTTGGTGGATATGCGTCAGGGTGGGCAAGTTACTGTATTTACCGAAGCTATTATGGCCGGTAGCGGCTTGCTCGATTATACTGCTCAGGGAAGAGACGGATCATTAATTTTCGGTGAAAATATTTTCGCTGGCGAATCGGCGGTTTTAGTTAATGAAAACGGTGAGCCTACTGGCACTCCTAACAATATTACTATGAGTGCCGAAGATTTATGGAACCGATTAGGTGGCAGAAACACTCCGGTAGGTGAAGCTTTTATCCGAGACGCTTCTAACATCCGTTTGAGAGAACTATCTTTCAGTTATAGTGTACCAGAAAGTGCACTGTCAGCACTTCCTTTCCGAAGTGCCAGAGTCTCACTGGTAGGAAGAAATTTATTCTTCTTACGTAATGCAACAGAATATTTTGACCCTGAAGCAGTTCAGTCAGTAAATAATAATGCAGAGGGATTAAACTCTTTTGCGCTACCTACTACCCGCAGCTTCGGTGTATCAGTAAACCTTGGTTTTTAATTACAAATTAAAATGAAGATGAATCGTACTATAATATGTATTGCAGCTTTATCCGTCCTCTTTTTGGCTAATAGCTGTACCGATGATTTTACGGAGCTGAATACAGATCCGAAGAATCTGACTGTAGATAATCTCACGCAAAGTGAGTATAGTGCCGTAGTGAAAGCCGCTCAGTACACTCCAGCGTTTTTAGGTGATCCTGCCCGAGGTGCTTTTCAGCTTACTCAGTCACTTTTCTCTGATATCTACGGTGGCTACTTTGCCACTACCGCCCCTAACTTCAACTCTGATAAGTTTATTTTAGTAGGTGGATGGCTCAATGGGGCTTTCAATTACTTCTACGCCAATGCCGCTCCTCAGATTAAATTTGCTGAAGATTTTGCCGCTGATAACGGCTTTGACTTAGAAAATGCAATGATGAAAGTATGGCGCGTATGGTCTTACCACCGAGTTACTGATTATTGGGGCCCTATACCGTATTCTGAATTTGGAAACGGTGAACTGTCTGTTCCTTATGACGCACAAGATGCAATCTATAGGGACTTTTTCACTACCTTGGATGAAGCAATTTCAGTACTACAGAGTAATGCTGGAGCTACTTCCTTCTTAGGAGCAAATGACTTAGTATATGGAGGTAATGCCGATCAATGGCTTAGATTTGCGAATACCTTACGCCTTCGTTTAGCTATTCGGGTAAAGTATGTAGACCCTACCTTAAGCCAAACTGAAGCAGAAAAGGCGGCATCGCTTGGTGAGTTTATCGAAACTAATGCTGACAATGCTATAATAGAAACTAATCCTGACTTCAGAAACCCCTACAATACTATTACTCAATGGGGAGAGTTTCGTATAAGCGCTGATATGGAAAGTGTTCTCAAAGGATACGAAGATCCTAGAATGCAGTTCTACGCTGCTCCTGCTGCCGAGGCTGACCCATCTGACGATCCAGCAGGGGTAGAATTTCCTTTTGAAGGTATGCGAAATGGACAGTCTCAGGTAGCGAAACAGGGGAATGATTTCAATGCGTTAGCATCGGATATGGCACCTGCCTACACCGCAGCTGGTGCGCCCGGACCTAACTACGTAGCGATGAATGCTGCTGAGTCTTACTTTTTACGCGCTGAAGGTGCGTTAGAAGGCTGGAATATGGGTGGAGGAACTGCTCAGGATTTTTACGAGCAAGGAATTGTCACTTCTCACGAGGAATATGGTCTAGATGGAAATAATCTATCTGGCAACCCTTATGTACAGAGCACGAATACTCCCGCCTCTTATAATGGATCTGACCCGGCTCCTTCTCAAGTACCCGTTGCCTTTAATACTAGTGGTAGCACCGAAGAACAGCTTGAGCAGATCATTACTCAGAAATGGATATCACTTTACCCCAATTCTCAAGAGGCTTGGGCTGAAAAAAGGAGAACAGGTTATCCGAGCTTCTATGATCGTTTGAATACTGATGACCCGACTATCCCGGTAAATACTGTACCACGACGAGTAACTTTTGTGGATGGGGAGTTTACTACCAATGCTGAGGCAGTTAATGCTGCAATAGATAATCAGTTGGGTGGTCCTGACAACGGAACTACCCGTCTATGGTGGGATGCTAAATAGCGTATCCTTTACTTGACATTTGTTGAAAAAGTGCCACTAGCCCTGGCACTTTTTTTTTGCCTATATTTCCGAATATGTTTATTAAGAGCCTGACTATTTACCTTTTAGCTGCTACACTGATTAGCTTGTTTTCTTGCTCCGAGCAAGCCAGCGATGAGCAGTTGTTTACTCTTCTTTCTTCTAGCGATACTGGCATTAAGTTTAAAAATATCTTGCGCGAAAGCGAGGAGTTTAATGTGATGAAGTACGGCTACTTCTATAACGGAGGTGGCGTGGCCGTAGGCGATGTAAATAACGATGGCTTAGCTGATATTTATTTCAGCGGAAATCTGGTAGCGAGTAAATTATATATTAACCGAGGCAATTGGGAATTTGAAGACGCCACCGAATCAGCTGGAGTCGCTGCCGCTGGATTGTGGAATACCGGCGTAGCGATGGCAGATGTAAACGGCGATGGCTGGCTGGATATTTACGTTTGTCGCTCCGCCGCGGCTAGTGCTAACCGTCGAAAAAACCTACTGTTTATCAATACCACGGCCACTTCTGGTGAGGTTTCCTTCTCGGAACAAGGCGAAGCTTACGGTTTAGATGACGTTGGTTACTCTACCCAAGCAACTTTCTTTGATTACGATCGTGACGGCGATTTGGATGTGTTCGTCCTCAATCACTCTACTCAGGAATTTGCTAGCTTCAGCAACTTGGTCAGTCAGCATAAAAAAAGAACCAATCGACAACTAGGCGATAAGCTCTTTAAGAATGAGGGCGGAAAATTTGTAGATGTAAGCAAAGAAGCCGGAATTATTCAAAATGTACTCGGATTTGGACTGGGTGTAGCCGTGACTGACGTAAATAGTGATGGCTGGTTTGACATCTACGTTACCAACGATTATAATGAAGAAGACTATCTCTACATTAACCAGCAGGATGGTATTTTTCAAGAGTCATTAAGAAACTACATAGGGCATACCTCCCTCTTCTCGATGGGTTGCGATGCGGCTGATATTAATAATGATGCCAGCCCCGATATTATCACGCTGGATATGTTGCCCGAAGATAATTATCGACTAAAAATGTCGCTTGGCTCAGAGAATTACGATAAATATCGGGAGCTAATCCGCAGCGGTTTTCACTACCAAACCATGCGAAATATGCTTCAGCTTAACACCTCCCCACCTCTTGAATTTAACGAATCTGGTTATCCTATCCGGGATATAAACAATTCATCTGGTTTTAGGGAAATTGGGCAATTGGCAGGTATTTCCAGTACTGACTGGAGCTGGGCTCCGCTGATGGCGGACTTTGATCTGGATGGTTGGAAAGATGTATTCGTATCCAACGGTTACGCCCGCAACTATCTGGATATGGATTTTATGAACTATGTAGTCAATGAGCAAGTAAAAGCGCAGCAGGAAAATCTTGATGTAGAAATGATGGGTCTGGTAGAAAACATGCCCGCTATTAAGGTTTCCAATTATCTTTACCACAACCAGAGAGATCTTACTTTTGCTAATCGTACCGAGGATTGGGGCTTGGAGCGCCCTTCGTTGTCCAACGCTGCCGCTTACGCTGATCTAGACAACGATGGGGATTTGGATTTGGTGGTTAACAACGTAAACGAAGAGGCATTTATCTACCGTAATAATCAAAAGCAGAGAAACTATCTTAAAATACAGCTACGGGGCAGCGAAAAGAATACGTTCGGAATAGGAGCTAAAGTCTATTTACAAAACAAAGGGCAAACCCAGTATCAGGAAATGATTCCGGTTCGGGGTTTCCAATCATCCGTTCCTTACGAACTTATTTTTGGTTTGGATACGCTAATCACCGTAGAACAGTTGACTGTTGTCTGGCCTGATAATTCTTTTCAATCGTTAGAAGAAGTTGAAGCTAACCAGACCCTCATTCTCAACCAGGCCGATGCTCAAGTAGGGACTGACAAAGCCCAGAATACCCAATCAGTTTTTTCCCTTGATTCCAATAACTTAGAAATAGATTTTCACCACCAAGAAAATCTATTTTTAGACTTTAAGCGAGATAAAATGCTCCCGCAGGGTATCTCCAATCTAGGTCCAAAAATAACTCAGGGAGATATTGATGGCGATGGCCTGATTGATTTTCATATTGGCAGTGCCAAAGGACAACCGGGAGCACTCTTTCGTCAGCAACCTAATGGTACATTCGCCCAGATTACTTCTCCCGCACTTGACACTGATGCTGGTTCAGAAGATACTGATGGTGTATTCTTTGATGCTGATCAGGACGGCGACCTGGATTTATACATCGTCAGTGGCGGTAGCGATTTTGCTAAGCAAGATCAAGTATTGCAAGACCGCCTTTACCTCAACGATGGACGAGGTAATTATAACAAAACCAGCCTACCCGCAATGCTTACTAGTGGTGCTACGGTGACTGCTGCTGACATTGACCAGGATGGTGACCAGGATTTGTTTATCGGAGGTCGGTTGATTCCTGGAGAATATCCCGTTTCGCCTCGCAGCTACATTTTAGAAAATGATGGTGCAGGAAACTTTACCGATATTACTGAAAGCTTCGCCCCAGCGTTAGTAAATATTGGGATGGTTGCAGATGCGATATTCACCCAGCTAAACAACGACGATTATCCTGACCTAGTAGTGGTGGGCGAATGGATGCCGATTCAGCTATTTTACAATGAGGCTGGTCTGCAACTAAAAGCTAATAAAATTCCTAATAGCAGTGGCTGGTGGAACACTTTACAAGCTACTGATTTGGATCAGGATGGCGATATAGATTTGGTAGCTGGAAACTTTGGGAAAAACAACCTGTACCGACCCACTGCCGACCAACCCGTTCGCCTGATCTACAGTGACTTCGATCAGAACGGTTCTATTGACCCGATTTTTACCCATTATTTAGAAGGCGAGGAAGTATTTGCCTACAGCAAGGATGAGTTGCTAAGCCAAATCATTGAACTAAAGAAACGCTTCCCCGATTATCAAACCTTCGCCCAAACTCCACCAAGTGAGTACTTTACTGCTGAGCAGTCAACAAGTGTCGATACGCTCTTAGCCACTTTGTTTGAATCAGTCTATTTAGAAAATGAGGGCGATTCATTCACTGTTCAGACTCTACCGCTAGAAGCTCAGTTTGCCCCAGTGTATGCAATCACATCGGCAGACATAGATCAAGACGGGCAACTAGAATTAATTCTAGGCGGGAACCAGTCGCTGACCCGCGTCAGTACCGGACGTTACGATGCCAGTCACGGACTAGTGCTCACCTACAATAGCGATAAGAAATTTGAGGTAATGGATTCCAAACAGAGTGGTATTGTAGTGAAGGGTGATGTACGGGATATTGTTTACGACGAAAATGCCAACCAGCCGTATCTACTATTCGCCCGAAGTAACGATAGTGTACAATTCTTCATACGGTAAGGCTGTTCGTAGATGAACAGAGTATTTACTGTAAAAATTAATTCAGGTATTACAAGCCTAGATCAATTCAGAAAGTAATTTTTTTGAATTGATCGCTGATTTTTTAAGTTTTTTTGAAAAATATATCTTACTTTATTCTCTTCATTAAGAGAATGATGAACCATTCTAACCTAGAGTCTGACGTATGGGATTTATTTCGGCAAGGTAGTTCAGATGCTTTCTCGAAACTTTATCATCAACATTTCAATGGCCTATATCAGTACGCCCAAAGGATGCTAGGCAGTGCGGATGAGGCGAAAGACAGCGTACAAGATTTATTCGCCATACTGTGGGAACAACGGCAACAGCTTCCTCTTGTACATTCGGTGAAGCCTTATCTATTTCGGGCTTTACGGAATCGCCTCATTAACCAACTGCAACGTCAAGATCGCCAGAAACAACATCTCTATCAATTATACACTGAGCAAGCTGCCTTTCAGTTTGCGGCTCAAGATTTTTCACCTCACCAATCTATTACTCCCGAAGAAGTAGCTATTCAAATTCTTAATCAACTGCCACCCCGCCGCCGAGAGGCTATTTACCTCCGCTACTTCCGCAAACTGAGCTACCAAGAGATTGCTCTTATCATGAATCTTAGCCAAAGAGCAGTAATCAATCATATCTACAAGGCATTTAAGGCATTACGAAAGGATGAAAACGTACAGCGTTTAATCCGTCATATTGCGGTTTTTCTTCTGACCTTGCTGACCATCGCTTGAGTAAGCAATCAAAGTCATTATTAAACGGCCTGTTTTTTAATACAATTTTAAATTTCAACCCTATATTCTGATCAATCTGTAATTCTTTTAAAAATATTGCGATGAGGAGGCGATGTAGCGACAACCAGCTTGTCCTATTACTAACTACTAAAGCATCGCTATGCAACATCGCCCCGATCTACTCGAACAGCTTGTCAATGATCCCTCCTTCCAACAATGGGTTCACCAGCCTACTCCCACTGATCGTGATTATTGGGATACTTGGATGCATAAGCACCCAGAAGCTCGCGAAACAGTTGAGGCTGCTGTCGCTATTGTTCGTGGCTTACCTGCCAATGAAAAACCCCTTTCGTCAGAGCAAATAGAAACCTACTGGCAAGAATTGCAACCTCGCCTGGTAGCGGTTTCAGAAAAACCTTCTTCCCGCGTATTTCCTATTTGGGCAAGGCGAATGAGTATTGCTGCTTCGGCTTGTCTATTATTGGCGATAACCATTCTCATCTGGAATCAACAATCAGATGAGATGCTGTATCAGACCGCTTACGGACAGACCCAGATAATTACGTTGCCTGATAGTACTCAAGTAACGCTAAACGCCAACTCAACCCTCCGGATTGCCTCACTGGAAAATTTCAACGAGCAGCGGGAAGCATGGATCAGTGGAGAGGCTTTTTTTGAGGTTCGCAAAAAACCCTTAGCTACCAAAACGGGCTATCTACCCTTTGTGGTGCACACTGACAACGTAGATGTGAAGGTGCTGGGTACCGAATTCAACGTGCATGACCGAAGAGGTACTACCACCGTGGTGTTAGCATCTGGCCAAGTATTGCTGGAGAATTACGCGGGTAGTCAAGTAACGTTAACTCCACCCGTGGTTATGAAGCCCGATGATTTAGTCTCAGTATCAAATAATGCTTCCGAAATCCAGCAACAGACGGTTGATTCTGAGGAGTATCTCACTTGGAGAAAAAACAAATTAGCTTTTACTGATGCCACCTTGAGAGAAATAGCTCAAGTGCTTGCCGATCAGTACGGATGGCAACTGGCAATGGAGGAGGCCCTCTACGACCAACGGTTTACGGGTTCTTCGCCACTAGATCAACCAGAAGTAATTTTAGAGTCCTTGGCAGCGTCGTTTGGCTGGAATATCCAAAAAGAAGGCGATCGGATATACCTATCCGTACCCTAGCCAAAATCTACCTACATCTAATTAACTAAATCCATTTCTCACCTAACAATAATATAATGAAGCTACTTTATTTACCCCATCTTGGTAAGCTAGTAGAGCCAAACATGCGCCAGGCACCATTACTTTTTTCAGTGGTAATACTGAGCGTACTAATTGGATTCACTACCCCAGCTTACACGCAACAACTCGCCTACCACGTTAACAGCGTATCTTCGCAAGACCAAAAGATGCTACTGCGGGACGCCTTAATCAGCCTAGAGAAGCAGTATAAGATTTCTATTAACTACGCCAGTAAAACAATACAGGATCGAGAAACCCGCGTATTAATTAGGAAAGCCGATCAACCTGAGCAAGCTCTTCAGCGCATTCTAGAGCCGTTAGATTTACAGTATAAAAAGATCAACGAGAGCACTTATGTTGTACAGCCTAAGAAGCCAGCTCTAAAGCCGGACATCAGGCCGCTACCCCGCCAAAATCCTAGAAACTTTCGGTCTAACGCCGTAGTACCGTCCGTAAATACTCGTCCCATTGCCCGTCAGGTTAAGCAGGCACTAGAGCAAACCATTAGCGGTCAAGTGCTTGACCTATCTACCGATGAAGCATTGCCAGGGGTGAATATTTTAGCCAAGGGCACCACCACCGGAACGGTAACTGACGTAGACGGAAACTACCGTCTGACGGTTGGCAATGATGTTACCACGCTGGTTTTTTCTTCCATCGGTTACGAAACTACGGAAGAACCGATTAACGGACGTAGCACTATCAATATCAGCTTATCTCCTGATATTCAGTCACTAAGTGAGGTAGTCGTTATTGGTTACGGTACGCAGGAAAAGCGTGATCTGACCGGATCCTTATCCTCCATCAAGCAGGAAAAAATTAAGGATATGCCCATCACGACGATTGATCAGGGACTCCAAGGACTAGCTGCCGGAGTGTCGGTTCAGCAACAAACCGGACAACCCGGTGGGGCAACGTCCATCCGTATCCGAGGAGGAAATTCTATTAACGCTGGTAACGAACCGCTTTATGTCATTGATGGCTTTCCCATCTACAATGAAAATACAACTTCTACCACCGGAACACTCAACGGAGTTCCACCTGAGAATGCATTAGCGACTATCAACCCCAACGATATTGTTTCTATTGAGATTTTGAAAGATGCTTCGGCTACCGCTATCTACGGAGCGCGGGCGGCAAATGGGGTAGTGCTAATTACAACCAAACGAGGAAAAGCCGGACAATCTAACGTAGACTTTGATATGTACTACGGTATTCAGGAGCCAGCTCGTCGCTACGATTTAATGAATGCTTATGAGTACGCTCAGTTTCGAAACGAACGCTGGATTGCTGCCGGGGAAGCACCTACTTATACTGAAGAGCAATTAGAAGAATTTCGTCGCACGGGAGGAACCGACTGGCAGGACGAATTGCTACGAAGCGCGCCAATCCAAAACTATCAGTTGGGAGTTTCTGGCGGAAAAGAAAACGTACAATACGCTTTTTCGGGTAACTACTTCAACCAGCAAGGCACCATGATTAATAGCTTCCTGAAGCGAATTTCTACCCGCGCTAATGTAGATATTCAAGCCAACGACCGACTGCACTTTGGACTAAACTTTACTGCGGCTCACACTTGGTCTAATCAATTGCCCACAGGTGGCGGACGTAACGGTCGAACCGGAGTACAAACGCCCACCAGTGGAAATATCTATCAAGGGGCATTATTCTACAATCCGGCTATTCCGGTATTTGACGAAGATGGTGAGTACACCCTTAACAATTCTCAAACGAACGGTGAGGTAGAAGGAGCCATTCAATCGAACGTGCCTTACGGTAACCCGATAGCCTACGCCAACTTAGCCGAAAACCGAAACTTCTCTACCCGGATACTGAATAACCTTTTCGGAGAGTGGGAGATTATCGAAGGGTTAAAGCTAAGAGTGACCGGTGGGGCTAATCTTCTGTTTACCAAGCAAAACAGATACGAACCTAGTACCATTTGGGTTGGACAGCGGGCACCAAATGGCCGGGCGCAGGTTGGAACCGTACAAAACATTGATTGGCTAAACGAAAATATTCTGTCTTACGAGCGAAGCTTCGGCGGTAACCACCAGATTAATCTAACCGGTGGATTTACTGTGCAGGCTTTCCAAAGCGAGAGTCTTAACGGAAGTAATGTTGACTTCACTAACGATGTTTTAGGATATGATAACCTCCAAGGAGGAAATGCTGGCGGAGAGTTCCCTCCCAGCTTAAACTCTGGTGCCGACGAATGGCAACTCATGTCTGGGTTATTCCGGGCATTTTATTCGCTTAAAGACCGCTACCTATTCACCGTGACCGGACGCTACGATGGTTCATCCCGCTTTGGCGAAAATAATAAGTGGGCCTTCTTCCCTTCGGCGGCCGTAGGCTGGCGTATCTCCGATGAAGCCTTTATGGCCGACCAGGATTTGATTAGTAATATGAAACTGCGGGTAAGTTGGGGGCGCTCCGGCAACCAGAATATTCCTACCTACCGCTCACTCTCTTCCATGGGAACTGTGCAGTATACGGTCGGTGATGCACTACAAACCGGTTTTTTCCCGAACCGTATTGGAAACCCTGACCTCAAGTGGGAAACTACCACCCAGACTGATATTGGCTTAGACGTAGGTCTCTTCCAAGGTCGTTTAGAGCTAACGGCCGATTATTACTACAAGAAAACCACCGACCTACTATTTGACGTACCTGTTCCTTTTGAATCAGGGTTCCGAAGTGCTTTTAAGAACATTGGAAGCTTAGAGAACCAAGGAGTAGAGCTAGCGCTAAACGCAACTCCGCTTACGGGTAACTTCACCTGGAACGTAGGCATTAACTGGGCTCTGAACCGTAACCAAGTACTGGAGCTACAGGGTGAAGAAGAAATTCAGATTGATCCTGGCTTGAACCTACTGAAAGCCCAAAACGCCCTACTGCTAAAAGTAGGCGAGCCTGTTGGTAACTTCTACGGCTACGTGAACGATGGTATCTGGCAAAGTGCCGAAGAAATAGCAGCCTCGGGTATCCAACAGAACCGGTTTCCTGGGCAGTACCGTTTTATTGATCAAAATAGCGATGGTATCATCAATAATGATGACCGAACCATTATCGGAAATGCCTTACCAGACTGGACCGGTGGGATTACCAATACACTACGGTATAAAAACATAGAACTTAACTTTTTAATAGATTTCTCCTACGGCAACGATGTAGCCAATCTTACCAAGATTGAACATTTGTTCCTGAACGGACGGCAGAACGGCAGTAAGCTGGTGTTGGATCGTTGGCGACCCGATGACCCTTCGTTACCCCGCAACGAATGGACCAACAGCACCAATCCTGAAACCGAGATTCCATCAGTATTAGGTACCGGAGCTGGAGGAAGGCAGTTAAGCTCGTTTATTGTAGAAGATGGTTCTTTTGCCCGACTTCGTAATCTGACGTTGGCCTACAATGTTCCTGTGCAACAACTTGGCATCAGTGCTTTGCGCCGTCTACGGTTATACTTCAGTGGACAAAACTTGTTACTATTTACCAATTATTCTGGATTGGATCCCGAAGCTAATGTATTTGTGAACGACAATACACGCCTGGGGCTAGACTACGCGGTGTACCCACCCTCACGAACCTACACCTTTGGGGTAAATATCGGACTGTAACGGATCATGCTATTGATGAATAAAATAACATTGAATATGAAAACCTATTTAGCTTATACATTCAGCTTTCTGGTCGGCCTATCATTAACACTGAGTGGGTGTAATGACTTCTTAGAAGAAGAACCTCGTAACTTCCTGTCTCCCGATCAGTTTTACCAAACTCCTTCTCAGGCTACTTCGGCCATTATTGGGGTGTACGACGTACTAGATAACCCCGATATGTACGGGCAGCAAGGATTCATTTCTGCCGGTGACGGGGCATCCGATAATCTACTCGGTGGGGCATCCACAATGGTAAATAAAAGTCAAAACCCCCTTACCTACGAAATGGATGCTGGAAACACTCGGATTCTAGATTTCTACGAAGCTTCTTACCAACTTATCAATCGGGCCAATGCAGTGGTTGACCGCCTAGCCGAGTCGCCCGTTGACGATGAGATTAAGCAAGATATTACTGCGGAAGCCAAATTTCTGCGAGCACTCGCCTATTTTAATATAGTACAGATGTTTGGGGACGTGATACTGAGAACCGAAGAGGCAGCTTCGCTAGATAACCTGGATCAACCCCGGTCACCAGCTAGTGATGTTTACGCTCAAATTATTCAGGACTTACAAGCTGCGTCTAGCGACCTACCCAATGAGCCACTGGGTGTTGGACGAGCCGATGCCTGGGCAGCCAGAGCTTTGTTGGCTAAAGTATACTTAACAGCAGAACAGCCCAATGAAGCAGCCCAACTCACTGGTGAAATTATCAACTCCGGCGAGTTTAGCCTTGTGTCAGAATATAATCGTTTATTCCGTCCGGAAAATTCGGGGCTAACTGAAGAGATTATCTTCGCTGTGCAATACGGCCCGCAGCGAAGAAATATCCTGACCGATTTTCTAACGGTGGCTGAAACTTCAGCCTACGGAGCTTTCGAGCCCATTGATAACCTATTTACTAACGATCTATACGAGGAGAGCGACCTACGTCGGGAATACACGGTCTTTGACTCTATCGTCTGGCAAGGCGAATGGTTAGTGCCTGCCGTTGGATTGAGTTTTTTGAAGTTTGCCGAAGAGCATTATATTGACGGTATACCGGAAGGGCAATCGGGCACGATGAATTTTCCAGTACTACGCTACGCTGACGTACTCTTAGTGCAGGCCGAAGCATTAGCCCGGGCGAACGGTAACCCAACTACCGAAGCCTACGATGCACTCAATCAATTACGTGCTAGGGCGGGCTTACCTGCGGTTTCCGGATTGAGCCAGGAAGAATTTCTAGATTTACTACTACGTGAACGCCGCCTGGAATTTGTATTGGAAGGGCATCGCTGGTTCGATCTCAAGCGATTCGGTAAGCTAGACGAAAAGATGCAAGTATTTGAGGGTTGGCAGTCCTATTTTCAGCTATTTCCCATTCCGGAAGCAGCCATCACGGCCAATCCGCTTCTCACGCAGAATGATAATTACTGATGCATACTCGTAAGTTATGCATAGGTACAGTTGGTTTCCTCCTGTTTGTGGCGCTCTCTGGATGCGGCCTACAGGAGGAAACATCTTTTCCATTTGATTCTAACGCTCCATGACTATTGATTTAGATTACACTTCAGTGTGAGAAGAAGAACTGAAAATAACACTATCAGAAAACTCATCTGACTAATTTAATAATACATAACGCTAACAAGTATTTGTTAAAAAAGAGCCATTTCAGCGCTTAGAGAGTAGTGGTTGTTTCGCTTCCCAAGTTTCCCTAACTTATTCGCACAACCTAACTATTTTTTTCTATGCGTAACCTTACCATTCTGTTTCTTTCACTATTACTAATTTCTGCTTGTAGCACTGCTCCCACCACCACTGAAGTAAGCTCCGAAGAGGTTAGTTTTAATCCGCCTAATATTATTTTTATTATGGCTGATGACCTAGGCTATGGCGACCTAGGCTGCTACGGACAATCCGAAATTCAGACCCCTAACATTGACGAATTAGCTGCCCAAGGAATTAGATTCACTCAGTTTTACGCGGGTTCTACCGTGTGCGCTCCTTCCCGAGCGGTATTGATGACCGGGCAACACACCGGGCGCACCCACGTACGGGGCAATGCCGGAGGTAATATTGATCGTCAAGCATTACGAGATGAAGATGTAACAGTTGCAGAAATACTGAAGGGTGCCGGTTACCAAACCGCCCTAGTCGGCAAATGGGGACTAGGCGAGATAAACCAAGAAGGCCATCCACTTCAGCAGGGCTTTGATTCCTTCTATGGTTACCTCAACCAGAAACACGCTCATAACTACTACCCTGAATTTTTATGGAACAATCGGGATTCTGTTTTTTTGGAAAATGTAGTACAACGCACTAATAAAAAGTACGGCTCCTTCGTGGGAGGTTATGCGACTAAAAAAGTTACTTACAGCCACGACTTGTTTGTAGATGAAGCACTGGAGTTTCTAGAACAAGACCGAGACCAATCATTCTTTTTGTATTTAGCGCTTACCATTCCTCACGCCAACAACGAAGCGGGGAAAGAAGGGATGGAAGTACCGGATTATGGTATCTATGCCGATCGCGATTGGCCCGAAACCCAAAAGGGCACGGCGGCGATGATTAGCCGAATGGACAAAGACGTTGGTCGTCTAATGGAAACGCTGAAAGCCAAAGGTATTGACGAAAACACGCTGATAATTTTCACTTCCGATAATGGCCCTCACCGCGAAGGTGGTAATGACCCAGACTACTTTGATTCTAATGGGCCACTGCAAGGGATAAAACGGGCCATGCACGAAGGTGGAATTCGGGTTCCGTTTATTGCCCGATGGCCTGCTCACACACCAGCCGGGATCACGTCTGACCATATTGGCTACTTCGGAGATATGATGGCTACATTTGCCGAGCTAGCAAAGACTGATTATCCGGAAAATACCCAGAGTATTAGCATCGTCCCTACTCTACTAGGCCAATCCGAAAATCAACGCCGCCATAACTATTTGTATTGGGAGTTTTACGAGCAAGGATCTCGTCAGGCCATTCGTATGGGCAACTGGAAAGGTATCAGGGAACCTATGCTCACGGGAGATATTCAGCTATTCAACTTGGAAAGTGATATTAGTGAAGCTAACGATGTAGCAAGTCAAAACCCCGAAGTAGTAGAAGACATTATCAGAATTATGGATGAAGCTCACAAGCCATCGCCTAATTGGGTGGTGAAGCAGTAATGGCGAGGAGCGTGGGACTGGGTGTAAGGGCAATGTACTTCTACTTCTCGATTTTTGTTATTAGTCCCTTGTTGCTTACCAATCTCTGACCTTCCAACTCCGG
>ERZ1740058.572-NODE-572-length-26175-cov-5.859303_pt1 | contig 26175 bp, 18 predicted proteins | sample MGYA00581745_ERZ1740058 | MGnify/ENA primary metagenome ERZ1740058 (study PRJEB43018, sample SAMN04849742) | marine metagenome | isolation source: floating plastic debris | place: Pacific Ocean | collected 2008-08-30 | study: EMG produced TPA metagenomics assembly... | reverse complement strand
CGGGCATAGAAAACCACGAAGACCATGGGCATGAGTACCAGGCGTTGTGGCTAGATCGAACCTTATCTTCGCCAACCCCTACCCACTTTTCTGCCCTCTGGGAAGACATGGTCATTTTCAACGATGGGGATGGCTCTATTTTGCATATTGAGGAACGACGTTTGGAGTTTGACGGATACTCACCTACCCCAATTGCCGTTGCTGACCAGCATCATGGCGCAGCCGTAAAAATGGACCACGGACTATTTGCTGTCACTTTTCGTGATCAAGCCTTGGATGATGTTCTTCCTCAAATGATCAAACTAGTAGATGATCAGGGACAGATACAGGCAGAAAACAATGAAGTACAGGTAGGTCGTATCCACGGTAATGCCTCCAACGGTGAATATGCCGCCTTTGGATCTACCGATGGTATTTTACTCGCCAACACGAGCAACGAAATATCCCTCATCCCTAATATTGAGGGACTCAACGCCGAAAGCGGTAACTGGATAGGTACTTTGAGAGGTCATGATAATGTGGACGTATTCTACGGCTGGGCGCGTAGTCTGGGAATCTATCGTATTGATCCTGTGGCTGGAACCATGACTTCATTATATGCAGGCGATGATGTAAAAAGCTTATTCTTCTCTCAAAAAGGCGAGTACCTGATCTTACACAAAACCAATGATGACATTATTGTCTACGATGCGCACGACGGCGATAAGATGACCGAAGCCCCTGTAAGCCTCGCCCATGATGCCAATGCCTACAATGCCCGGAAAGGCTACAAGACTGAAGTAGAAGCACTTAGGGCGATGAACGAACCTGAGCGTGTGCTAGGTGTATCAGGGGAGTTCCTTTACACCCTGGAACCTACTGGCGACCAGGTCAAAATCTTTGACCTTCACGATATGGAAGAAGTGCATAGCATGCAATTAGATAGCCCAGTGGATAACCTCTTCATAATGGGCTTTGTGACTGATGGTCATGGCGACCATGATCACGATCATTAATCTTTTCTCTATTCTATTTTCATCTTATTACCCGCTGCCAAAAAGACAGCGGGTAATTTCTTTTTATGCAACCCCGTTGCGTTTAAACTAAAAAAAGCATTATTTGATCTCGTATAAATGGGTCATTCGTTAAAGTAAACCTACCTCTTCATATTTAATCAATTGTACCTTATCCGATCAACCTACACTATAAACCTATGTTAGAAGCTATTGGCCTATCTAAAACCTATGATCAGCATCCGGCATTGACCGATCTGAATCTGACGGTAAACTCTGGTGACGTGTACTGCCTGCTAGGGGCGAACGGCGCCGGAAAAACAACCACCATCAACCTGTTCATGAATTTTATTACCCCTACCTCGGGGCAGGCTAAAGTAAACGGCTTGGATGTAGCCCAAGGACAAGGGGTCAAAAAGCATCTAGCCTACATCCCCGAAAACCTGAACCTCTACGGTACACTGTCTGGGCTGGAAAACCTCCAGTTCTTTGCGGGCTTAGGAGGAGAGAAGCCAGACAAAGCCTCAGCTGAAGAACTACTTCGGGGCGTGGGGCTGCCCTCTGAGGCCATCCACAGACGAGTCAATAAATACTCCAAAGGAATGCGGCAGAAGGTGGGTATTGCCATTGCCAAGGCCAAACAAGCTGATAACTTATTGATGGATGAACCCACCTCGGGCTTAGACCCCCAAGCCAGCAACGAATTTGCCCAACTGTTATCTAACCTGCGTGAGAACCAAGTAGCAATTCTGATGGCAACTCACGATTTATTCCGGGCTAAAGATTCGGGTACGCACATCGGCATTATGCGAGCAGGTCGCTTAGTGCACTCGCTGAAGAGTGAAGAAATCACACTGGGCGAACTGGAGCAACTATACTTGGAAACCATGAAATCTACCGTCTATGCTTAAGCTCATCATCAAAAAAGAATTTCTGACCGCCCTGCGCGATATTCGACTGCAAGTGTCCGGTGGTATTTTGCTGATTCTCATGCTTACCGCTGTGTTGGTAGGTAAGCAAGGGCAACAGCAGCTTCAGCAGGAGCGAGAAGCAGCCCAAGCGGACATGTACGAGAAGTGGGTCAACCAAGGAGATAAGCACCCCCACAGTGCGGCCCATTACGGACAATTTGCCTTCAAGCCCAAACCAGTGCTGAGCTTTTTGGATGTCGGGTTGGATAATTATACCGGCGTGTCCGTCTTTTTAGAAGCCCATAAGCAGCATGAAGTGCTGTTTAGCAGTGCCCAGGACAGCAACGGTATGACCCGCTTCGGCGAAATGACCGCTGCCCTGATCTTTCAGGTGCTGATGCCGTTGCTGATTATTTTTCTAACATTCAATGCCTTTAGCCAAGAGCGAGAAGAAGGTACGCTCAAGCTGATTCACGGTCAAGGTTTGTCAATGGCTAAGCTCTTTTGGGGTAAGATAGGAGGCATTTACGGTATGGTGTTACTGCTCTTCGTGCCGATTATCGTTCTGGCCTACTTGATGCTTAATCAGCAATCAGCTAGTCTGGATACGGAAGTCACTACCAAGTTTGGAGTACTTACGTTGGGCTACGCCTTGTATTTCCTCGTATTTGTTATCCTGGGAGTGCTGATTTCGGCCTTCGCTCACAGTTCAGGGATGGCTCTACTAACCTTACTAGGCTTGTGGGTGATTGCCTGTATTATTCTACCGAAGGCGACGACCAACCTGGCTGACAAGCTGTATCCAGCTCCATCTCAATTTGAGTTTCGGGAAACAATTTACAATCAAGTAAAAAACGGTATCGATGGGCATAACCCTTCGGATGTTCGCCTGGCTTCACTCAAAGAAGAAGTATTGCAGGAGTACGGAGTAGAAACGATAGAAGAACTTCCCGTTAACTGGAGCGGCATTGCCATGCAGGCTGGTGAAGAGTACACTGATCAGGTTTACGATCAGGAGTTCTCCAATGTGGAAACCATCTTCCATCAACAGAACCGATTATCAGAATGGATGGGATTTTTAAATCCCTATCTGGCCATGCGTCACCTCTCGATGGCCCTAGCCGGTACGGACTTTACCCATCACGTGGCCTTTGCCCGAGCGGCCGAAAACTACCGCCGAGATTTTGTGAAGATGATGAACAAAGATATGGAGGTCAACCATAAACCGGGTATTGCTTATAGCGACTACAAAGTTGGGTCAGCGATGTGGAGTAGCATTCCTCCTTTCCAGTACGAGCTACCTAGTACTGCGACTATTCTGGCTATGCAGTGGCGTAGTGTAGTCGCATTGTTACTGTGGTTGATAGCACTTTCCTTCATCGGCAGCCAACTGGCTTATCGAATACCAAAACTATAATCATGAAAATATTCACTCACATTCTTCAGTACGAGTGGAAGTCACTCTGGCGAAGTAATATTTTGAAAGCGTTGTTGCTGGTTGTGCTCGGAGCCGGAGTGTACGGTATCTACTTCGGTAAGTTTGAGATCGAAAAACAGCAAACCCGCATGGCGCAGGTGCAGCAGTACGAACGCCAGCAGTTCGACAGCCTGTTGCACTGGTCTACCTTAGATACTACCTACGAAGCGAATCAGGAGAAGTATTTGCAAGCGGTATCCCCATCGGGCGTAGGCTGGAGTAAGCATTTCACTTATTACCTCACCCACGAGGCTCCTCCTTTGGCGGGTTTATGCCTAGGGCAGCGTGACCTATTTCCGGTTTACTATGGCTTTAATGTTACCGACTTAGCCCGACAGGTGAACGTGGGAGAACTCGCTAATCCGATGAAATTACTGACAGGTAATTTTGACTTATCCTACGTTTTCGTCTTTCTGATTCCATTGCTGATTATCGCGTTGTTTTACAACCTTTACGCCCGCGAAAAAGAAGGCGGTACACTATCGCTACTGCAATCGCAGCCCGTGTCACTTACCACTATTCTGATAAGCAAAGGATTGCTGCGGTTTCTGATTGTGTTGGTGACCGTTACTGTCCTACTCCTGATTGGTTTTCTATTGCAGGGTATTTCACTAGCCCAACAGTTTGGTTTGTTTGCGAGTTGGCTGCTGATCCTATACGGCTACTGTCTGCTGTGGACAGTGCTGATGGGCGTAGTGATTAGTTTGAAACGTTCTGCGGCTCTCAGTGCGATGCTAGGCTTAGGAGTATGGCTAATTTTTACGCTCATTACACCTGCCTTACTCAATATGTTTGTATCCGCTCAAGAACCCCCGCCTAATCGGGCGGAAATGATCCACGCTGTTCGCACGCTAAACGACCAGGTTTGGGAAATGCCCAAATCATTTGTTTTTGATCGATTCTATCAGGAAAATCCTGATTTTTCACCTGCCGATACAGCTGATTTTAATCAATGGTACTACGCCAGCTTTACGCTGCTGGATGATGAGGCTAACGCACTGAAGCAGCAGTTTGAGGCTCAGGTGGCGCAGCGTAATCAGTTGCTAAAGCGCTGGGAGTGGCTCGCTCCGGCAGCGATGGTTCATGAGAGGTTATCCGCTTTGTCGCAGACAGATCGGCAAAGTCATCAGAAGTTTGTTACCGAGATGTACGCCTACCACCAGGACCTAAAAGAACTCTACTACGACAAAATATTCTCATCTGAGATGTTTGCCCCTTCTGATCTGGAAGTCCTCAGTGCTCGGCTACCTGAATAAGTACAAAGTAATACCCTCGGGCATGAACGAACAAGAAATAGCCGCTCAACTAGCCCGTCCGCATGGCGAAAAAGCGGCTGAAGTCGGAGAAAAACTGGCGGTATCTAACCAAACGATGATCCGGGGAGCGATGGAGGCCCTTGCCTTAGCCCCCGGTGATCGAGTATTAGAAATTGGTATGGCTGCCGGACGGCATGTAGATGAACTACTACGGTCTGCGGGGCGTATCCACGCTGGGCACATCCACTACACGGGATTGGATATTTCCGAAGATATGGTGCAGGAAGCGCGACGGATAAATGCATCTTGGGTGACAGGTGGTCAGGCGAAGTTTATTGCAGGTTCTTCTGACCACCTACCCTTTGCCGGCCAGCAATTCACCAAGATACTAGCGGTCAATACACTTTATTTCTGGAACCCAATGGCAGCACATTTACGAGAAATTGTGCGTGTGTTGCAACCAGGTGGACGACTGGCGCTGGGGTTTGGCTCTCGCGATTTTATGCAGCAATTACCCTTCACCCAGCATGGCTTCAACCTGTATCAGCCAGAAGAAATGGCTACTCATTTGCAACAACACGGGCTGGAAGTAGTGGATGTACAGCATCAGAAGGGACTTGGAGAAGTAAAGGAGTATCCTGGAATTCAGAAAGACCAGATCATTCTGACTGCAGTTCGCCCAAATCAATAATCGTATTACTTAAATTTTTATCTACCCTAAACCAACATCGTAACTGAGCAAGTACTGAAACAGCAGCAAAACACTGTGTAACTTCTTACTCACTGCCAATTATACCTTTTAACATTATGTTCAACGAAATTTCACGGTTAATTGCTCGACAATTCTGGTCATCTACTTTCCGGTCGGGAATCGTTTATCCAATTTTGGGTTTATGGTTTCTGATGGTAGCTTATGCCGCATATAGTGGCTGGGAAAGCTATACCACCCATAACCATATTCGTTCCCACTATCAGCAAGAGACGCGGGCGAGTTGGGAGAACAATCCCGATAAGCATCCGCATCGTATGGCGCACTACGGTTCTTTTGCGTTCCGCCTTAAGCATCCGCTGAGCATGTTTGATTTTGGGCTAGAAAGCTTCACTGGAAACGCCGTATTTCTGGAAGCCCATAAGCAAAACTCGGTTAACTTCTCTGAGGCCAGCTTTTCTACCGGCTTACTACGGTTTGGAGAAATCAGCCTAGCGATGCTGCTTCAGGTGATTCTTCCGCTTATCATCTTTTTTCTTGGCTTCTCCGCCGTGGCTGCCGAGCGGGAGCAAGAAACCCTGCGGATGATACTCAGCCAGGGAATAAGCTGGAAAGAAGTGCTGGTAGGTAAATCGCTAGGATTAGCGGCATTGGCACTTTTGTTTTTTCTACCAGTAATACTAGTAACTTTGGTACTGCTACTATTCAGCGAAGGAGGAGTGCTGACGACTACCGATGGGTGGTTGCGATTTATAGGGATTTTCATCAGCTACGCCTTATTTTTAGTCATCACCAGCGTGGTCACCGTACTGATTTCAGCGGCTAGTAAATCTTCTAAAGGAGCATTAGTCAAGTTGCTGGCGGTGTGGCTGTTTTTGATTGTACTGCTGCCCCGCACCACGCAGGCACTGGGAGGCTACGTGTATCCGGCACCTTCACGGGTTGAGTTTGAGGCAGATACTGAAGAAGAACTGATTCAGATCGGTGACAGCCATAATCCGGACGACCCGCATTTTAATGCCTTAAGAGACTCGGTCTTATCTGTGTACCAAGTTAGTTCGGTGGAGCAACTGCCGTTCAACTACAGTGGTTTCGTGATGCGTGAAGGGGAAAGAATAAGTGCAGAGATTTATAACCGCCATATCCAGTCACTGCATCGTACCTATCAACAGCAGAATCGATTCACCCAGCTCACGGCATTGATTAATCCTTACCTAGCTATAAAAACAGTTTCTATGGCTTTGTCGGGTACTGATTTTACTGCGTACCGAGATTTTCAGCAGCAGGCTGAAGCGTACCGCTACCAACTGGCTCAAACCATGAACGAACTTCAGATGGAACTGATCAGTAACCGAGCTCCCGCACCGGGTGAAGGTCCCTACGCCATCAGTCGGGCATACTGGAGCGAATTTCCTGACTTTGAGTACGAGTGGCCGGCACTCCGGTGGCCGGCACCGTCAGGTATCGCTACCCGAGGCGGAAGTTGGTCGTGGATAGTGTTATTTATTTGGGGAATGACTTCTGTAGGAATGCTGACTTACACGGCGAAAAGAGTAAAAGTATTTTAGCTATGTACCGACTTCTTACCAAACAAGTTCTCCGCTCTCGATCTACCGTGATCGTTACTTTATTCGTTCTCGCTCTAGGTATTGTTAGTGTGCTGATGGGCGAGCAGTTTCTGAACAAGCAGCAACGAGCCATAGACGAAGCAGCTCATTATCAGCGGGAGCATATTCAACAGAATGCCCAATGGCACGCTGATGATTTGGGGTTACTGCTCTACTATCTACGGTTTACGTTTATCAACTCATTTGATCCCCTCACCGCACTATCTATTGGGCAGCGCGATGTTAACTCCAGCATCCAGAGGGTCACTATTCGGGGGCTGGAAGGGCAAAAGTACGATACCGATCTGCACAATCCCGCAAACTTGCAAGTAGGTAATCTAGATTTAGGCTTTGTCATTATCTACCTGTTTCCGTTGCTCATCATTGCTTTTACTTACGATTTGCTTTCGGAAGAAAAGGAAGGTGGCACTTGGCGATTAGTGGCTAGTCAAGCGAGTTCGCCTCTGCTGTATCTGGGGTATAAGCTATCTGTTCGGGTAGGACTGGTGTATGCTGTATGGTTTCTACTGTGGGTCTTTGCCCTTCTAAGGCTGCCGCTCTCATTGAATGTAAACACTTTAGTATTTATTGGTTTGAGCGGGTTGTACCTAGCTTTTTGGCTGGCTTTATGCGCCTGGGCCGTATCCTGGCAACGGTCCTCTAGTTTCAACGCGCTTAGCTTGCTTTCGGTTTGGGTAATTTTGGCGGTGCTATTACCAGCTTCTTTAAATAGTTTACTAGCTAATCTTTACCCAGTTCCGGAGGCGTTGAGCACGATGGTAGAGCAGCGAGATGGCTACCACGAAAAGTGGGATTTGGAAAAGGAAACGACCATGAAAAGTTTTTTTGCAGAGTACCCTCAGTACCAAAAATATCCATTGCCAGAGGCAAACTTTAGCTGGCTGTGGTACTACGCCATGCAGCATATGGGCGATGCCGAGTCGCGTCAGTCGAGTGAAGCGATGCGCGAAAAAATAAGGCAACGAGAACAGGCGAGCCGAGTAGCGGCTTGGTTTATTCCCCCCTTACATACTCAGCTACTGTTCAACGATCTGGCACAGAGCAGTTTGGATAATTATCTGTCGTTTCTGGATGAAACCGAAGATTTTCACGAAAAAATGCGACTGTATTTCTACCCTAAGATTTTTGAAGATGCTTCCGTGGGGAAAGAGAACTGGGAAAGTTTTACACCCGAATACTTCGCAGAAACCCCCGAAGTAGACTGGTTTTTGGCATTTGCCCCTCTGTTACTTCTCACGGTTGGGTTGTTCGCATTTGCTGTTCTCAATGCCAGAAAACTGAAGGCCCTCGAGTGAGTGTCTGCCTAAAAAAAATTGATAAAAACTTTACCTATGCTGCAAGCCATTAATCTTACTAAATCTTACGGAGCTTTTACTGCCCTTGATAATCTCAACCTTTCGGTACAGGCGGGCAACATTTTTTGCTTACTGGGAGCCAATGGAGCGGGTAAGTCTACCACCATTAACCTGTTCCTCAATTTCATTGAGCCTACCGAAGGACAAGCCACAATCGATACGCTGGATGTGAGCCAACACCCCAAGAAGACGAAGCAGCTACTATCCTATATTCCCGAAAACCTGCGGTTGTATCCTAATCTTACCGGGCTAGAGAATCTGGAATTCTTCTGTAGGCTGGGTGGCAAGCGTCACGCTAATGACCAACTGGAAGAACTGCTGATACAATCGGGTTTGCAAACTGATTTCATTCACCAGCGGGTAAGTAACTACTCCAAAGGAATGCGCCAGAAAGTGGGTATTGCCTTAGCTCGGGCCCGACAAGCCAAGGTACTACTGCTAGACGAGCCAACTTCCGGTCTGGATCCCAAAGCCAGCAATGAATTTTCCGAGCTATTACTCGATATGAAAGAAAAAGGAGTAACCACTCTGATGGCTACCCACGATCTATTCCGGGCTAAAGACACCGGTACGCACATTGGCATTATGAAAGAAGGAGTGCTGGTGGAGCAGTTTGCTACCGAAGAAGTTAGCTTTCAGGATTTAGAACAACTGTACCTCAAACATATGCACAACTAAATATGACTATGCACCTCAGACATTTACTACTTACCTTTTTTTGCATTCTGTTGGTATCAGTAGCCTGGGCCCAAAACGATCTCGGTAGTATCCGGGGCCAGGTTGTAGACGAGGCAAAGCAACCCCTTCCTGGTATCAATTTGCAATTATTAGGAACTGCTTATGGCAAGGCCTCCGACGATGAGGGAAATTTTAGTTTCGACAATATACCTACTGGAAACTATCGCGTACGGGCTTCGGGCGTAGGTTTTATCACCTACGAGCAAGACATTGAGCTGGCAGAAAAACCAACTATGCTCACCATTCGCTTGGAGCCAGACATCATGGCTTTAGATCAAGTAGAGATCACAGAAAAATCAGTGAGTAGCGAAATCCGGGCTTCTCCACTCAACGTTTCGCTCATTGACATAGAGCCGCTCCAGAACCGGAACCTCGACCTTCAGCAGGCACTTAATCGGGTAGCCGGAGTACGAGTACGGGAAGATGGTGGGCTTGGCTCCAATTTTAATCTAGCCATCAACGGCATTGGAGGGCGAGGCGTACGTTATTTCATTGATGGAGTGCCTTTGGAGAATTTTGGTCGGTCGTATCAGGTCAACAACCTGCCGGTCAGTTTGATCGAACGGATGGAAGTATATAAAGGGATGATTCCGGTGAGGTTAGGTGCAGATGCGTTGGGCGGGGCGGTTAATATTGTTACTAAACAGTACAAGACCAATTACCTAGACGCATCTTACAGCATTGCATCTTTTAATACGCATCGGACGGCAATCAATACCCGGTACACACACGACCAAACAGGATTAACCATCGGTCTAAGTGGATATTATAATTACTCGGATAACGATTACCTCGTAGAAGGTCCTAATGTTTTTGTGGTAGAAAATGGCCAGCGGCAGCCCATCAAGGCCAACAGGTTTCATGACGCCTATACAGCTTACATGGGTCAGATTGAGATTGGTTTCTTAAACAAGCCCTGGGCGGATCGCCTATTACTTTCAGGCACCTACTCCGGATTAGACGATGAAGTACAAAATGGGGTCACTATGGAAGAGATATATGGGAACGTGATGGAAGAGGAGACCAATCAGTTACTCGCTTTAAAATACGATAAAGAATTTTCGTCTGGGCTGGCACTTAATGTGTACGGAGTATATAATTCATTAACGACATCCATTTTGGACACTGCCGCCCGTATCTACAGCTGGGATGGTTCGTTTATACCTTCCTTTTCTCCGAACAATGGAGAGTTATCAAATTTTAAAAGTGCAGCAGAATTTACTGATCGCACATTTTTGGGTAGGATCAATGCCAGCTATGCCATCAATAACGACCAAAAAATCATTTTTAATGCCCTTTCTTCTACGACTGACCGCAGCGGACGGGACCCAGTCCGCTTTACAGACCCTACCAGGGATATTTATCAAGAACCAACTTCATTAACGAAAATGATTACCGGGCTCTCCTACAGGCGCAGCTTTTTGCAAGATAGATTAGAAGCCAATATTTTGGTCAAACATTTTTATTACGCCTCTTTGGCCATCCCAGCCTATGGAGAGATAGAAGATTTGCAAGATTATCAGGATAACGACTATGGTGTGGGTGGGGCAGTCAAATATAAAATCAATCCTACCCTTACGGCTAAAGTGTCCTTTGAGCGCACGCTCAGGTTGCCCGCAGAGGATGAACTCTTTGGCGATGGTTTGCTCAACCAAGCCAACCCGGCTCTAGTTCCCGAGAAGAGCCAGAACCTGAACATAGGCTTACAGTATTCGGAAAAACGTATTGGATCACATCGTTTATCAGGAAGTCTAAATGCCTTCTACCGAAATATTGAAGACCAAATATTACAAGGTATACTCGATTTAAACTTCTTTATTTTCCGCAATGTCCGTGAAGTGCGTGGCATGGGGTCGGAAGTTGAACTATTGTATCAGTATGAGGATTGGCTGACTTTCCGAAATGCTACAACCTTTCAAGATCTGCGTGACAATCAGGAATTCGAAAATGACAATTCCGGTATAGTACGTAAAAATTATAGAGCGATTTTGCCCAATACGCCTCGTTTCTTTTCATTTTCAGAAATCACCTTTACTAAAAAAAATGTATTTGATCCTGAAAACACGCTCTCGGTCTATTACAACCTCAACTACGTTCAAGAGTTTTTTCTAACCTGGTCGGAGGATGGAGCGGATCGAGAAGAATTCAAAAATACAATACCTACCCAGTGGAATCATGGGGCAGGCTTGAATTATTCGATCAAGGAGGGGCGCTATAATGTGAGCTTTGAAGTAAGCAACCTTTTTGACAATCTGCTCTTCGACAATTTCGCTTTGCTCAAACCAAGGAGGGCGTTTTCGCTGAAATTAAGATATTCTATTTGATACTTGAATTTTTATAAACCAATTAAACAATGATGTTAAAAACGATGAATTTGAACTTAAAAAAAATGGGTGCATTTGGCTTACTCGCACTAATAATTTTAAGTGCCTGTAGTGATGATGATAGTAGTGATGCAAATCCTATTTCTGACGAAATGCCTGAAATGCCAGCGTTTGCCATTTTATCCTCCACCTTCAACTTTAATGCCGGTGAGGGTGCGAATTATTTAATGACAGTCAATAATTTGGATGAGACTGCCTCTCAAGATAACTCTTCGGGAATTGAGCTTCCTATTTACACCTCTATCCGTACCTTCGAAGGAGATGTGTTTCATTATGGAACTGAGCTTCTTACTAAATATGTGCTGGATGATGCTGGTGAGCTTCAACCTAGTGGTTCTCTGGACTTATCAGCCTATGGTGGAGGAATATCTGATATCGATTTTATGAGTGCCTCAAAGGCGTACGTGACGATCAGTAGATCTTTTGTGGAATTCAACCCTACTACGATGGAGCTCATAGAAGCAGTGGAATATAGTGGTATCGAAGGCCTTGAAAATTTCCAAGATTTGAATATATCGGCTTCCGAAACGGTCATTCGAGGTACTGAACTGTTTAGCTCTATCTTTATTTTCAACAATGATTTTACCCCTGAAGGTACTCCCGATAGTGTCATTGTGGTGTCCATGAATACTAATACCAATGAATTACTCGATTTGGCTTTTAAGCCTGGGGCAGCAAATGGTGGCGATAATTATGGAGCACGTGGAATGTTTATAGAAGATGGCAGTGGAGACATCTACATTCAGTCGCATGCTTTTTGGGGGGATAAGGATACACCTACAGCCTTAGTGCGTATTCCAAGCGGGTCTCGTCAGTTTGATGATTACTTCTGGGACTTAACCGAAGCATGTGGTGACCGAAAAACACTTCATGCCTTCTACGCAGGTGGAAATACGGCTTACACCAAGGCTTACTATCCTGAGGCCGGAAACTATTTTTCAGAATTCGCTCATAAATGGTGGGAGCTGGATTTCGCAGCTCAAACTGCCACCGTGATGGCTGTGGATGGTTTTACAACTGGTTATTGGTCACAAGTAGGTTTGGTGCAAGAAGATAAGTTCTACTTCCCAATCTCGGATGCTTCTACCAATACCATTTATGAATACGATGCTTCCTTAGGAAATGCAGACGATCCTACCGCTTTCCGTAGTGTTCTGACGCTAGACCAAGGAGTATTGAATGGAATAGAAAGTCTCGAGTAATTTGTTAGGACTTCATTTTATGTGACCCATTTTTCCACTAAGGCTTCCGCATCAAATTTTAAATGATAGCTGTACTGTCGAATCTTTTGTACTGATGCGGAAACCTTATATCCACATTGATTATGATACTTAGCATTGCACGAAAAGAACTGAAAGAAATTGTCCGGGAAGGGCGATTTCGGGTGACGGCAGGCGTGGTGCTAGCCTTGCTGCTAGCGGCTGTTTTTATTAGCAACCAGTATTACCAATCCGTTAACGCCCAACACGCACAGGCCAAAGAGAATGCCCGCAGCGAATGGGTCAACCAGGGAGAAAAGAATCCGCATTCTGCCGCCCACTACGGTACGTACGCTTTCAAGCCTAAGTACCCATTGTCGCTGATTGATAGTGGCATTGATAAATACGCCGGGATCAGTATTTTTTTGGAAGCGCATAAACGTAGTGAGGCGCAGTATGCAGCAGCTCAAGATCAGACAGCCCTTTCCCGGTTTGGTGATTTGACCCCGGACTTTGTGCTTATTTTTATCATGCCCCTGCTCATTATCCTGATAGGATTCAACGCTATCACCCGGGAGCGGGAAAGCGGTACGTTGCGTTTGTTGCGAGGCCAGGGCGTACCGGCCTGGAAACTGGCCTTAGGAAAGTGGTTAGGGATATTTATTCCCGTGCTGCTGATTGTCCTTCCGGTTTACATTCTTTCGGCTCTGTTTCTGGCCAATGTGAACGACTACGGAGAGTTTAGCTTAGGAGCACTTTCCCTGTTATTCCTGGTATATATTTTATACTATGCGGTGTTTACCAACCTTACGCTGATGGTTTCTTCGCTGGTAAGAAAATCAAATATCGCGTTTGTTATTCTTCTCGGTATCTGGATCGTATCTTGCTTAGCAATGCCCAAAATTTCTACCGCCCTGGCAGATACGTTATATCCTTACCCCACGCAAGTAGAGTTTGAGGAGCAGATTGCCCAAGATAAAGAACAGGGGCTAGACGGGCATAACCCCTGGAGTGCCGAAGCTAAAAAATTGGACGCGGAAACGCTCGAAAAATATGGCGTGGACAGTGTGCAACAGTTGCCGTTCAATTGGGATGGCTTTCTGATGCAGGAAGGAGAAAAACATGAGGCTGATATTTACTTCAAACATTATCAATTCTTAAAAGAGACCTTCCACAATCAAACCGGCGTGTACCGGGCTACGGCGGCGCTTTCGCCTTTTTTACCCACCCGTTTTTTATCGATGGCCATTAGCCGTACTGACTATACCGCTCATTGGGACTTTGCCGATGCGGCTGAGAAGTACCGAATCGAGCTGGTAGGAAAAATGAATGGACACATGATGGATAACTCCCAAACCGGGGACTGGTACTATACAGTAGGTAAAGAAGTATGGGAATCGGTTCCTGAATTTGATTATGAGCCGCCTACCTATGCTGCGGTGCTTAATAACAATAGCAGCAACCTTCTCACCTTGTTGGGCTGGGTGCTACTTTCATCGGTCGGCTTATACGGTGCTATCCAACGGTTAAAAGTTTGATGTCTTTTTACAAACTAGTTCTATGATAAAGCACATTATAAAATTTGAGTGGATTGCTTTGCTGCGCGATCAGTGGATCTTAATTCTGGTTATCCTTTTTTTCAGCATCACGCTATTTGCCGTTCGTAACGGACATGAAAAAGTAGCTGATCGGGTGTCGGCCATTGCCCACGAACGCGAGGAGGTGGCCACCCAAGATGCCCAAACTATCGCTGAAATTGACTCGGTGGAACGACAACTGAAAGCCCTTCCTAGCGAATCCTGGCTTGACCCCCGCTCCTTGGAAAATATAGCCTGGCAAAGCCCCCGCGTAGTAGCGATGGACCCAGTACCGCTGGCGCTCGTTTCTACCGGACAAAGCGATGTGTTTACCCACTATGTCAAACCAAAAATTTACGGCGAAGCTTATACGCTGGGCTTTTCTGAATTATCTAATCCCGTACAATTGTTGTTTGGTAGCTTTGATCTAGCCTTTGTCTGTATCTACTTACTGCCTTTGCTGGTGCTAGCTTTCTGCTACAATTTATTATCGTCTGAAAAAGAGTCCGGTGCGTTGAGGCTAATTTACGCCCAACCGATTTCCCTTTATCCCTGGCTGTTGAACAGACTACTATTCCGGTTTTTCGTGCTATCGGCCATCGCCATTATTTCTATCACCGTGTCGCTTCTTATCTATCAAGTGGATATAGCTAGCAACTTAGGCTCATTTTTAAAACTGCTATCGCTTCTTTTATTATACCTTCTTTTCTGGTTTATGGTAGCCTTTGTGGTCAATCTGCGCGGAAAGTCTTCCGGCCACAACGCCGTTACTTTAGTGGCTCTATGGCTAACCGTGGTGCTGCTGATTCCATCGGTTATCTCCCAGTTAGCGACGAACCTATATCCGGTGCCTTCGCGCATTGGGATGATTCATGAGTATCGGGTGGCTACGACCGAAGCCCGAGAAAGAGCCGACGAAATTCTGGAAAATTACTACCGTGATCATCCCGAACTGGCTCCCAAAGACACTACCCAGGAAAACCGATACACCTGGATGCTCACATATTTTACCTCTTCTGATGTTGTCAATGAATCGATCCGCCCCATCCTGAACGAATATGATGCTGCTCTCGCCCGGCAACAAGCCTGGGTAGATCAGCTTCGGTTTCTTTCACCAGCTACGCTATTGCAGCATGGGTTGAATGACATTGCAGGGACTTCCACGGCGCATTATGTGGATTTTAGAAAGCAGGTAATTGCCTTTGCTACTGAGTGGAAAGACTATTTCAAGGAGCGGATGTTTGCCAATGAACTCATGAAAGCAGAAGAAGTAGCGTCATTACCCCAACACCAGTATTCAGCCGGGGACATAACCACTTCCTACGAAGGAGATCTGGGTGGTCTATTGGTTTTTCTGCTTGTGGCCAGTGCCAGCAGTTGGTTGCTGTACCGACAAGCGAATTTGGCGAAGGTTCTAATTACCAACTAAACCTGCATGCCAACGATCTATTGCAAACCGAGATTTAGATGAAGAAGCCGATACTGATATTCGTATTGGTAAAGTTGATAACTACGGGGTACTGTCTGGCTCAAGCTACCTTTGAGCCTCCAGCTACTCCTCCGCAAATACAAGCAGTCAGGGCGCTAGATGCTATCGACATAGATGGCACACTGGATGAAACTGACTGGGCTAGGGCGGTACCAGTTACTTCTTTCGTGCAGAAAGACCCAGTGCAAGGTGATCCGGTAAGTATGCCTACCGAAGCTAAGATACTGTTTGATCGAGATTACCTTTACATCGGGGCTTTTTGCCGCACGGAACGGGGCAAAGCTGATATCCGGGCGCAAAATCTGCAACGAGATTTTGATTACTTTCAAAATGATCTGTTTGGAATTGCTATTGACGGCTTTCTGGACAAACGCAATTGTGTAGCTTTTCAAACCAATCCCTACGGTACGCAGCGGGAAATCCTGGTGATGGATGACCAGATTTTTAACCGGGAGTGGTCGGGACTGTGGAAGGTGCGTACCCAAATTCTGGATTCGGGCTGGACAGCCGAGATGGCAATTCCCTGGAAAACCCTGCGTTATCCGGAAGACTGTCGGCAGATGGGCATCATTCTAACCCGTAACATTCGGAGCAATAACGAATATGCTTCTTTTCCGGCTGTGCCCCGGGCATTTTACGTGTACCGCATGCCTTATGAAGCTATTCTTACCGGCATTGATCCCCCTCCTCCTTCGGTCAACGTACAGGTGACACCTTATGCGCTGGTGGATTACCAACGGGAAACAGTGAATGGAGAAACCTTGAGTGAAGATCCTGATTTCAAGGCCGGAGGCGAAGTAAAGTGGGTGACTGGCCCCAATTCGGTGTTAGACTTTACCTTCAATACCGATTTTGCTCAGGCAGATGTCGATCGGCAGGTGGTCAACCTCACCCGCTTTTCCGTACTATTTCCTGAAAGGCGGCAGTTTTTTCTGGAAGGCAACGAAATCTATAATTTAGCGGCTTGGGACCCCCTACAACCCTTCTTCAGCCGACGTATTGGCCTGGACGAAGCAGGTAATCCTATTCCTATTGATGCGGGGGTGCGGTATACGCAGCGTAGCCCTGAGCAGAATATTGGGGCTCTAGCCATCCGCCAGCGGGCTCAAGGAAATACTCCGGCGGCTAACTTTGCTGTAGCCCGGTATTCCCGCAACTTTTCTTCCCAAAACAGAATAGGCGGTTTGGCCACCTTCCGTCTGGATGAGGCTGACGCGAACGGGCAAACTACCGCCAACACTACCGTTACGTTAGACGGCTTTTTCCGACCTACCCAGCAAATCAATGCTTTCTGGATGGTGTCGGGTTCTAAAACTACCGGAGCGATTGAAGATGAAGGGCTGGCTGGGGCGGTGTGGGCCTATTATTCTAACAACTGGATTTACCTGGGCCATGTGCAGAGCTTAATTACTTCCGATTACAACCCCCGGGCGGGTTTTATCGATGCCAGTAATTACATGGTTACCAGTCCAGCGGTCACTTTGCGATTGCGTCCAAGCTGGCTACCCGGTTTTATCCGCCAATATAGCCCTGGCATAACCACGTACTTATATCACTATTTAGACGACCTCTCATTCCGGGAAGGGTTCAACTCCTACCGTCCGTTCGCTTTAGAATTTCAAGATGGTAGTGAGATTGAATATGCTATCCGCACCAATTGGCAGTCACTTCGTAGCACCTTTTCACCCGTAGGCATCGATATTGCGGTGGGAGACTATCAGTATACCCGCCATCAGTTCAGTTACACCGGTGATTTTTCCCGGAAAGTTGCTCTGAGTGCTGAATACGCCTTCGGAGGATACTTTAACGGGCGACTCAACACGCTCACTACTTCGTTACGATTAGCCCCCATTCCGCATATCACGCTTACCGCTGATTACGAATGGAACCGACTGGCTGAACTAGGCATTAACCGGGCCAATGAAGAAACCCATTTGTTCGGCACTGAGCTACGGCTAGCCCTCAACCCCCGAGTACAGCTAATCTCTTTTTTCCAGTACAATACCACCACCAACCAGACTGCTCTAAATAGCCGCTTTGTGTGGGAGTACCAACCGCTTTCCTATGTCTACCTGGTATACAATGATAACCGACAAGAATTGATCAACCCCGCAACCGATGTTATGCCTCGTATGCACGACCAGCAGGGCATCTTTAAAGTCACCTTTTTAAAACAGTTTTAGGACCGTAATGAAACTTTTTTACTTGGAAATAATCGGACTACTGTTCGCTTCCTTTTTACTTAGTACATTCGCCTATGCCCAGAAGACCGGAAACTTCCCACCTCCTGATAATCCACCCGTGATTGAAGCCGTCCGAACTACGGATAAAATTGTCATTGATGGTCAACTCAATGAAACCACTTGGCAAAACGCTTCGGTGACCCAAGACTTCTTTCGAATGGAGCCCCGGCAGGGTGGGGAGTACCGCTACCTCACCCAGGTACGATTGCTGTTTGACGATAAGAATTTGTACGTGGGTGCCTTTTGTTACGACTCGCTAGGGAAAGCCGGGCGACGGGTGCAGGATCTTCGGAGGGATTTTGAGTATGGGGAGAACGATATTTTTGGCGTTCAGCTTGATCCACAGAATCTCAAGCAATACTGCGTATCGTTTCAGACCACACCCTACGGTAATCAGCGGGATTTGCAGAGCTTTAACGATACCAATCGGGATAATGACTGGAACGCACTATGGTCGGTGCGTACCCATCCCACTGATTCAGGTTACTTTGCGGAGTTCGCTATTCCTTTTAAGTCTATCCGCTACGAACGTCCGGCGGTAGATGATCCGATTACTTGGGGGATAACCTTTTATCGATTGGCACGCCGTGATTATGAGCAAACGATTTTTCCCGCTATCCCACAATCCTTCTCGCCCTACCGCATGACCTACGCCGCTCAACTGAAAGGGTTGGAGTTACCTAAACCTAGTGCAAATATTCGGGTAGAACCGTATGTTTTGTATCAGTACGATGATTTGAAGGAAGGTGATGTTCGCACAATAGACGATAATTTTAAAGTAGGCGGTGATGTAAAGTGGGCCATCAATCCCCGTTCAGTGTTAGACTTGACCATTAACACCGATTTTGCCCAGGCCGATGTAGACCGGGCAGTGAATAACCTGGAGCGTTTTAATATCTTTTTTCCCGAAAGAAGGCAGTTTTTTCTAGAGAATTCTGGCATTTGGGCCGGGGCGGGTAATCAGTCGGTTGTGCCGTTCTTTAGTCGTCGGGTTGGTTTGCAGGGTGATTTTAATGCTGAACCCGCCCGGATTGATGCGGGAGCGCGCTATACCATGCGGAACGAAAAACGAGCCATTGCCGGGTTGTACATTCATCAGGCCGAGACTGAAAATTCGCCTGCCGCCAGTTTTGGGGTAATGCGCTACCTGCATAACTACGGAACGGAGAACAACATAGGGGTGATGCTCACTCATCGGCTGGATGAAGCTTCTCGGGAGCTGGGGTTATCACAAAGGAACAACACCACCCTTACGGTAGATGGATTCATACGCCCGCGGGATGAGTTAACTATTTCGTATATGGTTTCCGGCTCGCGCGATAACTCTAACGATACACTGGGCATAGCGGGAAACTTTTTTGCCGGGTATAGCACCAACCGCTGGTACCTGGGCTGGCTAACCAACTTTGTGTCGCAGAACTACAACCCCGATATGGGCTTTGTCTTTCAAAAGAATGTCATTCAGCATAATCCGGGGGGCTACTTCATCTGGCGGCCGAAGAACCTTCCCTGGATTCGCCGCTTTGATCCAGGTCTGTTTGTGAACTACTACCACGATGCTAACGATCCGGGTAACTTTCAGCAAGGCAGTCTCTACTTGTTTCCAATCTATATATTCTTTGCTAATAATAGTTTTTTAGAATACGCTATCTATCCAACCTGGCAGAATATCAACTTCAATTTTGCCCCTTTGGGTATCCGTATTGCTCAGGACAACTATTACTATACTCGGCAACAAGTTCGGTTCCGCACCGACCAGTCAGCTAAACTTTCGGTTTCAGGTACAATTGAGTGGGGCGGATTCTACAACGGCCAGCGAACCAGCGTAGAAGCCGGACTCCGGTTTGCCCCCATTCCCCACGTAGCCCTCACGGCCGATTATGAGTTTAATGATCTCAAGAATTTGGGGGAGCAAACGGAAAACCTACGAACCCACCTCACCACGCTAGGAGCCCGCTTTGCCTTGAATCCCCGCGTGCAGTTATCGGCTTTTTATCAGTACAATACCTTTGACAAGCAAGGGAGATGGAACATTCGGGGTAGTTGGGAGTATCAACCACTATCATTCATTTACCTCGTCTTCAATGATACCCGAATTGACGGGCTGGAAAACCCACTGGAAGAGCAGCAGTTCATTAGTAAGATCACTTTCCTGAAGCAGTTTTAATATGATAATTCAGTACTCGATCATTAGGAAATTACCATGTCAGATATAAAGCCTACCATTGCATCGGAGCGGCTACAGGTATTAGACGCGCTACGGGGGTTTGCGCTGTTTGGCATATTGCTGGCAAACCTGTACAGCTTCATGGGGTACAACACTTACCGCCCCGAGGAGATCATTGCGTTACCGATATTGGATCGTGCCGTGTTGTTTTTCATTGATTGGTTTGTCGAGGGCAAGTTTTACGGGATTTTCTCTATCCTTTTTGGCGTCGGCTTTGCCCTTCAGGCAGAACGCTTTCGAAGTACTAACTCGAGTTTCTCTGCCTTTTGGTTCAGGCGCATGATAGTTCTTTGTTGTATCGGTTTATTACATATGTATCTAGTCTGGAACGGAGACATCCTAACACTCTACAGCTTGCTGGGAATGTTACTGCCATTTTTTCTGAATCTCTCAAATCGGGTATTACTGCGTTGGGTTGTAGTGTTGTTGTTGATCCCGCTACTCATTCATGGTCTGTTGTATTTTACACCAGAAGCCTCGTTCTGGGGGTCTATGCGTCACTTTTCGGCAGATCTAAAAACCCAGTGGGGGTTTGCAGATCGGTCGCTCCTGGAGATGCGAACTTCCGATTCGGCGTTGGAAGTATTTTCGGTGAATGTCTTGTATGCGCTTCCACGACCGATGAGTTACTTAATGTCGGGTCGTTATTTCCAGGTGCTGGGGCTATTCTTAATTGGTCTATGGCTAGCACGGTACTGGTTGCCGAGAATCCGCAACAACAACATCTCAGTTCCACCTACGGCAGTTTGGGTAGGCGTAATTGGGTTAGTGACCTCATTGGGCTATGCAGTAATTAAAAGTGCTATCGGGACACCCTTCGCCGTGAGCGAGATAGGTCTCATTCAAGCGTTGGTCTACCATATTGGCTCCACAAGTCTCGCTCTAGGAATTTCCATGCTCATCCTTTATGTCTGGGCATCAGGTCGGGCAAAGTTTATGTTTCGGAACCTTGCTTTACTGGGTCGCATGGCGCTGACGAACTATATATTTCAGAATGTAACGGCGGTGCTATTATTTTTCGGCTATGGTTTGGCCTTAATGCGCGAAGTACCTTTTGCTTACCTTCCTTGGTTTGCCTTTGGTATTTTGGTGGTACAGTGGATTTTCAGCCGTGTCTGGCTCCGACGATTCAAGCAAGGGCCACTGGAATCAGTATGGCGCAAGCTGACGTATCGCTCCGTAAAGCCGAAGTGATATATCTAGCCTACTAACAAAATTGCTTTTCTAAAGCAGTTTTAACCATTAAAAGCATGAGTAGACAGCATACTGAAGAAATATTAAGAAAGCACGACCAGCGTGTTACTAATTAGAGAATAAAGCTACTGAGTAAAGTTACTGGTAAATTTTCAGTTTCAAACATGAAAGCACTGAGTCTAAATTGCTTATAAAAAAACATAGAAACACAATATCATGTTATGATGCCTGTTGTGTGCATGTACATGCATAGAAAAACGCAGGCATCAATTATAAATATATACTTATGAGAAATTTTGCCATTTTATCTGCGCTGCTTCTATCCTTAGCGTCTGCGCAGATATCTTACGCCCAAAAAGCGGACGACATTGTAGGGATATGGATGCCTAGTGAAGGTACTTCTTACATACAAATCTATAAAAATGACGATAATCAGAAGTACTATGGTCGTGTAGTTTGGCTTAAGGAGCCTAATGATGAGTCGGGTAAACCCAAAACTGATCCTGAAGGTGAACCAATTCTGAAAATGGTCAACTTAAAAGATTTTGTCTTTGACGATGATGAATGGACGGATGGTACAATCTACGACCCTAAATCTGGCAATCTATATTACTGCAGTATTGAACTGGCTAAGAAAGATAAACTAGAGGTAAGGGGTTCACTTGATCCCTTTGGGATTGTAGGCCGTACTGATGTATGGGTACGTATGAAAACCAAATAAAATAATATGAAGCCTACGTGTTGGCTATTACTGGCTGCCTCGCTCATGTGCACTACTACGCTAAGTGCTCAGGACGACGATTTTGATTTTAGCACACTAGTGCCTGCCGAAGAGGTTAAAGCTTTTTGCTCTAATCGAATATTGGGGGGTATGCCACAAAAGCTGGTGTCGGTTGGATATGATATACAGAGTAGCTATAACATGAATGTAGGCACCAAGAGTAACCTTCCAGGTATTGGCTTCCCAGAAACTGAGTATCAGGTAAATCGTACCAGTGAGTTTCGCATTGACATACAGTATCCGGTTATTTCTAAAAATAACGTTACGGTTGCACTGCAAATGAATTACCTACGCACCTTTTATGATATAGAAAATGCGAATACCAATAACGAATTGCCATTTCCCAATACGCTAGACGATAACGGGCTTAATAGCACCAGTATTTCTACCGTTGTTTTTAAGCCCTTGAATATGACCAACTTCTTGATATTGCAAGGCGGGATGGCCCTTAATGGTGACTATACCTTTGCCTATGTACAGCCTCTCTCCTACACTCGTTGGTTTGGTGCCGCCATATTTGGATGGAAGCCTACTGAGCGTAGGATGTGGGGCTTAGGTGTTGCGCGGACTTACCTGGGCGGTGCACTCAACTATTTACCCGTGCTTTACTACCAGTATGCTTCAACCAATAGCAAGTGGGGTTTGGATGTGCTCTTACCTTCCCGGCTCAACGTAGTATATAATTTTAATAAAAAGACTATACTATCATTAGGTCATAATTTTCAGGGCAATACCTACCGTCTCAATGCGCTGGCAGACAACATGGAAGGAGGGGTAGATCCTGAACTAAGGCGTTCTGAATTAAGGTTTCGGGCTATCCTTGACAGGGCCATTACCCGTACAGTTTGGTTTTCGGTACAGGCCGGCCTCAGGTACAACTGGGAGTTTAGTATAGACGATGGCGATTTTTTCAGGAGTTTGTTTTCTGACGATCCCTATCTGATTGAGAATTCTCTGGGCAACCCAGTGTTCGCTCAGTTTAGCATCAGTTGGGTGAGCCCTTAGTCCAGATTCAGCATAAATTTTTAATAATACCACCCGCCCGGATGGTGCTTTTTTTGTATACAGGCCTCGTCTATCTTGATGTTCGATTATGGGCAAATAACTCTCAGGAAGAATTTAGAGAATATGGCCACCAACTGTTTGACTTGATAGCCGATTATTATCGAGACATCAAGAAATATCCGGTTAAATCACTATTCAGACCAAAAAAGGCTCGCTTGGCGATCATCGTTCAAGTTTGAATTTAACACGCCCTAGTACCGAACTTTAAGTTCGCTGGGGGAATATCCAAAATATTTTTTGAAAGCGGTACTGAAATGCTGAGGGTTTTTATACCCAATTCTCGAACTAATTTCGGCAATATTCATCATACCCTCGGTCAGTAGCATCCTGGCCTCTTGCATCTTGATTTGATTCCAGTATCCGAAAACAGTGGTACCAAAAAGTTCTTTAAACCCCTTTTTTAAGGCAAATTCATTAGTGCCGACCTGCTGAGCTAAACTATTAAGCGTAAACGTAGCATTGAGCTGCTGATCTAGAATTTCTCGTGCCGCGTGAAGTCGCTCCTGGTGCTGCTTATCCATAGCGCAAAATACGTTGCAGTCATGATTTGTAATCTGCTCTAGTTGCAGCATGAGTAGTTCAATGATACTCGATTCTAAAAACATCCGCTTAAAATGCCCCGAACGGTCGCAATGTATGATCGCCTGAATTAAATTCATCATTTGGGGAGTAATCGGATAGTTGTGTGGTGTGATAGTAGTAGATTGTTTCCTTTCTATACTCTCCAGAAAAAGATCAAATAAATGACCGTCCGGAAGGTATTTCTTCAGGTAGGAGGGCTGTATATTTATCTCAAGTAATTTCACACTCTCCTTAGCACACCATTCAACGGAACCCTGAAATCCACAGGCGTAGATCAGATTATGTTGATTGGCATTAAAACTCAATTTTTGGGGAAAGTGAGGTGAATGGGCACGTGATAGTCCGCCTAAGGCAAAGTGCATTTCCACCGTTTCCATGTCGGTATCGAAATAGGCCACGGTAGGTTTTGACAATAGAAAATCTCCGTAACCAATATGAATACCTTCAAAGAAAGTCTCCTTATAAGTTCCTTCCCCTAGAAACCTATCAGTAGAGTACTCTTTTTCGTAGTAAGCAGCTCCCGGCGTCACAAAAGAGTCAGGATAATCAACCTCAATGACCAGTTCTTCTAGCTCGGCACCGTATATTTTCGTTCTCATAGGCCCAGTAAGGTAATTGTATAGTGTATTGAAACAAAAATGCACAGTGGCCCAATGAATTTCAATACCTACACATAGTGTATTTAAACTACTACATGTAGCTAAATCAGTCAAAAATTACGGCCTATTTTTGTTCCCTCGACCCTAAATCTTGACGGTACTAAATATACAGTCAATTGTTTTAAGTTACTCCGTCTTGCGTAAGTTTTTATCCGTTTCACGTAGGTGTTTTATTTAGGCGGTTACTAGATTTGAATTAATTTGAAATGATTCTAAATTACTGCCAACCTACATGACAATCATACCGAGCTTGAATAGTAGGCTCACCATCAATAGTGTTTTGAAGGTTGCCTTTTTGTTCTTTCTAACTACTGTGTTTCACCCCTTACTCGCTGGATCTAATCAATGCCGGGTTACATTGACCATTCTTGACGAAAACCGGGATGAGGTTATTGGGGCTTTCATTGAGATACTCGAGGTTGACCAGAAGGCAATTAGCAATGTTAGCGGAGAGGCTACTTTCCTACTCAGTCAGGGTAATACCTATACCCTATACGTTCGCTCATTAGGTTTTGAGACGGTTCAACGTACGCTAGAAATACCAGCTGACGGAGATTTTCAGCTACAAATTATTCTGAAAGAATCCGCTACGAGTCTAGATGAGGTAGTGATCAGTGGAAAATCGCAAGGAGCGGCAACGAAAGATCTTCCTTACAAGGCGCAGGTAGTCAATTTAAGCACCTTAAGAGCCCAGCCTATTCAAGTTACTACCCTATTAAATCAGCTCCCGGGGGTGAGAATACGGCAAGAGGGTGGTGCGGGAAGCAGTGCGAATATTATGCTAAATGGTATTGATGGCAAAGGAGTAAAACTCTTCGTTGACGGCATTCCGGTATATCTGCTAGGGGCAGGCTATGCCCTCAACACTATCTCACCGGGAATGATTGAAAATATAGAAGTATACAAAGGTACTATACCAGTAGACTATGGTTCCGATGCGTTGGGAGGGGTAATCAATGTTGTCAGCCGGTATGGTAATGCGGAATACGTGGATTTGAGCTACGGTTACGGTTCTTGGAACACCCACGAAGCATCCATTACGGTTCGAGAAAACTTTGGAAGTAGTGATGATTATTTTATCAATCTGGATGGATTTTATAATTATTCCGATAATGACTACTGGATGGACAATGTCGATGTTGTGGTCGATGATCTTTTTAATACTAAGAAAGGAAGTGCCCGCCGGTTTAATGATCAGTTTCAATCCCTACTCACTCGACTTCAGGTAGGTGTCAGAAATCAACGCTGGGCCGATGAACTGATGCTGATGTCCTCATTTTCTAAAATAGATCGAGAATGGCAGCACGGACTCAGAGCCGAAGTTCCCTGGGGCGAACCCACCTCTACCCAGGACTCCTGGAATGCGACTATTTCGTGGAAAAAGTATGGTAAATCAGAGCGATGGAACGCCTCTATCGTTGCGGGCTATACGAATGATCAACTCCATTTTGTAGATACCGCCCGGAGAACCTATTTCTGGGATCAGAACTTTGTTCCAAAAACGAATGGCGGCGAGTCAGGACTGTACTCTAACGGAACCCGTCCAGTAGTGACCACCCAGACCCTATTTAGTAGAGAAAGCTTTAGCTACTTGTTAAATGACCAGCACACGCTTAATCTAACCATGCTCCTAACCAATGATGAGGTACGCATTCGTAATGAAGTACTACCTCAAGAAGACCAGGATGGACTATTACCTCCCGAAAATT
>ERZ1740058.570-NODE-570-length-26266-cov-7.480943_pt1 | contig 26266 bp, 26 predicted proteins | sample MGYA00581745_ERZ1740058 | MGnify/ENA primary metagenome ERZ1740058 (study PRJEB43018, sample SAMN04849742) | marine metagenome | isolation source: floating plastic debris | place: Pacific Ocean | collected 2008-08-30 | study: EMG produced TPA metagenomics assembly... | reverse complement strand
GCCTGGTGATGCGCACGACTTTGCTGGGCATGTTGGATGGGCGTTCTACCCGAGATATTGAGCAGGGGCTAGAGGCGGTGAGAAGCGGTGAGCAAAATCGCTACGATTTTTCGTCTCGTGGGTTTAGCGGTGCTATTGAGAAGAACGCCTACGGTCATATTCATATTTACGTTCAAGAATAGAGTGGCTGCGTGCTGGACGGTTAGTACTGGCTATGTTGTATAGGCGTTTTATGGGCATCAACTTTGGGTGGGTAAAAGATAAACAGCGTACAGCCTGTTTCTGACTGGGGAACATGGCTGGAACCGACTGGATGATGAATAAAGGTTCCTACTGGATAATCTCGAATGTCGTCATTAAACGTGCCGCTAACCACAAAGACTTCTTCTGAGTTATCGACGTGAGTATCGATCCCTTCCCACTGCGCGCCCGCTGAGATTTCAACGACCATTGCCCGTGCGCTCAGCTCTCCTTGCCACAGCTGCCGAACGGATATGCCTGGCGATACGGGTTGAGAGGGGATGTCTTTAGTACTTTTCCAAACAATTTCATTCACAGAACTAATCTCCTTTTTTAACCACATCTTTTCAGTCACATATGGAGATTAGCAGCTAACATCTTTCTATCAATATGAATTATCTGAAGCGTTAATTCATTTATGTCGATATTAAATCAAGATGGAATTTAGGCATTTGCAGACCTTTCAAGCGGTTGCGGCTGAAGGTAGCTTTCTCAAGGCTGCGGCAAAGCTTCAGTATGCGCAGTCTACGATAACGCTGCATATTCAAAAGCTGGAAGAGGCGCTAGGCGTTCAGCTTTTTTTGCGCAAAGGGAGACAAACAGAGCTAACGGTCGCCGGTAGAACGCTACAGAGTCATGCTGACCACTTGCTCTACAGGGCGGAACAGCTTCAGCAGGCGATGACCGGTGTGGTGACTGGCGAAGCGGGGCAGCTGCGAATTGGGTCGGTGGAGCCTGTTGCGAGTGTGCAGCTTCCGCAGGTTCTAGTGGCGTTTTGCCGTCAGTATCCTAAGGTGCGACTCACACTTGAGGTCGGTGTGACGCAGGCTATTAGCCGTAAGGTTGCAAATGGAGCGTTAGATTTAGCGCTTTGTTCACCGCCGGCGGCAAACTTAGGTCTGGGTTTTGAGCCTCTTTTTCAAGATTCAATCTCTCTTCTTTTGTTGAAATCACATGCTTTGTCAAAAGTGAAAGATATTACGGTTTCTGATTTGGCTGAAGAGCGCTTGATTTTGACTGAGGAGCACTGTCCCTATCGAGATGTGTTGGAGAAGGCGTTGCTCTCTAAGGGGATCAATCCGTACTCAGGGATTGAAAGTATGAGTTCAGGTGCGCTGAAGCAGATGGTTCGCTATGGATTGGGGATTGGTGTGTTGCCTGCGGGTGCGATCGCTCCTCTACCTCCAGATACCGTTGAGCGTCGCTTGAGTGATTTGGATTTGAAGCTATCGATCGGTTTGATTATGAATCAACAGATTACTGTTGTGGGTTCAGCGCTGTCTTCTCTAGCAGGGTCTATTCAGGCTCATCTGAGTACAACAAACTGAAAAAAGTATAAAAGCGGACGCGGTTCATCTAAAGTTCGCTTCACTATCGAATTTCGCTGTGGCAATTGCTTTTAAGATAAGACAAGGTATCGTCTACTAAGTCCTCTACCGTGACACGACTTAGCGCGGGCTCAGAGAACGCGAAATTGAAGAGCATTTTGTCTTTGAACGTAGCCACCGCGGCACAGAATATTCCTCCAAATATGCCTTGAGAGGACATGAAACTGATTTCTTCGAGTTCTAGTGGGCCATAGTGCGCCGGAATGTCAACTTTTCCGACGTTAGAAACCTCAACCGTTAGAGGCGCTTTATTGACTAGAGGAGAGTTATTAGGATCGACCAGTAGATCGCCAAATAGCGCTTTAAACAGGGTAAAGATATTAAACATCTCACCACGGTGGAGGCTTTGCTCAATTTCTTGCTTGACGCCTCTGGCTAACTGCCAAAAATGAGTACTATCCGTGATGGTATGAAGGGTTGTTACCGTAGAGGCTAACCCGCCTAAGTCTTGATTGCCGACGGCAGGCGACAGACGCCTTCTTAAATCCACCATAGAACGACAGGTAAATGAAAACTTCTTCGTTTCAGATAGTTTTATATTATTGGCAACTGCCAACAGCATGGCGGCGCATAAGGCTCCTTGAACAGTTGTCTTTTCGATTCGGCATTGCTTTAGCAAAGCTTTAGTCAATGCTGGTTCAATTTGTCTGTGGATGACGTTACAGGTGCGCTCTTCTATGGGTACAAGCTTTTCAAAGCTGAGCATTTTGGGCCTGAAGTAAAGCTGTTTGAGTGTGGTTCTTAACAGCCACAAAATCCCTGAGGCTTTTCCTCTATAGCCTTTGTGTGCATTGGGAAACAGAGATTCTAGAGACGGTAGAAAGGGTAGGGTAGGGATGCGAAATGGAAAGGTGCTTCCGCTTTGTATATCTCCGCAGTAGCTGAGCATTTCTGACTGTAGTGAGATGGATGATAGTCCATCACTAATCGCATGGTGCGTCGTTGTAATGAGATAACTAACCGTATTATCGCTGTGGCAGACGAGTGTTGTTCGCCAGAGATGCTGACTGCTGTTAAGTGATTGATTAAGCTCGTTGAGCGTAACCTGTTGCCAGGTTTCATGATCGGCAGCCTGGATTACCCGAAGGGAGGCATTCTCCGCAAGCCTTTTCCTAAAATCCAATTCGCCAGTCGAGCTGTCAATGCAGCACTGTAGCTTAGGATGGCGTTGCTCAACAATTTTTAAAGCCTGTTCAAGTGCGGCTGTAGAAATAGCGCCTTTGACTTTGCTAATTGTCACTACGTTGAGCGAGCTAGCAATCTGATTCAAGACTTCAAAACCCGCCTCAACAGGTGATAGCGTACGGATAAATTTCATAGAAATCTGTTTCTTTGCTGAGCACTTCACCCGCCAACTTAAGCGGCGATCGAGAAGAAATGGGGAAGATAGAAGAGCTGCGGTTTAAGCTATAGACCTTAGCCTTGCGCGAGCGCATTATGCTGTTTTATTAAGGTGGCTTACTGAATTGAGAGGAGCTGAAAGGCTATGGAAGAATCCCTACAACGCCCACCTTTGCTATCGAGCAAGGCAGCTGGCTGGGAGAAGGTACAGGTTGAATATCACCGTCAGCCTGCGCATGCAATAGCGTCACAGATTTTTCCTGTTCATATTGTAGAAGTCGGCTTACGCTACGATGCGTCAGCACTGAAGGTGAATGGACGGCTCTATGAGTCTTTTGCGCCAGGCAATATTGCCATCCATCCTGCCCATGAGCCGATTAGCATTGAGTCTTATGGAGAGGCAGAGTTTATTGCGATCGCACTCCAGCCTGCTTTATTTAGCACCACTGCCGAAAAGCCGCTTGAAAGCATCGAACTGATACCACAATTCTTTGGGCAAGATCCACTCATTTTCCACTTGGCCCTAGCGTTAAAGCAAGCGCTTAAACAGCCGAATGACCCATTTTACGCCGAGTCTATGGCCACGGCGCTGACGGCGCATTTGCTCCAACAATACACAGGTAAGCCTGAGGGGGCAATCGACTGTGCTGGTGGTTTGTCTACCTATCAGCGTCAGCAAATTGTCAATTATGTTCATACTCATCTCAATCAACCCCTTAATCTTTCTAGCTTGGCGGGTGTTGTTGCCATGAGTCCTCACTACTTCGCAACGCTATTCAAGCAATCGATGGGGACATCTCCTTATCAGTATGTCATTCAATGTCGAATTGAACGGGCTAAAAAATTGCTGGCTTGTTCACAGCTAAAGATTGTTGATATTGGGTACCAGGTGGGGTTTCACAGCCAAAGCCACTTTACAAAGGTGTTTCGCGATCGCACCAGTGTTACCCCAAGCACCTACAGAAAGTCCCTGTAGAGGCGTCACGGCTGTATGCCTGAGGCGAAGCCTGTGGATACAAATATCCTTTTTAAGGCACACCTTAACGGGGTATTACTTCAAGAGAATTCTGATCAGGCTCTGAAGATCAGGCTCTGAAGATCAGGCTCTGAAGATAGTGATATTTTTCGGAAGAATTTATAAGACAGTTGCTACTGTGCTCGCATAATCTTTGAGCAGCCAAGTCGTCTCTCTAGCAGTTACATACCATGCGCTCTGAAGCTCTTCAGCTGTATCAGCCGATTAACACCCTCAAGCCAGTTGCCGATAATGTTTGGATTATCGATGGGCCTATTGTGTATATGGATATGGCTATTGCCCAAACGCCTTTTCCCACGCGGATGACCGTCGTGCGTTTAAACAACGGTGACCTATGGTGCCATTCTCCGATTGCGCTAACGCCAGCGCTAAAGGAGACAGTGGATGCACTCGGTAGCGTGCGTCATCTAATTTCCCCCAATAAAATTCACTATGCTTATATCGGTGAGTGGGCGGATGCTTATCCTGATGCGATCGCTTGGGCGTCGCCAGGTGTTCGCGATCGCGCCGCTGCGCAAAAGATTCCGGTTACTTTTCAGGCGGACCTGGCAGAACAGGCCCCTGCCGAGTGGGCTGCTGATATCGATCAGCTTATTTTTAAGGGGAGTCGGTTTATGGATGAAGTCGTTTTCTTTCACAGAGCCAGCCGTACGCTGATTTTGACTGACCTGATTGAAAATTTTGAACGAGAGAAAGTGCGCGATCGCTCATTGCGCTGGTTGCTAACCCTAGCTGGAAATGTAGACCCGGATGGCAAGGCACCGCTCGATCTGCGGCTGACTTTTTTAGGAAACAAAGCACAAGCGCGCCGCAGCCTGAAACAATTGTTCCAATGGCAACCAGAAAAGATCGTTTTAGCCCACGGACACTGGTATCGGACTCAGGGAGCCGCTGAACTTAAGCGAGCCTTCCGCTGGCTTGGTGAACCATAATTCGAGCCTCAACGTATGACCTTTCACAGTTTAGTGTCCCTGTTTTTTGCCATGATCTTTCTGGCGGCTATTCCCAGCATGAGCGTGCTGACTGTCGTTGTTCGCTCACTCTCCTCTGGGTTTTGGCATGGCAGCGTCACCGCTCTTGGAATTGTTGTGGGCGATATTGTTTTTATTTTGGTAGTCGTTTATGGCCTATCTATTATTGCTACCACGCTAAGCGGTGTTTTCCTGGTAATCAAAGGTGTTGGTGGTGTTTATTTGCTTACTTTGGGGCTGACCCTATGGCGTGTAAAACCAACGGCTTTACCCGTCGAGCGAGTCGGTAAGTCTTCCTGGATATCCAGCTTCTTGAGCGGTCTATTGATTACCCTGGGCGATCAAAAAGCTATTTTGTTTTATATTGGTTTTTTACCTGCTTTTGTAGAGCTGTCTTCGCTGACAAGGACCGATGCGTACTTAATTATTGCTACGACTGTTGTGGCTGTTGGTGGCGTGAAGATTTTTTATGCATACATGTCAGGCAAGGTCAAGGGGCTATTGCAAAGCCCTAAAATCAATAAAATGGTCAACCGGGTTGGGGGTAGTGCCATGATTTTGACGGGAGTATATTTGGTGATTGCATCAGTTGCTAGCGGGATAGGGCAACGGCTCTGATAGTAACTGATGCAGTGAATACGGCTTTGTCTTTGCTCCAAAATTGGGGGACTTGAGCCATAGTTTAACTCCTAGATAATGTAGTGTTGGTTTGTGCTGATATGGTTTTGTAGAACTGTGCGATGTCTTGGCGCGATCGCAAATGATAAACTTGCTTTGTCTCCTTTGCTTTCTTTACATAGTCTCGGTACTTTGGTGTGAGTTTGGTATGGCATAGCCACACGGTGCGATAGGAAGTCAGTGTTCCTTTTAACAGCGGGCTATTTTCTGGCCAACCTGCGGGCGGCACCCAGGCCCCTAACAGAAATCGCTTTGTTACCCACCAGTAGTGTTGCAACACAGGCATATCGAGATAAACCAGGGTATCGGCTACGGCCAAACGATTCCAGAGGGTATCTGGCGAGACAAAGCCATCGATAATCCACTGGTCTTGTTGTAATAGTGCATCGTGGGCGGCTTTGAACTCGGCGTGGGGGACTTCACCGCCACCGGGCTTGTACTTCAGCGAATCCAGCGGCACCCAGGGCAAGCCTGTTATCTCAGCTAGCCGTTTGCTTAATGTGGATTTACCGCCACCTGTATTGCCAAACACGGCAACTTTGTTCATTCCTTGGCTCATTTAAGTTTTCTCCTACATTGCAATCATGATGTGAACGGATGCTTATCAAATTGCTGGGCGGTGTCACCAATTTTGAGCCAGTTTGGTTTTTCTGACACAAACTCATGGAAACTATTTTCAAGGTCAATCTCCTCATCTATGCAGTTGGCCGCTAGGGGAAATGAAGCCTCTTCGGATAGCACTTCCCCTAGTGCAGAGCCACAGACCGAGCAAAAGCAGCGATTGTACTTGTAGGGATGTTCGGCTGGGTAGGTGGCTATGCGATCGCGTCCTTGAGTAATCTGAAACGTTTCGGCTTTTACAAATACAAGCGTGCTTGCGCCAACTTTTCGACATCTGCTGCAATGGCAGGTTCCCATCATACTAGGCACTTCCGTCAGTTCGAATTGAACGGCGCTGCAACAACAACTTCCTTTTATTACTGTCATTTGTCCTCCTATGTTTGACGTTAGTTGGGATGTTCAGAGGAAATTACTATCCGCTATCCCAGGCTGATAACAACTTTTCCTTTGTGCTTACCTTTACCAAAATACTGAAGCCACTTGGGGATTTCGCTCAGTGAGTAGGGGCCGTCAACAATCGGCTTAAGCTTTCCTGCCTTGAAGAGATTGTTGATATACGCTAAATCTTTATTGGGTTTTAAATTCACTATTCGTACGTTCTTGCCAGATAACAGGCGGATAATTGGGCCTAATAAGAAGGCTTGCAGCAGTCGTGGTGTTAGGCCGCCTACGGTCACATAAGTACCCCTAGAATTCAGCACGCGTAGATACTTGAAGATAGAACGATTCGTTTTGGTATCTAGTATCAAGTCGTAACGCTGTGGACGTTGAGTGAAGTCTGTTTGGGTATAGTCAATGGTTTTAGCAAAGCCAGCCGAATGCATTGAATCGAACTTGCTAGCGTAATCAACACCAGTGACATTCTCTCCTGCAATCTCATGAGCGATTTGCACGCCTAACGTCCCTACGCCGCCGCCTGCACCGTTGATTAATACCGTTTGTCCAGGCTGAAGCTGGCCTTCATCAACCAGCCCTTGTACTGCCAGCATAGCCGCATGGGGTATAGCTGCCGCTTCGACAAAGCTCATGCTTTCTGGCTTCGCGGCTAGAGCCGTTTCAGGCACACAAACATACTCGGCAAACCCACCAAAACCACACTCAGAAATGTCTCCATAGACTGCATCATCAGGTTGAAATTTGGTGACATTTTGACCAATCGCCTCCACTTCTCCCGCAATTTCAGCACCGGGGATCTGAATATTGGGCTTGAGTAAACCACAGAGTAAGCGGATATAAAAGGGGGTACCTCTGACCAAACACCAATCCCAGTCATTAATAGACGTAGCATGGACTTTGACAAGAACCTCGTGCTCGTTGGGAGTAGGCTTAGCTACATCTTTCAGCTCTAGGTCGCTGGCAGACCCGTATTGAGTCAATACGATAGCTTTCATATGGCTTCGGCCTCCATCTTTGGTTTTACACCGATTATGGCTATGCACATCCGTTTCGACCAGCCAATGCCATAGTCGAACGATTGCCGGGTTTCAAGGCCCGCCGCTTGTAGTAATAAGTCCAATTGGCTGGCAGTATACCCTCGATGTTGCCAGCGCAAGGACATGAAGGCTTGACCTAATCCTTTTCGAGTGACTGAGCCAGTCAGCGGGGCACCCGGTTTTAAGACTCGAACCATCTCACGCAATGTTTCTACGGGTTCGCTCATGTGCTCTATGACATGGGCAAAAATAACTGCGTCGAAGGATTCATCGGCAAAAGGTAAGCGCCGAATATCACCGCATCTCAAGTCGAGAGTCTGACAGCGATTCTCTAGGATCTGTTGGGCGTGGGTCAACATCGGGGACGAAATATCGACACCAGAGATATGCATTGGCTGATTGATATTTTCTAAAAGTGCAAGACTAAAGGCCCCTGTTCCTATCCCACAGTCAAGAATGTGGGATGTATGGTCAAGATGACTCAAGTGGGTACGCACTGTCTCATTATTGAACAGTAGGTGATAATCATGGAGCTGACCCAGACGCGCCAAATTATCGTGCCATTGATCAGCAGATGAATCGTACATTGAGCGAAGTGTTTCGATGTTGGGAGCCGTTCTCCAGCGAGCTGATGTTGGAATTGTGGTCGTTCGTTGCATGACAAAGTCGCCCTCTCTAGTTGCAGAGGGTAGTGTGGTTTGTAGATTGAATTTCTAAAAAACTATGATCTGTAAGGAATACAGAGGTATTCCAAGAAATAAGACGGTGATCAATCCACCATTTAAACAAACGTTTGTATAAAACGGATTGACTACTGCTCGCATCACTCAGCAGGTATGACAATCTTCTTCATAGGCTTTCTCTTCTGGCTTTTGGCCATTTCCAGATGTATCCAAAGATGACTAGCATTGTTGCCACTTCTACAGTTGCAAAAAACACATAAGAGAGTGGCGTACTATCTCCTAATGAAGGCACCAATGATGGCACGACAACCCACAAAATAGTCAGCGGGACAGCCACGAAGTGCGCCCAGCGGTTGGCCTTATAGTTAAGAATGCGAGACAGTACAACCATGGCGATCGCAACTTCCATCAGCACCGCAAAGAGCAACACCGTACTGCCTGTCAGAATCTGACTCAGTTGATTTAACTCTTCCACATATCCTGGCCGTAATGTGCCAAGAATGTCTGCATAAATCATGTTCAAGAGTACAAAAATCCACAGGGTAGACAGTAGCGATTTTCTCTCTGAATCTGTCATTCGTTTGTTCGATTTCATCCCGTTCTCCTATTCTTGAGATTGCCTGATACTGGCGAATTCTGCTTCAATTTAGAAAACACATGAAATTGCTGCTATCTAATTCCCGCGACCTTGGCACATTCTTGCGCTCAAGTTTAACGATGGCGCTAAACTTGAGTGAAGTTCATCAGCTTGAGGCTGCTGTAATTTTGCTTAAAGCATCTGATTGTTGCTCATCTCTTGGTTGATGCCCATGTCCTATGCTCAGTTTTCATCCTCTGAAGGGCCTTCAACACCGGAGTGGCATGTCACCCAGCAGTGGGGACCGCTTGGGATTCGACATGCGTGTCAGACCTGTCGTTGGGGGAATAGTGCAGAAGCATGGCGTTACCAAAACGAACATACTCTGGGGCTATTCTTGTCGCCGCGTCCCTTCAAGTTTGCTCATCGGCAAGATAGCCGAAGCCATTCAGGGCTCTACAGCAAGGGCGACTTGCTCGTTACACCAGCCAATACGACACTGGCGACTCAAGCCGAGGGCAATGTTCATATTGCACAAATACGGCTTCAGGACTCGTTTTTACGCCAGGTGGCGGCGGAGACGATAGAGCAGGATGGTGATCGCATTGAACTTGTTCCCGCGTTTCAAACCCGTGATCCCCAAGTTGAGGCGATCGCAACCCTGCTCCTAACAGAGCTACAGCAAACATCTTCTGGTAACCGGCTATACACCGACTCACTAGCTAATGTCTTAGCGGTCCATTTGCTACGGCATCACGCGACCACTCGGCCCAATCTGCCGACTTACAAAGGTGGACTTCCCCAGCGTCAGCTGCTTCAGATCTTGGACTACATTGATGTCCATTTAGGTCGTGATATTACCCTAGCTAACTTGGCCAACCTTGTCGGAATGAGTCAATTTCACTTTGGGCGTCTCTTCAAACAGTCCATGGGCCTGTCGCCTTATCAGTACCTTTTACAGCAACGGGTAGAGCGAGCAAAACAGCTATTGAAGCAAACGGATAAACCATTGGTAGAAATCGCGTTGGATTGCGGCTTTAATAGCCATAGCCATTTTGGCCGCAAATTTCGGCAGCTAACTGACACAACACCAAAAGCCTATCGTGTTCAATAGCACATGTAACTGGATCAGCTAGATTTAGACCATTTCCATGCGTACCCAGCGATCAAAAGCAATGTAGCGCATTCAACGATGGCGAAGAATGCGTCATCGAGATCGGGGGTTAAGTTGTTGCCAACGATCATCACAATTATGACGATGGCTGCGATGAGATTTGCTCGCCAGTTTAATTTGACGTTTAGAACCTGCGTGAGGAAAATCATGCTGATGGGGATTTGCAACACAATGGCGGCAGTAAGCAACAGTCCTTCGGGTATTTGCGCGTCGTCGGATGTCTTTGCCAATATTTCTTCGAGAAAGCCGGTTCGGGCAAACTCCTGAATATCGCAGAATAGCATGTTGAACAATACGGCTATCCATAATGCTGAAATCTCTACCCTCGTCTTAATTAAATGGTTGTGTGAGATTGCTGTCATACTGATCTCCAAAGTGGGTCGCCCAATAGCGATTTGCGTTGACAGCTAAACAGTACGAAGAGATGTGGGGAGCTGTAATCCCCAGGTGTGGGGAGTGGACATGGGGATTGTAGAGCAGATGAAGGACGTCTAGTTCTCTGGGGCTGAGAGCATCGGGCAAAGATATGGGAGTGGGGGTGCGGAAGTAGTTTTGTTTTTTTGCGCCCAAGTTTTTGATGCGGCTAGTAGTTTGTTGGCGTAGGCTGGGTGATTTGGCGAGTGGTGGCTTCTTGCAGTAAGCGCTGTATGGGTGCGCCTGCTTCGGCGAATAGGCAGATGTGGTGTTCGGGTTCGGCTAGGGTGAGGGCGCGTTTTATGGGTGCGATCGCCCGTCGCTCTCGTCGCATTGATAATCGTGCCTATAATCGCACCTGTAATAATATCGTCACGCTTGAGTGTATGGTTTTACTGAGCGCTTGCCCTCTTTCAGGCGTTGAACTGAGAAACAAATCTAGAGATTTTTTATGAGTAGGCTTATTCGTAGAATCGGCGGTGTTGTCTTTCTCTTGTCTATCATTATTCTGCCGATTATTCTGCTGAATCGATTGGGTGTAAATGAAGAAGCCATTCGAGCAGGTGTAGAAAAAATGGGTATCTGGGCACCGCTGGGGATATTTACGTTGCGCTTTACCAGTGTGTTATTTCCAGCGCTGCCATCAGAAGCGTACTCTATCTTAGCGGGAGGCGTATTGGGATTTGGGAAGGGGCTGGTCACTGTTTGCGTGTCAGATTTAATCTCTTGCACACTTTGCTTTTGGATCGCGTCTAACTATGGCCGAGGGGCTGTGACCCGACTGGTAGGTAAGCGCTTTATGTCTCGCGTTGATCGCTTTACTCAGAAACGCTTAGAGCGCAATTTCTTTCTGATGACAGCGTTTTTAATGACTGGATTCTTTGATTTTGTCGCCTACGGGGTGGGTTTGGCTAAAGCCCCTTTACGTAAGTTTCTACCGGCACTCATGCTAAGTATTGCCATTTCCAATCCGCCTGTTGTGGCTATAGGTGCGGGGCTGTTGTCAGGGAGAAGGCAGGTATCACTAGTGGTGTTTGCCGTACTGGGCGTTTTTGGATTAGCGTTGCTGACTGGTTGGTTGCAGCGACGTAAAGAAGTCTCTGAAAATTCAGCAAATTAGTAAACTACCAAAAGACAGCAATCGCCTTACAACTGCAACCTTAATATGATTCAATAGTTTAGCAACCTCATCGTTAAGTTCTTACCTGCGTGAGTCTGACTGTGTTCAAATCTCCCAGCGACGATACCAGTCAAGCTTGGCTCTATCTCTCATATGCACAGGCAAACAGTTCACAGCATCTTCAATTGCCTGCTGGCGCAAAAGACAAATCTTAGACATCATTGTAGACAGTTCAGCCTTCTCTTTCGCCGTCAGAGGACCATGATTGGGTCGAGTGACTAGCCACAGCATTTTACCGGTTATCCTTTTTAACTAAATATCACCTCAACCTTAAATAGGAATCGTAAAAAATGTCAGTCCGAAATGCAAGAAGCGCATAGTCTAATTGCTAAAATTGCAGGCTAACTAGTCTATGAACTTCTGCCTGCTTACGCGGAATCATATCTCGATTAAGACAGGCTATGGGTTTGTGTTCAGAATACCCAGGTAAATGCGGCGATTTGGGCTATTCCATCAACTATTACATCAGCAGTGGCCTGGGCAAAGTAGGGTGCCAGTTATTTTGATAAACAGGTTCTGGCTTATAAGGTGTTTGTGGCGGTGAGTATCTTTACAGAATAGAATCATTGACGGTTGGAGAAAGCACCTTTGTACTCTTCTATGCGGCGTGGTCTTGGTCTGGGTTGGTTTTGTCTTTTGACACTCTTCAGTGCTGGTGTGATTGTTTCAATGGATCACGAGATTGGCAGCTTGTACAGCGCACTTTCGCGGCATCTCGGCTCTACGCTCGTTGTAGCAGCTCCCATCGCGGCAGCAGCAGCGGTACCACTTGTCTTGTTCAATCGCAGGCAATGGATACGCGGATTAGCTATTGCACTCTCTCTAGGCGCAATTATTTTTAGCATTTTATTCTTTGCGATCGCCCCTACGCCTTCGCTGACGATCAAAACGCTTGCAGTTCTATATCTCCGGGCAATTCTTATGCTGGGCAGCTGGCTGGTTCTAGTCTCTTTGCCTCCCGCTCTATTGTTTAGCAGACGCTAGATGCTGTTTAGCAGACGCTAGATGCTCTCTGGTCACTACAAGCCGCTCCGAGCTTTATAGCATGGGCCATGTTGATCGCAGGGTGAGCTTAGCTGCAATCAACTGGTCAAATCTACAATCTTTTCAAAGTCAAAGTTTTCTACTAGCTGCTGAATATAGTGCTTAAGCGGACGCTGTTCTAACGGAATCTCTTCTAACAAATGAGAAACCTCTTTTGCGTTGACCTTAGTTGCCGCCTGATGCAGCTTTACTCTCCACTCCGATGACATGACTTGTAGGTCTGATGCGGTAATCTGTGAGATCTGGTCTGAGTGCATCTGCTGCTCGCTTACAGCCTTACTTTCGGACGTGCTGTAGAGATACTGAACGTCTAAAAAATCGGCTATTTTCTCAAAGATGATCTCTGTTCGAAAGGGCTTGCAAACAAAATCGTCGCAGCCAGCGGCGATCGCCAATCGCCGCTCCGACGTAAAAGCACTCCCTGTTAGCGCAATAATGGCTGGCTGCGAGTAGGTTTTGTTCGCTCTAATCTGTCTGACTGCTTCGTATCCGTCCATCACGGGCATTCGTAAATCCATCCAAATTAAATCGGGCTGCCATGCCTGACAGAGGGTAACGGCCTGCAGGCCATCACAGGCCTCTTGGATCTCAAACCCAATCGGAGAGAGCAAATCGACTAAGATCTGCCGATTCTTGGGCATATCTTCTGCAACCAAAATTCGGCGGACGGGCTGACTAGCCGCTAATCCTATAACCGTTCGATTGGCTTTTGAGCGTGACGGTGTCCCACGCTCTTTCGCCGGTTCTACTTTCACCGAAAATGAAAACTGACTGCCTACGCCTATCTGGCTAGATAAAGACAGCTCCCCGCCCATTATTTCTACAAACTTGCGACTAATGGGCAGGCCTAATCCTGTTCCTTCAGGGTGAGAGAGCTGACTCTTCGCCTGTATGAATGGATCGAACAGCACGTCTCTATCTTCTACAGAAATGCCAGGTCCCGTATCTTCAACCTCAAACGCTAACGTCAGTGAGTCTTGCTGATTTGCTGATGCATGTTCGCCGCTTGGCGCTGTTGAAGTCGCCACCTGAGCGCGCAACTGAATACGGCCCGCCTGCGTAAATTTCACCGCATTACCGACCAAATTTACCAACACCTGCCGTAGCTTACTCTCATCAGCATGCACATATTGCGGCAGATTGTTGGCCTTTTGCAACGTTAGCTCCAGTCCTTGTGAATTTGCCTTGAACTGAAACATCGTATGAATGCCCACCAGTAGCCCATGAAGGTCAAAATCGTGAGGAGTGAGTGAGACTTTTCCGGCCTCGATCTTGGACATCTCTAAGACATCATTGATTAAGCTCAGCAAGTGCTCCCCGCTTTGGTTAATAGATTCTAAATAGCCCTGCTGCTGTAGATCTAACGCGCCATTGCGAGTCATCAGCTGGGTAAAGCCTAAAATCACATTCAGGGGAGTTCTCAGCTCATGGCTCATGTTTGAAAGAAATTGGCTCTTGGCTTTGTTGGCAACTTGCGCCTCTTGCGTCGCTCGCTGTAAATTCTCTTCGGATTGCTTGCGATCGCTAATATCTCGAATCATCACCAGTACATCTTGTTTCCCACAGGGAACCACTCTTACCTCCTCCCAGGCCACACGGTCGGCTGCGACTATATGTTGTTCATAAACTTGAGTGGTGCGTGTACTGAGCGCTTCGTCAACTGCAGCCATTCGTTTACTCACGATCTCTTGCGGTAAGATACTGTTCAAATCAGCGCTTTTCAGCGGCGGATTTAACAAAGGCACATTTTGACCAGAAGAAACCACCTCGTACATTGGGCTACTTTTGTGCATCCGTAGCATCAGGTCAGGAATCGCTTGGAAAAGGGCCTGCTGGGTGTTTTCGCTCTGTTGCTGGGCAATTGCTGCTGTTCTTAACTTGGAGATAATTGCAGTAGCGATCGCAATAACCAGTCCTGTCAGGAAAAAATATAGCCCAAAGCGATAGAGATTCGCCGTGCGAACGGCCTGCTGATAGGCCATGTCATAGCTTTCGACAAGCGATCGCCCCTGCTGCCGAGTTGGTATGGATAGTGCATTTTCAATCAGTTCATCTGTTTCCAGGCGCTTCTCCAAAATGATATTGGCATGGGCAAGCGAACTGGCGATGTCTGCATTTTCTGGGCCAGCCAGCGAATTGATTTGCGTAATATCTTGCTGAATACGAGAGATAGTTCCGTCAGTCGTCGATAGATTAAACAACAGAACGTCTTGCAGTAAAGTATTTAAGCGTGTGACCAGCTCTGGCGCAGTTGCTGGATTAGCAGAAAGGTCTTCAACGGTAATGGGAAAATAGGCCAGAGAATTTCGTAAGACAGAGTGCCTAGAGTTGAACTGTTGAATTAAAGCGCTTTTTGTTTGCCACAGCCGTTGACTTTCTGCGACCTGACGCTGCAGCTGCTGGCGATTTCGGCCAATAAAACTTGGCGGCGAGGCCAAACGCTCATTGAGTGTTCGAATTCTAGCCTGCCTATCAACAATCGAATCATAGTTATTCAATAGTCCTAACCGAAGCTGAAGCAAACCCTGATTCATTCTCGCATCCTGCTCTTGGAGCTGGCGAAGCGTACTTACATACTGATTGTGCTCAGCTAGGCTGACAGACTGAGACTTAGTCCACAGCAGCAAAAACAACAGAGCAACTCCCATTGGCAGCACATAGTCACCGAGCCAGGGCGGTACTTTTTGGCTGATTTTAGATAACCGGCTTAGCATATGAGCTGGTAAACGTTTATTCCGCAGCATTGACATTGGTTAATGTTTCTCCTGCTAGTATCTCTGCTGTCGGCATCTCTCCCGTCAGCGTTTCTAAAAACTCAGCCATTAGCTCAATATCTGTATCAGGAATAGGTCTCCCTAGCTGATACTTCACCATAACCTCAATCGCTTCAGTCAGCGTTTGCGCACTGCCATCGTGTAGATAGGGCGGTGTGATCGCTACGTTTCTTAAGCTTGGCACTCTAAACACATGGCGATCTGCGTCTTGCCCGGTGACGTTAAATCGACCCAGGTCTGCCTTGCGAATGCCTCCTCTATCAGCAAAATAGTCACCTATTACCCCGAACTGTTGAAACATATTGCCGCCAATGTTTACGCCCTGATGACAGCTCACGCAGCCATAGGTCTTAAACAAATCGTAGCCCGCTTTTTCGGCAGCAGAAAGCGCCGACGTTTCGCCACGGAGATATTTGTCAAAGGCGGCATTGGGCGTTATCAGGGCTGATTCGTAGGTGATAATCGCATCAATTACATTCTCTTTGCTGATACGGCTGTCATAAATAGCTTCAAATGCCCGCTGGTACTCGTCAATGTTTGCTATCTTCTGTTCTATGTCTTCCCACTGACTCCCCATCACTGTTGGATTTTGCATCAGCGAATCGGTATGGTCAAACAGATTGTCATGTTCACCGTCCCAGTTGAACCGAAAGTTATAGACAACATTAAACACTGTAGGTGTGTTCACTTTGGTCAGCGCATTATCAATACCGGGCGAATAGCGTTTGCCATCAGCTCCGCCGACGGCAATCTTGTGACAGCTAGCGCACGAAATCTGATTGTTTTTAGATAGCCGAGGTTCATTGAAGAGTCGTTCACCCAGCGCGTATTTGTCCCGGCTGTAGGAGACCTGGGTGGGAATGGGTTGAATCGGTTCTCTCTGGCTGTTGATAGTTTCTGCATTTTTGTTAGTGAGTAGTACTTCGTTAGGGGTCTGTGCCTGCTGCCAAATGAGGGCGATCGCAATGGCCACCGCAACTAGCCCAACGCGATAAATGCGCCGCAAATTCTGCCGAGTGAGATATCGAGAGAAAAAAGGTTTACTCATGTCTACGCGCTATTACATCTCTCAACATCATTCGGCTAGAACCTAAACCTTAGGTATTATATTATTTGATTAACTAGAGGCTGTATAAAAAGTCTCAGACAGGCAAGCAGAAACAGGTAAGCAAGACAGGCAGCAGGACAGGCAAGCCAGACGGATAAGCAGAACGGACAAGCAAGACATTCAAAACCTACCCAGGCACAGAGATCTATACATTCTGGAATAGCAAAATATGCATCAGTCAGCCATAGACCCTGCTGTAGAACCAGCGCTCACTAGTCCAGAATCCTCTCATCAAGATTCTGTAGGGCTAGCGCGCTCTGTAGCCTCATCGCCTGGCGATATTCTTTTAGTAGACGACACCTTAGACAACCTGCGAATTCTCACTGCACTGCTGAGCCAGCGCGGATATGATGTGCGCGGTGTAAGAACCGGCGCAGCGGCTCTAATGGGCGCAGCAGCGCAGCCTCCCGACCTGATCTTGCTAGATATCAACATGCCAGGAATGAGCGGCTATGAGGTCTGCCAAAAGCTCAAGGAGAACCCTAAAACCAGCGCAGTTCCGGTTATTTTTATCAGCGCTTTGAACGAAGTTTTAGATAAAGTGAAAGCGTTTTCTGTTGGCGGTGTTGACTATATTACCAAGCCCTTTCAGGTAGAAGAGGTCTTTGCCAGAATCGAAAATCAGCTGGCAATTCAACGGCTGCAAACGCAGCTGCATACAAGAAATAGCCAGCTGCAGATCGCTGAAGGTGAGCTCAGTGAGGCGTTGGAAAAATCGCGATCGCTCAATAACAGAATTGCTGAAATGACGACGTTGGAAGAGCGTAATCGAATTGCCCGAGATATCCACGATTCGTTGGGCCACGCGCTTGTGGCGCTCAACATTCAGATAGAAGCTGCCCTCACTCTCTGGACTATAGACGCCGAGCAGGCCTACAGCTCGCTACAAGAGGCTAAGCAGCTGGGGTCTAAGGCACTCAGCTCTGTGCGAACTTCTGTTGCTGAAATTCGTGCCGACGCCCTACAGGGAAAACTGCTAGAACAGGCGCTAGATGCGCTGCTTGTAGAGTTTCAGCAAACCAGCCAGATCAAAACGACTGTAGAGATTGATCTGTCCTATCCATTTCCGAACGCTGTTAACATTGCGGTTTATCGCATTGTTCAAGAAGGTCTGACAAATATCTGCAAGTATGCGCTGGCAACAACCGTGCATCTAACGCTAACTACCACACAGAAAAATCTACAGCTTTCTTTAAAAGATGACGGTGGGGGCTTCTGTCTAGAGGCATCGCCTTCTGGATTTGGGTTGCAAGGTATGCAGGAAAGAGCCGCGACGCTGGGCGGACAGGTGACTATCACCAGTAAAACAGGAGAAGGCTGTCATATTACCGCAAGCTTTCCTCGGCTGTCAGACTGAACTGTCAGACTGAACTGTCAGACTGTGCTATTGGACTGTGCTATTGGACTGGGCTGTCAGAGAATGAACAAACTGCGGCTGACAGGTCTCTCTCTCCGTCGTAGCGACAGCTACCGCCCGGATTTTTGCCCTAACGTCGAAAGAAAAGACTTCTTTTTCTTTCATCGCCCATCTCTCATTGCCCAGGATACGAACAACAAAGAGATTACGGCGGCTCTATTTGTTTCCGAAGGCACGGTACTCAATCATATTGCTCATACATTAAGTCGATTAAATGTGCTCGATCGCACTCAAGCCGCGATCGTCGCTCATTAAACGGCGTACATGCGGAATGCCCGTATAGCGGTCAGTAAGAAAGCTATGTGTAGTCGAACCAATAGGCCTGCTGTCTGCTCACACCGTGCTTTCCAAATATGAGTTGCTAAAGATACAGAAATTTATTTCCTTTTAGGTACATTGGTACTAATATCTAGAAGGATAGGTCTTTTGCAGAACGATAGGAGCGCAAGCTGATGGCAACCAAGCCGAAGGAATCAATGGTTTCAGAGAGCAATCCATCTGTAGAGCAGGCAGAGGAAAAGCCGGTTAAAGAAACAAAGGCTAAAAAAGCAGGCACTAGAGCGGCTAAGACCAGCCAAAAAACGCAGAAGAAAACAACGGCTAAGACGTCTACTAAGGCGAAAGCGAAAGCCGCTAAATCCCAGCAGCTCCAATCTCAGCAGACCCAATCTGAACAAGAAGAGGCTGTTACAGGTGCGATCGCAGACAGCTCCCAAAATCTCACCGCCTTAGGTACACCAAACAGCGAATCCGCCAGCAGCACGATGAGCCAGCTTAATCATAAAGTCAGTGGCGCAGACATCAGCTTTTTGGCTGCCGATCATATTGCGAACAGCGACATGTGGCTACTGGACACCAACATTCCGACCCTGGATGAAGCGACCTATGCAGCGCAAAAGGCGCAGGCAGAAGCTCAGCGCCGTGCAATTGAAGTAGCTAGCCTTAATTTAAAGAACATCAACGATTTGCACCAGCTAGAGCATCAGAGTCTAGATGTTGCTATCAGTGCGAAGAATAACGAAACCCGGGCGGCTCAGCTAACGGGCGCTGATATTGACTACCAGACTCAGCTAGAAGTGAATGGAGAAAAGTCGCAGCACTTGAGACAAGCTGCTGTCAGACGTGAGGCCGCGACTAGAGAGACCGGCTATACCGAGCAGCTGCTTGCCCTAAAGGATCAAAACTTTGAGCTAGAAATTCAGCAGGCGCAAAGCGTTTTTGCTGAAAAGGCCGCTCGCTACCGCGCCCAGCTAACAGATTAGTAATTTAGTGACATTACACCCCTGCTACGATGCTTAAAATTTTACTGACTACGCAGTGTTTGAGTGCGATCGCCCTGCTTGGATTGGCTGTGTTGGCCAGTAACACTAACCGACTACTCAATCAGGCAGGAGCATCTATGGCACTAGCGGCAGGTGGGGCCGCGATCGCAACCATGGTGCAAACAGACGAGCGCCTGTTAGAGGCCGATCGGCTGGAGTTTGACTACCAGCGGCGAGAGGCCAGTCTGGAAACGTCATTAGAAGTAGCGATGGCCGAAGCTGAAAGGTTGGCAGCGCAGCTGACTCAGGTCAACGCGGCTTTAGCTCATGAGCGGCAAGAAAAAGCCTTGTTGATAGGCTACTTAAAGAAGCTAGAGCAAGCGCGCCAGCAGCTGATAGGTGAGCTTTACGAAACAGCGGCGGCAGAGACTGCGCTGTTGGCTCAATCAGCTCAATTTGGCGTCAGCTTTCAGACCAGATCGGCTGAGGCTCAAGCTCGCATTGTTGAATTAGAATCTGCACTTAAGACAAAAACTGAAATGGCCACTCAAATGCTGAGTGAACTAGAAGCTTCCGCAACCAGTACGTTTAATGCTTTCACGGCCAAGGTGGCCTCCCAAGATAAAATTATTGGTGAGCTGCACCAGCAAATTGAGCGACTGCAACAGACCAACGATGCGCTGATAAATCAGCGGTCGAAACAGCAATTCGAGCCTGCCTATCAGGAGAATTTTGTGGGCGATCGCCTGTTAAATCTGCTGGCGAGAAACTAGAGGAGATGCTCTGTCGTGTCTTGCTCAGATAGCTGAGCCCTAGATAGGCCTAGAAGATAAATGGCAGCCAAGACCCAGATAGATAAGACTCTAAAACCGCCAGCTGGTAGCCGTTGTGATGGTTTCTGTTTGCTGATTCATCTGGCGAGCCATCTGCTGAATACCGCTGGTAAGCTTGCTAGCGCCATAGCCCAAGGCCACACTGCTAGTAATCAGTACTGTAAAAATTACGCCAAACGCAATAGCCGTATCTTGCCAGGTGCCTTTGGCTAAGTGAGGTGTTTCATGGACAACATCGGCCATTGTGAGCGGCCGACTCTCTGCTTCAGGCTGCGGCTGGGTAAAGCCCTCCAGCTGGAGATAGGTGTCGCTGAGGTGAACTGCATCGGGGTAGCGGGCATATAGATTGTGCTGGTCTTGTGAGCTGTTCATAATGGGGCTCCTGTTTGCGAGGATGGGACTTAAATAGGCTCTCTGTAATTCACTAGCAGCAGGTGAATTGTAGAGACTTTAGCCAAAGAGTCTGATGGACTTAATGTTTTGTACAAACCACTGGTGAAAAATATGCAGACTTTGTAAACAATTAGCAACAGTTCGTGTAGTTGCTAGCTATAAAGGCGATGAAGCTGACTTTGTTCCGGACCGGATAAATAGAAATATTGTCATAAGACCATTAGATAAAAGAAGCGCAAACAATAGAGAAAATAAGGGTAGCCAATGGCCTCTGATCAGGCTAAAAAAGCAAAAGCCGTAGAGAAAAATACCGGCTGCGATTACCTTTACAACATGTTGAAAGACGGTGCGAAACTTACTTTTTTTGGTCCGCTGCCAGCGCGACAAACAGCCGCCAACAATTGCCCATGTCAGTATCAAGCCTGTCTGCTGCAGGGGCGATAGCATTTTTATCATAGGCCGAGCGTCTAACGCAGCACTCAGCAGCTGACTGACCATATGCGCTTGAACCACAACCCCTGCAACACCGCCTTCTAGCTGCGTAGGGGTCACCCAGGTATCTTCTCCGTCTTGCAATGTCGCGCCAATCAGCACAATCTTATCTTTGAGATAGTCTGGATTGGTTTGCTGAGTGAGAAACTGTTGTAGTGTAACCCGAGGCGCGATTTCTTCTGTGGCACGATAGTTGAGCAGAATCTCGCTACCGCCTACATCTGGAGGATAGCTGCCGCTGTGCGATCGCAACACCCCTATGGTCTGATTTTCTATTCGTATGTCTCCCGCTTCAGTAAAAGACGTTTCTACCTGCTGCTGAGCTAAGTATTGCGCGGCCACTTTTAGGCTAAAAGACCAGTCGGTGTTGCAGCGAGAGTCTTGAGTTCTCACCAGTGGCAGCATGCCTAACAGATGTCTTCTAAGAATGCCGTCGCTATCTTCTCTAAAGTCGCTAAAACCAACCCGATCGATCGGCACTTCTGGCGGCGGATCGATGCTCGGAATAGAGGCTTCTTCAAAATCTTCAGCTTTGCAAACAGCCACAATTTCAGCGTTATTCTTTAATTTCGAAGCCAGATTGCCTTGCTCAGCGGCGACTGCAAAATCCCGATACAGGTCTACCCCAATCGTTCTCGGCTGATACTGTGCTAGCTTTTCAAGCAGCTGGTTGAAAGATTGATCGGAAAGAGAGGTCTCGAAAGTTTGACCGTAAGATTGGGCGGAAATCGATTGCCGCTCTAACGGTTCGCCCCTTGCTTTTTGAGCCGCAATATCGTCGTCGGTAATTTCAATAATCAGTAAACGCGAATCTGGGCCTTCGTCTGGCCGCTGCTGCATCATAAAATCGTAAACGCCTAGCTCTAAAGGCTGCATTTGATTGAGGGAAAAAGGGCTGAGCAGTCCCGCTGTAACGGCCAAGCCGACAAGGAATACAATTTGGCTTTGACGAAGGCGATGCGCCAGCTGCTGTAGAAAATGGGGCTGCGATCGCGACTTATTCTGGGGCGTTATACCAGGGTTGTTACTCGCTCGCAGCCCAGACTTATCAACCGTAGCAGCGTGGCTACTCGCCAGCGGTGCAGGCGTCTTGGTACGCCCCTCGGCAAGACCTTGCCAAGTCGGCGGTAGCTCTGCTGAATTTTGACAAATAATCGGTAGCCAGGTAGCACAGGGAAATCGATCTTCCATACTCTGAAGCTGCTCTCTGGCCTCACGCATCGAAAGGTAAAGAGATTTTCCGCTTGAAAATGCTTGAAGAAAGTACTTTAGAAATGTTTGAGCTACCTGGTCAGGAACCGGTTCGCGCATCACAATCATCTGCGGCAGATGCAAAGACTCTAAAGACTGAGCTAGCCCTAGCCCATCGCAAGAGTTGAAAATAGCCAGCTGAAGCCCTTTTGAAATCGCCTGCTTCAGCGCGTACTTTAACTCTTCTAAGCTAAGGCTCTCGTTGGCGTTGATACATACCAAGCCGCGATCGTCTTCTGTAGAGCTGTGTCCTGCAAAAAACAGAATATCCCACGGCTGCTTCCACAGATGCTGATTCAGCTCTTGGCGCGATGGCTCTGTTAAAAAGGTAATGTCAGCATCTGGAAGCGCTGAAATAAATTGACTGTCGGTGCGTATATCAATGTCTTCGCTGTTGCCTAGAAGTGCCAAGATTTTCACGCTACGGGTCGTGACGGCTGGAGACTCTACGACGACTCGCTCAGAGACTGGCGCACTCAGGGCTATTTCTGTTTTGGCATAGCGCTCGATAAAGTCCCACAGGTGCCACGGCAGACGGCGCAACAGCGGGTCTTTTGTGCGGATGAGGACTCGAATGGGTTCAGTTATGCTGAGGCTTTCTCTAATCCGCAGGTCGAGCGGGCGAAAAGACGGTGATGCTAGCCATGCGGCCATTTGCTGATAGAGGTCTGTTGCAGATTGCCAGCAGTCTGTCAGGCGATTGACCGATCCACCGTAGATAATCTGCTGCGGCTGAATTCTGCTTTTAGTGAGTTCATTGATGTTTAGGCTGCGGTAGTGCTGCTGCCATTTCGATAGGGAGGCGACAATCTCAGGATTGGGTGGGAGCGATCCGGTTAGCTCTACAGAAGGGCGATCGCCTTCGTGACTAATCTCCAGCAGGACTCGAAATCCCTGCTGGAGACTGCCATCAAACTTCAAGACGACGAGCTTTCCACTGAGCGTCATATCTTGCTGGCTTTAGACAACCTGGCTTTAGACAACAAACTTTTCTACCAAACTGACGCCGTTGAGCGCAACTTCAGTGGTGAACTGCTCGTTGAGCACCCCTCTAAAATTAAGCTGTAGCATATCGGTCTGGCGCGACTGCGCTTCCATCACAACCATGTCCTGGTTGTCGCGTATTCTTACCTCCAAGTCTTCTGGCAAAAAACGTTCCCCCTCCACCGGGCAAAGTTTTATCCAAACGTTGGACTGGTGCTCTTCGTAGGGTGCAATACCGACGAGAAAAACCACTCGCTCGCCAGCCGCCTGAGTAACCGCTAGTGTGTCTGTATTCTGAATCTCGCGGCTTTGCTGATATGGCAGAGCTGTCTCTGTTGTCGCGGCCTTTCTAGAAGCCGCAGCAGGCGTTAGTTCGAGCAGCTTACCGCGTACCGTTGTTCCAGCGAGTTCTTCTGGCGTCGCGAGATCCGACTGCCTGAAGTTAAACACTGGCTGAGGACTCAGCAGTTCTTCAACAGTTTTCCAGCCGCTTTCTACAGTCCCTTGTAGCCACTGGCTCAAGGCAGTTCTTTTTTGAGTGGTAAGCGCAGGCTGCGGCTTTAAATAGTCAAACAGCGAGGTGAGCGGCTCCAAACAGGTTAGCGACAGCTCTTTTACATTTTCTGCCACGTTTTCGCTAGCCGCAAAGCCGAGTAAGGTCGCCGTTTCTAGCGCTGCGTCGAAGAGAACGGGGAGGTAGCCAATGCGCTCTCCGCTAGATTCTGGCGGAATGTAGCAGGTCGTGCTTTCTGGTAAAACAGGGCAGCACTCTAGTCTCCCCTGATCTGGAATTTCTAGATCGGCTACGTCTGTTAGTGCTTGAATGACCGGATCCCAGCTGTCACTAGCCTGGCGATCGCTAATCACCCCTACCCAGCCCAGGTAAGTATGGACCGCCTCAACGGCTAGGGTGTTCAGGTAAATCTGTTTGGCCTTGCGTGGATCTAAATGTTGCTGATAGAATTTTTGCGCTGAGTGATGCGCAGAGAGTGTAAGTGGAACAGGTAGCGTTAACTCTTGCTGGGTAGGATGGGTCATTTCAAGTTCTCTGACGGTTGAGAATGTAGAAGGGTAAGTTAGGGGACAATCACGATAAATACGTTTTGAGTTTGGGGGCGAATCGAGAGAGATGACGACGGTAGAAGCTACTTAGGGTTGGAACCGGAATGTCAAATTCAGTAGATAAATCTTGCCAGGAGTAGCCTTCTAACCGTTTGATAGCAATGTATTGAAAGTTTGCCGCTGGCTGCTCAGTGACACAGGCTTGGTTAAACAACCCTTCGGGATCTTCTTCTAAACAGGCCTTAACCTCTTGAGAGAGCGAAGGCGTCAGCTGAGGATTAACCTCGCTAGGGTTGCTCTGGTCTAGATGCTCTAATGTTAATCTCTTAACGCTTCTTGCATCCATGCCCTTATAGACGGTCGGCAGGTAATCTCTGCTGGCTTCGATAAAAAACCGTCGGCTCAGCAAGAAGTTAGCCCACTGGAGAACTTCACCCTTTTGGCTGCTGTAATCGTCAATACGCTCACATACGAAGGAAAACAGTCGCTGAAGGGCTTCAGCATAAATTTCTTCGTATAGCATTCGAAACTGCCCCTGGCGAGGTCGACACAGTTTGCGCGACTTTAGCATTGCGCTCACTAGCTTAGTTAAAGCGCGCTGCCTATCTGCGCTTCCCTTAGGATGCCTTTGTGCTGCGATTGCCAACTGCCGTAGATGATTGTCTAGCTGGGGCTGGTCTAAACGTTCGGCTGGTGGATTCATCGGTTCTTGGAAAGGTTCCTAATAAGTGACCAATAGGGGCGATTGGCCTGTACCAACCTCTCGTATATTTGGTGCTGGTTTTATGCACCTCTGTATTTTCTTATGCATGGATACGCGCGGGATACGTTTAGAGGCATCCTTTCTGTCGCTACGCTCGCTGCACGGTCTACGATGACCGCTTAATTATGCTCAGCAGGTCATGAAACGTTGCGTCTTTTATCTTATCGCAACGTTTTATGATGTCTTTTCTCTTAGCTTTTTTCTCCCAACCCCTTCCACTCGGCTCCTTTCTTCCAACCCCTTTTGCTGTAAAAGAGGCGCTAACTGTCCGGGCGGAGCCACTTAGCGATGATTGTTTCTGGTTCTATCGCCTTGAGTGGTAAAGGGGCCTTTGTGTCGTGATAGCCCGTGCAGATAACGACTAACAGTATAAAAAAGCTAAACGGCAGGCTGCTAGCAATCCCTATAATTTTCACAAGTTTTGAGGCTTCTAGGGCCTGAACGTATTTTCCTTGTTTGTAGGCATGCTTCACTCGCAGCGCCTGAATAAAAGCTGGAATGGCGAAGGGGGGAAATAAAAATATTGTCGAAATGGCTACCTGCCAGTGGCTAGGCGGGCAGGGATAGTTTTTGTATAAATCATAAGATTGGTTCCAGTCAGGTTGGCTCAGCTCACCGGCGCGGCCAATGAGCTGAAAGCGATTGATTTCGGTTAGCTGTAAGGGCTCTAAATATTGTTTGATGATATTGGGCAGCGTATAGTAGTTCACGCCAGTACCGACTGCTCGATGCACGTGAATCTCAAGGCAGTCTCCTCGACGTTGAACGTTTGCGCTCAGCTTTTTGTTAGACAGTGGCGCAGCTAAAACTTGAGTGAGCTGCGCGTTGTATGTCTCTTGTCGAACGGTTTCTAATGCATGTTTGGCACTGTCGAGCGTAAAGTCGTTACACACTGCGTATTGCCAATCTATAGCGGCACCTGCCGTATCACCCATCTGCGCACGCAGGTTGCCGCGCTGCAGGTAGGCTGCTGCCAAGGTGGGTTCGGCTGTAATAGCAGCATCCAAGTCGAAGAGGGCTCTGTTCTGTTCTCTTTGTTCAATCAATAAGAGGGCTCGGTGGTAATAGGGCCGTGAATAGCTAGAGCAGTAGGCGATCGCAGCTGTCCAAGCTTCTATAGCCTTGGTTTCCTGTTTGTCTTGTTTAT
>ERZ1740058.569-NODE-569-length-26280-cov-17.643127_pt1 | contig 26280 bp, 16 predicted proteins | sample MGYA00581745_ERZ1740058 | MGnify/ENA primary metagenome ERZ1740058 (study PRJEB43018, sample SAMN04849742) | marine metagenome | isolation source: floating plastic debris | place: Pacific Ocean | collected 2008-08-30 | study: EMG produced TPA metagenomics... | reverse complement strand
AAGACTTTGGTCGCATGGCCGCGATTCAAACCAAGCAGGTGCTCGCCCAAAAACTGCGCGACCAGCAGCGCCGACTGATTCAAGAAGAGTTTCAAGAGCTCGAAGGCACCGTCCTCACGTCGACGGTGCAGCGGTTTGAACGGCAGTCCGTCATCATGACCGTGAGCAGCGGCACCGGTCAGCCAGAAGTCGAGGCTGAGTTGCTAAAGCGCGATCAGCTGCCTAACGACAACTACCGGCCCAATTCGAAGTTTCGGGTCGTGCTGAAGAAGGTGTCTGAAGGCTCCCATCGGGGGCCTCAACTGCTGGTTTCGCGAGCCGATGCGGCTCTCGTGGTCGAGCTGTTTTCGAACGAAGTGCCCGAGATCGAAGACGAGATTGTGCGCATCGTGGCTGTTGCCCGCGAAGCGAATCCGCCTTCTCGTTCCGTCGGGCCGCGAACCAAGATTGCGGTCGATACGGCAGAACGCGACGTTGATCCCGTCGGAGCTTGTATTGGCGCTCGGGGATCGCGCATTCAAGCGGTCGTGAGCGAATTGCGGGGTGAAAAAATCGATGTCATTCGCTATTCACTTGACCCCGCGACCTACATTGCCAATGCCCTCAGCCCAGCGCGGGTAGACGAGGTGCGCTTGATGAATCCCGAAGACCGGCAAGCCCACGTGCTGGTGCCCGAAGATCAGCTCAGCTTGGCGATCGGGAAAGAAGGCCAAAATGTCCGCTTGGCGGCCAAATTGACCGGCTGGAAAATCGACATTAAAGATACGGCTAAATACGACTACGCCGAAGAAGATCGGAAGATTGCCGAGCAGCTGGCAATTCGCCAGGCCGCCGAAGAGGCTCGCCTAGAGAAGGAAGCCGCCGAGGCAGCAGAACTGGCCGCCTGGAAAGCTGAAGACGAGGCCTATGAGGCTGAGAAAGCCGCTCGTTTAGCCGCCGAAGCCGCCGCAGCGGCGGCCGAAGCGCCAGCGCCTGAAGATGCGGTAGCTACGGACACGCTGCAACCGGAGACTGAGCCGGAGCCAGAGACTGAGGCCCCAGCCCCAAGCAGTGAGGTGGTCGAGACGGCCGCCGATGAGGCGATCGCCGGTGACGCTGTAGACGGTGAGGAGACTAGCGCCGTCGCTAGTTCGACCCCTGAGGAGGAGTGAGTTCTGCTGCCATACCGTCATGCAACCTAACCTGCGACGCTGTATTAGCTGTCGAGCGATCGCCCCTAAATCGTCTCTGTGGCGAGTTGTGCGAGTTTACCCGACTGGCACAGTAGAATTAGATCAGGGGATGGGGCGATCAGCTTACCTCTGCCCCACGGCAGCCTGTCTCAAAGTAGCCCAAAAGAAAAATCGCTTGGGGCGAGCCTTGAGAGCTCCAGTTTCCGAGGCGATTTATCATCAGCTGCAGCAACGGTTGACCCGATCTGCGGTCACTGAGCCGTCCTCGCCACCGTCCACCTTGGATGAAAAGTTCCTAAGTTAAGACATTCTGGCAGGAACATTGGCTCAGCAGTTGATTACAGTATGGTTAGGGTTTGGTAGCATAGTGCTCTGCCAAGAAACACACATTCGCTTAGAGGGTTGACATTTATGTGCTCTTTGAGACCTATAAGCCTAGTTTTGATAGCTTGAGTTTTGGGATTGCGGCAGTTTGCGGCAACGAGTAAATGTAAGGTTTGTCTAGCAAAGCAGGTTTGTTTTATGGAATAGCGGTATCGACGAGGGAGATTTGGATGAACAACGGCAAAGTCAGAATATACGAATTATCGAAGGAACTCGGATTGGAAAATAAGGATATTCTGGCCATCTGTGAGCGCTTAGAGATTTCGGCGAAAAGCCACAGCAGCAGTATCACGAGTGACGATGCAGTCAAGATTCAGAACGAGGTCAAGCAAACGTCAGGAAAACTACTCAACAAGCCGACTAAGCCTTCTCCTCCTCGTCGTCCTCAGAAGCCCACGGCTCCGACCGCAAAAGAGACGCCACGGCCAGCCAAGAAGCAACAAATTTTAGAAATTCGGCGGCATCGCCCCAAACCAGCGGTGGCTCCCACGCCCGCCCCATCTGAAGCAACCGGTGCCGCTGTCAGTCCTGCCGCCCCGGTCGGCGATGAGGCGAGTGCTCCCCCCAGTCGTCCCGCTGCGGTTCAGTCACCCTCGGCAGTACCTCGGCCTCGGCCCAAGCGCCCAGGCGAAGTAGCCATGCCGAAGCCCGCGATGCCCCGCTCGCCGGTTTCGCGTCAGGTCGATCGGCCAGAGTCGCGCGAGGGCACAGTTGAGCAGCCTGATCTCGAACTGGCTGGCCCCCCGAGTCGGCCTTCACGACCGGAGCGCCCCTCGCGGCCAGTTCTCAAGAAGCGCGATCGCAGTGCTGATCGGGGCGGTGATCCTTCTCAGCCGACGCGGATTGAGATTCGCGAAATTGACGAAGAGGAAGAAGCCCCTCAGCTCAAGCCTAAGCCCGAGCTCCGTCGACCTAAGCCCAAACGGTCGGAATCCATCGACGACGATACGTCACAGGATGAAGATGATACCGCTGCCGTACCGGGCGATGTGGTTGAAGAACCCATTTTGCGACGGCCGTCACCGCCTCGCCAAAAACGCAAAGGGAAAGAGCGCGAAGAAGACGAGCAAGAGCAACAAAAGACCACCAAGGCCAAAACGAAGCGGCGGGGTCATGATCTCCTGAAGCATCAGGAAGAAGACATCCTGGCGGATATTGACGAGGTCACAGGTGATCTGAATGATAACGGGGCTTCGGCGGCTCTGAGCGTCTCGATCGCCCGCCCGCCCAAGCCGAAGTCCAAGTCTAGTCCCAAGCCGCCCAGCACGCCCAAATCTCACAAGCCGCCACAGCAGCGCGGCGAAAGTAACCGTAATCAACGGCGCGATCGCCGCAACCAAAACGAAGAACCCGAGCGGCCAGAAATGGTCACCTTGAGCACTGGGCTCTCGGTACATGAACTGGCTAGTTTGATCAAGGTGCCGGAAACCGAGATCATCAAGCTGCTGTTTTTCAAGGGCATTGCGACGAATATCAACCAAACCTTGGATATCGCAACTGCCAAGATGGTGGCAGAAGAGTTCGAAATTGTGGTGGAAACCGCCGAGGTCGAATCAGAAGCGAAAAAGGTCACGGAAATGTTGACCGCTGATGACCTAGAGAATCTCTCGAAGCGCCCGCCCGTGGTCACCATCATGGGTCACGTCGACCACGGTAAGACCACCCTGCTCGACTCCATTCGCAAAACGAAAGTGGCTCAGGGCGAGGCCGGTGGCATTACCCAGCACATTGGGGCCTATCACGTTGATATCGAACATGATGGGGGTGAGCAGCAGATCGTCTTTCTCGATACCCCCGGTCACGAAGCCTTCACCGCCATGCGGGCCCGCGGTACGCGAGTTACCGATATTGCCATTCTGGTGGTCGCCGCTGACGATGGCGTGCGGCCTCAGACGATTGAAGCGATCAGTCACGCCAGAGCGGCTGAAGTACCCATCGTGGTCGCGGTCAACAAAATCGATAAAGAGACAGCCCAACCCGACCGGGTCAAGCAAGAACTCATGGAGCACGGCTTAGTGCCCGAGGAGTGGGGCGGTGAAACCATTGTGGTGCCAGTCAGTGCCATCAATGGCGATAATCTCGACACCCTGCTGGAAATGCTCTTGCTCGTCTCTGAGGTGGAAGATTTACACGCCAACCCCGATAGCTTAGCTAAGGGCACCATCATCGAAGCCAACCTCGATAAAGCTCGAGGCCCGGTCGCCTCGTTGCTGGTGCAAAATGGCACCCTCAAAGTCGGCGATAGTGTCGTTGCCGGTTCGGTTTTCGGTAAAGTGCGGGCGATGATTGGCGATCGCGGTGATCGGGTGACCGCCGCCACGCCTTCGTTTGCTGTTGAGGTGCTGGGTCTCAACGATGTGCCGGCGGCGGGCGATGAATTTGAGGTCTTTGCCGATGAGCGCGAAGCCCGCAGCATTGCCGATTCTCGCTCTGACGAACAGCGACGTTCCCGTTTACAGCAGGCCATGGCCTCTCGTCGGGTGACGTTAAGCAGCCTTTCTGCCCAAGCTCAAGAGGGCGACCTTAAAGAACTCAATATCATCCTCAAAGGGGATGTGCAGGGTTCGATTGAGGCGATTTTGGCGGCGCTGCAGCAACTGCCGCAAAATGAAGTGCAAATCCGAGTTCTGCTCGGAGCACCGGGCGAAATCAGTGAAACGGATGTTGATTTAGCCGCCGCCAGTAACGCGGTTCTGATTGGCTTTAACACCACCCTGGCCCCCGGCGCTCGCCAAGCGGCAGACCGTCAAGGCGTTGACGTCCGCGACTACGACATCATCTACAACCTGCTGGATGATATTCAAGGCGCCATGGAAGGTTTACTGGAACCCGAACTGGTCGAAGAACCCTTAGGCGAAGTCGAAGTTCGAGCGGTCTTCCCCGTTCGCAAAGGCACCGTTGCCGGGTGTTATGTGTTGTCTGGTAAGGTCACGCGCAACTGCCGCATTCGGGTTCAACGGGGGAGTGAAGCGGCCTATGAAGGCAATCTAGACTCCCTCAAGCGGATGAAAGATGACGTCAAAGAAGTGGCCGCAGGCTTTGAATGTGGCATCGGGGTAGACAACTTCAACGGCTGGAAAGAAGGCGACATCATTCAAGCCTTTAAGCTGGTCACCCAACGTCGCAAGTTGTCACCTGTTTAACCCATGCCATGACTCCTCCTCGCCGTGATCCCTACCTTTGGATACATCTAGCTGGCTTGGCGACCTTGCCGCTCTGGTTGGATATCTGTTTGGCAGGGCTCGCGGTGGGAGATCCAGTGGTCTCTCCAGGTTTGGAACTGATCACTCTGGGATTAGTGGGTACGCTGCCCATTCTGTGGATGCAGCTACAGCGACCTTTTTACATTTTTAGTGTGCCTGGATTTGCCCTGCGCCCCGATCAGCTGTCGGTTGAGCGGCGACGCTTGCTCTCACTACAGCGCACCCTGGTCAGTCGACTGCTGGTGATCTTGAGCGCGATCGCGCTTTTGTTTGGGCTGTACTGGCTTTATCAGCTCGCGCCGATCACGGCCGATATGACCCCCTTTGCTGCAAAATCTCGCACGACTGGCTGGGCGATCGCGGCGATTTCCTTCGTCTGCGCCAATCTGTTTGTGCAGGTACCGGTGACCGTGATTCCTTTACTGTTGGCTTCACCCACGACCTGCCAAAACACTGAGCCCTTCGAGTCAGCTGCCATCCTGAAAAAATTCATGGTCGTGGGGCTGCGGTTAGAAAGTATTCTCCCTGACTTGATTCCGGCAGAGGGGTCACCCGTTTCCGAAACCGCTCCATCCACAACATCGGCTCCAGCGGCCACGGCGATGTCAACATCTGAGTCGGCGGTCACAGAAGCAGCGCCTTCTAGTCCCTCACCTCCAGAGTCACTCGACGAGACCACGGCACCGACTTCCTCCCCCGTGGATACCCCACCGACCTCAGACGACGCCTCAACGATCGCTGTGGAAACCGCTGATCTCCTCGACGACGAGAGTGAGACGGATACCCTATCGGCAGCAGCGATCGCCGATGCGGGATTCTCTGATCTCTCACCTTCAGAGTCGGCCAATGAGATCATGATGCCGACTCCCTCACTGGCCGACACCTCCACGACTTCAGACGAGCCCTCAATGACTGCTATGGGAGCTGCTGATTTCCTCGATGACGAGAGTGAGACCGACCCATTGTCGACATCCAGCCATCTTCAATCATTAACCGATGCGCAAGATGACAGCCAATTCGATTTGGCGGAAACGGCTGCTGACGAATCGGCGAGTACCTTAATTCCTGATACTCTACCGAGTTTGCCAGATCCCCCTCTGGCCGATGAACCTGAGGCTGTCCCAGCTTCATCGGACTCAGAGTCGTTGGCTCAAGACATCACAGTTGACTCACCAGTAGAGCCTGATGCGGGGCCTGATGCGGAAGATCCTGAAGATCCTGAAGATCATGCTTTTGGTTCTGCAGGAATTTTAGAAATCTCAGACCTCTCCACAGTGGGCGATCGATCTGAACAGAGCAGGGTGGAAAATGATGATTCAGTCATGCCAGCCGACACGACCGCTAGCGATGAGATCGATCGCCATGCGCCTCCAGATACACGAACAGCTTCCTCCACGGATGATGCTAAGGCTTCTGTTTTTTCCCAAGAATCTTGAGGCGTTGCCAAGATAGCGTTTTGACCATCAAGGTGGGATAAGACTCAAGCCTGACGGGCAGGGTCTTCTGGACTGTGGTGTTATGGCATTCGCCAGTCCGGTTAGAACAAGACTGCAGAGCCACTTTGCTGATGTGCTAAGAATCAGAGTGCTCCTATCGCAAGCCGCCGTTCGATCAGGTCACCCCAATGTCTGCAATCACCATAAAATAAGCTTTTTAATTCTGACTTCCGACTTCTGCATGCTGTAGGGCCTTGCCCTTCCCGAAGGGTATGCTGCTATAGATGTTCTAAGCAAAGGGGCCAGCGTTAAATTTAAGCGGATAATCCCTCAGCGACTATCCAGGAGGTATGAACAGATGCTCAAGCCGTGGGGCGTATCGCTGCAGATTCTGCCCAAAGTGTGGTGGTTCCTACAATCGGTCGCTAAACCCGTGCGCTATCCTGGTAATGCTTTGAGAGAGTATAGGCTCTTGCTCAAAGCCCTCCTTTGTTCTCACACTATGGCAGCACTCATGACCCAGTTCTCTTCGGCAAAGACGCGTGACGCCTCTGAAGACAGCACAACTTGGGCCAATCTCAGGGAAGCGATCGCAGGCAGCTCTGGCTTCAAAGGCTGGAAACAACAACAATCTGCATCCTTGACAGCGTCATCGCTGGATAAACAAGTTCGTCTCTATCTACGGGAAACGTTAGAGACCCTCGCCTATTAATTCTTACGCTGGTTTCAATTCTCGCAACTCAGTCCCCCATCGGATGCTCATTTTTCATACTAGACCTACGTCAGTTGGAAAGTGAGCATTATGACTATGAAACCGGCTTCCATCAACTTCCGCCTTGCTGCCCTCACAGGGTTTTTAAGCTTAGCGGCGCTTGTGGGATGCAGCAGCGCCCCAACCGGTACTGAAATGGCTACCCAAGAGGCCATCGTCTCAGCGCCAGCTGATAGTGCTGCCGCTGGGGAAAGTGCCGGCGATCGCAGCTCATCTATTCCCACGCCCAACCTACAGCACTCGCCTCAGCTCATCAAAAACGCCTCCCTACGCATTGAGCTGGCCAATGTTGAGGAAGCAGTGCAAGCTATTTCCAGCATCCTCGCTGAAAACCAAGGCGACTTGCTATCCCTATCCGACCAGGAAAATCAGGCGACCCAGCCACGCCAGGTCAGCTTGCAGATACGGGTACCTCAAGGCAATTTAGACAATACGTTAGAAGCCCTGCGGAACTTAGGTGATGTCGCCGAGCAATCGATATCCGCCGAAGACGTTGCTGCTCAACTCGTCGATTTGCAGGCCCGAGTACGTAACCTACGCAAGTCAGAAGAAGCTCTGTTGGAAATCATGGAACGCTCTGGTTCCATTCCCGATGTCCTTGAAGTCAGTCGCGAACTCAGCACCATCAGAGAAGCGATCGAGCGCCAAGATGCTCAGCTCAAGGCTCTCCAAAGCCGAGTAGCTTATTCCACCATTTCTCTCTCTTTGGTCAGTACTCAACCGCTGGCCCCAACGACCTCGCCCGTGGGTGAAACCCTCGGTCAAACCTGGCAAACCGCGACCAGTTCTGCCAAAACCGTGGGTGTAAGTTTGCTGCAGTTGACGCTGTGGCTGTTAGTCTTCAGCCCCTACGTCGGCATTTTTGTGCTCGGTGGATGGTTGGGGCAGCGCTATCGGCGTCGGCATCAGGCTGTGGCAGAGCAAACTGATGTTGCCTGATCCTCATGGTCAGGGAGCGGATTCCCGAGGTCATTTTGGCTACGCCGGGGAGGTGAGGGGCCGGGGAGCCAGATCTGTAGTCCGGTTTCAGAGAATCGGTATAGCAAGCCGCCGTTTGATCAGGTCACCCCCAATGCCTGAAATTACTCTCCGATCAGCTTTTTAATTCTGACTTCCGACTTCTTCATGCCGTAGGGCCTTGCCCTTCCCGCAGGGCATTCTGCTACAAGGCTCGTTCGTGGTGCTCGTTGAGACAACCATCGCTACCAGCATTATGGTGTGCTGCGAATCTCAAGGATGATCAGAATCTCATCAGAGGCGATCGCCGTCCCGCCGTCTTGGGCCGGAGTCAAAGGGGGCATCTGCGATCGCAGCGCTTGAATGCAGCTGACTAGTGCCTCGTTGCCAGCGTTTTCCGCCACCCGTGGAATAAACTCAGAAATTTGACCATTGGCCTCGATGATGGGCCACAGCGTTATGGTGACTGACATGCCGGAACTGACTCCAGACGCGCAGCCAGCGTTAGTGACCAATGCTGTGACCGATGCTGGCCAAGTTGCAGGCAACTGGGGAGGCATGTCATGGATCACCGAGCCGCCCCCTGGCGCGATCTCAGACCGCCAAGACGCTGCGATCCCGGTCTCTTCTGTGGGTGAACCTCCTGAAGGGGGCACTGGGACAGACGGTGCGACCTCACCGGGTGATTCCGGCTGAACGGGCGGGACAACCTCAGAACCGGTACTCGGCGCATTCGGTGCAACGGGCGTCACAGGCGCGGGAGAGGGTGCTGGCGCATTGGGGGTGACTGGGGGGAGCGCTGGCTGAGTTGGCCGGGCTACCGGTCTCGATTCCGGAGAAACTGTCGTGGGTGCGACTGGTTCAAAGGGACGCTGCGTCGTATTAGATTCCGAGAGTGCCGGTTGCGTATCTGCTGGTGCACCGGCTGTGGGGGGCGGAGTTGGCTCTAATGCGGTCTCAGTTCCCACCGGTAGGGCAATCACACTAATCGGCCCTGGGGTCACAGCGCTGCGGCGATTTTGCCAGACTGCGATCGCCCCATAGACCGCCGCCGCGTGCAACAGTGCGGCCACAATAGCGCTCGTTACCCATACCCAACGAGGAGTCCGATAACTACTCAGCCCCATGTACTCCGTCAAACAAAGTCATCACTCCATTAGTTTAATGCTCCGCTAAAGCCGCCCGCGTTCGCCTGCCGGGACTAAAATTTCGGTCCAAGCGTGATGCTGCAGACTTTCAGCGGTGTGGTGAGGCCGCGCAGCTTGACTAAACGACTGTCTAAAAGCGTTTCTGGTGACAGATGCTGAGCCAGCGTCCACGAAACTAAGACGCCGTTGGGGTCAGCAACCTCTTGTAAGCGAGAGGCGATGTTAACACAGGGCCCGATCGCGGTGTAGTCAGCCCGCACTTCCCCGCCAAACATGCCTACGACGGCATCGCCTTGGTGGATGCCATAGCGAACGCGAATTTCGGGAATGTCTTGCAGTCGCCATTTTTGATTCAACTTGGTCAGGGCATCATGCATGTGATGCACGGCGGCGATTGCTCGTTTGGCCTGCTCTTTCGGTGGCAAATCTTCAGGGGCACCAAACAGGGCCAGAACACCATCTCCCATGAATTTGTCAACGGTGCCGCCATTCGCAAAAATGGCCTCGGTCATGGCGTTCAAATATTCGTTCAACAGTTGCGCTAAGCGACGCGCCCCGAGCTGGTCAGATAACGGGGTGAAGCCGACAATATCGCTGAACAAAACGGTGATTAAACGCGGCTCGGGCTGCAGAGCCAGCTGCAGATCGCCCGCCGCTGCTTTGCTGACCAGCGAGGCTGGCAAAAATCGGCGCAAGACAGATTCGGTTAAATACTGATTGAGGTCTTTAACCTTTTGCTCATTCATTTTCAAGGCCAACAGGTTGCGCACCTCAGCCAACAGCTCGCGATCGTTAAAGGGCTTGCCGAGGTAAGCATCTGCACCTTGCTCTACCCCTTCAATGCGAGTCTCATCATCAACTTTTGCGGTCAATAAAATCACGGGAGTGCTGCTTAACCGCTCATCCTGGCGGATCTCTTGCAAGAGCTCTAAGCCCGACATCCCAGGCATCATCAGGTCAGTCAAGATGAGATGCGGTTGTTCGGTCGCGATCATCTCTAGGGCCATGACGCCATTGTGAGCCGTACGCACCTGATATCCCTGCCGCTGTAGCACACTGGAAATATAGGCCCGCAAATCGCTATTATCGTCTACCACCAAGATGTGAGACGTCGCAGTATCAGTTGTATCTATGCCTTGAGACGGATTCGCAACCAATGCGGGTTGGATGTTCATCTGGGCATCCATCGGGGTCAAAATGTCCGCTAATTCGATAGTGGCTCGACTCGTCTCAGCGCGAATCGAGTGGTCAACCACTTGCTCATCGGGGAGGTGCTGGCGACCCACCGGCAATACGACCCGAAAGGTCGTACCTTTGCCGTAGACCGATTCCACGGCAATTTGGCCGTGGTGTAGGGAGACCAGTTCTTGTACCAAAGACAGGCCTAAGCCAGTGCCTTCATGGCGGCGATTGGCCGAGCCGTCGGCCTGTCGAAAGCGCTCAAACAAATAGGGCAGCTGATCTTCGCGAATGCCCTGACCGGTGTCAGCGACGGTCAACATGCACTGCTCGTCCTCAGGGGTCAGGGTGACGGTGATGGTGCCACCCTCTGGCGTGAATTTCACTGCATTAGACAGCAGGTTGTAAAGTACCTTGTCAAACTTTTCGAGATCAAGAAAGAGGGTGGGACAAGGGGAGAGCTGCGAAACCAAGCTCAACCCTTTACGATCGCAGTAGGGGCGGAAGGCCGTGACGATGTCGTCGACAAACGCTTCGGGGTTGACGGGACGAAACGTCGGCTGCATCCGTCCGGCATCGAGGCGTTGTAAATCTAGCAGTTGGTTGACTAAGCGCAACAGTCGGCGAGCATTGCGCAGCGCCACCTCCGACTGGGCATAATCCAGGCCTTGGCCCTGATCAACGGCCGCTTCTAACGGGCCGAGCGTCAGCGTTAGCGGGGTGCGAAACTCGTGGGAGATGTTTTGAAAGAATTCCGTCTTTTGACGATCAAGCAGCATGAGCTGTTCGGTTTGCTCGCGGGTCTTTTGATAGAGGCGAGACTGCTGCACCGCGATCGCGGCCTGCACGGCGACCGACTGGGCTAGCGTGACCTCATCTTGACTCCATAAATGCGGCTGGTAGATATGCCGGAGGGAAATGCTGCCGATGATTTTTCCTTCAGCAATGAGCGGCACCACTAAAAGCGATCGCGCCCCAGAACGGGCGTGATCTTGAATGCTCATCTCAGGGTGATGGTTGAGATCGTTGATGGTGATAGGCTGCTGAGTCACTAGTAACTCTTGCAACACTGGATTGTGACCAATCGGCGTATCGGATCGCGGCAATGCATCGAGCACCGATTCGTCAGACTCGGCGATCATCTGGTCTGCTACGGCATGGCGTTCGTAAAGCCCGACACACTGCATGTAATCGTCTTGGGCCGTCCACAACGACAAGACACAGCTATCGACCTCCAACACCTGACCGAGTTCGCGGGTAATCGCCGCAAAAATTGACTGTGGTTCTAAGCTTGAGCGAATCGCTTGGGTGACCGTGTTTAACAGCTGCTCACGGCGCGCTAACGCCTGCACTTGCTCATGAGAGATAGCTTGTGAAAGGGCGAGGACAGCCTGATCGACAACCGTCTTTAAAAGTTGCTTTTCGCTGGCCTGCCAGTCTTTCCCTTCATCGCAATGGTGCAGCGCTAAGACTGCTAACGTCTTTTGCTGACTCGTCAGCGGCACGAGCAGTGATGACTGAATATTAAGAGCATTACAGGCCGCGAGGGCCGCTGATTGGTCTGGCCAAGTGGCTACATCGTCGGGGGTAACCACTATCACCTCAGTCACGTCCCAGACTAGATGTGACTGCCACTGTGACAAGGTGTCAGCGGACACCGCTGATTCAGTCGCTCGGTACACTGTTGCGGTCACGGCGGCGGCTGTATCGGCGACAGGCTGAAGTACACCTACATCGGCCCCAGTATAGACGCCTACGGTTTCAACAATCGTCTGCATCATCGCTTGGGCAGTGGCCGCCCCGCGAATCGTATTAGTGATCGTGTTGAGCAAGGTCTCTTGCTGCAAAACCCGCTGCAGTTCTTCCGTCCGCGATCGCAGAATCTGATGGGCTTCTAGCGCTTGGGTGACCACCATTTTGAGATCGTCAGCTTCCCAAGGTTTCGTCACATACTTAAAAACTTTGCCCTGATTGATTGCCCCCACCAAATCTTCGACATCGGTATACCCGGTCAAAATGATGCGCATGATGTTGGGATGTTGCACCGCTGTCTGACGCAAAAACTCCGTCCCGCTCATGCCCGGCATCCGCTGATCAGAGATGATCACGGCAATGTCAGGGTGCGTTTCTAAAACCCCCAAAGCCGCATGCCCGCTTTCTGCCCGTAACACCTTGAATTGCTTGTAAAACGTTCGATACAGCAAATCAAGGTTGTCTGGTTCGTCATCCACGACCAGCAACTTTGGCTTGTGAGCTTTTTCTTGACGCTGCGTTCTAGACAACCCTAAATACCCAATAAAAGATATTTGACCCTATGTGTCGTACTGCAATCCCTGATCAATTCGACGGTTACCGCCAGGTTTTCACGATGGTCAAAACCACTTGCTTATGCACTTTACTGCTTTTCACAACCGATCAAGCCGGTAAATGCGAGAACAGCATCACCTTCCTGCCATTGTGATGGCTACCCATGATCAATGGGAAAATCCAGAGGGAAAAATCTTGGATTTTCACCCAGCTCTATTCTCATGCAATCGCCCAGGTCGTCTTGACCGGAGACGGATATCGCACTAGGGGAAAATTGATCGCTCAGCGACCTGCAGCACCTTGTTCAGGGCATATATCCTGATCCAGGGCTTTTCCGTTGAGCTTAGAGCTGATTTAGCCGCCCAAAGTCCCCCAACTCGTAGTCTTGCTAGTCAAAATATTTCGACAAGAAGGTTACACTGACCATTGTGCCCGTTAAGTAGGACGAGTACGTTCCAATAGTGCCCATTCCCTTCGTGACAAACACGTTGGCCCCTCTAGTAATTTGGGTTCCAGTGTCCATATCCGTTGAGTTTGAATCTATTTCATGTCACGTGCGGCCCGCCCGGCTGACTGACTTGCCGCAGGTGACTGATGTGTTGGCGACCAGCTTTTACCCGCCCTTAGGGTGGCAGCGCTGGTTCTATCCCTTGTTTCGCTTGAGCATTCACGAAGATCTCAAGCAGCGCTTGCAGGCCAACCATACCCATTATCGATGTTTGACTGCGATCGCACCTGACCATCAAGATTGCCGGGTCGTTGGCACCGTTGAGATTGCCTGCCGTCAACCAGAGCTATGGCATTTCAACCGTCCTCGTCAGGTGTATCTTTCAAACCTGGCGGTGCAAGCCGGGTATCGTCGCCAAGGGGTGGCCCGCCAACTGCTTAAGGCCGCAGAGCACCTGTCTCTTGATTGGGGCTTTCGAGAGCTTTATTTACACGTGATGGCTGACAACAATCGGGCTCGACTGCTGTACCAAAATATGGGGTATCAGGTGCATCGAATCGAACCGTCGCTGTTCTCTCTGCTCAATATCCAGCCGTCACGCCTCCTGCTCCGGAAGCCTTTATTTCCTCGCCATGGAGTTGAACAATCAGCACCCGATACGCCTTGATCGCTAAAGGGGGAACCATTCTCGTCGGCTCCAGTGCGTCGTAGCGCTTTCCCCTAGTCGCCCGTACCCCCGGCTCGGTCGGTGTCTGCGGCCACTGACAATCGGGTTCGCTGCCGCCATTGAATTTAACGTTGTCATTTCCCTGTGAGAAAGCCCATGAAAATGCTGCAGTTCAGCAACGGTGACGAAATGCCGATACTGGGGTTGGGAACTTGGAAGTCGCCCCCTGGTGAAGTTTACGAAGCGGTTAAAACCGCCCTTCGTCTTGGTTACCGTCATATCGACTGTGCGTTGATTTACGGCAATGAAGCGGAGATCGGCCAAGCGTTGGCTGAATCGTTTCAGGCCGGCCTGGTCACCCGTCAAGATTTATGGATTACCTCCAAGCTCTGGAATGACTCCCATGCACCTGAAGATGTGCAACCCGCCCTCCAGAAGACTTTGTCAGATTTGCAGCTGGACTATTTAGACCTGTATTTGATGCACTGGCCCGTTGTGATCAAACGAGGAGAAGGGTTTCCACTGTCGAAAGAGAAACTGATTGGTCTAGACCAGTTGCCGATCGCGACCACCTGGCAAGCGATGGAAGCCCTGGTAACTCAGGGGCTGACCCGCCATATTGGCGTTTCGAACTGTAGCGTGGCCAAACTCAAGTCCCTCTTGACCACGGCTGATAGGGCACCTGAGATGAACCAAGTCGAGCTACATCCCTATCTGCAACAGCCAGCCTTGTGGCAGTTTAGCCAAGAAAACAACGTTTTTTTGACGGCCTATTCGCCCTTGGGCTCGGCTGATCGGCCCGCTTCTCTCAAGCAATCGGACGAACCCGTTTTGTTGGAAGAGCCGATTATTGGGGCGATCGCGGCCCAGCATGGCGTCACCCCAGCACAGGTTTTGATCAGCTGGGCGATTCACCGAGGCACGGCGGTCATTCCCAAGTCGATCAACCCTGGTCGGCTAGAGCAAAATTTGGCCGCCGCCGATGTCACGCTCTCAGCCACCGATATCCAGCAGATTGCCGCCCTCGATCGCCATCGGCGCTATGTGGATGGCACCATCTGGGTGGTTGAAGATGGCCCTTACACGCTCGCTAACCTTTGGGATGATTAACCGAAGTCTCGTTGAGCGGAGCGGACACTGTGGTAGGTGCGGCGTCTCGTTAGACCAGTAAGCCGAAGGTTTGCAGCCGCTCGTCGGCGAACTGGTCAATCACGAGACTGGCTCCATAGCCGTAAAGCACGTCGGGATCGTGGGTCGAAGCTACGCCGACGCTCGGGATGTGAGCCGCCACCGCTGATTGAATGCCGGTGTGTGAATCCTCAAACACGATCGCCCTCTCAGCCACGATGCCCAGCCGATCCAGCGCCGTTTGATAGGGCAGAGGATCGGGCTTGCTGCGGGGCAGGTCACCGGCAATTAGGACAAAGTCGAAGGCTGTATCGAGGGTCAGCACCTGCAGTACAAATTCGGCATTGGCGCGAGGGGCGTTGGTGACCACGGCGGTTTTCAGACCTTGGCCTTTGAGCCAGTCGTAGAGCTGGTCAAATCCGGGCATTCGAGTGAGTGAGTTGGCCGCTAAATCACGAAACCAGGCTTCTTTATCGATCCCCAGTTTTTCACCCTCCTCAGGAGACAGTTGCGGCAGGAGTTCCTTGATTAGGTGCTCGTTGAGGCGACCGCTAATCTTTTGCTTAAAAAAAGCGTCATCGACGGTGTAGCCGTGGGGTTCGAGAATTTCTCGCCAAACTTCGAGGTGGATGGGGTCGGTGTTGGCCAGGGTGCCATCAAGGTCGAACAATACGGCCTGGAGCATAGGGGAAGAAAGGGTGAGGATTAGGGGAGAAAGCGTGCAGGAATCGCAGGGGTGCAAGAATCGGAGGGGTGCAGGAATCGGAGGGGCGAGGCACGCTCGAAGTGATTTTTGAACATTGCCAGAACGATGTTGCGAGCGTGCCTCGCCCGTACACATGGGGTGGTATTGAGCGTGCCTCGCCTGTGCGGGGATGGGGTTAAGTTTGGTTTGCCTCATCCTGGGCAGGATATCGTTTTGAGCGCCAACCAGGCCGGGTATTTTGTTTGGCACGGGCGACGACAAGGCAATCATCGTCCACGTCTTTGGTGACGACGGAGCCAGCGGCGACGGTGACGTCAGCCCCTAGCGTGACTGGAGCTACCAGAACGCTGTTTGAGCCGGTTTTCGTGCGATCGCCGATCACCGTGGGATGTTTTTTAACGCCGTCATAATTGGCGGTAATGGTGCCGGCACCGACATTGACCTGATTGCCCAGGGTAGCGTCCCCGAGATAGGAGAGGTGAGCCACGTTGACGCGATCGCCCAGCGTTGATTTCTTGATTTCCACAAAGTTGCCAATGCGGCAGCGATCGCCGATGACCGCCTGTCCTCTGAGATGGGCATAAGGCCCCACTCGCACCCCATCACCGACCTGACTGTCTGACAGCGTGGAATAGAGGATGGTCGCGTCGCGGCCAATCACTGTGTTCTCAATCAGGCTGCCAGGGCCGATGCGACTACCGGTGCCGATCACGGTTTGACCGCGCAGGTGAGTTTGCGGCTCGATGATGACATCGGGCTCAATGTGCACCGTGACATCGACAGTGGTGCTATCAGGCTCTAGAAACGTTACACCAGCGGCCATCCACTCATCTTTGATGCGGTCTTGCAAAATGCTATAGGCTTCAGACAGCTGCTTACGATTGTTGATGCCTTGAATCTCTTGCCCATCGTCAACGTCGACCGCTCTCACCGGTGAGAGATCCTTGACCACGTCGGTGAGGTAATACTCTTGTTGATCGTTGTCCGCTTTGAGGTGGGGCAAAATCTGCGCCAGGGCCGACCACTTGAAGCAATACACCCCGGCGTTGATGCGCCGGTTTTGGCGCTGGGCTTCGGTGCAGTCGCGATGCTCAATGATTTCCGTCACGACATCGTCATCGTTGCAAAACACGCGCCCATAACCAGTGGGATCAAGAAACTGCGCGGTCAACAGCGTTGCTTCGTTCTGCCGAGACTGATGAACCTCGATCATGTGCCGTAGGGTGGCGGGACGCAGCAGCGGCACATCGCCATTCAGCACGAGCACATCGCCGTCGAAATCCGTGAGTGAAGGTAAGACCTGCTGTACAGCATGGCCGGTGCCCAACTGCTCGGTTTGCTCGACAAAGGTGACGTCCTCAAGATGACTGAGGGCCGTTCTGACCTGATCGGCTTCGTAGCCGACGACGACCAATCGCCGCAATGGTTTCACCTCGCTAAGGCTATCGAGCACACATTCCACCAGCGATCGCCCTCCCAGCGGATGCAATACCTTGGGCAATGCTGACTTCATCCGCGTACCTTTTCCGGCTGCCAGCACCACTACCGCCAGCTGAGATTCTGCCATGAATTCTCTCCTGCATAATCCCGATCGTCGCCTCGGAGTATACCGTCGAACGGCGATGGAAGGCGAGTTCATTAGCCCACCCAATCAGCTTTCCTGAGATATCTAGAATGCTCTCGGCAGTGATGATCTGTGGGCAACAGGAGCGAATTGGGTATGAGCGATAATTTTTGATTTCGTTTTCATTTCATTCGTTTCATTGGCCCGCTACAATCCAGCTGGAGTGGCATGATATAGCAGTCGCCAGTCCGGTTAGGACAAGACTGCGGAGTCACTTTGCTGATGCGCTCAGGTTCAGAGCGCTCCTAGGTGTCCTCAGCAAAGTGGCCAGCGCCATCAAAGCGCGTCCTCTCACCAGAAGGGTTTGATGTCATGACGACCCCCTTTGATTCAGCTCCCACCGAAAAACGCCTCGAACGCTTTTGGCAGTTAGGGGCAAGTTTTGGGATGGAGCGCAATGCCTATCACAATTATCTGAATGAGATTGTCAGCGATCGCTACGCGTTGATTAACGGTTTGCAGTTGCTGCGAGATGAACTGCAGTTTGCGGCAGCGAGCCGAACTGATGTCAAAGCCTGTGGTGCTGACATGCGCCTGCCCAGCGTGGTGACGACTCTGGCCTACACCAACTGCGGCGATCGCATTCACCAGGGCGAAGCAACCAAGCGCTATCGCGACGTCGTGGCCTCGCGATTTGCCACGCTGTCAGAAATTGGCGAACTGAAGCTAGAGGCCTTTTTCCCGGCGGGAGGCGGCACCGATAACGGGGCGACCCTGGCCCATGTCACTGTCGCTCACGAGCTAGACGAAGCGCTCAAACGGCGAGTTTATGAAGGCAATGCCCAGTCGATTTCACTGGTGGCGATCGACCTGAAAACCCACGTCGGTCGCCTGCGCGAAAACGGCAAGCAGGTCTATGGCAAAACCCGTGAATCGCCCTGGCGTGAGCCCCGTGATGCCTGTGGGGCGATCGTCGGTGCTCTGAAGGCTTACCATCCCGAGAATCTGATTCACCGCCGCATTCGCAGCGACTTGGGTGAACGGAACTTTCAGTATTTGTCGAGCCAGCAGATTTTGACCGATGATGGCGTGGATATCACGATGGCCGTCGCGGCCAGTATCGTCGCCATTCGCGGCATTCGCAACACTGCTCTGGCGCTATCGCATGAATTAGACGAGCGGGGCCTGGCCCACCTCACCGCCAGTACTACTGTCAATCGTCCCTCTCGCGATGACCTGGTGATTTATCTCGCCCGGGCCACCGTCTTCAACGGCAAAGTGCGGATTCAAAGCTTTGGCACTGAGGCTAAAAAATATGGCGGTAAGCTAGTTGACTATGCCGGAGAACGGCGACTACAGGTGCGCTATAGCGATTGGGACAGCAGCGATTTACCGATTGAAGAAATCGCCTACAGTGTGCGGTCATCCGGGCTCTAGTAGACTGCGGCGTGATTTCACCAACTCTTGCTGATGGCTAGGGACAGGGGGGCAAGGGGGCAGAGAAACGATCGGGGTCGTCTGACTTCTGCCGTGTATTCCTAGAGGCTCCGTAGCGGGGCCGTGACCGAACCGTTTTGTCTATTCTTCAAGAATTTTCTGAGGGCTGATCCAGCGCGAACAGCTGATCAATGATCGCACCTACTGCAATTCTAAGGGATGGTACTTTGGCGGACTGGTCAAATCCGTGTTTAGGGCTGAGGTGGTTGACTGTCAGCTATTTCAAAATGGGGAAAGACCCAGGCGCGATCACACCGCTTGACACGGCAGTTATCGTAGACTGACCTCAAGCCGCTCGATTTGTCCTTATGCGCTATCTGATCGAGGCATGGTGCCGGGCGGTGTTTAGGTGATCCTGCCAGAATTGCCCTGTCATCTCGTTTTTAGTCGTTCACTGTTATGGCCCAGCTTTCTGATTTATCACCGGCGGCTCATTCACACACTCATGATCACGACGGTCACAGCCATACCCACGGCGCGATTGACCCCACAATCGCCACGTCGGCTCGCGGCCTGTGGGCGGTGCAGTGGTCTTTAGTAGGCTTGCTCATTACCTCGGTGCTACAGGCGATCGTGTTTAGCCTCTCGGGGAGTGTGGCGCTGCTGGCTGACCTGATTCATAACGTGGGTGATGCCCTGACGGCGCTACCGCTGGGTGTGGCATTTATCGTGGGGCGACGACCCGCTACGGCGCGCTTTGCCTATGGCTACGGGCGGTTAGAAGACCTGGCTGGGGTCGCCGTGGTGACGGTCGTCTTGCTCAGTGCTTTGGTGACTGCCTATGAGTCGATCGATCGCTTCTATCATCCCCAGCCGATTGATCATTTGGGTGCTTTGGTGATCGCCGCCCTAATCGGCTTTGTCGGGAATGAGCTGGTAGCCCTCTTTCGCATGAAGGTGGGGCAAGAGATCAACAGCGCCGCTTTGATCGCTGATGGCAAACACGCAATGGCGGATGGCTGGGTAAGTTTGGCGGTCTTAGTGAGTGCGATCGGGGTGGCTTGGGGCTATGCCTGGGCCGATCCAGTCATTGGTTTGGTGATCACGGCGCTGCTGCTCAAAATCGTCTGGGAGTCGGGGCAAACCATTTTTACGCGCCTGCTTGACGGGGTGGAACCGGCGGTCATCGAGACGCTACATCATGCGGTGGAACATACTGCCGACATTGAAGCGGTGGCCAGTATCCGGGCCCGGTGGCTGGGGCATCGGCTACAGGCTGAAATTGATATTGTGGTGGCGGGCGATCGCACCATTCAAGCCGGGCAGGCGATCGCTGACGCTACAGAAAGTCAGCTGCGCGACCATGTGCCCTATTTGGGGCAGGCCACAGTGCGGGTCGTCAGTCCGCGCTGATCGCCTTGTGCTAGATAGGACAGGATGCCAAGGGTTTTGCCCAGTAATGATGTTGAAGCTGACTCCGAGAAGACTCTTCAATCACCCCCAATCTTGGGGGGCCCCCCTCATCGTAAGGCACCGCTAGTCGCGCAAGATTTCGTTACAGTGATCGCCTAGAAATTAAAGAATCAAAACAATCTCGTAATAATTCTGTTTGCTGTCTCATAAATTGAGGGGGCAGTACATCGACTCAGAATCCCTCCCGGATATCCTCTGAGCGCCAGAACTTTGCTCGAATCTGCCGTTTGCCAATTGCCTTTCTGGGATGAGGTGATGGACTCTCAGTCCTTAACCGCCTCGCGGCAGACTTCGCTGCCCAAAATTCTCGATCGCCTATCTACTCATTCCGGTGTAGCCTGCGTGCTGGTGCTGTATCGCCGCCAGGTGGTAGGTATTGTCACTCGTCAAGATATCTTGCGAGCGATCGCGCAAAATGCCCAGTGGGCGAGTATGCGGCTGTCGCACGTGATGACTCGGCCCGTTGTCACGGTGTCGCAGGCCGATTTGTCCGCCGATCTGGCTGCCGTCCCTGGTTTTTTAGAGCAGTTTGCGCATCATCAGATTAGCTATTTACCCGTGGTCGATGAGCGCCAACGGTTGATTGGGGTGTTGCATCAGACGACGCTTTTGCAGGCTTGGTCAGCGCGCTCCAGCGAGGGACGCCGAAGCGAAACTGCGGTTCTGATGACGTCGGCTGACGCCGCAACTCATGAGGATGAACTGCGACGTCAGCACCAGCGCGCCCAACTCCTCGCCGAAATTACCCTCAAAATTCGCCAGTCGCTGCAGCTCAAAGAGATTTTGCAAACGACAGTTGACGAAGTGCAACGCTTGCTCGATGCCGATCGCGTGTTGATTTATCAGGTCTTGCCCGACGGCACCGGCCAACCGATCAGTGAAGCGGTCGTGCCCCCCTATCCCCCCGTTCTCGGGTTCTCCTTCCCGGAAGAAGTGTTTCCCGAGGATTACCAAGCCCTCTACGCCGAAGGGCGGGTGCAGGCGATCGCCGATATCCATGCTCCCGATTGTGGCTTGGCCGATTGTTTAGTGGAATTTAGCGAGCAGTGGGGCATTCAATCGAAGCTGATTGTGCCGATTATCCATCCCCTGCAGCCGGAACCCAATCACAGTCAGACCCCCCGCCCGCATCAGCTGTGGGGATTGCTGATTGCCCATCAGTGTTCTAGTCCCCGGCAATGGAGCGAGTTTGAGCTAGACCTACTGCTACAGCTGGCGGATCAAATTAGTATCGCTCTGTCCCACGGGCAGATGTTGGAATATTTGGAAGAACGCGTCCGGCTCCGCACGGCTGAACTCACCCAAGCCAATGATGCCCTGCACCAAGAGATTCGCGAGCGGACGCAAATCGAAGCCGCGCTGCGGCAGAGTGAAGAGCAATTACGCTTGGTTACCAACAATTTGCCGGTGCTGATCGCCTATGTCGATAGCCAGCAGCATTATCGTTTTAACAACCAAGCCTATCAGCACTGGTTTGGTCAGGCCCCCACCGATATTTATGGCCAGTCGATTAAAACCGTGATGGGGGCGGCTCATTATCGAGCCGTCGAGCCTTACATTGACACCGCCCTGACGGGGCAGCCAGTGACCTACGAGAGCGAACTCATGCTCAAAGATGGACGTAGTCATTCGGTCAGTGTGGCCTATGTGCCTCATTTAGAGGAGATCGGCGAAGCGGCTCCCCAGGTGAAGGGATTTTTTGCTCTGACGACAGATATCAGCGATCGCAAAGCCATTGAACGGATGAAAGATGAATTCATCGCGGTCGTCAGCCACGAACTGCGGACTCCGCTCACCTCCATTCACGGTTCGCTCAAGCTGATGGCCACGGGTCGCTTAGGCCACCTGTCGGCGGAAGGACAGCAGATGCTTGAAGTGGCTGACGAAAACACCGATCGCCTCGTGCGGCTGGTTAACAACGTCCTCGATTTGCAGCGCATCGAATCGGGTGAAGTCACGATGGATGCCCAAGTCTGCGATGCCGCAGATCTGATCGAACAGGCGACCGAAGCCATGGGGGCGATCGCGCAGGAACATGACATTGAGATTCAAACCCAATCCGATCCCATTGCCATTTGGGCTGACCCCGACTACATCGTGCAAACCCTCACCAACTTGCTGAGCAATGCCATTAAATTTTCGGCACCGGGCAATCCAATTCGCCTCGCGGTGCGCTCTACCGTTGAGTCCGTTTCCCCCCCGCAGTCGTCCGAGCGGTTTGTGCCCCGCGATCGCCCGCCCGCCGCACTGGCTCTCTTCTCGGTTGAAGATCGGGGTCAAGGGATTCCCGCTGACAAGCTCAACAGCATTTTTGAGCGCTTTCAGCAGGTCGATTCTTCGGACTCGCGCAAAAAAGGCGGTACCGGTTTGGGACTCGCCATCTGCCGCAAAATCGTGGAGCAACACGGCGGTCAAATTTGGGCCGAAAGCCAGCTGGGCATAGGCAGCTGTTTTTATTTCACAGTGCCGCTACAGGCCGCCCCCAGGCCCGTGACGGCGAAGCCCCAAACAGCATCTGCAGGATTAACGATGCCCCCGCGATCCCAAAAGCCGCCGCGATCAAAAAAATCGCATCGATAGAAAAAGCATTCATTTATGTTGTCAGATTGAGTCTAAAAGCAGGCTATGCCAACCAAATGCGTCCTCGTGATTGACGATGAAGAATCGATCCAAAAAGTCGTCAGCCTCAGTCTAAAAATGGAAGCCAGCTGGAAAACTATCACCGTTTCCTCTGGCCAGGAAGGGATTCGGCAGGCAGCTATCTGCCAGCCCGACGCCATTTTATTAGACGTTATGATGCCTGAGATTGACGGTATTGCCACCTTCAAAAGCCTACATGATAACCCGAAAACTCAGGCAATTCCGGTCATCTTATTAACGGCCAAAACCCGCACGTCCGAAAAACGGCTGTTTCAGAAGATTGGCGTCGCGGGAGTCATTACCAAACCCTTTAATCCGTTAACCCTGGCCAGCCAAGTTGCGAAGCTGCTGGACTGGTCGATTTAAGAGAAGCCTATGAGAGTTTTATTGGTTGAAGATGATGACGCGCTGGTGGCGCTGCTCACCCCACAGCTCACCGCCCAAAATTACGTCGTTGACCGTGTCGCCGATGGCGAAACGGGCTGGGCCTACAGTTCAACCTTTGACTATGACCTGATTATCTTGGACTGGATGCTGCCGCAGTTGGATGGCATTCAACTCTGCAAACGCCTGAGACATGAAGGCTTTAGCGTGCCGATTCTATTGCTGACGGCCCGCGATCAACAAACTGAAAAAATCAAAGGCCTCGAAGCCGGGGCCGATGATTATGTCGTGAAGCCCTTTGATCTGGCAGAACTCATGGTGCGCATTCGAGTGCTACTGCGGCGCACCCTCACTGACTCAGCACCGCTTTTGAGCTGGGGCGATTTGTGTTTGGATTCGGTGAGCTGTCAGGTGACGTATCACGGGCAGCCGGTTGCCCTGACCGCCAAGGAATATTCATTACTCGAGCTATTCCTCAGGCACAGTTATCAAGTCTTTAGTGCCACCACCCTGCTCGATCGCATTTGGTCATCGGAGGAATTTCCCAGCGAGGCCACGGTGCGATCGCATATTCGGGGGTTAAGGCGCAAACTCAAGGCGACCGGCGCGCCCCCTGATTTAATCGAGACTGTACATGGGTTGGGGTATCGCCTCAAGATTCGGGCCTTGATTCCTGCTGCCGTCCAGCCAGCGGCGCTCCCGACTCACGTCGAACGTCAGACCCGTTATTTAGACGGCCTGATTCAAACCTGGAAGGCCCATAAAGGGGAAAGTTTAGCACGCTGGAATTATCTCGTGCAGATGACGCGAACGTTGCCAACTCAAAGGCTGGGTGAACAGCAACGTTTGCAGGCCCAGCAGATGGCCCATAGCCTAGCAGGCACCTTGGGCACCTTTGGCCTCATGGAAGGCTATCGTCTCTCGCGGCAAATCGAGCAGCTCTTGCAACAAGAGACAGCATTATTGCCGACTCAATGCTCACAGCTGCAAACCTTGGTCACTACCTTGGGGCATGCACTAGATGAGTCCCCCAAGCTGACCGATGCCGTCGAGGAGGCCCCGGCGTCGCCGCGCATGCTCATCATCGATTTAGACAATGTGCCCTACATTCAGCAATTCATGGCGCTGGCGATCGCCCAAGGGTTCGAAGCAACGACGGTCGCTTCGGTAGAAGCGGCTGCTCGAAGCTGTGGACTGGGGGCATCGTCCCCAGCCCCACCACCACCAACTGATTTACCCGACTTAGTGCTGGTGAATCTGGTCGTCAGCAAAACCGATGCAGTGCTCGATGAACCGATCTTGCAAAGGCTGTTGCAATTCATCACTGAGCTGACTCAGCAGTGGTGCGAGTTACCGGTTTTAGTGGTGACTCCTCAAGCGGACTTTGGCAATCGGCTCAATCTGATTCGGCGCGGCGGTGCGGTCATTCTGGAATATCCGGTGGCGCCGGCAGAGGTGTTGGAGATGGTGGTGCAAGCGACCGAGCACCGGTATCGCCTCAGCAAAGTCATGATTGTCGATGATGATACGCATCATTTGCAGCAGGTGATGCAGCTGTTGCAGCCCTGGAACTTTCAAATTACGCCCTTGGCCAACCCTCAGCGATTTTGGCTGCTCTTTAATCAAATCCTGCCGGATATGGTGATCCTCGACATTGAAATGCCCCACATTAATGGCTTCGAACTGTGTCAGGTGCTCCGGAGCCATCCCCAATGGCAACATTTGCCGATTATCTTTTTGAGCATTCATGCCGACCCCGCTAAGCAAGATCAGGCGTTTGCGCTGGGGGCCGATGACTACATGACTAAACCCATTCAAGGGCAGGACTTAGCCCGGCGGGTGCTGAATCGATTGCAGCGATCGCACGCGGCGCTCCGTTGGCAGCAGGCCACTGCAACTGCATAACGATTCAGGTCTAGCAGAATGCAGATCAGGTCTAGCAGAATGCAGAGGTCGAAATGCGAAATTGAAATTCATACCAGAAAGCGGTTTCAATCATCCAGGTCAACCTGATCACACTGCGGTTTGCAATATCGGGCCGCTGGGTTCAGAGGCCACCAATAATTTTGCAGTCAGATCCCCGGTTTCTGGCTGGATGTTAAGAGTAACGGTGATCTGTCGACAGAAACCGGGGAGCTTGAAGGGGGATACTCAGGCAACGGCTCCTGACGCGATCGCGACACTCCCAACGAAGAAAACCGTAGCGTGCATCCGTGCAGCCATGCCCCAAATCTGAGAACTGAGAGCGATCGCTGGGCTCAAGAGCCCTGGCGTTAATGGGCCTGCACAAGATATGCACAAGGTTAAGGCAAGGTGAGGATTAAAATCCCGAGGACTCTAAAGCACCATGGTTCAAGCCGATTCCCCTACCTTGCGCGAACAACAGCATCCCCTCATCCGCCGATTAGCGAATGCGATTGAAACCATTTGGCGCGGTCAACTCACCACTTACGCCTACGATACGCCCACCGATCTCGGCTATGTCGAAGGCACCCTCGAAGGCGAACGACTGACTATCGAAAATTACTGTTACCAAACTGCTCGGTTCCGTAAACTCCATTTAGAACTGGCTAAAGTCGGCAAAAATCTGGATATCCTGCACTGTGTGATGTTTCCCCATGTGGATGTGAATTTGCCCATTTTTGGGGTCGATATTGTGGCGGGTCGCGGGCAGATCAGCGCCGCCATTGTCGATCTGTCCCCCGTTTCCCCGGAGCGCATCTTACCCACCCCCTATCGTGAGGGCTTGAATAGCTTGCCAGCCCTACAGTTTGCCCAGGCTCGGGCGCTTCCTGCTTGGGGCGATATTTTTTCAGAGTTTTGCCTGTTTGTGCGCCCCACGACGCCTCAAGAAGAGATCATGTTCTTTGATCGGGTGACTCAATATTTGTCGATGCATTGCCAACTGGCTGGTCAGGCTGTCCCGATCCAGTCCTTTGAAGAGCAAGTCGCCATTCGAGCCGGGCAGCGTCGCTATTGTTTGCAGCAGCAGCAAAATGATAAAACTCGCCGCATTTTAGAACAGGCTTTTGGGTCGGAGTGGGCCGATCGCTACCTGCAAACGATGCTGTTTGATTACGTCAAAGAGACGCCCAACGAGGCAGTTGTAATGAAACATGAAGTCTTCTCAGATTAGCCATAACCTTCGTAAATCTACGGAAGGCTTTTTGGGTAAAGGATTCGGCAATTGTAACTAGTTAGATACAAGGTTGTGCACAGTATCTGCACAACTGAATTGATTAAATGAAGAAGTCCAAAAGGCCTGAGTCCTGACA
>ERZ1740058.568-NODE-568-length-26322-cov-22.528115_pt1 | contig 26322 bp, 20 predicted proteins | sample MGYA00581745_ERZ1740058 | MGnify/ENA primary metagenome ERZ1740058 (study PRJEB43018, sample SAMN04849742) | marine metagenome | isolation source: floating plastic debris | place: Pacific Ocean | collected 2008-08-30 | study: EMG produced TPA metagenomics... | reverse complement strand
TTGATGGTGCCGAGCTCTTCATTGGTCGCCTGAATCTCTTCTTTGGCGGTCTGCAATTCTTCATTCGTGCTCTGCAGCTCTTCATTGCTAGAAAGAATCTCTTCATTGGCGGCGCGCAAATCCTGATTGGCAAACTCCCGCTCGCGAATAATCGATTGCAGATGCGATCGCGTGGTTTCAAGATCCTGCTGCAGCCGTTCCATTTCTTGGCGATACCGCTTGATTTCCGGCGGTTCAGCGACCAAGTTGCCGTCAGCGGGGATGAGATCGACCACCGGCGGTTCGATCTCCATCTCTTCAAACAGCACGAGATAAAAGGTGCCAGCGTCATCAAGACTAAAGGGAATCACGTCCAGCCGGACTCGCTGGCGATCGCCTGCTTGCAGGGTCACCGATTCGCGGCTAGCGGGCTGCCCCGACTGTTCTGCCTGATAGATCACCGTTCGTAAATCTAAGCGCAAAGGCTCTTTGGCCATGCTGAGCAGGTTGAGACTGGCTCGCCCCGGTTCGGGTTCTAAATAGATCCCAGTTTGGCCTTGAAACTGCACAATCTCTAACTTGGCATCCACGACTACCCCAGTCGGCTGATAACGCTGCAAAATAGCTGCCGTGGTGGCCGCCTCTAAATCACTCTCTTTAGAGGCACTGTCACCTCTGACAATGGGCGACGGCAATACTCGTTGGGTGAGATCGCTGCGCTCAAACTCAAGCGGCAACCGCAGCGATAACGATTGCTTGGCATAGAGCTTGTGCTGACGGTTAACCAGCGCAAACAAATCGCTGGAATCTCCCACCGTTTCCGATGACCCCAGCATCAAAAAGCCATGGGGTTTTAAGCCGTAATGAAACATCGGCAAAACCTTCGCCTGCAATGCCGACCCAAAATAAATCAACACGTTGCGGCAGCTCACCAGATCGAGTTGAGAAAACGGCGGATCGCTGGTGAGGTTTTGGCGCGCAAAAATGCACAGCTCGCGCACGGTGGAATTGACTTGATACCCCTGCTCGACGGCCACAAAAAAGCGCTGTAACCGGTCGGCAGCCACATCGGTAATCTGGGCCTCGCGATAAATTCCCCGACGAGCCGTCTCGACGGCGGCTTCGCTGATATCCGTCGCAAAAATTTGGATCGGCTGACTAAACGTTTGATAAGTCAGGTATTCTAACCAGCAAATCGCAATGGAATAGGCTTCTTCTCCCGTAGAACAACCGGCCACCCAGATGCGAATGGGGTCGTGGCGATCGCGACCCCGCAGCAAAGCGGGAAACACCTCTGTTTTCAAAGCTTCAAAGGCTTCCGCATCCCGAAAGAAGCTGGTCACATTGATCAAGATTTCCTGATGAAGTGCCTCAACTTCGGCGGGGTGCTCCTGCAGATAGCGCTGATATTCTGCTAAGCTCTCCAAATTTTGGAGCGCCATGCGCCGGGCCATGCGCCGTTTGAGCGTCGTGGGTTTGTACTGTGAGAAATCAACCCGAGTCTCGGCCCTCAGTAAATTGAGAATCGCCGTAAAGGCATCTTGCTCAGCGGTATCAGTCACAACGACAGCGCTCAAATCAGCCCCATTGAGATAGGGGTGGCTGCCGATATCGGCCAGCGTCTGCGCCATTGCTTCCGGGGCCAGCACAAAATCGACCTGGCTGGTCGCGATCGCGCGGTGAGGCATACTGCCGCTTTGTGCCGAGGCCGCCGTTTGGGCCATGGTGATGCCGCCAGCGGCCTTAATCGCTTCGATGCCTAAGGTGCCATCGTCACCATGGCCTGATAACACAATCGCGATCGCCTGATTACCGCGTTCTTGGGCGAGGGATTCAAAGAACATATCAACCATCCGATTGATGATCTCGTCGGCATGTCGGGGGCGTAGCCTCAAACACCCCGCCGCGATCGTCATCACCCGATTGGGCGGAATCACATATACCTGATTCGGCTCTACCGCGAGACCGTCAGCCGCCACGTTGACCGGCATTGAGGTGGCCCGGGCCATAATTTCACTCAGGGCACTGGGCTGATGCGGATCCAAATGTTGCACCAGCACAAAGGCCATGCCCGTATCAAGCGGCAGGTGACTGAGCAGGTCAGTAAATGCCTCCAATCCTCCCGCAGAAGCACCCACCCCCACCACTGGAAAGGACTGTTCAGAGTTGGTTTGAGAGGCGGCGCTGACCATAGGTGACCCAGACTTGAAGGCAGAGAGGCGGTGAACAACGCGAGGACTCAGCCGTGCCATCAGCTCATGAAGCGCTCAGACAGGCGACCCGGCCTCATCTGGGCCAAGACCCAAAATCAGCAGGGGCGATCGCAGTTAATCAAAAAGCGAGGCAGATTAACTCTACCTCGCTCATTTTTTCATCAATTTTTAGAGTGGTTTTAATCTCTACCGTTTTTTAATGTCCTTCGCCATATTGCGGAACATATCCATACTGGTGTCAGTGTTAGCCGTTCGACGCGGCGATTCAGACTTGCTCGCTTGAGGGGTGGACTGAAAAGATGAAGACGATGAGGCAGCTTTCTTGGGCTGGTTCACAATCCCTTTTTCGTCCAGTTCGCTCATTTCCATGGCCGAAATTTGCCGCACAGATTCCATCTCTTCAGCACCGCGCTTGCGGGCAAAGGTGCGCTTAACCACTTTATTCGAGCGCATATAATCGATATCGCCAAACGTCTTAGCGTCATCTTCGTTCAAGAAAAAAGCACCCGTTTGCTTGGGTTGGGCAGCGCGAGTCTGCTGATTTTTGCGGCCAAATAAGCCTCGAATAAAGCCAGTCATGAACCTTTCCTACGTCTATGAGCGTCGCTTTACTTATCGTAACGTTAAAGTCTTGCTTATGAAAGTTTTTCTTTCAGCGATCGCAATTTAAATTGGCTCATTTTGGCGACCGTTGTGAGTCTCACCATGCAGCCTCGCTGCGGGGGCTCTAGCCAATTCTCTCTGCCTGCGGTCACAATACAAGCGGGGTGTTTGCCACCCCAGAAACTGTCGTTGGGTTGCTCTCATGATGGAATGCATGGTCTGTCTGCTCTTTCATATTCGGGCTAACTGGGCCTGGCATTTGCTGACGGCACCCGAGACCTTTGGCAGCATTGCCTACGAATATGAGAAAAATTCCTATCCCCGCGCCTTGGCAGATCTGTGGGCGGGCAATGCGCAAGCGGAGGAAGCTCTGGCCTTTTTGCAGCAGCCTGATCCCGAAGCCGTGGCAACCTTCGAGATCGATCTCTATTCCAGCTTTGTGCTCAAGGGACAAATCAGAAAGTATTTTGCCTTTGGCGATCAGTTAGATGCTGACTATCGCGATCGCATGTACCGCGCGATGGCTGTGCTCACCCGCACCGACCCACTGACACAAACCGCCAACCCACCGCGCAAATTTTGGGCGAATTCTCAAGACGACTGCACCACCTTGGTCGACTGCCGCAACACCGACAACCTGCGCGCCATGCGAGAAACTGCGGTTTACCTGATGGCGGAAGAAACCGGTAACGAAGTCACTCGCCAGATTTACAAAGCCCATCTGCAGCGCTATGTCTCTACCCTGCTCGATATTGGCATGGGCGAGTGGGATAGCCCGATCTACCACGGTCACACCACAGCGGCCTACCTCAATCTCTATGACTTTGCCGCTGACCCAGAGGTTAAAGAACTGGCCGCAGACGCGCTCGATTGGCTGTTTTTCACCGCTGCCCTGAAATACTGGCGGGGCAGCTGGACGTTTCCGGCCAAACGCGTAGATAGTGACAGCGCCGCTCACTTTTTCTGGCTGTATTTTGGTCAAGGGCTGCCCCCCGAAACCTTAGAAAATGACTGGCTGTATGCCCTCACCAGCGACTATCGTCCCCCTGCCACTGTGTTGCGCCTCGCGCATCGAGCGTTTGCTCGTCCGTTAGAAGTCCGCCGCACGCATCCCCATTATGAGAACTGGCAGCCCGGTCTCTACGGCCCCGCCTTTTATGAAACGCTCTACCTGGGCCGCACCTATCAACTGGGCAGTCTAGCGCGGGGTACCGGCGGCGATTGGCAAGGGCTCGGCTTAGTCGTCGCTGCTGGCCCTGGCATTGATGAGCTGCAAATTGCCGTCGCTGACCCTCACACCATCGCTCAGTATGAAAATCTACTGATTTGGCAAGGCACCGCGCCGCCTGAGTTGACGTTGCCAGCGGGGTCTGTGGATACTGAGGCCGCGATCACCTTCGTCGAAACTGAACAAACCTGGTTGGCCCTGCGTCCCTTCGCCACTGGGTTTGTGTTGGAAGTAGGGGAATCAGCCAGCCACGGTGATTTTGCGGACTTTCGGCGGCAGGTGTTGGCGCGATCTCGCCTCACTGTGACGGATGATCGGGTGGAATACCAAGGCTCCCATGGCAAGACTCTGGCGCTAGCTCCCCAAGGAGACGATCTTCCTCAGATTTGGCGTGACGGACAGCTCCATGACTGGACTGCCCATACTGATATGACTGACCTGTTGTCGGTACTTGAGGGGACCGCCCCCCAATGACTGCAGTGATTTTGCTATCGCACCTGACAGCCTCGCAGCTAGACCGATTTTGCCCGTAAGAGGACTTGGGCCAGCTCTTGAAATCCCTTGACTTCGGCACCCGTGGTGATGAATTTGGGCTGATGCCGCAGGCGATCGCAATAGTGCTGCACGTTGGCCACGCCGACGGAGAGGGGAAACCGCTTTGCCTCGAACAGACCTTCATCATTGGGGCTATCGCCCACCGTCACCACTTGATGGGCCGCGATTGCGGGAAACTGCTGCTGCCATACTCGCTGCAACGCAATGCCTTTATCTTGAGTCGCTAAGCGGATATGGCACTGCACCGTACTGTAGGTAAACCCCCAACCAGCGGCCTGGCAGGTTTGGTCAATCTTGTTTAGATCAGCAGGCGTTAGCTGACCGATATCAAAGGTCCAGTCGGTGAGGCGAAACGGGTTGTCGGTAGAGGGCTGCAAATCTGGAAAGCTGGCTTGTAGCTGAGCAAAGATGTAGGCCAGGCGATCGCGATGCTGAGCGAACACCGGAATGTCTACCAGCGTCAGCGGTTCCCCCGTGTCAGCGGGAATCCAGACGCCGCCATTTTCGGCGATCGCCCCCACCACCGGCAAATAGGTGGCGATGCCCTGCACCCAACCCGCCGAGCGCCCCGTCACGATCACAGTAGGAATCGCAGCTGCGGCCAACTCGGTGAGCGATCGCAAAAGAGCGGGGGTGAATTTTCCGGCCTGAGTCAAGGTGCCATCCATGTCAGTTGCCACCAGACGAACCGCCGTGAAGGCGGTGGGCGAAGATTCTTGCAGCGGCACCGGAGAATTTTCCATAAACGTCCTACACTTTGGGGATATTGAAAGGATTCAGGGCTATGGCACAGCGTTCTCCCGATCAGCGTAATGATTACTATCTGATTGAAGCGGCTCGCTCCGGTATTCATAAATCCGTCTTGGCGGCACTGTATGCCACCCAAGGGACTCCTCCCCTCACCGATGGCGAAACCGGTTTAGGCATTGCCCCTGCTAATCGCATTCCGCCCGATCAGGTCAATACGTTTCCCGAACAGGTGCAGTATGCCGCGAATACCGTTCGCAGCCTCACCAACCAGCTTATCGCTGAGGGTTGGCAAGGCAAAGATCTCTGGGATGTCGCTGCGGGACGGTATAGCGATCGCTTTTTGCAAGCCGTGGCTGAAGGCTACAGTCCGCCCGTAACCGACGCCTCGGCAGCGCGGCTGGAGCCCGTTGATGATCAAGCTCTGATTAAGGCCTACTTAGCCGATCTCGAAATCGCTTACAGCGCTGAGCAACTGCCTAAAAACCTGGCATCCCTCGACCAGGCCCTGTTAGCCTTTGTCGAACGCATTCCCGAAAACTATAGTCGCCTCACTTTTCAGCGCGAGGCCCTGCTCGAAGCCGTACGGCTTTGGCGCAAACTGGACACTCATGTGGCGGCGATCGCGACCCTGGTCGAGGCCGATGACGCTGGAAATATCGATGAAGTCCAGTTAGATCAGGCCCTGGTTGACTTTATTGCGCAGGCCGATCGCTATTTCTCGGGCTATCCCAATCAGCGCGAGGCCTTCATTCGCTTAGTGCAGCTGTGGCGTGAGTTGGATTCTCGTGAGGAGGCCATTCGAGCCCTCGCCGCTGAAGATCCCTTCAGCAGCGAAACCAATATTGAAATCATCGATCCCGCCCTGATCGCCTTCGTCCAGCGTCTGCCCGAACGCTATCGCGGCCAAGGTGACCAGCGCTTTTCCTTGACTGAGGGCTATCGCCTGTGGCAGGGGTTCGACTCGCGCACCACGGCCATTAAAGCGCTCGGGCTCGATCCTCAAGTTTTGGTCAACAGTGCCCAAGATCCTGAAGCCATGGCCGCTGCTGCCACCCAAATCGATCAAGCGCTACTGACTTTTTGGGCCACGGTGCCCACCACTTACACCGGCGACGCGGATCAACGGGAAGCCCTGATCCGACTGGTGACCCTCTGGCGGCGATTAGAGGGACGCATTCCGGGGGTGCAATCGCTATTAGCCGACGTGCGTCGCATGGAACGGGCTAACCGTAACGCGGTGGAAGCCATGCCCCCACCGGTTCCCGCCATTCAACCCGCGCGCCCTGAGCGCTGGACGACGAGCAATCTGCAGATCGCCGCCTCGATTTTGCCCAGCGGCAACTTTACCTGGGCCGAGGCCACTCGCGGTGGCGCGCGCCTACCGCCCGATCAGGCAACGGTAGACGCCATTGTGCGCATCGCCACCCTCGCCCAAGAGGCCCGCACTCGCATTGGTCGACCTTTTTTCATCACCAGTTGGTATCGGCCACCGGCAATCAACGCGGCAGCGGGCGGCGCTTCTATGAGCCGACACATCATCGGGGACGCGATCGATTTTTACTGCGATGGGCTCACCGGTCGGCAATTGTATTGGGCGTTAGATCCGTGGTGGCCGGGCGGGCTCGGCCGCTACAGTCAGTTTCCCTACCTCTGCCATTTAGATGCCAGGGGCCATCGCTCTCGGTGGGTTCACTGAACCTCATCACCTGATGATCCGCCTAAGACTGGTTTCGGGCAACTTACCCATAGAGGTGGATCGATCCCTTGAGGAGACGATTTTCCTAAGACGCTTGCAGGGCATCTTACCAGTTGAGTTGATCAGTCCCTTTTAGTCATGAAATTTTCTTCTGTTCAAACCCGTTTAATCATCGCTCAAACGCCAGCTCCTGAGCCTCCTCCGGCTGTCAGCAACAGCCTGAATATGTGGATGGTGTCCTCTGGCGTCCTCTTCGTTTTGCTGCTCGCTGTCAGTATCGTGACACAAGTGCAAAACAACCAGATGCGCAAAAAGCTGAAGTTTGCCGAGTACAAAAACAGCGAGCTGCAAAAACGGGTCAAGATGGCTACTGGCACCATCAGTAAAATGGAGAAAAATCCCGATCTGATTCACTCTCGGGAATTCAACCTTGATTATTTGCGGCTGCGTATGGAAGAGGAAATGTTCCACTTCCAAATTGTGAATCAGCTCAAAATCAAGGTCAAACAAGAACTCGCTGTCGCTCTGCGATCGCGCCCGGCGGACTCGGGCATGGTGGGCATTGCGGCTAAAGCCCGGCAAATCGACCAGATTTTTGATGTGGTCTACAAAACCAGCGAAGCGTTGGGCTCGAAAACGCGCATTCTGTTTCGGATTGAAATTAAGCTGGCCAAGTTACCGACGCAATCCACTTCCAGCACGATTAATCAGATCATTGACTGCATTGAGACCTTTCTCAGCCCAGAAGCCGAAGGCGGCACCTGGCAGCCCACGATTCAAGGGCGCTTGGCCAACATGCATTGGGATCAAAAAGCGAAGCCCACACCGCTGCTGATTTTGGCCCAGTCAGAAGAGGGCGTCAACGTGACGCTACGCAGCACCTATAAACCCGCGTAAGCCTCCTTTTTAACTGTGGCTCTCCGGGAGCGGTGTAATCTGTCCTGACGGTGTTGCCGACCCTTCACAAAACCGATGGGTCTGTCTATGATGACTGCTTGAGCAGGCATAGGTAACACCGTGGTAAAGCCACAGACCCTGGTGGTCAAGATTGGCACATCGAGTTTAACCAAGGCGACTGGATATTTGGCAATCTCGGTAATTGCTGGTCTAGTCGAAACGCTGTGTGGGCTGAGGGCTGCAGGTCATCAGGTGATTCTCGTGTCTTCGGGGGCGGTAGGGGTGGGCTGTGCTCGCCTCAATCTGTCTGAGCGGCCTAAAACCATGGCGATGAAGCAAGCCGTGGCGGCGGTAGGTCAAGGGCGGCTGATGCGAGTCTATGACGACTTTTTTACCTCTTTAAATCAGCCGATCGCGCAGGTGCTGCTCACGCGCACTGATTTGGTGCAGCGATCGCGCTACGTCAATAGCTATCGCACCTTTCGTCAACTGCTGCAGTTGGGCGTGATTCCCATCGTGAACGAAAACGACACGGTGGCGATCGAAGAACTCAAGTTTGGCGACAACGATACGCTGTCGGCGCAGGTGGCCAGTTTGATTGGGGCCGACTGGCTATTTTTGCTCACCGATGTCGATCGCCTCTACTCTGCTGATCCGCGCCATAATCCTGATGCGCAGCCCATTCATATTGTCGAGCGGGTCGAGCAACTCGAAGATTTACAGGTCAGTATTGGCGATCGCGGCAGTCAATGGGGTACGGGCGGCATGGTGACCAAAATCGAAGCCGCTCGCATCGCTGCCAATGCGGGCGTTTGCACGGTGATTACCGATGGTCAGCATCCCGAAAAAATCGCTCAGATCATGGCTGGGGCCGATTTAGGCACTCAGTTTTCCCCCAAGTCAACTGTGGCCAATGCCCGCAAACGATGGATTGCTCAAAGCTTGGTACCGGCTGGCAAACTGTATTTAGACAAGGGGGCAGTGCGGGCCATTCAACACAGTGGCAAATCGCTTTTGCCCGCTGGCATTACTGAAATTGAAGGGGAATTTGAGCGCCAGTCTTCAGTGCAGCTCTGTGATGCGCAAGGCCAGGAAATTGCGCGCGGCATTGCCAACTATAGTCACACTGAGCTAGCGCAAATTTTGGGGCACCGCTCCGAAGAAATTCCCCAGATTTTGGGCTACGCCGGGGCGGATACGGCGGTGCATCGCGATAATTTGGTCATTTCAGTGCAGGCATAAACATTTCCGTACAAACACGGGAATAGTAATGGTGGCAGACCGGAGCAAGCGGTTGAGCGATCGCGCCCAGCCGTCGGTTTTACTGGATTTCAGAGCAGTCGAGTTAACCCCACAGAAACGATAAAGGCAAGATGAAGCTCGCGGCGTTGGGTTCCCCCATGTTCAATGCTTGTTCCATGATGTGACTAGAGTGAGTCTCCGAGCCTCTGGTGGGCAGTATCCCAGTATTCCGCCAACCGCGATTAGACCCGCACTGGCGGTTCGTCCGATCACTGGCGGCAGAGATTGAGCGTAATGACTTGGAGAATTTAGGAATGTCTGCAGAAAAACCCAAAATTCTGGTTACCGGCGGGGCTGGTTACATTGGCTCCCACGCTGTTCTGGCGCTAGAAGCAGCAGGCTATCCGGTGGTGATTTTAGACAGCCTGGAATATGGCCACCCCGAATTGGTGGCGCAGCATCTGCAAGCAGAGCTGATTAAGGGAGAGACCAGCGATCGCGCCCTGTTAGACAAGCTCTTTAAGACCCACGACATCGGTGCGGTGATGCACTTTGCTGCGTACATCGCGGTGGGCGAGTCGGTGCAAGCACCGGCTGCCTACTATCGCAACAACGTTACCGGCACCTTAACGCTGCTGGAAGCCATGCTGGCGGCTGATGTAAAACAGTTCGTGTTTTCGTCTACCTGCGCGATTTACGGCCCGCCCAAAACCGTGCCCATTCCCGAAGATCACCCCAAAAATCCGATCAGCCCCTACGCTTCGAGCAAGCTGATGGTTGAGGAAATTGTGAAAGACTTCACCCAGGCGTATGGCTTGAGCGCTGTGGTATTTCGCTATTTCAACGCGGCGGGGGCTGACCCCCAAGGTCGCCTCGGCGAAGATCACCAGCCCGAAACCCATCTGATTCCCCTTGTGCTGCAGGCTGCTCTGGGCCGACGTGACAATATCGCCATGTTTGGCACCGACTACGATACGCCCGACGGCACCTGCATTCGTGACTATATCCATGTCAGCGATCTGGCATCAGCCCATGTGCTCGGGGTGGAATATCTGGCTAAAGGCGGCGACACCACCTTTATCAACTTGGGCAACGGCAACGGCTTTTCAGTACGTGAGGTGATCGAAACAGCCCGTCAGGTCACAGGTGAACCGATTGTTGCGGTTGAGCGCGATCGCCGCCCCGGTGATCCGCCCCGGTTGATTGGCAGCAGTGAGCAAGCCCGCAGCATCTTAGGCTGGCATCCCCAATATGCTGATTTAGAATCCATCATCGCCCATGCCTGGCAGTGGCACTTACATCGCCATGGCCGAGCTGAATAAGCAGAGTTCTGTCAGGTTAGCTAGGACGGATTGACAGCTGGCAATATCATCCAGACGATCGCGGCACATTGCCCAGCCAACACAATCTGGTGAGGAGCAGCGGGCAGGCATATTGTTTGGTTTCTCAGCGACCGGCTGTCTAAGGCCGCCGATAGCAGAATGCGGAATGAAGAAGTCGGAAGTCAGAATTAAAAAGCTTATCTGAGGGTGATTTCAGACATTGGGGGCGACCTAATCAAACTGCGGCTTGCTATACAAGAACAGAATAGCCAGCTTTCGAAGATCGTTCTTGGAGTCTTCTGGATCGAGCCATCTCCCAGCTGCTCAGAATTCACCCTGAGCATTCTCACAGTCACGGCTGAGATGAATTCATCGAGACGTGCTAAAGTTAATCCATAGTCATTGCGACTTTGCCTTAGCTTTCGATTCTTGGAGTTCTTATGGTGCAACTAGTCAGTATTGCTGGCAGTTTACGAGCGGGTTCCTATAGTCATCAAGCCCTGGAGATCGCCACTCGCACCGCACAAGACTTAGGTGCCGAAGTGACGACGCTCGATCTGCGCCAGCTCACGCTCCCCTTTTGCAACGGCAACGATCACTATGCCGACTATCCCGATGTTGTGCGTCTGCGAGAAACCGTAAAAGCAGCAGACGGCCTGATTCTCGCCACGCCGGAATACCATGGCAGCGTCAGTGGCGTGCTCAAAAATACTTTGGACTTAATGAGTTTTGACGAACTCTCAGGCAAGGTGGTGGGCGCCATCAGCGTGTTAGGCGGCCAGGCAAACAACAATGCCCTGAATGACTTACGGACGATTGCTCGCTGGGTACATGCCTGGGTCATTCCGGAACAGGTGGCGATCGGTCAGGCTTGGAAAGCCTTTGATGATGACGGTCAATTGGTCGATGACAAGCTAGCCGAGCGCCTGGATAAGTTTGTCCACAGCCTCGTGATTCACACTGCCAAACTTCGTTAATCGTTGCGCCCACCATCGCCGCTCTTAATCGAGGGGGTGACCGATTCCAAACCATCACTCGTAACTCAGCGGATTCCAGATTCGCTGAGTTACGCTGTCAGCGTCATCATCGCGCCTTCCCCAAATCCACAAAAATCTAGCTCAGGTCGAGACTTCGCTCCACAACCCTTCCAATCCGTCGTACACTTGCCAAAGTATTAGGGGAAGAGTCGAAATTTCATACCGAATGATCGATCTGAAGCAAGTCAACCGGCAGCTAGAGACTTACCTCACGACCAAAGACGCTAAATCCATCGTGGCTTGGGCTGATCAGACTTTCAGCACGGGAGCCATTATGAGTACCAGCTTTGGCATTCAGTCTGCTGTGATGCTGCATTTGGTTACCCGCGTTAACCCTGACATCCCCGTGATTTGGGTCGATACCGGCTACCTCCCTGCCGAAACCTATCTCTTTGCGGAAGAGCTCACGCAGCGACTTGACCTCAACCTCCAGGTTTATCAGTCGTCCATTAGCCCCGCGCGCATGGAAGCTTTACACGGCAAGCTCTGGGCACAACAAGATGTCGAAGCCCTCAACCACTACGACTCCATCCGCAAGGTTGAGCCGATGCAGCGAGCCCTGCGAGAACTCAATGCCACGGCTTGGTTTGCCGGTTTACGGGCGACTCAAACCGCCCATCGTCAGACCTTAGATGTCTTGACTCAGCAGCAGGGTATCTACAAAATTTTGCCCATCCTCAATTGGCATGCGAAGGATATTTATACCTACTTGCAGGCCTACGATCTGCCCTATCATCCCCTCTTTGAGAAGGGCTACGTGACGGTTGGCGACTGGCATTCGAGTCGTCCCCTCACCGTTGACGATGCGAGCGATCGCGACACTCGCTTTCACGGCCTCAAACAAGAATGTGGCCTGCATTTACCCCAAACACCCGGCGAAGCGGAAAGCTTAGACTCTAGTTTGCTATAGTCCAAATCACCGGCGACAAAACGAGTCAATCTTTCGTCTATGCAGTTAAAGCAATGCTGGCGATCGGCCAAACATACTAGCCCGCACGCTGGTGTGACGCTCTGGCTAATTGCTTAGCTCCTACGCTTGCACTCTACCGCGTGACCACTGCCAGGCGCTTTAAACAGGCGGTTAAATTCGGTCAGCACTTGCTGACGCCAGTCAGCTTGAGTCGTCTGTCAAAGCTAGCTTGACAACTTGACTGGGTACTCTAAAGCCACCTGTGATGTCTGGGGAGCACACCCCAACTACTGACTGCCGATGCTTAGCGACTGAGACGGGCAGTATAAACAGACGCCTTGCTCCAGTCACCGTCGACAGGCATCAAAAACCAGCCTTCGACCCCCTGCACCATATAGATTTACTGGATATTGAACCAACATGACACAACCCAAACGAGCCCTAATCACCGGCATCACCGGTCAAGATGGTTCCTACCTGGCAGAACTTTTATTGGAAAAAGGCTATCAGGTTCACGGGATTATTCGTCGGACTTCGACCTTTAATACCGATCGCCTCGATCATGTTTACGTTGACCCGCATAACGAAGATGCTCGCCTGTTTTTGCACTACGGTGACCTCAACGATGGCACTATGCTGCGCCGCATCTTAGAGCAAGTCGAGCCGGCTGAAGTTTATAACTTGGGCGCTCAATCGCACGTGCGCGTGAGCTTTGACTCGCCCGAATACACTGTAGACACGGTGGCCATGGGCGCGCTGCGCCTGCTCGAAGCCATCCGCGACTATCAGCAACGCACTGGCAATGAAGTGCGCTATTACCAAGCGGGCTCTTCGGAAATGTACGGCAAGGTGCAAGAGATTCCGCAGAGCGAGACGACGCCCTTCTATCCCCGCAGTCCCTACGCCTGTGCCAAGCTCTACGCTCATTGGCAAACCATCAACTATCGTGAGTCTTACGATCTGTTTGCTTGCAACGGTATTTTGTTTAACCACGAGTCGCCCCGCCGTGGTGAGACCTTCGTGACCCGCAAAATCACTCGCGCCGTCGCTCGCATTGCGGCCAAGCAACAAGACAAAATCTATCTCGGCAACCTAGATGCCAAGCGTGACTGGGGCTACGCCAAAGACTATGTGCGCGCCATGTGGCTGATGCTGCAGCAAGACACCGCAGACGACTATGTGGTCGCGACGGGCGAAACGCACTCGGTCGAAGAGTTCTTGAAAATTGCCTTTGGCCGGGTCGACCTGAATTGGCAGGACTATGTGGCCTTTGACCCCCGCTATCTGCGTCCCACCGAAGTCGATATTTTAATTGGCGATCCCACCAAAACGCAGGCCAAGCTCGGTTGGGAACCCAGCGTCACCTTTCAAGAGCTCGTAGAGCTGATGGTCGATTCTGACTTGGAAGCCGTGGGCATTGTTAACGGTGACCAGGCTCAGCATCCAGAGTTGGCCACCGTGCGACGTACTCAGCTCAGCTCAACCGCATCTTAAGCGATCGGTTCCTCGATTTCAGTCTCACAACATTAGCCAAACACAATTGCAGCCTCCTAAAGAAAGTGATCTTTCTTAGGAGGCTGTTTCATTTACTATGGAGACGAGAGCTTTCCTACAAATACTGTTTAGAACCATTCGGACCCAATAGGCGTAACTGAGTTATGGCTGACGAAAAAACGACTCAATCGGCAAACACCGCAGATAGCGCAAAGGCTAAAGCCGCTCCCAAAGCGAAGAAAGAAAAGCCGCCTAAATTAGAAGACAAGCCCTTCAACGAGTTTATGGAGCAGCACTTTGTGCCTGGGCTCGACAAAGCGCTCAAAGATGGTGGCTGGGATGGCGTTGAGCTGATGTTTGACAAAAGCCCACTGGCGGTCAAAGGCGCTGAAAGCGATGACGTGTATTGGCAAGTGCAGGGGCACAAGCCTGGATTGACCGATCGCCAGTTCAATATCGTCTTTACGAAAGAAGACATCAAAGGCCCCAAATTTTTCTACTACGGGCAGGGCAAAGGTCCATCAAGCGGGGTCGAGCAGTTTATGGGCGACGAACGCCGTATCACCCTCGATCTGATGGTGCTTTATACCCTGCAGCGACTCAACGGCCAAAAGTGGCTGACGCGCAATTGATTGAGTGGTGAGTTCAAGTGGCCAGGGCTGGATTGAGCGGAGCGACTGCAGCGGCAAATTCAGTCGAGCGTGATGTCGAGTTGCTCGGCCGCGATGCCCTAGGATGAAAAAGGTGTTTTTGCAGCAGCGGTTGCCAGCTGCTCGGTATTGTCTATGTTGTCTGCGATCGCGACGCTCACCGCTCGGCTAGAGCAAGCCTTGGTCAACGCCTTTGGCTCAGAACTCCAGGGCACCGATCCGGTTTTGGTACCGGCCAGCAATCCCAAATTTGGGGATTATCAAGCCAACGTCGCGATGGCTCTGGCCAAACGCCTGCAGAACAAACCTCGGGTGATCGCCGAACAGATCGTGACTCATCTCGACGTTGCCGATATCTGTGAGCCGCCGGAAATTGCCGGGCCGGGATTCATTAACCTGCGTCTCACAACGGCGTATCTGGAAGCGCAGCTGAAAGACATTGCGCCCGATGCCCGCTTGGGCGTCGCCCAAGTTCAACAGCCGCAAAAGGTGATTGTTGACTTTTCCAGCCCTAATATTGCCAAAGAGATGCATGTGGGGCACTTGCGATCGACCATCATCGGCGATTCGATCGCCCGCGTGCTGGAATTCACGGGTCACGATGTGCTGCGCCTCAACCATGTCGGTGACTGGGGCACCCAGTTTGGCATGTTGATCACCCATTTACGCGCCGTCTGCCCTGAAGCCTTGACCAGTGCTGCAGCCGTGGATATTGGCGATTTGGTCATGTTCTATAAACAGGCCAAACAACGCTTCGATACCGACGAGGAATTTAAGGAACGATCGCGGCAGGCAGTCGTCGAACTGCAGTCTGGCGATCCGGCGGCGATCGCCGCCTGGCAGCTCCTCTGCGATCAGTCGCGCCAAGCCTTTCAGAAAATCTATGATCGCCTCGACATCCGTATCATTGAACGTGGCGAATCTTTCTATAATCCGCTCTTGTCTGACGTGGTTGCCGCCCTGAGAGATCAAGGTCTGCTGGTCGAAGATCAAGGGGCTCAGGTCGTTTTTCTCGACGGGTTTACCAATAAAGCGGGGGAGCCGCAACCGCTGATCATTCAAAAGTCGAATGGTGGGTTTAACTATGCCACCACCGACTTGGCTGCCATTCGTCACCGCACCCAACAAGAGCAGGCCCAGCGGATTCTCTATGTGGTTGATGTGGGGCAGGCGAGTCACTTCACTCAGGTCTTTCAGGTCGCAGCTAAGGCCGGTTGGATTCCCGACGACGTGGAACTGGCCCACGTGCCCTTCGGTCTGGTACAAGGCGAAGACGGCAAGAAATTCAAAACCCGCTCCGGCGAGACGGTACGTCTTCAAGATTTGCTGGATGAGGCGATCAGCCGCGCGCGCACCGATCTGGAAACGCGGATCGTGGCCGAGGGACGTGACGAGACGGCGGAGTTTATTCAATCAGTGGCCGAAACCGTGGGAATCGGCGCGGTGAAGTATGCTGATCTGAGCCAAAACCGCACCAGCAATTACATCTTTAGCTACGACAAGATGCTGGCCCTGCAGGGCAATACAGCACCGTACTTGCTATATGCCTATGTGCGTGTTCAAGGCATCAGCCGCAAGGGCCAGATTGACCTGCAGACGCTCGATGCTGAGGCCGCCATCCATCTCGAAGACGAGAGCGAGTTTGCCTTGGCGAAACACATTTTGCAACTCGATGAAGCGATCTCTGAGGTGGCGCGCGATCTCTATCCCAATCGGTTGTGTCAATATCTATTTGAACTGAGTCAAAAGTTCAATCAGTTTTACGATCGTTGCTCTGTTTTGCAGGCTGACGAACCGCAGCGCACTTCGCGGCTCATGCTGTGTGACTTGACGGCGCGGACGCTACAGCTCGGTCTCTCGCTGTTAGGCATTCAGGTGATCGAACGGATGTAGCCACGTTTGATTGCACACGCCACGCTTCCGTACGTCTGCTGATTTCTGTTGCACTATCCGGATTCTGAATCAGGGTTTCCGAAAGCGTAGGAGTCCCTGCTATGTATGAATGCTATGGAAATACCGAAGCCAGACTCTAAACTGTCGTCTTCGACAGAGTACGCGCTCATTTTTGGTGCGGGGGCAAGTGCCGCAATGTCTCTGGCCGCCCAGCAGGTCACCGCTGCCTCGGTGCCGTTAACCGCCTTAGTCGCCATCGGCCTGATCAATCGCCGTCGCCTCGACCAGAAAATTAAAGCGAGCGAACCGACTGGCCCAGTCTCAGCCGAACAATCAGTTCGTCATCAAGAGCTGCCCCAGTCGGCCCTGGCAGCGCGTCCGGCACCCGAGATGATCTCAGCCCAGCCTAGTTTGATGAACAGTGCATCGCCCATCCGGTTTTCGTCAAAACAGCAGCGTCTGATGGCTGACAAAAACGCTCAGAAGGCTGCTCAACAAAACTGCCTGGCGCAAATTGGCCGCGATCTCAAGCAAGAGCGCGAAGGCCAGGGGCTCTCTCTACAGGATATTCACTGCCAAACTTATATTCAGCGCTATGCTCTCGAAGCGATCGAGCAAGGCGACTTAGATGCGCTACCAGAGCCCTTTTATATCCGCGCGTTCATCCGCAAATATGCGATCGCCCTCAGGCTGAACGCTGCCGACACTGTCGCTCGCTTCCCCATCGGCTAGCAATGGTCAACTCGGGTAGTCCCGGTAAATGCTGATTAAACATCCTCTACACGCGAGTTTCAAGCGGATTGAGCGACAGGCGTTACCCATTGCAGGTGTGCCTAGGTTTTCGCCTTGACTCTTTTGGCCCTTTTACCCCTATGCATGAAGGGATTTGACTCCTCCCAATTCTGAGCGACTTCCCAACATCAAGACGCAAAATTTGGCGGGCAAGCGGTTGCATCATTCCCTGGATTGAGCAGTGCCGAGTATTCCACGGCAGCAGTCAGACGACCCTTTCCGTTTCTTGGCCCCTTGCCCCCGCTGCTCCTCAGCCATCAGCAATGGTTGATAAAATCACGCCGCAGTCTACTAGCCACACGCTTCTAGTTTGGCCATCAGCAGCACTAGCTCATCGATCGCATCTAACATCACCGTGCCGGATTGACCAGACTGGTTGACCAGTACGCTAAAGACTACCGTGCCGTAGTCATTGGTTTCTAAATAGCCTGACAGCGCTCTGACACCGCGCAGCGTGCCTGTTTTGGCATGCAGCTTACCTTGAGCTGCCGTGCCCTTAAAGCGGTTGCGCAGCGTGCCGTTGACACCGCCTACTGGTAAAGAACTGTAGAACAGACCACTGCTATCAGTTTCATGCATCCCTTTAAGCAGACTTACTAGGGTAGAAGGCTGGGCTCGGTTGGCGCGAGAAAGACCAGAACCATCCGCCTGAATATAACCGTCAGGGCTCACCCCCAGGGGCTCTAAAGCCGCCTGCACCTGATACTGGCCGCCAATGCGGCGTAGCAGGTCGTCGGCGCGAGCGTTGTTGCTATTGCGGTTAACGAGATTAAGGTCTTCTGTCATTTCCGAGAGCGCATCAGGAGCCCGCTCTAAGAGGATACGAATCGTCGCAGCTGTCGTGAAGAGCTTGGTATTAGAGGCAGGAATCAACATTGTGTCAGCGTTACGGCTGTAGAGCGTCCGCCCGTCATTGAGGGGATAAACGACAATTCCCCAGTTGGCCGTGTTGAACTGAGGACGACCCACCACTCTATCGATCGCGCGCGGTAGATCCTCAGCGCAAAATTGAGCCTCTCGGGACTGTTGAGGGAGCTGACTGACTTCAATGTCCACCGTCTCCGGTGTGTTGCTGGCGATCGCCCCGCGCGCCATTGATGGCGTCCATAGGGCGGTGAGCAAAGCCACCCCCGCGATCGCTAAGTGTTTGGGGAGTTGATGCAGTCGTTGCGAACTCACAGCACTCATATAATCTCTCCCCAAGGGCCAGTTTGTGATAAATCCTTCGCCACTATAAATCGCCGCCGCCCTTCTGCCTACCGTGCTCACCGATCGCTTACCCTGCCTGGACGCGCGTTCTGATGTCTCTGCCGACGGATCGGTCTGGGCACGTTTCTGTCTCTCCAATCTGCAGTTGTTCCGCAGTCCACAGGTGGCATGGTGCAGAAACACTCATCGCCGCCGCAAATCTGGGACAATGCTGGCGATACTCGGTTGTGGTGAAACACTGTGACAAATCCTGCTCAAGTCATTGGCATCGACCTTGGCGGCACGGCGATCAAGCTGGGTCGCTATGCCGAAACCGGCCTCTGTTTAGAGGTGCTCACGATCGCCACCCCCCAACCGGCGACGCCCAAGGCCGTGGCGGCAGCGATGGTCACTGCCATTGATCAGCTTGCTCCCGATCGGCAGGTGCGGGCGATCGGCATTGGCACGCCTGGTCCCGCTGATGCTGCTGGCCGTGTCGCTCGCGTCGCCATTAACCTAGAAGGATGGCAAGATGTGCCCCTAGCCGAGTGGATCGAAACTCAGACCGGTTTGCCAACAGCCTTAGCTAACGATGCTAACTGTGCGGGCTTGGGCGAAGCTTGGCTCGGCGCAGGCTGCGACTTCTCTAACTTGATTGTGCTGACGTTGGGGACGGGCGTGGGAGGAGCCATCATTTTGGACGGCCAACTGTTTGTCGGCCACACCGGTACAGCGGGTGAGTTAGGACTGATCACGCTGAATCCGGAGGGGCCGCCCTGTAACAGCGGCAACCGAGGCTCCCTAGAACAGCATTGCTCCGTGCAGGCGATTCGGCGTGAGATGGATTGCGAGCCGGGTAAACTGGCGGCCCAAGCCCTAGCTGGCGATGCGACCGCGATCGCCTATTGGCAACAATACGGACGCTATTTGGGAGCTGGGTTAGCCAGCTTAATTTATGTATTGACACCAGAAGCGATTATTCTGGGCGGCGGTATTAGTGCTGGGGCCGATCTGTTTTTACCGACTGTTTGGCAAGAAATCGAACAACGTGTGCTCCCCAGTTCTCGGGAGGGATTGCAGCTGCTGATCGCGAAGCTGGGCAATCAGGCGGGGGTCGCGGGCGCGGCGCGGCTGGCATTGCAAAAATTTTGTTAGTCTGCCTGACCATAGAATCGTCACATCAACGGTTGTTCATGCATCGCCGATTAGCCCCAATTGAAGGGCGATCGCCCCAGCGAATACACGATGGCAACCTGGCTGAATACCGCTGGCACGGCTAGTTTGTCACTGATCGAGAACCGATGACGTTTGCGCACGATGTCGTCAAAATTCCAGAAATTGTGGGTATACAAGCTGTAGTTATGTCCTAATGGACGCACAATTATTGCAATGACCAAAACCAACTATCCGGCCCTGTTTGGCACCCTCGCAATCACTGCTGGGCTCTTGGGCGGTGGCGCTTGGTATCTCAACAAAACAGCCCCGAACCTCTTGGGTAGAAGCGACACATCCAGTCAGCAGACTGGCGTCACGCCACGTAATGCGACGCAGATCACCCTGCTAGGAGACACGTTCAGTGGCTACAGCACCTTTCGCAACGCAGCCTTTCAAACGGTCTTGGCGGATACGGGCTTGACTCTGACCTATGGCGATGAATTCGATCAAACGGCCCGAGCTGAAGCGCTGAATCAGGGCACCGCCGACATCATCGTCACGACGTTAGATCAGTACGTGCAGCAGCAGCCTCAAGGCCAAATTGTGGGCCTGATCGATCGCACCATCGGGGCCGATGCGGTCGTGCTGAATACCCTGAAGTATCCAGATCTGACCTCCTTACTAGATTTAGCCCCACTCCTCCAACAGGCGCAAAGTCAGGGACAGCCGCTCAAAATTGCCTTTGCAGGTGATACTCCCAGCGAATATCTGGCTCTCGTGCTCGATACCAAGTTTGACGCGTTTAATCTGGCTGATTTTGAACTGGTGCGCGTGGCTGATGCTTCGGAAGCCTGGTCACTCATGCAAGACTCCCAAGAAAACGTCGCGATCGCGGTGCTGTGGGAACCGTTTGTCGCCCAAGCACGCCAGCAGGGGTATACCGTCGTGCTGTCGAGCAACGACGCCCCTAACTCAATTGTGGATGTGATTGTGGCCTCTGATCAGCTGGTGCAATCTCGCCCCGAGGTGATTAACACCTTTCTCAAAAACTACTATCGCCGCATTGATGCCAATGTGCGCGACGCCTCACAGCTTCAGGCCCAAATCGCTGAAGATGGTGCGCTCTCCCCGGCTGATGCAGGCGCAGTTTTGCAGGGCATTGATTTCTTTACCGCTGCCGAAGCCCAAGCCTGGATGACCGATGGTACGCTGCAGCGCCGGATTGAGGCGATCGCAGCGGTGCTCGTGCTGTCAGGCCGCCTGAACGATGTGCCCAGCAGCCCAGAAACGCTGTTCACCGAGGTGCATTTGCAAGAGGCGGCGCAAAATACTCAAACCCTCATCGATCTTGTACGCAGCGACAACCCTGACCTGGCGGAACGCCTAGCGGGCAGCACCGAGCAAACGTTGGTGGTGCCGCAGGTAACCGCTGCCGAAGTGCAAGCCGCCCCGGATATCGGTAACCTCAATGTGCAGGGGAAAGTCGAGTTTGGTACGGGTTCCGCTCAATTGACCGCCGCTGGTCAGCAGACGTTGCAGGGGCTGACGCAAGAAATTCAGGAATTCAACCCGGAAACGGTGGCGGTGCGCGTCATTGGTCACACCTCTAGAACGGGCTCAGCAGACTTAAACCAGCAGCTCAGCCAAGAGCGGGCTCAAGTGGTGGTGGACTATCTCCGCAGCCAAGGCTTGCAGCACAACATTGTGGCAGAGGGTAAGGGCTTTGATCTGCCGCTGCCGGGCGTTGATCCTGCTGATCCTCAGCAGCAGCGCACCGAAATTCGGTTGGTGAGAGTTAATTAGTCGCAGAACAGTGACCTGGCTAATGCCACCGGCTGGGACAAAACGCTCGAACATCAGACAGTTCAGCCAACTAAAGTTCGTAGCGGTGGTGTTGGAGCGGCGGACTTCAAGACAAAGCGCCCTGGCTGTGATGGCAGCTAGGGCGCTTTGCGAATGTTGGCACCATCGTGCCGACCGTTAACGGCTTACGCGACAGCACCGACTTCAATCGGCTCAACCACTAAGATATTGGCTCGTCGCCCTAAAACCCGTACCTGGGTGCCTAACGGAATCGTCAGGGCGCGATCGCAATAGGCTCGCCAGCGCACGCCCTGAAACTTCACCCGGCCCAGTTGTCCTGGTTCAATGTCGGTCTTAACGACCGCCATCGCATCGTCTTCCGAGTGCCAAGCAATGGAGTCGTCGCCCAAAAAATCATTGGTTAAGGGATACGTAGTCTCGAAGAAATTCGTTTCCCCCACTTCAGAGCTAAACAGCGTATTAAGTAAACTCATGACGATCTCCCTTATCGAGAACCACCCTAAGCCTAGTAATTTCACTCAAATAGCAGCAATGCGTTTTGATTCTGATTTTGTAGAGAAAACACCAGTCCGCACTGCAGCAAACACAAATAGCCAATCTCTGCGGAGCGATCGGCTGCGAAAACGTTTACATGCGCTGTAGTTGCTCATACCGCCCTTCAGCTTGAGCAGTTACCTGCATTGCTGAGGTGGTACTTCCCCCAGGTGGCGGCGTACCGCCCTGAGGCTGATAGTCAACCAGGTCGTAGCGGGGTGCTACAACCCCGCAACTCGCTAGAAGGATTAGAGCCTCTAAAAAGCTGGCCATTATTGGAATAAAAGACATGGCATTAGACCCCTTGAATATGGTACAATTGTACCATATTCAAGGGGAGCTGTTTATCCAGAGGTTGAGCTTCTGCCGGGTGGAGGAGCTCCTCATTGGGGGACATAATCGGCAAAAGCCTGGCCGCTTAATTGAAAAACGCTGGCGATCGCCAACAAGCTAACTAATGAAATTTTTATCAAGATAAAGTTTGAACGAGAGAATAACATGGCTATTTACAACTTAGATAATGATTCAATAAAACCAACAACTACTTGATAGAAGGCCAAGAGAGTTCGCAGACCGTCCCCTTGCCATCTCTTTTGGAAAAACGAGAGAACTTACCACTTAGCATTAATTCTAATCGATAAGAAGATTGAGTTCCATCCCCAATATGTGTAGATTGGATGCCCGGCCCGTTGTCTTCTATTTTTAAACTGTAAAAATCGTTGATATTCTTGCCTAAGACTTGAATTCGAGTTGTCCCCAGTGCATGCTTGCCAATATTTTGGAGAGACTCTTCGAGGAACCAGCACAGCTGTCTTTTGACATCTAAGTTCAGCTGACCACAGTTAAACGGTTCAATCGATACAGCCCGCACCTTCACAGTTTCAAATCCTGGCAATTTGCGCTTAACCGCAAGGCTATACACCTCATAGAGCACTTCGTGCATGGGGTGCGTCAGGTCTAACTTGATATCCCCTTGAGAGTAGAAAAAATAAACATCGCCAATGGCTTCTTGCCTCAGCCGCTCACCGACCCCCCTAATCTCCTGATTAAGTGCGGTGAGTTCTTCTAATACAAAGGATTGCTCGGTTTTGCCATCTTTGGCACTTCGTAAGAGACTCGACAGTCGCTGCAGGGGGCCAGCATGAATGGCACTAAAAGCCCGCTCAATCGCTTTCTGTCTTTCTGCCTCTAGGACTTGAACTTCGACCAAAGCGGCCTCTTGGCTGCGTAGAGCGCTGCGCTGGCTGCGATAGTTAAAGCCTAAGTAAGTTATCCCCGCTAAGGGGAGGCTAATCGCGATCGGAGCCACTGGTAGCCACAGGCCAAACCGATAAAGGCTCAGATAGCACACGCCCACGACCATCAGCGTCACAATCGCTAGGCTGATCAGGCTTCTCAAAGTTGAACGAAAAGAGATGCTAATGGCAATGCCCAGCAACCCCGCCGACACAATCAGAAGATCTTCAGCCCAAAACGGGATGACTCTAATAAGTGGACGCGTATCTATGGCTGAGCGGATGAGTTGGCTGGTGGCATGGGCTTCTAACTCAGGGCCAGTAATCCCAATGCGGGGTAGGATATCGCGAGTTTCAGAGTCTTGAATGAGGTTAGAAGAGGCTGAAATTGGCAAAAATCGCGGGAAGTAGGCATCAACTTCATCGACAATGACAACTTTGTCCGTTAAGGCTTCAAGGTCTTGAGATCGGTCAAACAATTTTGAGGCATCGATTACTTGTAAGGTTTCAGAGCCAGACCTGAAATTTAGCAGGGTTTGAATCTTGCTGATGTCAGCTTCACGAACATACCCCCCCGAATCATTTTCCAAGATGGGAATCGAAGTAAAACCCGGCGATTCAGGATCTTTGAAAATTGGAATATCGGGATTGTCTGGATGATTTTCGAGAGCATACCCCTTAGTCGTCAAATACTTTTCGGCCAATTTGAAAGAAAACGAAAATCTGAAGGGATTATCAGTTGAGTCATCGTTGTCATCTGGCAAATAAGCTCCCACAAATACCCGCCTGATGCGACCATCGCGATCGAGGGGAACGTCATTCAAGCCAAACTGATTTTGCGCCACGCTGTCAGACAAGGGTGCAATTGGCGGGATGGGTCGAGGCGGCAAGACTTTCTCAACCCCAATGAGATTTTTATGGGTTTCAAACAGGTTGAGCAACTGTTCTCGACCGAGATCATCGCTAAATTCTTCTCGGAAGACGTTCAGGCCCACGACTGTGGGTTGCGCTGAGAAAATGATTTCCAGCAGTTCTGCGAGTTGTGACTCTGAAAGGTTCGCATCCACTCGCACCGGGTCTTGCTCGATGAGCACAATGACGACTTGCTCATCGATGCCTTCCGCCGGGCGGCTCCGCAAAAAAATATCGAATACAGCCAATTCGAGGGTGGCAAACAGGCCCAACCAGCGAGCCGCGACTAAGCCCGCAATCATGACATACCCCACCGGCCAACGCGAAGATTGCTGAAAGAAGTGTCGAATGCCTGTGAGAGAGACTTTTAAGAACGGCAGCATAGTTGGCAGGGCTATTCGATCAAGCCTTCATCCCGCGCTTTGAGACAAGTGACAATGCGCAGGTTGCGGCCCTCTTCTTTGGCATCTTCGGGGTAGATGCCCAGCACGTCGTAAATTTTGCTCCAGTAGTTGCGCACCATGCTTTCGGAGACGTGCAGGTGCTTGGCGATCGCCCGATCTTGATACCCATCTTTGCAAGCTAGATCAAGGGTTTCGAGCCACTCGGGCTTGAGTTCGAGTCCGGCTTTGAGGCTGCGAATATCACGGGTGTGGGTGTAGCCCTGCAAAGCCGCCTTGAAACGCTCAAAGGCTTTATCAGTAGCGCTATCTTTGCTCGTCACCGTAAAGCCGCCGCGATGATTATCAATGTCAGGAATAATCCTCACCAGGGCATCGGGGTAAGAGGTGTGGATGGCAATATTGATTTCGGGATAATCTTTCATCAGACTTTTTAAGAACTGAATGCCGAACTCAGTTGCCGCTGGCTCGCCCGGCCCTTCGGGCAGTTGCAGATCGAGCACCAGCAGGTCAGGCCGCAATCGTCGCACCGCTTCCCGAGCAGCCTGCAGCGTGGTCAACGTCTCTAGCGCGATGTTGCTGCCAAACCGTTCCAGAATGCTGTGAATCCCGGCCAGAGTCGTGGGATGATCTTCAACGACGAAGATCGTTCGCTGATCGCTGCCCGAAGCCACTTTAGAAGTCATCGTCTTGAGAGAAGAGGGAGGCGTAGAGACTGAGGCAGAGGCGATCGCAACCATGGTAGATGAGGAAAAAGTAAGGGCAAGCAACAAAACCGGACAGCAAGCACGAACGATATCCTCACAGTTTGGCGCAGACCCTGACCAGGCTCAATAGCGAAAACTACAGCCCCGATAGCAGAAAGATAGACTACTAGCTGGCCGTCGGCAATGCTCTAGATAAAAACCTTCACCCCAACCAGATGAAACCGCTCTACACAATCCGTAATCATGCTGTTGCCGATGAGGCCATCGGTCAGGGCGATCGCCCAGAATAACGTTCAGGAGAGAGGGCTACCGACCAGAGTTAGCAACTCCAAGCTAGAGCGCTGACATCTCCTGTTTGTCTCTATTCCCATTTTCATCTGAATTAGATGTGAACCGGCAATTTTGTCCGCTCCAGCGTGACCAGGCGCTAGCAATTATCAGTTGGCGTTATCCACCGCCCTATGACGTCTACAACCTCGATCAGGAGGATTTGGCCGATTTGCTCAATCCTCAAAATGCTTTTTTTGCCCTCATGCAGACCGACAACACCCTCGCCGGGTTTTGTTCATTTGGGCCAGACGGACAGGTGATACCAATTCTCTGAAACTGGACTACAGATCTTCCTTTCGGCTCCGCTCAAGGAACGTCGGCTGAGCGAAGTCGAAGCCGACTTGTATGTGTAGCTGTAATTTGTCGAACTGGTATGAGTGGCAGCAGCTATGATGCCACCGCCTTAGATATTGGCATGGGCCTGCATCCTAATCTCATCGGTCAGGGACAAGGCCGACACTACGCTACAGCCGTCGCTCGGTATGGCAGCAGCCAGTTTGGTGCGCAACGCTTGCGCGTTACTATCGCCACGTTCAATCTCAGAGCACAGCGGCTTTGGCAGCGACTGGGATTTGAGCCCGTAGAGCAGTTTTGCAAGACTGGCAGTCATCAAACATTTGTGATTATGGTGGGTGCGATCAAGCTGTGAGGAGACATGAGATCCTTACCCTTGAACAATCTGAGTGGTCGGTAGCCAAGGCGCATCACCTTGAATTAGGCAATAGACTTTATCGGAAATAAGAGAGTAATCGTTTTGAGTCAGCATCTTCCCCAG
>ERZ1740058.567-NODE-567-length-26373-cov-11.899346_pt1 | contig 26373 bp, 28 predicted proteins | sample MGYA00581745_ERZ1740058 | MGnify/ENA primary metagenome ERZ1740058 (study PRJEB43018, sample SAMN04849742) | marine metagenome | isolation source: floating plastic debris | place: Pacific Ocean | collected 2008-08-30 | study: EMG produced TPA metagenomics... | reverse complement strand
GCAAAGCGCTGTTGGGCGAGCGCCATCCCGATGTCGCCCAAAGCCTCAACAATCTGGCAGTTTTATACGCTAATCAAGGACAATACCAGCAGGCCGAGCCCTTCTTGCTGCAGGCCTTGGAGCTGTTTATCCAATTGTTAGGACCGGAGCATCCCCACACCCGCTCAACCCAACAAAGTCTCGAAATCTTGAGAAGTTGGATGGCATGATGAAGCCTCTCCAGTTGGTTTATTGCCGCCAGCCAGGCGACGTCCAAATCTCTCAATCTCAACTAGATCAGCTGAGGAGGAAATGGCGCAATGGTATCCCTCAATGAATGGCCCTTAATCTTGGAAAAAACGCTGCAGGCTTATGCTGAGCTACCCTATGCTCTTGGCGATGCCGCCATATATGTGGTTGTGAGCCGCGATAATCATCACTTTTTTCTCATGCACGAGGGCTGGCAGGGCGCTCAAAGGATTCATGGCATGGTCGTTCATGCTGAAATTCGCGAGGACAAAATTTAGATGCACTATGACGGTATCGAAGGCAGCATCACCGAAGAGTTGGTGCAGGCGGGCATTCCCAAGGACCATATTGTACTAGCGTTTCATCCTCCCTATGTGCGAGAGCATACGGGTTACGCCGTCGCTTGAAATTAGCCGATATGTTTTTCTACCGGTTTGTTTTTTGAGAGATGATCGCTAATCCAGTTCCCCTTCACTGAGTGGTGGCGGTTGAGGAACAACCCGTTGCGCCTGTTTGGATGGCTCATTGCTGGATAATGATTTAGCGCTGGGTAATGGTCCAGCACTGGGGAGTGGTCGAGTCTCCACCGTTTCTGAAGCTTTAAGCGGCAGCGGCTGAGCAGGTGCTGGCTGTGACTGCATTTGCGGTTCGGTTACCGACATCGACATCGCATCGGCCACGTCCGCCGTGGTCGCTTCTGGTAGCGCCACCAAATCTTTTTCCTGCTCTTCGAGTTTGAGCGGTAGACGTACCGGCTGCTTGGTCTCCACGGCGTCCGCTTGCGGTAGAGACTGTTCCAACTCGTCTAACGGTCGGGGAATCACCATCACCGCGTGGAGTTCGCCAATGCGCTCAGCCTCGTGCATGCCCGCTTCAACGGCGATCGCCACATTCGATAAAGAACCCCGAATAATCACCGTGCACAGGCCATCACCGATGGACTGGTGAGCCACCACTTGCACCTCTGCCGACTTCGTCATCGCGTCAGCGGCTCCCACCATGGCGGGAAAACCTCGGGTTTCCAGCAGCCCCAGGGCGCCACTCCCAATCCGGCCGTTGCCAATGCGCTCCAGCTCATCCAAATGCATACAAATCGGCAGCACCGCTTCCAAATTCGGTAGCGGTCGGGGAATCATTGAGGCAGAAATAAACTGACCAAACTGTTTGGCCGTAGCGGTCCCCGCTTCGACCGCCATGCGAATATCAGCAACTCCGCCCCGAACTACGGCAGTGCAGTGTCCGGCCCCCGTTTTTTCATAACCGATAAGCATCACGTCGGCCGACTTGATCATGGCGTCGGCAGTGCCAATCACCGCTGGAAAGCTTTGCGTCGAGACCAACCCCAAGGCTGCACCCTTTAGCTTTGCCGCCCAGCGCTGAGTGCGGGGAGAGGGAGTTTTTAAGGCTAATTTTGGAGAGTTAGTTGCCACCATTAGCGGGGCCTCACGGTTATTCAAGGGGTCGTATCTCTATTGTAAGTAGGCAGCCTCAGATAGCCACTACTAAATTGCTGGATTATGAAGAGCCATTTTGACCATTCAGCGAGTCACGATGGGGAAAGAGGGTTTTCATCAGCTGCTCAACCTGTTCACGACCATACACAATTCTAGCTAAGGCTGAATCCTGAACAAGTTCCTGGGATGCTGCGGACGCTGCCATGGCTGAACCTGACTCTATCGTATCGCCGTTATGAACCGACTCCACCGAAGTAGCTGGGTCAGAGGCGTGATTGTTAGCCGCCTCAGCCGCCGTACCGTTGAGCTGGGCTTCTGGCAGATAGACCAGCGATCGCGCTGGAATCACAGCTCCAGCCTCTACCTGCGGATTGAACAAGGTGGTGTCAGACCCGATGCAAGCATGGGCCCCCACGATGCCCTGACCGACAATCAAAACGCCACCGCCCAAATTGACCCCCACCTCCAATACTAATTTCCCCCCAGTTGCTTGAACCACCGCGCCCGCTCCGATACAAACGCCCGCCGCAATGACTAAAGTAGCGCCGGGTGCAGCTTCCAAAACAGCGCCAGCGGCGATCGCAGCATCGGCAGCCACGTTAACGTTAGGCCCAATGTAAAACCGCACTGACTCTGACTGTTCATTGACCTGCACCATGCAAGGAAATAACTATGGACGCTGAATGGTGGTTTCTGACACCCGACGCTTGGCCTGCGGGTCAATGCCCACCAGGCGCACATACTCTCCTGAGTGAGAGGCTAACCCAGACTCCAGGGCCGACAATACGGCAGCCAGATCTCTCCCCTCTAGCATGCCTCCGCTTTGCCATGCTCCACTGCGATAGCGCCGCACATCGGCATGCTCCAAGCTCAGACGGTAGCCCTGACCCATCAGCTGTCGTACTTGATGGGCTAAATCGGCTGAAATATTGGGATTATGGCCGTTGCTCGCCGCTCCATAAGTAGCCGTTGCCGAGGCCGCAGGCGCTGAACTAGCTGAGTGATTCGCCCCGTTACCGTTATGCGCGCCATAACTAGGAGATTCTCCTGGGCGGTGAACGATGACCGGCGATAGCCGCTTTTTGGCAGCTCGGTCAATGCCAAAAATGCGGACGTATTTATCAGCGTGCTCTTGGATGCAGCCGTTGATGGCCGAGAGGGCGGCATCTTCGCGAGTGGCTTCAATCGGCGTGCAGGTTTGCCAAACATTACTGCTAAATCGGCGCTGATCGGCATGCTCAGCTCCAATGTGATATCCCTGACTCAGTAGCCCCCGCACCTGCTGGGCGACGGTTCCGGAAAGTTGACCAGCCGGGGCAGAAGCGGTCGATTGATTGGCATAGCTGTGGTTGCTGGACGCCGTCCCTGACACGGCACCTAAGGCCGCTGGTCCATCTGGCCGCTGAATAGTCACCGGAGAGACCCGCCGCTTGGCCACGGGGTCAATACCAAACATGCGGACGTATTCGCCCTGATGCTCATTCATGCAGGCCTGTAGCGCAGCGATCGCGTCACGTTCATTCGTCGACTGCACAGGGGAACAGCTTTGCCAAACGTTGCTGCGAAATCGGCGCTGATCAGCATGCTCCAAACCAATGCGATAGCCTTGACTCAGCCAATTACGCACCTGCTGTGTCAAATCGCTGGCTGGTGCACCACCATTACTGCTGGCGGCTGCCGGGCGCTGGGGGCCGCTACTGAGAGGAACTGATTTAGCTTGCACCTCAACCGCTTTGCCATCCGGTCGCTGAATCGTCGCCGTAGCAACTCGCTGCTTAACCGTGGGGTCAATGCCAAACATCCGCACATATTCACCGGCATGCTCAGCCAAACAGGTTTCCAAAGCCGTCAGTACATCCCCTTCTCGGGTGGACTTGATGGGGCTGCAGGTTTGCCATACGTTACTGCGATAGCGGCGAGTGTCAGCGTGTTCGGTCCCAATTCGATAGCCTTGATTCAGCAGTTGGCGTACCTGCTGCACAACGTCGGTAGTCAGTCTTTGAGGTTGCATGGTCTTAGTTCCATTGTCTTGAGCGATAGAGGCAAGCGGCGGTCGCGCATCAGCAGAGGCGCCGCGATGAAAGGCAACTTGAGCCGATTGCACATAGCCGGCCCGGAGTATTTGATTGATGGCGGTGAGTTCTTCCACAAACGCCAGATCCTGAGAAGCGACATCAGCTAGTTGGTCAGCCTGCTCTTGCTGGGTAATCACGGCTCCCGAAGGCACTACTTTACCCGCCGGAATCTCCACGTCTTGCACTAGGGCATGCATCATAACGACGCATCCAGCCCCTAAACGAGCATTGAAAACGGTCGAGCGAAAGCCCACAAATACACCCTCCCCGATGTAGGCCGGGCCGTGAATAATAGCTTTATGAGCAATACAGGCATTTTGGCCAATCCAGACGGCGTAAGATTGGTCGTCGTCACCGAGCACCCGGCCATCTTTCAGCGCATGGATCACGACCCCATCCTGAATGGCCGCCCCCGTCATAATGCCAAACGGAGCACCACTGTCAGCCCGAATTGAGGCACCAGGTGCCACCAAAACTTCCTCGGCAATCCGCACATCGCCCACCACTTCAGAGAAATCATGGACGATCGCTGCCGCATCAATCGTCGGCGGCGCCAAGTTATTCAACCAGGATTGCTGTGGGGCTGCTGCATTACGGGTCAACATGAACCCGACACCTCCCTTGATACATCAGCTGCGACTGCGCGAATGGGCCGATATTCTTTCATGGCAAAGGGATCGGCAGATATTTCAACCGTTCCCCAGCGCTGCAGTCTTTAATTAAAGTCATCCCGCTTGCTGTAAAGCGTCCCCGAACTCAGAGAAACGGTATCGACGATGGCAATGACCGCCGCATCGACCGGGCGATCGTGATATCCCTGATGCTCCCGAGCACCACTGCCCCGAGTAATCAAAACCCACTCTCCAGGTCCGGCCCCAACCACATCAGCGGCGACTTCATAATCGGGCAGCGGTTCTCCCGTATCGCTGATTAGCTGCACCATCAAAAACTTGACGCCACTCAGGCTCGGCTCTTTACAAGTGCTGACGACCGTACCGCGAACTTTAGCCAAAAGCATAAACAGCGATTACCTACCGGCCATAGGGGCGAATACCACTGACGCTTTCGCGAAACTGCTCCACCGCCTCGGTGTAGCGGATTGGCAGCACAAATTCCAGATTCTCGTGGGGACGAGCAATGATGTGAGTCGAAAGTACCTGCCCGCCATTCACCCGCTTAACATTTTCAATGCCCGCGGAAACTGAAGCCTGCACCTCAGAAACGTCGCCGCGCACGATCACCGTGACGCGACCACTACCAATCTTTTCATACCCTACCAAAGTGACCCGAGCCGCCTTGACCATAGCGTCTGCGGCTTCGACCACAGCGGGAAACCCAAGGGTCTCAATCATGCCAACTGCGATAGCCATACTACTAACTCCTTAATAATCTGCGTGGATGACATTGCCAAAAAACAGGGGAGACGCTTCTAGCCTGGCTAGCTTCAGACCCATTAATCAGTCGGCCAAACGAACGTGACCAACTCGCTCAATGGCGGCCAGCAGCCCCCGTCGCGTCGATACTGACTTAAAAACCGTCGTTGGTTATGTCCTAAACTGCTCGACCGCTTCGGTATAGCGAATCGGCAAGACAAACTCCAGGTTTTCGTGGGGGCGCGCGATGATGTGCGTAGACAATACTTCGCCACCGTTGACGCGCTTAGCTGATTCGATCCCCGCCGACACTGACGCTTGCACTTCAGAAACGTCGCCCCGTACAATCACCGTCACGCGACCGCTACCAATCTTTTCATAGCCCACCAAGGTGACTCGGGCGGCTTTCACCATCGCATCAGCAGCTTCCACAACAGCGGGGAACCCTTTCGTTTCAATCATTCCAACTGCAATAGGCATTTATCGTTATCTCCCTCTTAAGATGCTGTGAACTACGACCATTGCAGTTTCTTAATAAAGCCCTGACGGCGCACCGACAGGGAATAAAGGTTAAGAAATTCTGCATTACCTAAAAGGTACGGAAGTAGCCCATTCAAACTCCATGTAAATCAAGGATATGAGTCCGTTGCCCCCTTGGCAATATAAGTCTCGATGATTGTCCTTAATATGAAATATCAATGCAGCTAATGAAATATTTTTTAGCGATACTTATTAAGCCGTTATTTTGGCTGAAGTATCTGCTCATGATTGCCACCAGGGTAGAAAAGCCGGCGAGTGAGCAGAAAAAAGGCAGCTAAATTCTCTGCGGCTAGTCGCTTTAAGCACGGAGTGGTGCCTGTTTCGGTAACCTCGAGATGCGATTGTGGTACATTACGTCATGTACAAAGTCGTCGGGTTTGCTTTGGGTGAGCAGCAAAAAGGCGCTGAGCGTGACCACAGTGCGGCGTTTGTTCAGTTGAAGGCAATGGGCCGTAGCTCAGTTTTAGTCAGGTGCCTCGATGAGCTTAAGTATTCACGAATAAATTTAGCTGGCAGCTCTTAGGCCAAAGTTTTAAGAAGGTTAATGGCAGAATTTTGGATGCATTCAGGCTGGTTGATTCCAGCCTATGGCTTGCTCGGCGCGATCGCGACCCTACCGTGGTCAATCGGGCTAATCCGCCGGACGGGGCAGCGGCCCGCCGCTTATCTCAATTTGGTAATGACCTTTGGGGCGTTTGTCCACAGCATTTTTGCCCTGCAGCGCGTTTGGGGACAGACGCCCCAGGAGCTGAATTGGGATTGGTTTCAAGTTGCCGATCTAACGCTACATGTGTCGTTTGAGCTGTCAACGCTCAACCTTAGCATTGTCGTGCTAATTGCCGGTCTCAGCTTTTTAGCGCAGCTGTTCGCCTTGGGCTATATGGAAAAGGACTGGGCGCTGGGGCGATTTTTTGGGCTAATGGGCTTTTTCGAAGCGGCCATGAGTGGCGTTGTGCTCAGTAGCTCACTTTTCTTGTCCTATTCGCTGCTGGAAATGCTGACCCTGTCGACTTATCTGCTGGTGGGCTTTTGGTACGCGCAGCCGCTGGTGGTGACCGCCGCCCGTGATGCCTTTTTGACCAAGCGCATTGGCGATGTGCTGCTGCTGATGGGGGTGATTGCCCTCTCCGCATTTGCCGGCAGCTTACGGTTTAACGACCTGTATGAGTGGGTCAAAGTGGCGGACTTGACCCCGATCGTGGCGACGCTGTTGGGGATTGCGCTGATTGCTGGGCCCACGGGTAAATGTGCGCAGTTTCCGCTGCACCTGTGGCTGGATGAGGCTATGGAAGGACCCAATCCAGCCTCCATTCTGCGCAATTCCGTGGTGGTCACCTGTGGGGCGTACATCCTAATTCGCCTGCAGCCGGTTGTCGTGCTGTCTCCCATTGCCCTGTCGCTGCTGGTGATTATCGGGACAATAACGGCGGTGGGGGCTTCTTTCGTAGCGCTGGCCCAAATCGACATCAAGCGGACCTTTTCTTACTCCACCAGCGCTTATCTGGGGCTGGTGTTTATTGCCCTGGGCATGGAATGGCCGGGGGTGGCGCTAACGATTTTGCTGACCCATGCGATCGCTAAAGCGCTGCTGTTTATGAGTGTCGGCGCCATTATCCTGACGACCAACAGTCAAGACTTAACCGAACTCGGTGGGTTGGGCCCCAAGATGCCGGCTACTACCGCCTGCTACACCATCGCTGCCCTGGGCTTAGTGGGGCTGCTGCCGCTGGGCGGCTTTTGGGGCTATTGCCTGGGCGTTGACTTTTTCTGGGGTGAACAGCCGGTCTTGGTGGCCGTCTTTTTGTTAGTCAATCTATTAACGGCACTCAATCTAACGCGCGGGTTTCGGCTGATTTTTCTCGGCCCTGCTCAACCCAAGACCCGCCGGGCTCCCGAAGTCGCTTGGCCCATGGCGGTGCCAATGATGGCGCTGCTGGTGACGACTTTGGTAGTGCCCTGGGTCATGCTGCGGCTCGATCTGCTGCCCCCGTGGCAGTACATCAACTCGACTGCCCTGGTGCTGCTGGTGGTGTCAGGGGTGGCCGGCGTGGCGATTGGCGCGGTTATGCCGTTAAGTCAGTTGCTCGCGCGTTCCACCCAAAAGCCGTTGCGAATTGCCCAAGACCTCTTGGCCTACGACTTTTATACCGAGAAGCTTTATCGCTTTACGGTGGTCTGGGTGGTGGAGCGGCTGTCGGTTGCCAGCAGTTGGTTTGATCGCTACATCGTCGATGGCCTGGTGAACAGCGTCGGGTTAGCGTCACTGATTGGTGGAGAGAGCTTGAAATATAGTATCTCCGGGCGATCGCAGGGATATATCCTCACCATCATGGTGGGCATGGGCCTGTTGGGCCTGCTGATGATGTGGAACACCTTCTAGGGTTAGCGTGATGCTGAGTGCACTGATCTTAATTCCCCTGGCCGGCGCCTTAGTCATTAGCCTCTGGCCGCGTCAGTGGTCGGGCCGCCAGATTTGGCTGGTGACGCTGCTGGTGCAGGCGCTGTCGCTGCTTTGGGGTGGTTGGATTGCCTGGCAATTTGACATTCAGCAGCCAGACCTGCAGTTTGTGGAATCGCTGCCGTGGATTGATGCGTTGGGGCTGACCTATCAGTTAGGCGTCGACGGCTTGTCCATGCCGCTGTTGCTAATCAACAGTTTGCTAGGGGGCATTGCCGTCTACGCGAGTTCAGCAACGATTCAGCGCCCCCGGCTGTATTTCAGTTTGGTGCTGCTGATCAACACCGCAGTGGCCGGTGCTTTCCTGGCCCACAATCTGTTGCTGTTCTTTATCTTTTATGAGCTGGAGCTGATTCCGCTTTATTTGCTGATTGCCATTTGGGGCGGTGCCCGCCGCGGCTATGCTGCCACCAAGTTTTTGATTTACACCGCCGCTTCGGGAGCGCTGATTTTAGGCGGCTTTTTGGGCGTGGCTTGGTTAGGCGGCGCTGGTTCATTTAACTACGACGTCACGCTGGCCCAGTCAATGACGCTGCTGCAGCAGAGCCTGCTGTTGGGGGCAATTTTGGTGGGGTTTGGCATCAAGGTGCCGCTATTTCCCTTTCATACCTGGCTGCCCGACGCCCACGTGGAAGCTTCTACGCCAGTTTCAGTGCTGCTGGCGGGGGTGCTCCTAAAGCTCGGCACCTATGGCATTGTGCGGTTTGGCCTGCTGCTGCTGCCGGACGCCTGGAATTTATTTGCGCCGTGGCTGGCCATTTGGGCCGTGGTCAGCGTGCTGTACGGGTCTTTGGCCGCGATCGCCCAAACTGACATGAAGAAAATGGTGGCCTACAGCTCCATCGGCCATATGGGCTATGTGCTGCTAGCGGCGGCGGCGGCAACGCCCCTAGCGATCTTGGGCACGGTGATGCAGATGGTGAGTCATGGCTTGATTTCCGGCCTGCTGTTTTTGCTGGTGGGCGTGGTTTACGCCAAAACTGGCACGCGGGATCTGACGGTGCTGTGCGGCCTGCTCAATCCCGAGCGGGGCCTACCCATTACGGGCAGCCTGATGATTATTGGCGTGATGGCCAGTGCTGGCATTCCCGGTATGGTGGGCTTTATTGCTGAATTTGTCGTGTTTCGGGGCAGTTTTGTGGCCTTTCCCATCCCTACGCTACTGTGCATGGTGGGCTCTGGCCTCACGGCAGTATATTTCTTGCTGCTGGTCAACCGGGCTTTCTTTGGCCGGTTGCAAGTGGCGCCTGCCAGCGACAAGGTCGAACCGGATGTGCTGTTGCCGCGAGTCGCTTGGCGCGATCATGTTCCCGCCCTGGCGCTGGCCCTGCTGATTGTGGCGCTGGGGCTGCAGCCTAACTGGCTGTTCCGCTGGAGCGAAGTGACCACCATCGCTTGGCGATCGCCCGCGATCGCCGTCGCTCAACCGCTGCCCCTCGATTCGTCTGAGCCGCTGCGTTTCTAACTTGCTTTTTGCTGACTTCACTGCTGACCGCATGCCATGACTAACATCCTGTCTCCCGACATTAAACCGCATCCGCTGCAGGCGTATATCGAGCGCTTGCTGCAGGCTGAAGCGCTGCTGCCTGATACGGAAAACAACCTGATGCAGGTGGTCGGCATCCTCAAGAGTTACGGGGTAGTGTTGGATGCCTATGCCGTCAACTTGAAGTACATCGCCAACCATCAGTTTCTGCTGCTGTTTCCCTTCTTTAAATACTTCAACGGTGAAATCACTCTGAATAAGCTGCTCAAGCACTGGTGGCACGATCGCATCAACTACGAGTATGCGGAATACTGTATGCGAGCCATGCTGTGGCACGGCGGCGGCGGCTTGGATGCCTATCTTGACACTGACGAGTTTAAGCAAAACTGCGAGCAGGCCATCCGAGCCAAGCTTAAAGGCAATCTTTTGATGCAGGGGCTGCACCGGCTGTTTCCCGAATTTTTGCTGGAGCAGGTGCGGCAGTCGGCCTATTACAGCGGCCTAGGTCAGTTTTGGACGGTAATGAGCGAGATTTTTCTGACCCTGTCTGACTTGTACGACCAAAAGCGCATTACGGCGATTCCCGAAGTCGTCGCGCATATCAAAAATGGCTTAGTGGCCGCGGCGGCGCTGCCGATTACCTACAGCGTAGAAATTCAGGGCGATCGCTACGATTTGCTACCGGCTTCTGCGGGCTTAACGTTTTTGATGGACACCGCAGTGCCCTATGTAGAGGCCATCTTCTTTCGGGGAACGCCGTTTTTGGGTACGGTTTCCTACAACGCTCAGGCACAGCAGATTTCCCCCGATCAGTCGCGGTTTGCCTATGGGGCGCTTTATGCTGATCCGGTTCCCGTGGGTGGTTCCGGCATTCCCCCGACCTTGTTGATGCAGGACATGCGCCACTTTTTACCCGACTATTTAGCTGATTACTACCGTCAAAGCCTACGAGGCGATGAAGATGTGCGGGTGCAAATCACCCAAAGCTTCCAGAAATCCATGTTTTGCGTCACTTCAGCGGCGCTGCAGGGCTTGCTGCCCCACGCTGCCAACACGGCTGACGCAGGGGAACAGGCCGCCAATCAAGCCTTTTTAGCCAGCTGGATGGATCGCTTGATGTCGTCGCGGCTAGCGGTCGTTAATTTACCCTCAGACTAATCGGACTAATCGGGCTAATCAGATAAAAACGGGGCCGCTATGAGAGCGGCTTGGGTGCGATCGCGTAGCCCCAGTCGTCCCAAAATATTGGTGACGTGATTTTTTACGGTGCCCTCCGAGAGAAACAGCGCTTGGGCAATTTCGCGGTTGTTGGCGCCCTGACCAATTAACGCCAAGACTTCCCGTTCCCGTGGGGTTAACTCAGCAAACCCAGGCGGCAGTTCGGGTGGCGGCAAAGGCGCTGTCGTGACCACTATTTTTGGCAAAATGCCAGGACCAAATTGGGCATAGCCGCGATGCACGGCCCGAATTGCTTGGGCCACTTCTTCCGACGGCGTGTCTTTCAAGAGATAGCCAACGGCGCCCGCCTGCACAGCCTGCTGCACCAGCTCATCTTCCTCGAACGTGGTGAGTATTAGCACTTTCAGCGTCGGATGCTGACGCAACAGCTCCCGGGTGGCGGCGACGCCATCCATCACCGGCATGCGAATATCCATCAGCACGACATCGACGGCATTGGGCGTCGTGACCAGGCGCTGGGCGATCGCTACGGCCTCCCGACCTTGCGCCGCCTCCCCCACAATTTGCACATCCGCTTCTAGCGACAGCAACGCTTTCAGTCCCTGGCGGACGATCGCCTGGTCATCCACTAACAAAACGTGAATCATGCCACCTCCACTGCCAGGGGTAACCAAACGTTGATGGTGCAGCCCTGGCCTGGCGCCGTGCGTAGCTGCGCCTGTCCCCCCTCTGCGGCTACCCGCTCTTGAATACCGCGCCACCCAAAGCCAGTGGTGTTGTCTTGGAGATTAAAGCCCACGCCGTTGTCTTGCACCGTGATGTGCAGCCGGGTCGCATCTGGTGAGGACCGAATGGCGATGCTGACCTGACTGGCTTGAGCATACTTGCAGACATTGGTCAGGGCTTCTTGCACAATGCGGTAGACCGTCAGCTTTAAGGAGTCCGGTAGGAGGGGGCACTCGACCACCACCTCAGGAATCACGCCGGTCACCTGCTGCAGGCGTTGGGTCAGGGGCGCGATCGCGCTAGCCATATCCGGCTGCGCTAGTAGGGTTTGCCGCAGCGTCGCCACGGCCTGTCGGGTTTCTCGCAGCGCTAGCGAGCCCATTTCCTTGGCCTGAGTCACAAAGGTCTTCGCCTGCTGCGGCTCTGCATCCCACAGCTTTAAGGCTCCCTCTAGCTGAATGTTTAATCCGGTCAAAGCGTGGCCGAGGGAATCATGAATTTCCCGGGCGATGCGGGTGCGTTCTTGCTGCATCGCCAGCTTTTCAAGTTGAGCCGCTGATTCTCGCAGTTTTTGATTCGCCAGCCGCAGCTCTTCCCGACGTTCCCGCTCTGACAGGAGAGCATTCATCAACAGCAGCAAAAACACCAGCAGCAGCAAAAACATCACCACCAGGTTCAGCCGCACCCCAATCAGCGGCGGCCCAAATCGGCGGCCCAACCGCGCGGGAAGAGAGCGGTCTAAAGATTGCAGCTGATTTTGCACTAGTCCCAAATAGAATACAAACGTGGCGCTGGTGGCCAGCAGGCGTCCCTGCCAGTTAAACAACAGACAGCTTCTGAGCACTAGGACAATTTGCAGTAGCGGAAACAGCCGCAGCCCCACGGTGCTCAATCGAGAGGCCAGCACTAGCAGACCAAACTGTAAAAGCACGTGGACAATTTTCAGGCCTAACGGTTGGGTCGGCAGCCACAGTCCCAATGCGCCAAAGCCCACAATAACGGCCAACGCCGCCGTGGAGAAGCCACCACCGCGAGACAGCAGCCCCGGGGATAATTCGATAATTAGAGCTAACCCCACTAGCCCCCATTCGCCGTACAGCAAAAAAGGAAACGGATGGCGAGTGTAGCGAATAGCGCGAATGGGCGACATGCGGTGAGACAAGGGCGGGGATAATTCTATGTAACCGCACTTCCGTCAGGATGAAACATGACCAAAGTCACGGGAGCGATCGTGACTAATTGCCCCATGGCTAGCCCTGGTAATTGCTTAGATTGGAATCGTTTCAGTTCAATTCCCTGATTTGGAGATACCACTATGAAACGTCGTTTTCACTTTGCCCTCATCGGCGCTGCCGCGATCGCCACCGTTATTGCTGCACCTTTTACCATTGCCGCAGCGACGGCCCAAGACTTCCCGATTTTAGAAGAACTTGACCTGACCGATGAACAGCGAGAAGAGATTCAGGCCATCCGCCAGGAGCGGCGCAGCGATATTGAGGCCATCCTCACCGATGAGCAGCAAACGCAATTTCGAGAAGCTTATCAAGAATCACAAGATTTTCGCACAGCCGCTGCCGCCATCGAGAACTTTACCGACGATCAGAAAGCCGAAATTCGGGCCGTGATGCGAGATTCCTTTGAAGAAGTAGGAGCCATCCTGACTGACGAACAGCGGGAAGCGTTGCAATCGCAGATACAGGATCGTCGCCAAGACCGCCGCTAAGTTACATCGCTATTGGGGATTAAGTGGCTTCTGGAGCTTGATCCTCAAATCCCTAAAACCGATTCAACAGGCTGTTTACCATGCTGCATTCTGAGGTATCAGCTAACTAAACTCGGCACTGCTTCGCTATCGGCATCGGCTTTCCAAGTGGCAGAAAGAAAGGCGCGCAGCAATCCCACAACCACCGATGGCTCTTCAACGTGGGGCAGCACGCCCACATCGGGCACCACATGCACGGTTTGCACTGCCCGGCGATTCATCGCAGCGAGGCGCTTGGTTTTATCGGGGCGATTGAAGCGGGCTTTTTCACCGACCACCAGAGTGGTGGGCACAGTGAGTTGACCGATGTAGCGGGTGAGGTCAAAGCAGATATCGCCTTTCAGCGACGCCAGCGCGGCGTATTCGGCGTTGGGCTGTTGGGTACAGGTGGTGTAAGCCTGCACGATTTCGGGGGTGATACGGGCAGGCTGGGCAAAGAGAAAATTGGTGAGGAACTGCGTTACCGCGACTTCATTGGCGGCCCCCAGCTGGTAAATAAGGCGATCGAGAATCGGCGTTCCCGCCAAAATAGCCGGCGGCGTGAAAGCATAGCCGACGCCAAAATCGTCGTTGCCCGAGGGCGACACCAAAAACAGCGCCTGGAACAGGTCGGGGCGCTGAATCGCCAGCCGCACGACCACACCGGCGGTTAACGAGGTGACCGCTACCACCGCTGGTGCCCCGGCGACGGCTTCAATCAGATGGGCAATCATGTCGCAGTAGTCTTCCGGGCGGTAGCTGCGCGCGGGATGGGCCGACTGCCCCCAGCCCACCAGATCCGGTGCGATGATGCGGTAGTCCGCAGCGAGGGCACCGTAAACCTTGGACCATTCGTAGGCCGATGAGCCGCCGCCCAGGCTATGCAAGCAAACCAAGGTTTTTTGCTCAGGGACACTGGGCGCAGTTTGCCACAGGCCATCAGTGGCCTGGGTGTAGTAGGCCATAATCCCCAGCGCAGTTTCGGTAACCCGCTGCTCGAAGCCCGGCGGCTGAAATTTCAACATGTCAATCTAAAAAGCGTAATCCTTTTGTAGGATACTCGGCTGAGCTGAAATTAAGTCATCACTGCTGCTGCAAGCTTGGACTATCAGTCGGGTACATGTCGGACTATGGCACATAGCATGTTCCTATCAACGAGCAGACGTTCGCACTAAACAGAACTCGCGCATTTACCCACACGGAACGTTCGTTATTGCTCGCCCTCTAGCTGATTGAGTTCTGCGATCGCTGACCGAATTTCCGCCTTTTCATATGCTTCAAGCGCTTCAGCCGCTACCGCTCGCCTGGTTAGGATGCGACGAAACTCGGTCACAAAGTACTCCACATTACCCACACGAACATTGCTAGCATGGCGTTTCAAATGCTCAAGTTCGCGGCCTGTTTTAAAGAAAATTTTAATCGCAGTATTCATCTCAGTTGGAAATATAAACAAGAATGCGACGTCAATTGCAGAGCACCCGAGAAATTGTATAAAGCGTTACTTAGAACTAGAACAGATTTAAAAGCAAAAATCTTACCTTTCTATCGTGTTTGTCATAAACGATAAATTCATCTATCGATTGAGCTATTTCAAGGTTTTGAAACAGGCATAAATTCAGCCCTTGATTTTCATAGCGCAGACCATTAGAGGTTTGATTAGCAAACTATCACCAAAGTTTCAGCGCTGAAACACGACTCTATACCTTTCTGGAACATTATCTTTCTGGAACATTCAGATTATGGTTCCGTCTCAGCGAAAATAGTGACGCTGTATGCAACGTTTTTAAGTTTTTTAGCATCTAAACTCAATTCGTCAGAACCAAATATTCTTAGTGGAACATATCTAATAAGAATCGCGCTTTTTTAGGCGATTAAAATCGACGACAGGCATATTTTCGTCTTTATAACTAATGCCAAATTACTTGGCTAAGTGACACAAATGAATTACCAGAATTTGGACTGATAAATCTGTCTTGAGAAGTTGACAAGGTGGTTCTGAGAGCGGCATAAAGCCCTATCATTAGTGACGCGATGATTCGTCACAGTCACATTTTTAGAGCACAAACTTATCCATTTTCTGCGATCGCTTCTGCCTCGCCGTAGCATCATATTCAACCAACCAGCAAGATATGATGATTTATATAGCAGTGGTTTAAGTATGTCAGACGCAGACTTACGGCAAGTTGCCGCCCGACTGAATCGAGTAGAAGCCGTGACTGGGGAAAATTCTCGAATGATTGAACAAATTGCTCAATATCAAGCCCAAGCGTTTCAGGGGCTGAGCGAGCTGAGTCAAATTGTCGGGCAGCAAGGGCGTAACTCGATTCGCCTTGATGAGCGCATTAAGGACATCAATCAACAGACCGATGACCGACTAATGGAATATCAGACCCGCACTTTTCAGAGCCTAAGTGAACTGGCTCAGATTGTCGGGCAGCAAGGGCGCAACTTCAATCAACTCGATGAGCGCATTGAAGAAGTTAATCAACAGGCCGATGACCGACTAGTGGAATATCAGACTCGCACTTTTCAGAGCCTAAGTGAACTGGCTCAGATTGTCGGGCAGCAAGGGCGCAACTTGAACCGGCTTACTGATCGCGTTGAGCAAGTCGCCGACAGCGTCGCGCAGGTGAATGAGCGCGTTGATAGCCTGGCCGCTGCTAGTGAGCGGTTTGATCGCATCCTTGACTATCTGTTAGGGCGCGAGGGCGGTCGTGACAATGCCACTGACGTCTAGCGAGAGATGTTGCGGGATTTTACAGAATGTTATCGGCGTGCCAGGACGGGTTCCCGGCGTAGCGTAGACTGATGACATTCTGCGATCGCCCTGACCGTCAGCCTGGGGGAGCGCGATCGCAGGTGTGCTCTGTTGGCCAACTAAGTGCATTTGTCATTCTATGTTTCCGACCCATCGTCCCCGTCGTCTCCGAAGCCATCCCCAACTGCGCCGGATGGTGCGGGAAACCGTTGTTTCTACCAATGATCTGATTTATCCCCTGTTTGCGGTGCCTGGCGACGGCGTGGCCCAAGAAGTGAAGTCCATGCCCGGGGTCTATCAGCTTTCTGTAGACAAGATTGTGGAAGAAGCCAAGGAAGTCTATGACCTGGGCATTCCGGCGATTATTCTGTTCGGCATTTCCGATACGAAGGACACTGAAGCCACGGGTGCTTGGCACGACTGCGGCATTGTGCAAAAGGCGACGACTGCTGTAAAAGAAGCGGTGCCGGATTTGGTGGTAGTAGTGGACACCTGCCTGTGCGAATATACCAGCCACGGCCACTGCGGCTATCTGGAAACTGGCGACCTCACCGGACGCGTTCTCAACGATCCGACGCTGGAGCTTCTGAAGAAAACCGCCGTGTCGCAAGCCCAGGCGGGCGCAGATATTATTGCGCCCTCGGGCATGATGGATGGCTTTGTAAAAGCCATTCGCGCCGGGCTGGATGTCGCCGACTTTACTGACATTCCCATCCTGTCCTATGCCGCGAAATATGCGTCGGCTTACTATGGTCCCTTCCGGGATGCGGCCGATTCGGCTCCGCAGTTTGGCGATCGCCGCACCTACCAAATGGACCCCTCCAACAGCCGCGAAGCACTGAAGGAAATCGCTCTCGATATCGACGAGGGGGCGGACATGCTGATGGTGAAGCCGGCCCTGGCGTATATGGATATTATCCGCCAGGTCAAAGACGCCACGGATTTGCCAGTGGCCGCTTACAACGTCTCCGGCGAATACTCCATGATTAAAGCCGCCGCCCTCAATGGCTGGGTCGATGAGCAAAAAGTCGTGCTGGAAACCATGACGAGCTTCAAGCGCTCGGGCGCTGACCTCATCCTCACCTACCATGCCAAAGATGTGGCGCGCTGGCTGGAGAAAGTGAACGCAATATTTTAAGTTGGCTGATTAAAATGACAGTCTTAGCGGATGAGGCAGGCATATCCACCCGTTCAGTTTTTCTACGCCAAGGATTCATAGAAGCGCAAACTACAATTGAACTACGGTTTATTTTTTGTTCTTCAGAGATGACGCGATGCAGTCAGAAACACCAGCGGCAGCGGCACTAACTTCGCTATACGACGCCGACTATCAGCGCTGGCTGAGTGAAACTGTGGTGCAACTGCGATCGCGCAATTTTGCTTGCTTAGACCTAGAAAATCTCATTGAGGAAATCGAAAGTTTGGGGAAACGGGAAAAACGCGCTCTAGCAAGTTATCTCATGCGCCTCTGCGAACATTTACTCAAACTCAAATATTGGGAAGCAGAACGCGAGTCGTGTTATCGGGGCTGGAAAGTCGAAATTCGCAACTTTCGACTGCAGATTGCCCGCATTCTCGAAGACAGCCCCAGCCTCAAAATTTACCTAACTGAGATTTTTGACCAGGAGTATCAAAACGCTCGACAGCTACTTTTAGATGCCAGTGACTTGCCTGCTGACAACGTGCCTCAAAATCCTAGCTTTTCTCTGAATGAAGCGTTAAATGAAAACTGGCTGCCGTAGCGATCGCAATAACCCGCTACATCCTGCTCATTTGCATGGCAATCCTAAAATTTACTTCCGCTGCTCGAATCTACAATGGTGACAGTGTCTTTGGACAACTCCTTATGTCTACTGAACAAACAATGGGAAAAATACTCGTAACCTTAACGATTACTAATCGCAGCGATCAATCTGCCGCAAGTCGTGGTTACATTTCGCCAGAGGAAGTGCGTTCGATTACCCTGGACAACGTGCTGGTAGATACGGGAGCGACAACACTGTGTTTACCGCCTGATGCGATCTCCAAGCTTGGTCTAGAACTGCTTCGGGAAGTAAAAGTGGTGACCACGACTGGCGCAAGCACCGCCAAGATTTTTCAAGACGCGCGCATTTCCATCCTTGGTCGCGAAGGCACGTTTGAATGTTTAGAACTGCCGGGTGGGCAAAACTCTTTGCTCGGCGTTGTGCCCTTAGAAATGCTGGGACTGGAATTGGATTTGCAGCATCAGCGACTTAAGGTTTTGCCAGACGATACGCGAGACACTTATCTCACCATCTTGTAATGGGCGATCGCCATGTTTCAACAAGCTTTAGATTACGCCTTCAGCAACAGCGATAAATTTGTAATCGCGCTACAGCAGCACCTGCTTCTATTGGCAGTGCCGCTGCTGATTGCCATAGCTGTCGGACTACCATTGGGGTTGTGGAGTGCCCGCTCTAAGACGGTTTCGACGATTGTGATTAACAGTTTTAATGCGCTGCGGGTAATTCCTAGTTTGGCGGTGCTGTTTTTGGCGATTCCGGTACTGGGGCTCAGCTTTGCCTCAGCAGCCGTGGCGCTGACCCTGCTGGCGATGCCACCAGTTTTGATCAGCACAGACGTAGCCTTTCGCAATATCAATCCGGCGGTGCGAGAAGCGGCGACAGGAATGGGCATGGCCTCGGGGCAGATTTTGCGCCAGATAGAAATTCCTCTAGCGCTACCTGTCATTATCTCTGGCATCAAGACCGCGACCGTGGAAGTGATTGCCAGCGCTACGCTAGCGGCCTTTGTCGGAGCCGGTGGACTAGGCGATTTTATTGTGCTGGGATTTGCAGCCTACGACCCAGCAATTCTGCTGGTGGGGGCAGTGCCGGTGGCGCTGCTAGCGCTGATTGCTGAAGTGAGCTTGAGTTGGACCCAGCGATCGCTCCAGCCCCCTGCCCTGTCCCGCTGATTATCCAGTTTCCCTGCACTTTGAAGCTTCTCTATATTCGTTACAGACTAAGGGAACTGCGGATATTCAGCATAACGGGAGCTTGATCAAGGCTTTTTGAGTCTGCCTGCCAATCGGGACAGGGCAATTCTTCTTGCCAGCCATAGGGATGCATACCGCAAATCAGGGGAATGCGCTGGTCGCGTTGGGTGCCGTAGGCGTGGCCGTGGTAATAGTCGCAACCGACGCAGGCTGCCGGTCGGGACGGTGACACTTCTGCAAAGCCGATTTGCGATCGCAAAATCTGTTTTTTACATTGCCCTTGATGCCAGCGCTGATAGGCCCGTTCGCGGCAGCGATAATTGGCACGAGCAAAGATGTTTCTGATTCCAGCCATGTTCGATTCCCCCATTGGCCGCTTGTGTTTAAGCTAGCCTCAGAATGAACAGATCTACGGCCAAATCCACATCAAACTCGCTTTTAGAGAATGAACAGTAACGATCGCCAATCTCTCGCAATATTTCTCGACGTTTTGCAATGTTTTTCTGGTTCACCCTAATTTTTCGCCTGGCTCTAGTCGGTTGCCATTGGCAAAATCCCAGCCAGACTGGGCTTTCTTGCCGCTGGGCTTAACCTCTTGCAGCAGCAGCAGCCCATCGCTGGTTTGAATAATGGGGCCGAAGCTTTTGGCGATCGCCGCCACGGTCCCGGGCTCTTGATCTTCGGAAAGATTAGCGACTTGCGATCGTAGCGTCTGCAGTTCTTCGGGCAGTTGATCCCAATAGTTAGCGCCCAGCGGCACAGTCGCGACAATCTTCAAGTCTTTATCACGAAAGCGGGTGACGCAGTTGGGATAAAAACCCCGTACCTGGTTGTGCAGGGCGATCGCGGGCTTTGACCAATCCAGCTCAAAATCTACTTTTTTGATCAGGGGCGCATAAGTGGCCTCACTGTCGTCTTGAGGCGTCGGCTGCAAGCTGCCGTGGGCGAGCTGATTGAGAGTTTGGGGCAGCAGCTCAGCGCTGATGGCGGCCAGGTCTTGAGCCAAATCCAGCGCATTGTCGAGCAGGCCAATTGAACGCTTACCTTCCAGTAAGACCGGGCCAGTGTCCATGCCTTCATCCATCAGCATGGTGTCGATGCCGGTCTCAGACTCTCCGTGATACAGGCACCACTGGATAGGGGCCGCACCGCGATATTTCGGCAGCAGCGAGCCGTGGGCGTTGACGCAGCCCAAGCGCGGCATTTCAAGAATCTGGCGAGACAAAATTTGGCCGTAGGCGACGACTACAAAAGCGTCAGCGTTTACAGCCGTTAGCTTGCCCAGGATTTCAGCATCTTTTTTGAGGCGCTGAGGCTGCCAAACGGGAAGATTAGCCTCGCTGGCGATCGCCTTCACTGGCGAGGGCATCACTTGTTTACCGCGACCGCGACGTTTATCAGGCTGAGTGACAACGGCAGCAACTTCAAAATCAGCATGAGCCATCAGTGCCTGCAAGCTAGGGACGGCGAATTGAGGCGTGCCAAAGTAGACGATGCGCATTTTGGAAGAGGATGAGGGTGGCAGGGTGGCAGGGTGATTGGGTGGCAGGGTGGCAGGGTGATTGGGTAAAAGGGCGAGTGTAACTGATGGGTTTAGGAAACAATCGCAGGTGCAAACCGCTCTGTCAGGCGAGATACAGATGGATTGCTCATATAGGATATTCGGGAACCGTCAAAATTCCTGATGGCGGAAGTAGCCCGGACTTGATGGGCGCTCCTAGAGCGTAACGGGCGACTCTACGTAGACGGTGGGGTCTTGCATGGTAAACCGAATCCCATAGCTGTCCAAGGTTTTGGAAATGGTTTCGTTCGCCAGTTCAAGCAGGCGCTTACGGAGTTCAATGGAGCTTTCATTGGAGCCCAGAATAAAGAATGTGACTCGGGCCCGGCGCATATAGCGATCTTTATTGCCGTTGCCGTTTTCCTCCCCGCCGTGGGGAAAGACAATGCTGGTGCTGCCCGGATCAACGCCAAACACGGAATTAGTGCTTTGGGAAATCACTTGCCTTACCAAAGCGGCATCTTCATCGGTGAGGCGGCGGGCAAAATCAAGATACAGCATCACCATGACTTTCTTGGCGCGGCTAACGTTTTCGATTTCCATATTTAGCAGCGTCGAGTTGGGCAAAATAAATAGCGTACTTTTCGCAGCCGTGCGAATTTTGGTGGAACGCAGCCCAATGGACTCAACCCGCCCCAGTTGCCCGTCACTGAGACGAATATACTCTCCAGGAATGAAGGGACGGTCCAGGTAAATTACAATGGTGCTGAGCAGTTGCTCCAGAATCTTTTGGGCGGCAAAGGCGATCGCTAGGCCACCAATGCCTAAACTGGCAAATAAACCGACTAGGTTAAAGTTTTGACTTTGAGCAAAGGCCAGCACCGCCACAAAACCAATCACGACATTGGCCATCGTTTCAAAGACCAACAGCATTTCATCCACTTCGCGGCCCATTTTTTTGAGCAGCTCAACGCCGTAAACCCGAAAAATGCGGCTAAGCACGCGCGAGGCAAGCCAGGCAATGCTGCTAATCAGCGCCAAATCCACAAAAGGCTTCAGGAAAGCGCTGAGGCTTTGATAGCCCTCATTAAGCCAGACCATGGACAGCGACACTAAAAGCATCGTACCGGCCAGTTGAAAGGCGCCTCTCAAAGGCTCAATCAAATTTTCATACAGATGAGAAACCTGATCCGGCGAAAACCGGTGAATAAAGGTCCGCACAATGGTCGGTGTAAATCGACCAATAACGAGCGCCAGGAATAAAGAACCGGCAAAAATTAGGAGTGTCGGGGTTTCTCCAAAGGTGATTCCTATGGTTTCTAACCAACTACGTAAATTAAATGCCTCAGTATCCATCCAAAAATCTCAATGCAACAGGAATCAGACAACAGGTAAGGAGAAATTGGCCAGCGACAGGCGCGATCGCCCTGCGCTTAAATCGTAATTGGCGAGTCGACGTAAACAGTCGGCTCTTCAATATCAAACGAAATGCCGTAGGACTTGAGCCGCTGAGTCATTTTTTGATAAGCGATATCTAGCAGTTGACGACGAATGTCCATGGAGCTGCCTGTTGCGCCCAGAATAAACAGCGTGGCCTGTACTTGAGTAAGCTGACCGTCATCGAGCTGGCGAAAGGCAATGCTGGTGCTGCGAGTATCGAGGCCAAAAATATCTTTAGTGCTTTCCAAAATCACTTGGCGAATCAGGGCCTGCTCTTCTTCGCCCACGGTGCGATAAAGATTGAGATAAACGATCGCCATGACCTTCTTGGCCCCAGTAAAGTTCTCGACCGTAGACTGAATCAAAGAGCTGTTTGGCACGATCGCCAAGGTCCCTTTTCCGGAGGTGCGAATTTTGGTAGACCGTAGTCCGATTGCTTCAACGCGGCCAAAAGTGCCGTCGGGCAATCCCACATAATCATCGACTGAGAATGGCCGATCTACATAAATAACGACGCCGCCCAGTAACTGCTCCAGCACCTTTTGGGCCGAAAAAGCAATGGCAATGCCGCCCACGCCCAAACTCGCAAAGACGCCAATAATGTTGATTTGGTGAGTTTGGGCAAATAACGTAACCAGAATGAGGAGCAGCCCCGTAATTGCTAAAACTCGCCCTACAACTAGCAATTCGCTGTTGGTCTTACGCCCCCCTTCCAGGGCCGCATCCAGCAAATATTCGTCAAAATAGGTTTGAAAACAGCGAAACAGCAGGGTTCCCAAGGCCACTGTGAGCGCTAATGTGATGCCAAATTCTAGATTGGGATACCAGGGTACATACCAAAGCCCTTGCAGCAGCACCAAGGCCACCAAATCGAGAATTGCTAGCGCCCCACTTAGGGTGAGCCACCAGCGATGTGGTTCAATTACCCGACCATAGAAGGTTTTAGCATCTTCTTTTAAGACTCGCCGCAGCATTAGCTGAGTTAACCACGGCAACACTTGACTCAGCACAAGCGCAATGGCTGAAGTGGCAACGGCAAAAATAGTCCAGAAGAAAGCTGGCTTGTCAACAGCAAGAGACAAATAAGCATCCCACATAGGCGGTTCTAGATAGTTTTGGGTGACAAGGTGACAACAAGAGCGGTGGGCGTGACTGATTGACTGCGAAAACCGCTGGACTCAGCCTAGCCGTAAACCGAGTCAACTGAACCCGTATTTTGGTTCCAGAAACGGCCTGCTGGCTTTTCCAAAAGACCCTCGGAGCGTGACAAGGCGGACAAAACTTGCCCTTAAGAACTGGCATGATTGCCACCCAGTGGCTAAAGCTATAGGCTTCTGGCTAATCAAGTTCAGAGTCCGTAAATGCAGGGAAATCTGAAAGTCAATGGCTATCTCCAAAGCATTAGAACTTCAGAGCAACTAGCAAAATTGCAACAGATCACCGCAGGTTTGCATTTCTTTCCGACTTTGAAGGTATCCTTTCCTAGAATTCAACTGTCTCCGGGGGCATTTGACATCGGTTATGGGAAAGATATTTATTTCAGCGGGGCACGGCGGCTATGAAAATGGCTCCATTGACTCTGGAGCAACGGCATTAAACACGACCGAAGCTACGGAAATGATCCTCATTCGAGATTTGGTCGTGCCCGAGCTGCGATCGCGGGGATTTGAAGTGTTGGGGGTCCCCGACGAGCTGAGCAATGCCCAAACCCTCAGCTGGATTAATACCCGCTGCCAACCCGATGATGTGGCCCTCGAAATTCACGGCGGCGCGGCGACGAGTCCCGGAGCACGGGGGGCTAGCGTTTTTTACATCACCAATAATAATGTGCGCAAGTCCCATGCCGAACTGCTGCTGCTGGCACTGCTGCGGCGGCTGCCCCAGTTGCCCAGCCGCGGAGCACGACCCGATACGAATACCGGCATCGGCAGCTTAGCTTTCACCCGACAGCTGGCATGTCCGTCCTTGTTTATGGAGGTCGGCTACATTACCAATCCTGACGACTTGGGGCTAATTCAAAATCGTCGCCGCGACCTGTCGCTGGGGATTGCTGATGGCATGGCTTCATGGAACCGAGCAGTCGCGGGCACCGTCGCTGATCAAAGTGGTTTTCCTGAATGTAATATCAGCGTGAATGAGGGCAATTATTCTGAAAAAGGCATCATCATCAACAACAATTCCTACGTGCCCATTGATTTGGCTGACAAATTAGACATTGATATCGCTAGCGACCCCAATGTCCGTCGAGTGCGCTATCGCGGGGTGGTTTATATCAAAGCGATCGATTTGCGTGAATACAACGTCTCTGTAGGCTGGGACGCCAGCACACGTACCGTCACGTTTAAGACCATGAACGCTTTGCCGATTTGCGAGGATCGCTTAGAGCGGATTATGGGTCGCGGCATCACGTCTGATATTCAATTACTAATGTTTTTGAAAAGCAACAATGAAAGCGCGACTGAGCCCTACAAAGATTTACCCCGCTACTACCGCGAAGAAGGTCAAAAAGAAGGAGTCGATCACGATATCGCCTTTTGCCAAATGTGCTTAGAAACGTCTTTTCTCAGATTCTCTGGAACTCTACGGCCAGAAGACAATAATTTTGGCGGCATTGGTGCTGCTGGGGGCTCTACCGGGGGCGTTTCATTTAATGATCCCCGCATTGGCGTCCGGGCTCATATTCAACATCTCAAAGCCTATGGCAGCGCTGAACCGCTAGTACAAGAAGTCGTTGATCCCCGCTTTCAATTTGTCCGTCGAGGCGTTGCTCCACTGGTGAAACAACTAAGTGGGCGGTGGGACCCAGATTCACAATATGGTGAAAAGATCCTGGCTATTGTGAGACGGCTCTATGAATCTACCGGTATTCTCTGATGTTTCTTGGCAGCTAATGTCAAGTGTTCCGAGTGCAGAGACAGATGCTATTCTTGTGCTACATCCGTCCTGAGAATGATATTCAGTCTCGGTAAAAAGTGTGGATTGGAAACCAAGCAGCGCGAAGGCAAATTTTTTTGGGTTGTTTTTTTCAGTGGCCGTATAAACGTAGGCTGTTTGGCTTTATTGATGATGCTTAAGACCAGCATTGGTTGAACAATGGCGTTATTTTGACAGCGTGCCATAATCATTTTGGCCACAGCGCAGAAAATTGATTTCCTCTCAGCTGAGTGTTCGTTAAAAAGATCATTGATTATGGTTCATCTGACTGCTGTTCGCTCTGTGGCTCCCCCTTCAAAAACCGCTTTTTGGCAACTGCTGCCGAGGGGAGGAATGGCGGTTTTAGTGTGGGTGCTCTGCTGTTTTCCGGCACTGGCGCTAGAGATGCGCATCGCCGTTCGAGAAGGCGAAAGTCAAGTCGTGGTGGGCACTTCAAATACCGGCATGATTCGCGATCAGCAGGGACAGCAAATTGCCCAAGTGCCTCAGGGGCGATCGCTGACGGTGGCAGCTCAAGGCTCACAAATCAAAGCCGCCAATTCAGTCGGCCAGTCGTTTTGGGTAGAGCCGGGGCCAGACGGATTTGTGTTTATCGGCGATCGCTGGTATCGCGGGCGAGTGCTGGTGACGTCGAACGGCAGCGGCGTCACGGCCATTAACTATGTTGATTTAGAGCAGTATCTTTACAGCGTAGTGGGAGGCGAAATGCCCACCAGTTGGCCCCTAGAAGCGCTGAAGGCTCAGGCTGTAGCGGCTCGTTCTTATGCCTTGCACAAACGTCAGCAGGCCCGCAATCCCCACTACGACGTGGGCACCACGACAGCATGGCAAGTATACGGCGGGCTGCAGGAAGAGACGGCCAGCACGCAGGCGGCGGTCGAGGGTACGCGGGGGCAAGTACTCACCTACAACGGCCAAGTCATCGAAGCGGTCTTTCATTCCTCCTCCGGCGGCCACACGGAAAATGTTGAGGATATTTGGAGTCAACCGCTGCCCTATCTGCGAGGCGTACAAGATTTTGACGCCGGCGCTCCCGTTTTTGAGTGGACTCAGACTTTCTCGCTAGATGAATTTAGCCGCTTGATGCCCAGTGTTGGGCGCATTGTTAGCGCCTCACCGCAGCGGGTAACGCCCCGTGGGCGGGTACGGGAAATGCGGATGGAGGGCGATCGCGGAGCCCTGGTGATGACGGGCAATGAGGTCCGCAGTGCCCTAAATCTACGCAGCACCCTATTTTCCATTGCGATCGCCGGAGACACGATACAGATTACCGGGCGTGGCTATGGGCACGGCATCGGCATGAGCCAGTGGGGCGCCCATAACATGGCCAGCCAAGGATATACCTATCAGCAAATTTTGGGCCACTACTATCAGGGGGCGCAACTGGCTGCCATCCAGGCCCGCTAAACACGGCAAATAAAAATATCAATCCTGCAGTACATCACGCTGCGCTGACAGCACCTATTGACGTGAGTTCGACGGGTTTAGAAGATGGCGGGAGGTAGAGCCGGCAAGCCTTTG